>OFLN01000014.1_pt1 | contig 176452 bp, 165 predicted proteins | sample 1540821 | NCBI WGS metagenome assembly OFLN01 (sample SAMEA4413037, study PRJEB24355) | metagenome | biome: human; feature: gut; material: faeces | place: United Kingdom | collected 2010 | reverse complement strand
AAATGAAATCTTTCAATTCATTGATTTTAAACGCAAAAAAATTTCTAAATGATCAGAATTATAGGGTGCTCGCTCTGCTCAATTACCGAGCATGAGGGGCGTATCATTCAGAGCCGTTCCGAAGATTCGATCATCAATGAAATCGAAGCGATTCGCGACACGGTTCCCGGTTTTACCGGCATTATTTCCGATCTTGGCGGCCCGACGGCCAACATGTATATGCTGCGCTGCAAGTCGCCGCGCGCCGAGCAGACCTGCCGCCGCCTGTCATGCGTTTATCCGGATATCTGCCCGCATATGGACACCAACCATGAGCCGACGATTAATCTCTATCGCCGCGCCCGTGACCTGAAAGGCATCAAAAAGATCCTCATCGCTTCCGGCGTACGTTACGACATCGCCGTTGAAGACCCGCGTTATATCAAAGAGCTGGCTACCCACCACGTTGGCGGCTATCTGAAGATTGCCCCGGAGCATACGGAAGAGGGACCGCTGTCGAAGATGATGAAGCCGGGTATGGGCAGCTACGATCGTTTTAAAGAGCTGTTTGATACCTATTCGAAGCAGGCCGGTAAAGAGCAGTATCTGATCCCATACTTTATTTCCGCCCACCCCGGCACGCGGGATGAAGATATGGTGAATCTGGCGCTGTGGCTTAAACAGCATCGTTTCCGCCTGGATCAGGTGCAGAACTTCTATCCGTCGCCGCTGGCGAACTCGACCACCATGTATTACACCGGCAAGAACCCGCTGGGTAAGATTGGCTATAAGAGTGAGGATGTGGTGGTGCCGAAGGGTGACAAACAGCGCCGCCTGCACAAGGCGCTGCTGCGCTATCACGATCCGGCCAACTGGCCGCTGATCCGCCAGGCGCTGGAAACCATGGGTAAAAAGCACCTGATCGGCAGCCGTCGCGATTGCCTGGTACCGGCGCCGACGATCGATGAAATGCGCGAAGCGCGTCGCCAGAACCGCCATACCCGTCCGGCGCTGACCAAGCATACGCCGATTGTGCACCAGCGCTCGAACGGCGGGGCGACGGCGAAGAAGCCCGTAAAACGCGGTAAGGTCGCCGGTCGTTAATTCGGCTGCATTGCCCGGTGGTGCTTCGCTGACCGGGCCTGATAATTCCGGGCCCGGTCAGTCGCTTGCCAAACGGCAAAGCAAATTCTATGGCTACGCCTCTCTGATTCTGGCGGCCAGCGCCGCCAGCTTTTCATCATCCGCCCGCTCGTGATCGTGGGAAGAGAGATAGCCTTCGTATTGCGCAAAAAACTGAGTCTGACGCGACTCGATAGGCCGCCATTGGGTCATATCGCCGGTGCCGTGCATCGGGCTGAGCTTGCTGTGGACATGGTCAACGCCATAGCCTTCAAAAAACATCCCCGTACGGCCCACGTCATCAAAGGCTTTATCCAGAAGCTTCGCCACCTTCTGCGTCGCCAGCACCAGATCGGCCAATGCCTGCGGCGGCATATCAAACGCATAGCTGGGGTAGTGCTTCTTCGGGATCACGACCGTAAAACCGTCGGTATTCGGGAAAATAGAGAGAAAGGCGAGGTGGTGTTCATCTTCCCATACCTTATGGCAGGGGCTTTCCCCTCAACAATTTGGCAGAAAATACAGCTCATCAGCACGCATCCATTTGATTGTAATAAGCCATGAATGTACGTGCTTTTAGCCGGATAGCAAAGCGATGCTCCGCCGGAAGCCGACGGAGCAGGAAAGGTTAACCGCCGAACTGATCCGGATCGGGTCCCAGTCGCTTGTTCTGGTCCAGCCGGGTGATTTCACTCAATTCATCTTTATCAAGACGGAAGTCCCAGACGCTAAAATTCTCGGCAATGCGCGATGGCGTCACCGATTTCGGGATCACCACCAGTCCGCTGTCGAGATGCCAGCGGATAACGATCTGCGCCGGGGTTTTACCGTATTTATCCGCCAGTTGACGAATAATTTTCTGATCGAATACCCCTTCGCCGCCCTGCGCAAGCGGGCTCCAGGACTCGGTCTGGATCTTATGCGTCGCATTCCAGGCGTGAAGCTGGCGCTGCTGCATCAGCGGGTGAAGTTCAATCTGGTTTATCACCGGAGCGACGCCGGTTTCATCGATGATTTTTTGCAGATGATGAACCTGGAAATTACAGACGCCGATGCTTTTTGCCAGCCCCTGCTGCTGCAGCTCAATTAAGCTTTTCCAGGCGTCGACGTAATGGTTAGTTGCCGGAACCGGCCAGTGTATGAGGTATAAGTCGACGTAGTCGAGCTTCAGTTTTTTAAGGCTTTCCTGCAGCGCTTCTTTGGGCTGCTTTTGATCGTCATTCCACAGTTTCGTGGTGACGAACAGCTCATCGCGGGCGACGCCTGCGCTGCTTAACGCATTGCCGACGCCGGTTTCATTCTGGTACACGGCGGCGGTGTCAAACGAGCGATAACCGACTTCCAGCGCCTTATGAATGGCGGAGACGACTTCCTCGTTGCCTGCTTTCCACACGCCGAGCCCCAGCTGCGGCATCAGGTTGCCGTCGTGTAGTTTTATAACGGTTGGATGTGTCATGCCTTCCTCCTGTTAATGAACTCAGCGGAATAAATTCCGCTGAGGGGTAGCATTAAGTCTGGACGAAATAGCTAAAAACGGTAGTTAAACTCCTCTCCTTTGCGCGAGTTTACGCGGCGGAGAGGAGGTTGATTAGCGCGCAGCCTCGTAAATACGGCGGCTGACGTCCAGCGTTATATCCTGGTTTTCACCGAGCTGGGTCATGCCGTGCTCTTCCAGTTTCGCCAGCAGCGCCGGGATAGAGCTGCCATCCAGACCGTAGGCGGAAAGGCGTGTCGGGACGCCCATCTGTTCGAAGAAATCACGCGTTGCGGCGATGGCGGCATCAATACGCGCTTCTTCAGAACCTTCGGTGATGTTCCAGACGCGAGCGGCGTACTGCAGCAGTTTAGCGCGTTTAGCATCGCGTTTTTCATTCCACAGGGCCGGCAGAACGATGGCCAGCGTCTGCGCGTGATCGAGCCCGTGCATGGCGGTCAGTTCGTGGCCCAACATGTGGGTCGCCCAGTCCTGCGGAACGCCTGCGCCGATCAGGCCATTCAGCGCCTGGGTGGCCGCCCACATAATATTGGCGCGAACGTCGTAGTTTTCCGGCTCTTTCAGCGCTTTCGGGCCGTCTTCCACCAGGGTCAGCAGAATGCCTTCGGCGAAGCGGTCCTGAATTTTGCCGTCGACCGGATAGGTGACGTACTGCTCAACGGTATGGACGAATGCGTCAACGACGCCGTTAGCCACCTGGCGCGGCGGCAGGGTATAGGTGTAAACCGGATCCAGAATGGCGAACACCGGTTGCACATGGGTGGACATAAACGCACGTTTGTCACCGGTGGTTTTGCGCGAGATCACCGCGCCTTTATTGGATTCGGAGCCGGTCGCCGGCAGCGTCAGTACGGAGCCCATCGGGATGGCGCTGGCCACTTTGCTGCCGTAGGTTTCAAGGATTTCCCACGGATCGCTATCGGCCGCATAGTGGGCCGCCGCGGCGATGAATTTGGTGCCGTCGAGAACGGAGCCGCCGCCCACCGCCAACAGGAAAGTGATCTTTTCATCACGCGCGATTTGCACCGCGTTCATCAGCGTTTCGTAGGACGGATTTGGCTCGATGCCGCCAAATTCCCGAACGTCAATGCCGTTCAGCGCGCTCAGAACCTGATCAAGCACGCCGGTTTTCTTCACGCTACCGCCGCCGTAGGTGACAAGCACGCGTGCATCCGCCGGGATTTGATCGCGCAGATTTTCAATCGCGCCTTTGCCGAACAGAATGCGGGTTGGGGTATGTAGGTCGAAATTATTCATGGCTGGTGCCCTCAAATAGATAAAACCGCCAACAGAGACAATACCTCTGCCAGATGACGGACATTGTGTTCCCGCGGGCCGTTCCCCTCAATGCACATTCCTGCCGTTGTCTTGCCCATTTCTCCTTGGGGCTGGAGAAATTCGCCGAAAGTGCGCACAATGCGAAGGTATAAAAACGTTCGGAGAAGCACGATAAATGAACCGCGCTGAGATATGCCAGCTATTAACACATAAGGTTAATCAGCTGAAAAATAAAGAAGAAATGCTTAACGGTCTGCTGCCGGATATTCGCCTGCTGTACGGCACTCAGCCGGGGACGCGCACGCCGGTTATGTATCAGCCGGGGATCGTTTTTCTCTTTTCCGGGCATAAAATTGGCTACATTAACGAGCGTACCTTTCGCTATGACACCAATGAGTATCTGCTGCTGACGGTACCGCTGCCGTTTGAATGCGAAACCTTCGCCACTCCGGAAGTCCCGCTGGCGGGGATTCGGCTGAACGTCGATATTCTTCAGCTGCAAGAACTGCTGATGGATATCGGGGAAGATGAGCAGTTTCAGCCGTCCATGGCGTCCAGCGGGATCAACTCTGCGGTGCTGTCCGAAGAGATATTGTGCGCGGCGGAGCGCCTGCTGGATGTCATGGAGCGCCCGCTGGACGCGCGCATTCTTGGCAAACAGATTATCCGCGAAATTCTCTATCACGTGCTGACCGGGCCGTGCGGGGGGGCGCTGCTGGCGCTGGTCAGTCGTCAGACCCACTTCAGCCTGATTAGCCGCGTATTGAAGCGTATTGAAAGCCAGTACACAGAGAACCTCAGCGTCGATCAGCTGGCGGCGGAAGCGAATATGAGCGTCTCGGCGTTCCACCATAACTTTAAATCAGTCACCAGCACCTCTCCGCTGCAGTACCTGAAAACCTATCGCCTGCATAAAGCGCGCATGCTGATGATCCACGATGGTATGAAGGCCAGCGCGGCGGCGATGCGGGTGGGGTATGAAAGCGCATCGCAGTTTAGCCGCGAGTTTAAACGTTATTTCGGCATGACGCCGGGGGAGGATGCGGCGCGTATCAGAACGATTCAGGGGATGTGACGAACGATGTAAGGGCGGCGCATCCGCACCGCCCCGGTAAACGATCAGGCGTTACAGTATTTCTTTTTAATCACCACGATAACCGTACCGAGCAGCCCGGCGATCAGCAGCGCGATAGGCAAAATCATCAGGCAGGTCATAACCTGATCTTCATGGCGCTTAACGAAGGGAATCATGCTCAGCGCATAGCCCAGACCGGTGACTACGCCAACCCACAGCAGCGCGCTCAGCCAGTTGAAGAACTGGAAGCGGCGGTTTGGCAGCCCGGAAATGCCCGCCATGGTGGGCAGCAGGGTGCGAACAAACGCCAGGAAACGCCCGGCCAGCAGCGCCAGCAGGCCGTGTTTGTCAAACATGCAGGTTGCCCGCTGATGGTACTTATGCGGTAGATGCCCAAGCCAGCGCTTAACCGTAACGGTGTTACCCAGCCAGCGCCCCTGGATATAGCTCAGCCAGCAGCCGAGGCTGGCCGCGGCGGTTAAAATGGCGACCGTAGGTACAAAGTCCATTACGCCTTTGGCGATGAGCGCCCCGGCGAGCAGCAGCAGGCTATCGCCCGGTAAAAATGAGGCGGGCAGCAGACCGTTTTCCAGAAACAGGGTTGCGAACATGACCAGATATACAACGCCCACAACGTGGGGGTTTGCCAACGCGGCAAAATCATGCTGCCACAGCGCGGCGACAATTTCTTGAATGACAACCATGGACTTTCCTAAGTGGTACCGTGTTTTTTGTCTAGTGTACTCCTGAAGAGGCTCGGGCACCTTGATCCCGGGCGCAACTAAAGCGGCCGTTTTTCTAAAAAACGTCCGCTATTGTTGCCACTGACCGTCACTTTACACGATACGCGCGAAGCCCGCCGCTAAATCATCCAGCAGATCGGTAACATTTTCTAACCCGATATGCAGGCGGATCAGCGTGCCGCTGAAATCAACTTCAGCATCAGGACGGATTGCGGCAATGTGTTCCGGCTGGTTGGCTAAAATCAGCGATTCAAAGCCGCCCCAGGAGTAGGCCATGCTGAACAAGCTGAAGTGGTCCAGATAAGCGGACAGTTCGGCGTCGGTCAGGCGTTTATTGAGCACGAAAGAGAACAGACCGCTGCTGCCGGTGAAGTCGCGCTTCCAGTACTCATGGCCTTTGCTGCCGGGCAGGGCGGGATGATTAACGCGCGCCACCTGCGGATGCTGCGCCAGCCATTCGGCAATCTGCAGGCTGCTTTCATGGTGCTGACGCAGGCGTACCGCTAAGGTGCGCAGGCCGCGGCTGGTCATATAGGCGGTATCGGCATCGACCATTTGCCCCATCAAATAGGCGTTTTCGCGCAGCTGCGCCCAGCAGCGCTCATTGGACACGGCGGTACCCACCATCGCGTCGGAATGGCCGATCAGATATTTGGTGCCGGCCTGAATGGAGATATCGATACCAAACTCCAGCGCTTTAAACAGCACGCCCGCCGCCCAGGTGTTGTCGATCATAATGATGGCTTCGGGAGCGACGCGACGTACCGCCGCGACGATTGCCGGAACATCATGGACTTCCATGGTGATGGAGCCGGGGGATTCGAGGAACACCACGCGGGTGTTCGGCTGCACCAGACGGGCGATATCGCCGCCGATGAGCGGGTCGAACCAGCCGGTGGTGACGCCGAGTTTGGCGAGAATTTTCGTACAGAAATCCTGGGTAGGCTCATAGGCGGTGTTGGTCACCAGAATATGGTCGCCCTGCTCGACGAACGCCAGAATGGTATTCGCGACCGCCGCCGCGCCGCAGGGGAAGAGGGCGCAGCCGGCGCCGCCTTCCAGCTCGCACATCGCTTCCTGCAGGGAGAAATGGGTTAGCGTCCCGCGACGCCCGTAGAACAGCTCGCCTTTGGCGCGGTTGCGCGTCGCGTGCTTTTTCGCTTCGACGGTGTCGAAAACCAGCGATGAGGCGCGCTGAATGACGCTGTTTACCGAGCCCAGGGTGTATTTTTTGCTGCGCCCGGCGTGAACCAGCGCAGTATCAAGATGTTTATCAGCCATGTTCAGATAACCTGTTTTTATACGTCTGGACGTCTAAACTAACATGAATACCCGTTGATGTACCGGGTCGCGGCGGATACAGGTAAAAATTTTATCAACGGCGGGGTCAGCAACTTTTTTACTGCGTAAGCGCAAGGAAAATAAACGTGATTTGCTGCACAGTGTAAATACTAATGAGAACCACTATCAATTCGATGTCGTTTTGATATTATTGTGCGCAGATTTTGTGATTTACGTCCTGGAGATACAGTGTGGGTAATAATTTGATGCAGGCGGATCTCTCCGTTTGGGGTATGTATCATCATGCCGATATTGTCGTTAAGGTAGTGATGATCGGCCTGATTCTGGCGTCGGTAGTCACATGGGCTATCTTTTTCGGCAAAGGCGCAGAGATCCTGGCCAGCAAGCGTCGCCTCAAGCGCGAACAGCTGCTGGTTGCTGAAGCACGCTCTCTCGACCAGGCCAGCGATATCGCTAACGGTTTCGATGCGAAAAGCCTGACCTCGCGGTTAATTAACGAAGCGCAGAACGAGCTGGAGCTTTCCGCAGGTTCTGAAGATAACGAAGGCATTAAAGAACGTACCGGTTTCCGACTGGAGCGTCGCGTGGCGGCGGTGGGTCGTTACATGGGGCGCGGCAACGGTTATCTGGCGACCATCGGCGCGATTTCTCCGTTCGTTGGTCTGTTTGGTACCGTCTGGGGCATCATGAACAGCTTTATCGGTATTGCCCAGACCCAGACCACTAACCTGGCGGTGGTTGCACCGGGTATCGCGGAAGCGCTGCTGGCTACGGCAATTGGCCTGTTCGCTGCGATTCCGGCGGTGGTCATCTACAACATTTTTGCCCGCATGATCGCCAGCTACAAAGCGTCCCTTGGCGATGTCGCCGCCCAGGTTCTGCTGCTGCAAAGCCGCGACCTGGACCTGAGCGCCAGCGGCGTTAAGCCGGTACGTACCGCCCAGAAACTACGCGTAGGTTAATGCTTTATGGCGATGCATTTTAACGAAAACCTCGATGATAACGGCGAAATGCACGACATCAACGTGACGCCGTTTATCGACGTCATGCTGGTGCTGTTAATCATCTTTATGGTGGCGGCGCCGCTGGCTACCGTCGACGTGAAGGTGAATCTGCCTGCTTCCTCCAGCCAGCCGCAGCCGCGTCCGGAAAAGCCGATCTATCTGTCGGTGAAGGCGGATAAAACCATGTTCCTCGGCAATGACCCCATTACCGACGAGAACATGATCGCCTCGCTGGATGCGCTGACCGAAGGCAAGAAAGACACCACCGTCTTCTTCCGCGCGGATAAAACCGTGGACTACGAGACGATGATGAAGGTCATGGATACCCTGCATCAGGCGGGCTATCTGAAGATTGGCCTGGTGGGCGAAGAAACCGTCAAAGCGAAGTAACCTCTTTCTACCCATCTTCTCAGGCTGGCCTTGCGCCAGCCTTTTTTATCTCCTCGAATCGCTCTCTTGTTGGACGCCTGTTGCTATAACGTTGCCCTGTTGCGGTATAATGGCGGCCGTTTATGTTAACTGACAGGATCTTATGGAACGCTTTCTGGAAAATGCTATGTACGCCTCGCGCTGGCTGCTGGCGCCGGTTTATTTTGGCCTTTCGCTCGGTTTGATTGCGCTGACGATCAAATTTTTTCAGGAGATCGTCCACATACTGCCGCATATTTTCAGCGTCAGTGAGTCGGATATGATTCTGACCCTGCTGTCGCTGGTGGATATGACCCTGGTGGGCGGTCTGCTGGTGATGGTGATGTTCTCCGGCTATGAAAATTTTGTCTCGCAGCTGGATATCAATGAAGGTAAGGAGAAGCTCAGCTGGCTGGGCAAAATGGACGCCACTTCGCTGAAAAATAAGGTGGCTGCCTCCATCGTGGCGATCTCCTCTATTCATCTGCTGCGAGTATTTATGGACGCGAAAAACGTCCCGGACAATAAGCTGATGTGGTACGTCATCATCCACCTGACCTTTGTGCTGTCGGCCTTTGTGATGGGCTACCTCGATCGTCTGACCAAAGTGAAACACTGATCCCTCCTCTCCCGGCGGTGTTGGCCGCTGGGCTTTTTACTCCCCGTTTCTGCTTTTCTCCGCTGGCGTATGTCCGGGCTTCTGCTTTGCTTAAAGGGCGCTTAATAACGGAGGCAGGGTGATGACGCGATTAACGGCCAAAGATTTCCCGCAACAGCTGCTCGAGTATTATGACTACTATGCCCACGGTAAAATCAGCAAACGCGAGTTTCTCCAGCTGGCGGGGAAATATACCGTCGGCGGGATGACCGCGCTGGCGCTGTTTAATCTGCTGAAGCCCGACTATGCCCTGGCAGAGCAGGTATCGTTCACCGACCCGGATATCCGCCCGGAGTATATTCATTATCCCTCCCCTGACGGCCACGGCGAAGTGCGGGCTTACCTGGTGACGCCGACGAAAATAGCCGACAAAGCGCCCGCCGTGGTGGTGGTTCATGAGAACCGCGGCCTGAACCCCTATATTGAAGACGTAGCCCGGCGGGTAGCGAAAGCGGGGTATATCGCGCTGGCGCCGGATGGCCTGAGCTCCGTCGGCGGCTATCCGGGGAATGATGATGAAGGCCGCGCGCTACAGCAGAAAGTCGATCCCGTGAAGCTGATGAATGACTTTTTTGCGGCGGTCGAATTTATGGCGAAGCATCCGCAGGCGACGGGGAAGGTCGGTATCACCGGTTTTTGCTACGGCGGCGGCGTCAGCAACGCGGCGGCGGTGGCGATCCCGGAGCTGGCCTGCGCGGTGCCGTTTTACGGCCGCCAGCCGCCGTTGAAGGAGGTCGATAAAATTAAAGCGCCGCTGCTGCTGCACTATGCCGGTCTTGATAGCGGCATTAATGAAGGCTGGCCCGCCTATGAAAAGCGCTGAAGGCACACAATAAAGTCTACGAGGCCTATATTTATCAGGGTGTTAACCACGGCTTTCATAATGACTCCACGCCGCGCTATGACCGGGCCGCGGCAGACCTCGCCTGGCAACGCACGCTGGCATGGTTTGAGAAGTATCTGCGCTAAAAGCCGGAGGCTGAAGCCTCCGGCGGGCATGGGCGCTAGGCCTGGCGTTTATCTTCGGTTTGCGTGTCGAAGTCGCTGGCGTCATGGCGCTCGTGAAGCTGCTCGTTGAGCGGGCCTGAGGTGCGGTTAACCATCCGCCCGCGCTGTACGGCCGGGCGATTGCCGACATCCTGCGCCCAGCGCAGCACGTTTTTATAGCTACCGGCATCCAGGAACTCGGCGGCGTTGTAAACGTTCCCCAGCACCACGTTGCCGTACCATGGCCAGATGGCCATATCGGCGATGGTGTACTCTTCTCCCGCCACAAAACGGCCGCGGGCAAGCTGCTTGTCCAGCACGTCAAGCTGGCGCTTGGCTTCCATCGTAAAGCGGTCGATCGCGTATTCGATTTTCACCGGCGCATAGCTGAAGAAGTGGCCAAAGCCGCCGCCGAGGAACGGGGCCGAGCCTTGTAGCCAGAACAGCCAGTTGAGGGCTTCAGTGCGGCCTGCCGGATCTTTGGGCAGGAAGAAGCCGAACTTTTCCGCCAGATAGAGCAGGATGCTGCCGGATTCAAAAACGCGGGTCGGCGGGGTGGTGGAGTGGTCGCGGAGCGCGGGGATTTTTGAGTTCGGATTAACCTCGACAAAGCCGCTGGAGAACTGATCGCCTTCGCCGATGCGAATCAGCCAGGCGTCGTACTCCGCGCCGCTGACGCCTAACGCCAGCAGCTCTTCCAGCATAATGGTCACTTTCTGGCCGTTGGGCGTCCCCAGCGAATAGAGCTGAAGCGGATGCGCGCCCACCGGCAGCTCCCGATCGTGCGTTGCGCCGGAGACGGGACGGTTGATATTGGCGAATGCGCCGCCGTTGTTTTGCTTCCATTCCCACACTTTAGGTGGCTGGTAGTTATTCTCTGACATGCTGATCTGCCTTTTTAGTGAGGTGTTGATGTCGTGTCGCTGGCGCTACCGCGCCGGCGCGGGAGAGTCGTACTAAGCCAGAATCCGCGCGGCCCATGCGCTGACGTCGTCGCCGCTGCCGAGATCCGCCTGCACCAGGCCGTTAACCATAAAGGTCGGCGACACGTGGATGCCGTTCTGGCGCGCGTACTTGCTATGCCATTTGATCTCGTTTTGTAGCTCCGGGCGGGCAAACGCCGCGGCCAGCGAGACGTGGCTATAGCGTTCGATACGCTCGATAATCTGCTGCGGCGTGGCGTTCATGTTCGGCCCGCTGCAGTGGTCGGTAAACTCAAACTCTTCGCGGTGGTCGGCGACGGCTTTAAGCACCTTATGCGCCTGCTCGCGGCCGTGCGGCAGGGTGGACGCGGCGAGAATGCAGCGGACGATGACGCCGGAAAACAGATGCCACGGTTGAGACTGCAGACGAATTTTGATCGTCACGTTATCCGCGCCAACTTCATCCAGCAGGTCATCAAGCTTATTAAATGCCCGCACGGAGAAAGGACAGGTGGGTTCGAGGAACACCTCAAAGGTGCGGGGGCCATGCCCCCAGACCAGCGGTTGGGCGGTCAGATGCGATGGTGTGCTCATTGTCGACTCCTGATTGTTTTTTTATCTCAAATAACGATATCACTTTTGCCCGGGGGCGCAGGCTTATTTTCCTTAAGGGCACGATTAGCGAATCGAATGAGTGGTATCATCATTCCACCTCTGTCTGGTAAGTGCCTGCGGCAGGATAAGAAGAGGGAGTTTTGTTTCGCCAACTGCCCGGGCTGCATTAATTTGAGGTCAGGCTAAATGAGCAAAGGTTCCACAAGCAGTGACGCCCCGTTTGGTACACTATTAGGCTACGCACCGGGCGGCGTGGCGATTTATTCTTCTAATTACAGTAGCTTAAATCCGCAAGATTATCCGGATGACGCCACGTTCCGCAGCTATATCGGTAATGAGTATATGGGGCACAAATGGCAGTGCGTGGAGTTCGCGCGCCGCTTTCTGTTCCTCACCTACGGTTTTGTTTTCACCGACGTCGGCATGGCCTACGAAATCTTCTCCCTGCGTTTTCTCCGCGAGGTGGTCAACGACAATATTCTGCCGCTGCAGGCGTTCGCCAACGGCTCCCGCCGTCCGCCTCTCGCCGGCTCACTGCTGATCTGGCAGAAAGGCGGCGAGTTTAAGCACACGGGCCACGTGGCGGTGATTACGCAACTGATAGGGAATAAGGTCAGGATCGCCGAACAGAACGTCATTCACTCGCCGCTGCCGCAGGGCCAGCAGTGGACCCGCGAGCTGACGCTGGAAGTGAAAAACGGCCTCTACACGATTAAAGACACCTTTGCCGATACCGAAATCCTCGGCTGGATGATCCAAACCGCCAATACCGAGCACAGCCTGCCGCAGCCGGTGCTGCCGGGTGAGGCGATGGCCATCAAAGGCGCGCGGCTGCCGAATAAAGGCCAATACCGCGGCAACTGGCTCAACGAGAAAGATTCGCTGCAAAAAGCCTACGTGGAAGCCAACGGCCACGTCATCAATAAAGACCCTTACCAGTATTTCACCATCACCGAAAGCGCCGAGCAGGAGCTTATCAAAGCCACCAACGAGCTGCATCTGATGTACCTGCACGCCACCGACAAGGTGATGAAGGATGACAGCCTGCTGGCGCTATTCGATATTCCGAAAATTCTCTGGCCGCGTCTGCGCCTCTCGTGGCAGCGCCGTCGCCATCATATGATTACCGGCCGCATGGATTTCTGTATGGATGAGCGCGGACTCAAGGTGTATGAGTACAACGCCGATTCCGCGTCCTGCCATACCGAAGGCGGGCTGATCCTCGAGCAGTGGCTGAAGCAGGGCTACTACGGCACCGGTCACAACCCGGCGGAAAATCTGCTGGATGAGCTGGCCGGAGCGTGGAAGCACAGCCGGGCGCGTCCTTTCGTGCACATCATGCAGGATAAGGATCTGGAGGAGAACTACCACGCGCAGTTTATCCAGCGTTCGCTGACCCAGGCCGGCTTCGAGAGCAAAATTCTGTTTGGCCTGGATGAGCTGCGCTGGGATGCCGCCGGGCAGCTGATTGATGCCGACGGGCGTCTGGTCAACTGCGTCTGGAAAACCTGGGCATGGGAGACCGCCATTGAGCAGGTGCGGGAAGTCAGCGCCGATGAGTACGCGGCGGTGCCGATACGTACCGGACACCCGAATAATGAAGTGCGCCTGATAGACGTTCTGCTGCGCCCGGAAGTATTAGTCTTCGAGCCGCTGTGGACGGTCATCCCCGGCAACAAGGCGATTTTGCCGGTGCTGTGGTCGCTGTTCCCCAATCATCGCTATCTTCTGGATACGGATTTTGTGGTCAACGAGCAGCTGGCGGAAAGCGGCTATGCGGTTAAGCCTATCTCGGGCCGCTGCGGCAACAACATCGACCTGATTGGCCCGCAGGACGAAGTGCTGGATAAAACCAGCGGCCAGTTTTTCGACCGCAAAAATATCTACCAGCAGCTGTGGTGCCTGCCAAAAGTGGATGGCAAATACATCCAGGTTTGCACCTTCACCGTCGGCGGTAACTACGGCGGGACCTGCCTGCGCGGAGATGATTCTCTGGTGGTTAAAAAAGAGAGCGATATTGAGCCGTTAATCGTGCTAAAAGACACAGATAGCCGTTAAGTTTGGCCCCGGATTGCGGCGGTAAGCGCCTTATCCGGGCTGCGATTCTCGTCACCTGCGGCATTTGTAGCCCGGGCAAGGCGCATCGCGCCGCCCCCGGGGGAAGGCCGCTGGATGCTGAAGAATATCCCGGAGGCGATGCTGCGCATCTGTCCGGGCTACCGAACATACGAACCCGTAGCCCCGGTCAGCGTCGCGCGACCGGTGAAAATAGATAAAACATCACAACAACAAGACAGAAAAGGAAAATAGTATGCACGATCGGCGACTCGCCGCCCGCGCGGGTGAACTTAAGCCCTCCGCCGTCCGCGAACTCCTCAAGCACAGTAAGCTGCCCGGCGTTATCTCTCTGGGCGGCGGGATTCCGGCCCCGGAGCTTTTTGATACCGAAGGCCTGAACCTGGCGGTGCAGCAGGTGATGAACGGGCGCTTTAACGATGCGTTCCAGTACGGTTTGACCGAAGGTTATCCGCCGCTGCGTCAGGCCGTTAGCGAACTGTGTCAGGCGCGCGGCGTGGCCTGTTCGGCAAGCCATGTCTATATCACTTCCGGTTCGCAGCAGTCGCTGGATATTGTCGCCCGCACCCTGCTCGATCCGGGTGATGCGATTGTCGTTGAGCGTCCGACCTATCTGGCGGCGCTGCAGGTCTTCCAGCTGGCGCAGGCCAATATTCTCAGCGTGGATACCGACGATGACGGCATGCTGGTGGAACAGCTGGCCGATCTGCTGGAAACCACGCGTGTGAAAGCCGTTTACCTGGTGCCGACGTTTGGCAACCCCGGCGGGAAAACCCTGAGCGAAGCGCGCCGCCGCCGCCTGGTTGAGCTGGCGAAAAAGCACGACTTCGTCATTATCGAAGACGATCCGTACGGTGAAATCAGCTTCACTGACGAAGTACGCCGTCCGCTGTATCAGTATGCGGTTGAGTCAGGCTGTGAAGATCAGGTGGTTTATACCTCCACCTTCTCCAAGATCCTCGCGCCGGGGATGCGTATTGGCTGGATCGTGATGCCGGACTGGCTGGCGCAGCAGACGGTGATTGTTAAACAGGCGGCGGATCTGCACACTAATATGCTCTCGCAGGTCATCACCGCGGAATACCTGAGCATGAACCGTCTGGAAAGCCAGATTGCCCTGATCCGCGAAGATTACCGCAAGAAGTGCGTGGCGCTGGCCGACGCGCTGGAATCGCAGCTTGGCGAGCATCTGGCGTTCAGCCGTCCTAAAGGCGGTATGTTCCTGTGGGCCCGCTTCCGCTATCCGTTCGATACCATGGAATGGATGAAGAAAACGCTGGAAAACGGCGTGGTTTACGTTCCAGGGGAAGCGTTCTATAACGATAACCCGGATACCCGCACGCTGCGTCTTTCCTACTCGACGGTGTCGACAGAGGGTCTGATGACCGCCGTCGAGCGCCTGGCGAAGTCGCTGTAATCGCCCTGCTCCGCGCCGTTGGCGGCGCGGGGCTTCCTTGCCGTTTTCTTCTCTAAGCACCTGTCTTCATCCGTATGCATGGACTGCGCGGCGGGTGTAAATCATCAACGCGTAGCGTGAAAATGGCATGGGCGGGGTTTTTGAATCGCCCGCAGCCGATGGCTACGGGCGAGAGAAACACAGAGGCGGGCGGTTTTGCGGCTTATCGCCGGCCCGGGTCGTTAATCCTGGTCGGCAATGCGATCGTCAAGCCAGATCAGCATCAACGTGGAAAGAAAAGCAACAGCGATGGTACCAATAGCTAACAGCATAAGAAGAGCCTCAGGGGTTTTTATTATTTTTCTGCTTTGACCGATGAGCGATTATTTCTGTCTGTGATGGTGACTTTTGTTGCTGACTGGGATGTTGCGAGGGTGAAAAAATCGTCAGCATCAATATCGAAATTGAGGACGATTTCTTTGTACTTTCCACAATTCATTAACTCTTTTGCTTCTTTCATACTACTGGCTGTGATAGTAGGCATCAGTTTCATCTCGTTTAAAAACTGAGAAGCAAAATAAGAGCTTGTCGATACCAGATCAACTACTTTTTATGGTAAGGACAATCATGCATCAGATTGATGATTGCCGCTGCCAGTAGCCGATTGAAACATAATTTCTGTTTTACCTTTCCTGCCAGCGTTTCGTTTTGCCCATGACGGCGAAAAATGCGCCGATCCTCGGCGGTGTAGGTTTAACCGCTTTGCAATTTCGTGGCTAAGAGCAAGCCGCCCGCGGCGGCGGCCTGCTGTGAATGTTTAAAAGGCGTAGCCCACGCTAAGGCTGCCGCTGTAGCCGTGGCTGTCGCCGCCGCTGGCGACATCAGCCTGGCCGCCAAGGTTCAGGCTCAGCGCACCGCGCGTGATGCTCAAACTGGCGCCGGCGTTGACCATGTCACGGCTATCGTAGGCCGCGTTCTGTACGACTTCATAGTGATAAACCTGGCCCTGAGTACGTACCGAAGGGCCGCTGAAACTGTGTTCATAGCCGATATTTATCGCCGGCGTGAAGCGCCAGCCGCCGCCGTTTTGTGAATGAAATGCGACGCTCACATTGGCAATACCGCTGGCGTTATTTTCACTGACGCGGTCGACGTTGAGCGCCAGCTCGCTGCCGCTCTCGTGGAAAGCGTCCATCCGCAGGTGGGTCAGGCGGGTCCCGATGGCGTACTCAACGCTGGCAAAATCGAGTGGACTCACGTAGCCGAGGCGCAGCGTGCCGCCAACCAGCTGGCCATGGGTATCGCCGGTGGCCGTACCCAGCCCGCTATTCAGCCGGCGCGTACTGCTATAATCGATCCAGCCTGCGTTAAGATCGGCGGCGGCAAATAAACCACGATTTAGATCCTCAAAAGCATAGCGACCGCCAAACCCCAGCAGAGTGGTGTTGGCATCCGCATCGGCGCTGGCGCTGCCCAGCGAGCCCCAGCTATATCCCAGAGTGCCGTAGCCGCTAAGCTGCGCGTTAAACCGCCAGGTATAGCCCAGCAGCGAGCCGGTGGTATGCTCATTACTGCTGGCGGCGCGGGCGGAACCATCGGTGCCAAGATAGCCGCTAAGCCCGGTCAGCCACAGCTTTCCTTCCCCGTCCCGCAGCTGACGGCTATCAATATTCGGCGTTAACGCCCTGTCTAATCGCGATCCGCTGCGCAGCAGGTAGCTGGCGGCGTCCGCGTAAATCTGCCCGCCGACCTGAGTCTCCACGCCGCCGAGGGTTCCGGCATCAATGGCCGATTGCAGATAATAGTTATAGTCGGTGTAGCGGCCCGATAGCCCGCTGTTTTGCAGGGCGTTAAGCAGCGCAGCGCCCTGCGCCGCATTCCCCCGCAGTTCGCTTTGTCCCGGCAGCTGGCCGTACTGCACCATTTTGCCGCGCAGGACGTAGAGCGTCTCCTGCGACAGCCCCAGGCCCTGCTTCAGATAGTTATCCACCGATCCGTACTCGCGGCTGATTTCATCCAGCCCGGCCTGAAGATAGCTGGCATCGACGCCCAGCAGCGGCTCGTAAATCGCCGCCATGGCGGGGGGCATCATCGCCAGGGTCGCTTCGACGCGCTGGCGGGTATAGTCGTTGGTGGCGAGGTAGTTTTCCATAATGGTCCCCTCATCGACGCCGGCAATGCTCAGCAGCATCGCGGCGGTCCAGCCGGTACGGTCCTTGCCCGCGGTACAATGGAACAGCGCTGCGCCGTCGGCGCTGGCCAGATCGTTAAATAGTGTGGTAAACCGGGCGCGCATCCCGGCATCGCTGACGAAGGAGACGTTGGTCTGCTGCATCATCGCTTTGGCTTCAGCGGCGCTACTGAACGTTATTGAGGTGATGTTGCTGCCCGAAGCGGTGTTGCCGATGATATCAATATGGGTATACCTCGCCCCGTCGGGCATCACGTCCGGGCTGCTGGCGATTTCGCTGGCCGTGCGCAAATCATAAACATCGCTGATACCGAGCGTGCTCAGCGTCGCCTGGTCCGCGGAGGATAATGCCAGGGCATTAGAACGATAAAAAACGCCGGTGCGCAGGGTGCCGTCGTGGCTGGTGGTATAAACAGACGTCGTGCCAGCGATATCGCGGAAATTATCCATCGTAGCGAGTACGGGCGTATTTATCGGCGCAGCGTAGAGCACGCCGGAAACGGCGGCGGCGACCAGAGAGAGCGAAACGGGAATATAGCGAATCAAAATAAGCCTCGATAATTATTGGTTATAATTTACTGTTTATTAAGGCTTGGAAATATAAGAGGAGATTGTGACGGAATTATTTCCAGAACGATGTTTTTAAATAAATAGGGTGATAATAACGTCAGGATATCGATTAAATATAACTTTTGCGCGCGCTAAATACTGTTATTCATTCGCCATGTTTATGTTTAACATTCCGCTCGTCGCAGCAGAATGTTATTTTATATTATTGTCAGCGAGTCATTTTGCGCAGTAATACGCCTTAATCCGGGCGCTGCTTTTCGCTCATCAGCTGGCGACAGCGCTGCTGGTCCTGGTTGATACTTTTCTGTTCTTCCGGCGTCAACTGCTGCCACGTGTCCAGCATCCGTTGGCCCAGAGCGGGCACGTAGTGGGTCTTATGCAGCGCATAATCCGAATTGCCGCCTTCAATCATATTTTCCATGTCGCGGAGAAACGCGCGGCTGTCCTGATGGTCAATAACGCAGAAGACGGAGCGGTAGTACGCGACGTCCTCTTCGGCGTAGCGGGGCGTGAACCACCAGATAAGTAGAGCGATAAGCGCCAAAAGCGGGGCAATAAAAGCGAGTTTCTTCAACATGAGTCATTCAAAAAGGCAAATTGAAGGATCAGTGTAGCCGTTGATGAAACAGGATGTAAGCGCCGTCGCGGGCCGGCAGCATAATTCCGGCCCGCAGCGGCGCCGGTCAGTAGCCGACCTTATAGATCCGTCCGCTCTGAACGCCTTCTACGCTGCGGCGGTAGGCCTGAGCCACGCTGGCGGCGGGGACGCTGGTAAAACCGGGGAAGAAACCGTCGTAGGCTTCCGCCGATTCCGTTAATACGGTGGGGCTAATCAGGTTAATACGTATTCCACGCGGCAGTTCGCAGGCGGCGGCGCGAACGAATCCTTCCAGCCCGGCGTTGACGGTGGTGGCATTGACGCCCTGAGCGATAGGCTCATGGGCGACGATCCCGCTAATCAGCGTAATAGAACCGCCGTCGTTCAGATAATGCTGGCCGGTCAGCGCCAGGCGAATCTGCCCCAATAGTTTATCCTGTAGGCCCTGGTTGAAATCGCCGTCGGTCATGGTCGCCAGCGGACCAAAGAACAGATTACCGGTGGCGGAAACAATCGCGTCGACCCGACCGGTTTTCGCAAACAGGTTCGCTACGCTCTGCTGTGAGGTGATATCCACCTGATAGTCGCCCTGAGTGCGGCCGACGTGAATAACCTCATGACGCTGACTTAACTCTTGCGCAACCGCGCGGCCAACGGTACCGCTGGCGCCAATGACGATAATTTTCATAGCAGGTTCCTCTCTCGGGTGAGAGGCTATTTTTTAATAAAACAAATATCGGATAAACTGGCTAAAAGTTAAATAATTACTAACCAGAGGTTTGTAATATGGATAAGCTGCGGGCGATGGAGACCTTTGTTGCGGTCGTGGAGTGCGGAAGCTTTACCGGCGCCGCAGCGCGGCTCGAGATGTCGGCGGTGATGGTCGGGAAATATATCGCGCTGATCGAGCGGCAGCTTAATACCCGTCTTCTTGAGCGCAATACCCGCCGCCAGAGCCTGACCGACGCCGGGCGGGTCTATTTTGACGAGGCGAAACGCGTCCTGGAGCAGGTTTCAATCGCCGAAAGTTCAGTGGAGAGGCTACGGGTCGCGCCCGCGGGCACGCTGCGGATAAGCGCGCCGACGTCGTTTGGCGCCTGCGTGATTGCCCCGCTGACCGCCACGTTTCTGCAGGCCTGGCCCGACGTGCGCGTGGAGCTGGATCTGACCAACCGGATGGTCGATCTGGTGGATGAGGGCATCGATCTGGCGATCCGCATCGGCGAGATCCGCAATAACGATCTGGTGGCAAAGTATCTCGCGCCCTACCGGATGACGATCTGCGCCGCGCCCGGGTATTTAGCCCGCCACGGTACGCCGACAACGCCTGCGGACCTGGCCGATCATCTCTGTTTGTCGCATACGGTGTGGACCGCGCGCAATGAGTGGAAGCTGCCTGGCGCCGAGGAGGGCGTACGCTGGAAGCGCGACGCTGTTCTGCGCTGTAATGATGGCTATGCGCTGCGAACGGCGGCGATCGCCGGCGCCGGGCTGCTGCTGCAGCCGGAAGTGCTGCTGGCGGATGCGCTCGAGTGCGGCAAACTGGTGCGCGTGCTCGAGGCGTATACCCCGCAGCCGAGGCCGATTCACCTGCTCTGGCGGCAGGATCTGCGGCCGCTGCCGAAGCTGACGCGCTTTGTTGAGCATCTTCTGCAGGGGCAGGGCCAGAACGGGCAGACTACTTAATTCTCTGCCGGGCGGCGGGCCTGATGTGATGGGGGATCTTGTCGCCCGGCAAGGCGTTAGCCGCCGCCGGGCAATCTGCTTAGTCGCGCAGCGCGTGGCACCAGTCGGCGATCAGATCCTGCGGATCCTCAATCCCTACCGACAGACGAATCAGCTGAGGAGTAATGCCATTGGCTAACCGCTGCTCCAGCGGGATCGACGCGTGGGTCATGCTAAACGGCTGGCTCACCAGGCTTTCCACGCCGCCAAGGCTCTCCGCGAGGGTAAACAGCTTCAGCTTACGAATGATCCGCTCGGCGTAGCCATCGTCGCCTTTGACCACCACGGAGATCATCCCGCCGGGAAGCGCCATCTGCCTGCGCGCCAGCTGATGATGCGGATGCGAGGCCAGCCACGGGAACCAGACCCTTTCGACCTGCGGCTGCTGCTCCAGCCACTCGGCAAGCAGCAGCGCATTGCTGCTGTGGCGCTCCATACGCAGCGCCAGGGTACGAATACCGCGCAGCGTCAGGAAGCTGCTGAACGGGTCGAGGACGCCGCCGACCGCGTTTTGCAGGTAGCCCAGCTTTTCCGCCAGCGCGGCGTTGTCGCCGACTACCGCCAGCCCGGCGACCACATCGGAGTGGCCGTTAAGGTATTTGGTCGCCGAATGCACCACGATATCAAAGCCCAGCTCCAGCGGACGATGGATAGCCGGCGAGGCGAAGGTGTTATCGGTGACGCTGATAATATTGTGCCGCCGCGCAATGGCGGCGATGGCGCTGAGGTCGGCCAGCTTAAGCAGCGGGTTGGTCGGCGTTTCAACCCAGATCATGCGCGTGTCGGGCCGAATGGCCGCTTCGATGGCCGCCAGATCGTCGGGCTTCACCCAGCTCACCCGCAGGCCGGCGCTGCGGCGGCGAACGTTTTCAATCAGCCGGTATGTGCCGCCGTAGACATCGTCGACGGCGACCAGGTGACTGTCTTTATCCAGCAGTTCCAGCACGGTTGAGATGGCCGCCAGACCGGAAGCAAAGGCGTAGCCGCGCGTGCCGCTTTCCAGGTCGGCAATCGCCGTCTCCAGCGCGTGACGGGTCGGGTTGCCGCTGCGCGAATATTCGTACCCGGTATGCTGGCCCGGTGCGGGCTGAGCAAAGGTGGAGGTGGCATAAATAGGCGGCATCACCGCGCCGTGTTCATCGGTAAATGTGCCGCTATGTACGCTCAGGGTATGCAAATTTGTCATTGAGAAGTCCTTACTGTTCGAGTCGGTTACGCCAGGTGGTCAGCACATCGCTGCGGGTAATGAGGCCAAGAAAACGATCGTTGTCGGCGATAACGGCCACCAGGCCGCGATCGAAAATGGCCTTCAGCGCGCTTTCCGGCGCGTGCTTGTCCAGGGTCTCCACGTTACGGGTCATCGCTTCCCTGACCGGCAGAGAAAAGCGCTGACTGTCGCCCTGGACGTGGCTAATCAGATCCCATTCGTCGACGATGCCGACGACGCGGCTGTTTTCCAGCACCGGCAGCTGCGAGATGTCGTAGAGGCGCATACGCGCGAGGATGGCCGCCAGGGTATCGTCCGGCGCGGCGGTGACGGTTGCCCCTTCGTCGTGGCGCAGAGCGATAAAATCGCTGAGGTCGCCGCGCGAAGGGCGGCTTAAAAAGCCCTGCTGGCGCATCCAGTCATCGTTAAACATCTTTGATAAATATTTATTGCCGCTGTCGCAGGCGAAGGTCACCACGCGTTTAGGGGATGTCTGCGCCCGGCAGTAGCGCAGGGCGGCGGTAAGCAATGTTCCGGTGGAGGAGCCTGCCAGAATGCCTTCAACCTGCAGCAGCTGGCGGGCGGTGGCGAAAGCTTCGCTATCGGTGACGCGGTATGCGCTGCGGACGCCTTCAAGATGGGCCAGCGGCGGAATAAAGTCTTCGCCGATCCCTTCAACCAGCCAGGAGCCGGTTTCGCCGTAGCGCCCGGTTTCGACCTGGTCCGCCAGAATGGAGCCCGCCGGATCGGCGAGGATAAATTCCGTTTCAGGGGAGTGCTCAGCAAACCAGGCCTGTAGCCCACCGAGCGTTCCGCCGGAGCCGACGCCGACGACGATCGCGTCAATATCGCCATCCAGCTGCTGGAAGATCTCCGGGGCGGTGGTGGTGGCATGCGCCAGCGGGTTAGCTTCGTTATTAAACTGGTCGATATAAAAGGCGCCAGGCGTTTCGTCGGCAAGACGCCGGGCGTAGTCCTGATAGTAGGCGGGATGGCCTTTGTTAACGTCCGAGCGGGTAAGCTGCACCTGCGCTCCCAGCGCGCGCAGATGGAAAATCTTCTCGCGGCTCATTTTGTCCGGCACCACCAGGATCAGGCGATAATTTTTCTGCGCGGCGATCAGCGCCAGCCCGAGGCCGGTATTGCCGGCGGTGGCTTCGATAATCGTGCCGCCGGGTTTTAATTTTCCTTCGCGCTCTGCCTGGGTAATCATGGATAGCGCGACGCGGTCTTTTATCGAGCCGCCGGGATTTTGATTTTCCAGTTTTAGAAACAGGCTGCAGGGGCCGGTATCCAGCTTATGAAGCTGCAGCAGGGGAGTATGACCAATCAGGTCGCTAACGGAATGAAAAACTGACATAACATTTTGCCCATTCGTATCGAGATGATTTGAATGGTAGGTCTGCAAAATTGGCATTTTAAAGAACTTTTGTCTGCCGCTAAGAGCAAAAAGGAATATAAGATGCTTTTTAGCCGTCCGGAGGGAAAGGTTGTTAGCCGCCTGGGCGTGTTGATTTCCAGAATAGCGCGCTTTTGCCCGGTTTTTCACCGAATTATCCGTTTTTACGCGCTGCTTTATCTCTATTTCAGAAATGGATTGCCGAAAATATTCGATGGATCTCTGGGGCTATTTTAGGTGTTGGTGAAACTATCAACGCCGCGTATACCGGCGCAGTAGCCAAAGACAGAAATTCAGATGAAGGAAATTAAAGCTAATAAAATTGGCCTGCTCGCTTCAATAAATCGTCTATATCAGGAACCTCTTTCCGGAAATATCCTGACCTGGGTGTCATTCAGCCGGGAAATTGTCTGGTACGATCCAGTTAACAGAACTGGAACATAATTTATACCTGAAAGACATATACATGTAATGATTCAGTCGTAACCAGTTACAAGGAAGCTACTATGAATAAAAACGACATGAGTCCTTTACCCACCAATACCCATGAGTGGTTTTTTAACCGTAACAGCATCATCATTTTGCTCGATATTGTTTTGTTTATCGTTCTCTACAACACGCTACCCTATGAGCCGAAGGTGGTCATGGGGCTGAGTATGCTCGCTTTTATCGCCGTATTATGGTTAACGGAAGCGCTGCACGTGACCGTTACGGCAATAATGGTTCCCGTCATGGCAGTGCTGCTGGGGATATTTAATACCCAGTCGGCGCTAAACAGTTTCGCCAACTCAACGATATTCCTTTTCCTCGGCGGTTTTGCTCTGGCGGCGGCGATGCATGTGCAGGGACTGGATAAAGTCATTGCCGATAAGGTATTAGCGATGGCAAGGGGCAAAATGCGCCTCGCGGTCTTTATGCTATTTGGCGTGACGGCGCTGCTGTCAATGTGGATTAGTAATACGGCGACGGCCGCAATGATGATGCCGCTGGTATTGGGGATCCTGAGTAAAGTCGATGGCAAAAACCGCCATTCGACCTATGTGTTTGTGCTCCTCGGTATTGCCTATAGCGCCAGCATTGGCGGAATGGCGACCATCGTCGGCAGTCCACCGAATGCGATTGCCGCCGCCGAGGTGGGGCTCTCCTTCTTTGACTGGATGAAGTTCGGTTTCCCGGCAATGATCGTCTTACTGCCAGTCGCTATTGCGATTCTTTACCTCGTGTTCAGGCCGGAACTTAAGGGGACCTTCGAAACGAATAGTGAACAGGTCGATTGGGATAAAGGCAAAATAGTCACCCTGGCTATTTTTGGCCTTACCGTATTCTTCTGGATTTTCAGCGGACCCATTAACGATCTGCTGGGCGGTTTTAAATCCTTCGATACCATCGTGGCTTTAGGCGCCATTATATTAGTCAATTTCGCCCGGGTGGTTCACTGGAAGGATATAGAGAAAACGGCTGACTGGGGCGTGCTGTTATTATTCGGCGGTGGTATCTGCTTAAGCAATGTGTTGAAAGAGACGGGCACCAGTCTGTTCCTGGCAAACCAGATTAGCGGGATGGTGGCTCATATGGGGATATTTATCATCATCCTTGTGATTGCAGCATTCGTGGTGTTTTTAACCGAGTTTGCCAGTAATACGGCCAGCGCCGCTTTGCTTATTCCCGTATTTGCCTCAGTGGCAGAAGCGTTCGGCATGTCGCCTGTGATTCTGTCGGTATTGATTGCCATTGCGGCTTCATGCGCTTTTATGCTGCCCGTGGCGACGCCGCCAAACGCTATCGTTTTCGCCACCGGCCATATCAAGCAGCAGGAGATGATGCGTGCCGGCCTGTTTTTGAATGTCGCTTGTATCGTCGTTTTGACCGGATTTAGCATGTTGTTTTGGGTATAAATTCTGATAAGCGAGTTTCCACCCAATATCTTGCAAATGAAGACTGTCGTGCGGCGAATAATCGAACGGAGTTCGATGGAGAGTCCGGCCGCAGAAAAGCAAAAACCCGCCTTTTGGGCGGGTTCTTTAAATAGTGGTGCCCGGACTCGGACTAACGCCGCAGGCGTTGAACAGCGCGCTTGTCGCGCTGGCCCCGAAGGGGTGAGCCGTCGTGCGGCGAATAATCGAACGGAGTTCGATGGAGAGTCCGGCCGCAGAAAAGCAAAAACCCAGCCATAGGCTGGGTTCTCTGAATAGTGGTGCCCGGACTCGGAATCGAACCAAGGACACGGGGATTTTCAATCCCCTGCTCTACCGACTGAGCTATCCGGGCAACGGGGCGCATTAAACCTGATTCACCGCACCTCGTCAACGAAATTTATCTGTTTCGCAGCAGACTGAACAATCTATCACCACATTGCGTCAAAAGCACGCATCTTCAGGCGAAAAACGCCGTCCAGGCCACTGAAATCGGCATCGCCAGCACCAGGGCCGGCAGCATATTCACCACGGCGAACATTTTAATTCCGCAGATGCGCAGACCAGTCGCGACCAGCAGCATGCCGCCGACGGCGGTGAAATCCGCCATCATCATCGGCGTGGTTAACGGCATAATCAGCGACGCGCAGGCCGCCAGCGCCAGCTGGATGGCCAGCATCGGTACGCAAATGGCCGAGACGGCCAGCCCCAGGGTGCAGGCGAAGATGGTGGCGGTAAAGAAGTCGAGAAACGCTTTGGCAATAAGAATGCTGGCGTCGCCGGTCATTCCTTCGCGCATCGCGCCGAAAATCCCGGTTCCGCTGGCGCAGAACAGGACGATAATCGCAACGTAGCTTTGAATATAGGACTCATGCGCTGAGACCTTTTTCTGCCCCTTTTTGGGCGAAAGCAGCTGCTGGAGCTTACTGACCAGCGTATTAATGCCTTTCTCCATGTTGCACACTTCGCCGAGCAGCGCGCCCACCAGCGTTGAAAGCACCATCACCGGCAGGTTGGCGCATTTGATCACCAGCAGGATGCCGATGCCCAGCGACGCGAGGCCAAAAATAGAGGTCATTGATGTACGAATCCGTTCCGGCAATCTTTGACTTAAGAGTGCGCCGAGTACGCCGCCCAAAAGGACCGCGCCGGCGTTAATAAATGGCCCTGTAACCACAGCATGACTCCTGTTAATTATCCCTAATGACTGCATTATTATGACGCTAAACGGGCCAAAAGGCTTGCGCATCCGAGGTATGGCTGCATACGTAATTCATCTTGCGCGGTAGATTTAAAGGTGACATGATTGCGCGAATTTTCTCCTCTCCTGAATGAGGCCGCCGTGATGACGACATCGCCGCTACATCGCCGTTGCCGCTGCGTACAGATGCGCAGGCAGCCTCGTCTTGCTACCCTTACACTGCAACTTCTGCCCACCATGCGGTGAGCGTAACGCAGGCTCACTGCAGGACAACAGTAAGATCGGACGCGGTCTGCTTTTACTGATGTCTGGCGGTCGGAGCTGGGATCCAGCCAGACCCTGACATTTCGTTGGCCAGAGCACAGACGCCCTGGCCGAAGCCTTTTACTCTCCGGAAACGGGTATTCGCGCTCATGAAATCAATGCACATTGCCGCCAGCCGCGAGCTGGTATCCCGCCTGTCCACCCACCGCCGCGTGGTGGCCCTGGACAGTACAGATTTTACCGATGTGGCGGCAGTCGTCATTACCTTAGCGGACAGCCGCAGCGGCATCCTTGCGTTACTGAAACGCACCGGGTTCAACCTGCCGGTTTATCTGTTCAGTGACTCTGACCACGAAAAACCAGAAGGCGTGACGGCCATCGTTAGCGGCAAAGAGCAGGAGTGGCTCGAACTGGAAGCCGCCGCCTGCGGCTATGAAGAGAATCTGCTGCCGCCGTTCTTCGATACCCTGACCCAATACGTTGAGATGGATAACAGCACCTTCGCGTGCCCGGGCCATCAGCACGGCGCCTTCTTTAAGAAGCACCCGGCGGGACGGCAGTTCTTTGACTTCTTTGGCGAAAACGTCTTTCGCGCCGACATGTGCAACGCCGACGTTAAGCTTGGCGATCTGCTGATTCACGAAGGGTCTGCCAAACACGCGCAGAAGTTCGCGGCGAAGGTGTTCAACGCCGATAAAACCTATTTCGTCCTTAACGGTACCTCGGCGGCGAACAAGGTGGTGACCAACGCGCTGCTGACGCGCGGCGATCTGGTGCTGTTTGACCGTAACAACCATAAATCAAACCATCACGGGGCGCTGATTCAGGCCGGGGCAACGCCGGTCTATCTTGAAGCATCGCGCAACCCGTTCGGTTTTATTGGCGGTATCGACGATCGCTGCTTTGATGAAAAATACCTGCGCGATCTGATTCGCGAGACGGCGCCGGAAAAAGCCGATGCGCAGAGGCCGTTCCGCCTCGCGGTGATCCAGCTCGGGACTTATGACGGGACGGTATACAACGCCCGCCAGGTGGTCGATAAAATCGGCAGCCTGTGCGACTACATCCTGTTTGACTCGGCCTGGGTCGGCTACGAGCAGTTTATCCCGATGATGGCCGACTGTTCGCCGCTGCTGCTGGACCTGACGCCGGACGACCCCGGTATTTTTGTCACTCAGTCGGTGCACAAACAGCAGGCCGGTTTTTCGCAAACGTCGCAGATCCATAAAAAAGATAATCACCTGCGCGGACAGGAACGTTTTTGCCCGCATAAGCGGCTCAATAACGCCTTTATGCTGCACGCCTCGACCAGCCCGTTTTATCCGCTGTTCGCCGCTCTGGACGTAAATGCCAAAATTCACGAAGGAGAGAGCGGGCGCCGCCTGTGGGCGGAATGCGTGGCGCTGGGTATCGAAGCGCGCAAGGCGATTATCGCCAACTGCAAAATGATCCAGCCGTTTATTCCACCGGTGGTGGCGGGACGTCCCTGGCAGGATCATCCTACCGAAGCCATCGCCCGCGAACGGCGTTTCTTTAGCTTTGAGCCGGGCGCGCGCTGGCACGGCTTCGAAGGCTATGCCAGCGATCAGTATTTCGTTGACCCCTGTAAACTGCTGCTGACGACGCCGGGGATCGATGCAGAGAGCGGGAAATATACCGATTTTGGTATCCCGGCGACCATTCTGGCCCACTACCTGCGCGAAAACGGCATCGTGCCGGAGAAGTGCGATCTGAACTCCATTCTGTTCCTGCTGACGCCTGCAGAGAGCGCGGAGAAGCTAGCGCAGCTGGTGGCGATGCTCGCCCAGTTTGAGCAGCATATTGAGTCCGACACCCCGCTGGCCGACGTTCTGCCGACCATCTTTAACAAATATCCGGTGCGCTATCGGGATTACACCATCCGCGAGCTGTGCCAGGAGATGCATAACCTGTACGTCAGCTTTGACGTGAAGGATTTACAAAAAGAGATGTTCCGCAAGAAGAGCTTCCCGCGCGCGGTGATGAACCCGCAGGACGCCAACCGCGAGTTTATTCGCGGAAATGTTGAGCTGGTGCGCTTAAGCGCAGCCGAAGGGCGGATTGCGGCGGAGGGCGCGCTGCCGTATCCGCCGGGCGTGCTGTGCGTCGTGCCCGGAGAGATCTGGGGCGGGGCGGTGCTGCGCTATTTCCTGGCGCTGGAGGAGGGAGTCAATATGCTGCCGGGCTTCTCGCCGGAGCTCCAGGGGGTCTACAGCGAAACGGACCCTGACGGCATTAAGCGGCTATATGGCTATGTGCTGAAAGCATAAAAAACGCGCCCCGTTGATAACACCGGGGCGCGTTTTTTTATTCGTAAATCTGGGGTAAGCCGTTTATTTAATGTGCGACGGTCTGCGCCCCGGTTGGTACGCGGACGTGCTTGTACTTAAACAGCGCCACAAAAGCAAACGCCAGCACCAGCGAATAGCCGGCGAAAATCAGCCACACGGTTTGCCAGTCGGTAATCCCTTCGACGGTAAAGTGCTCCACGACTTTGCCGCTCACCATCCCGCCAAGTATGCAGCCGAAACCGTTGGTCATCATCAGGAACATCCCTTGGGCGCTGGCGCGGATTTCCGGGCGAACCTCTTTTTCCACAAACACTGAACCCGAGATGTTGAAGAAATCAAAGGCGCAGCCATAAACGATCATCGACAGCACCAGCAGCACGGTGCCGAACGGGGTCGGGTCGCCGTAAGCGAAAAGGCCGAAGCGCAGCATCCACGCCACGATACTAATCAGCATCACGTTTTTGATGCCGTAACGGCTGAGGAAGAACGGGATGGTCAGGATGAACAGGGTTTCCGAGATCTGCGAAATCGACATCATCACCGAGGCGTGCTGCACGATAAAGCTGCTGGCGAACAGCGGATCTTTATCAAAGCTGTGCAGGAAGGTGTTGCCGAACATATTGGTGATTTGCAGTTCGGCGCCCAGCATCATCGAGAAAATAAAGAAAATCGCCATACGTTTGTTTTTAAACAGCGCGAAGGCATCAAGGCCCAGCATGGCGGTCCAGCTCTGGTTTTTCTGCTGATTGGCCACCGGAATATGCGGCAGCGTCAGGGTGAAGAGCACCAGCAGCAAGGAGAGCGCCGCGCCGATATAGAGCTGCATATGGCTCAGTTCAAAGCCGGAGAAGCTGACGCCCCACATGGCGAGGATAAAACCAATGGTGCCCCAGATACGAATCGGCGGGAAATCGGTCACGATATCCATATCCATATCCGCAGACTGCAGGCGGTAGTACGAAATGGTGTTAATCAGCCCCAGCGTTGGCATATAGGCCAGCGAGTTGAGCAGGATGACGAGGAACATTTCGCCCGGTGTGGTGACCTGGGCGGCGAGCCACAGCGTCAGCGCGCCGACCAGATGGCAAATGGCATAAACCCACTTGGCGCTGATCCATTTATCGGCAACGATACCGAGCAGCGTCGGCATAAACACCGCGGCGATACCGAGTGAGCTATAGACCGCTCCGATGGCCGCACCGTCGAACTTGAGGGTGACGAACATATACGAGCCGAGCGTGGTCAGCCAGCTTCCCCAGAGGCAGAACTGCAGGAACGACAGGACTTTGAGCTGCAGCTTAAGATTCATGTTTTGATCCTCACGGATATAGAATTGTTTTGTGTTTTAAATAACATTTATGGCGTTATTTTGGTTGGATTCTATCATTTATGCGATGGATGCTTTTGTTAACTGCCGCAGAAAATCGCAAAACAGTTGCGCAACTCTATTGTGTATAGCAGAAGGAAGGCGCCCCGGAGGAAACAGGGGCGCTGAAGGAGGATTACCTGCGGCGGTAGCCTTTTTGCGCGGTGTTAACCTTGTACAAATAGCGGCGCGACTCGGCGGAGGGGTGGCGGCTGGTGATGGTCTGATAAACATCGCCCGGCGTCATACTGTTGATGATATTCGCAGCCTGAATCTTATCGCTGGAGAAGACCCGCAGCACGCTGCCCGCGCCGCCGTTATAGGCGGTGATGACCGCATAGCGACGCGAGGTCGGGTTGGTGATGCCGGACAAATAGACGTTGTTCAGCATCGCCAGATAGGCGGTGCCGGTATCGATGTTATTGACCGGATCGAACAGATAGCTGCGGCTCGGCAGGCCTGATTTGCCCTGCGAACGGAACACGTCCTTCCCGGCGCTGTGCTGCACCACCTGCATCAGCCCCAGCGCGTCGGCGTGGCTGACCGCATAGGGGTTAAAGGAAGATTCGGTTTGCATAATTGCCAGGATCAGCGATTCATCAACGCCGTATTTGCGCGACGCCTGACGGACCATCCCAATGTATTTATGCGCACGTTTGTCGAGATGGTTCGGCACCAGGTTGATGGTAATGCTGTAGATCATGCGTGGACCGTTGCTGCGGCTTTTCAGACGCGTTTGCAGCAGGTAGTCCGCAAAGCGTGAGGCGCGCCACTCCCAGCGAATCGACTCACCGGTGTTATCCACGACCTGACCATACAGGAACGGTTCTTTTGAGATCTGAATGTCATCGACGTCGGAATAGAGGTCGATGGAGTTAGGGTCGTCGCCCATCAGCAGGGTTTTAATAATCGCCTGGCGCAGGCGCCCGGCCGGGTCAGTGCCGGCGATGGTTTCGACGGTAATCGTCCCGGCGTCAAAGTTGATGTGGCTGCGGGTTTGATACTGGTCGGTGTATTTGACGTAGTCCTTCGGCCCGGCGAGCAGAACTTCGTTATAACCCCAAATATTCTCGATGTTATGGGCGAACTGGCCCATCAGAATGTCAAAGCCGTTGGTGTCCTTCACCCACGCCTCGTTGTACTCGGCGCCTTTTTTGGTTGAGCTGGAACACGAAACGAGCAAAGGCGCAATCAGCGCTAGCGCTAAGTATTTTTTCATCATTCCGGGAGTGCGTGTTGTGTTTATTGTTGTAAAGGGCCGTCAGGCCCTTACTGTTTTTCTGGCGGCGTGTAGCCTTCGATGTGCACGTCTTTACCTTCAAACAGGAACTGAACCATCTCCTGCTCCAGCAGTTTGCGATGCTCCGGGTTCATCATGCTGAGTTTTTTCTCGTTGATCAGCATCGTCTGCTTATGCTGCCACTGGGCCCAGGCTTCTTTGGAGATTTCGTTATAGATGCGTTTGCCCAGCTCGCCCGGGTACAGCTGAAAATCCTGGCCCTCGGCTTCACGCTGCAGGAAAGTACAAAAAATCGTTCTGCTCATTCTTAATCCTCTTTAATCGCCAGAAAGCTAAACCGGTGCTCCGGCTTTTAACTGTTGCAACAAGCGCTCCACGGGAGCCGCCAGACCGACGGACGGCGGCTGCGCTAAGTTATACCAGAGTGCGCCCCCTTCATCCATGCATGCGCCGGATGAGTGCACTGTAAGCCACATCGGCACAATATCCAGATGGAAATGGCTGAAAGTGTGGCGGAACGCGGTTAATTGCGTCAGATTATCGGTCTTAATCTGACGCTGAGCCAGCCACGCCCGCAGCGCATCTTCATCCTCAAACTGCGGGAAGCAGAACAAACCGCCCCATAAACCCACCGGCGGGCGCTGGGAGAGGAACACCTCGTCGCCGTGCTGCATCAGCAGGAAATAGCCGGTACGCTCGGGGATCGTCTGTTTCGGTTTCTTGCCTGGGTATTGAGCCCATGAATGATTTGCGTAGGCCACGCAGCCGTTATTCAGCGGACAGAGCTCGCATTTTGGCTTAGAGCGGGTACACACCATCGCCCCGAGGTCCATCATGGCCTGGTTAAAACGCACTACGCCTTTAGCCGGCGTGACGTCCTCGGCGATCTCCCACAGGCGTTTCTCAACCTCTTTTTTCCCCGGCCAACCGCTGACAGCATAGCAGCGCGCGAGCACGCGCTTCACGTTACCGTCGAGAATCGGATAATGCTGACCGAGAGAAAGGGATAAAATCGCGCCGGCGGTAGAGCGGCCCACGCCCGGCAGCGCGGCGACTTCATCGAAGGTCTGCGGGAATTTGCCGTCGTGCAGGGTGGCCACCTGCTGCGCCGCTTTATGTAAATTGCGCGCGCGGGCGTAATAGCCCAGGCCGGTCCACAGATGCAGGACTTCATCGAGGGGCGCGTTCGCCAGGTCGGTAATCGTTGGGAAACGCGCCATAAAGCGTTCAAAATAGGGGATGACCGTCGCCACTTGTGTTTGTTGCAACATCACCTCGGAGAGCCATACTTTGTAGGGCGTCTTGCCGATTTGCCAGGGCAGGGTTTTACGCCCGTATTTGTCGTACCAGTCCAGCACCTGGGCTGAAAATTGCGCGGCGGGAAAAGTCAAAGCTACGGCTCCGGGATAGCGATTATAAGGTGGCAGATTGCAGCACAAGGGCGAGAGGCTGTAAACCCTTGCATCCGCCGGGTAACTTTGGATAATGCCCGTTTTCCGAACACTCTCACAAGCAGACTTAACTTTTATGAAAAACGACGTCATATCTCCGGAATTCGATGAAAACGGCCGTCCGCTGCGCCGTATTCGCAGCTTCGTCCGTCGTCAGGGCCGCCTGACCAAAGGTCAGCAGCACGCGCTGGACAATATTTGGCCGGTGATGGGCGTTGAATTTAACGATGCGCCGCTCGATTTCGCCGCGCTGTTTGGCCGTGAGGCGCCGGTCACGCTGGAGATCGGTTTCGGTATGGGCGCTTCGCTGGTGGCGATGGCGAAAGAGAAGCCGCAGCAGAATTTCCTCGGCATTGAAGTGCACTCGCCGGGCGTCGGCGCCTGCCTGGCGTCCGCCGAAGAAGAGGGCGTGCAGAACCTGCGCGTCATGTGCCACGATGCGGTGGAAGTGCTGCATACCATGATTCCGGATAACTCCCTGAGCATGGTGCAGCTGTTTTTCCCTGACCCGTGGCACAAAGCGCGTCATAATAAGCGCCGTATCGTTCAGCCGCCTTTTGCCGAACTGGTTAAAAGTAAACTGAAGCTGGGCGGCGTCTTCCATATGGCGACCGACTGGGAGCAATATGCCGAGCATATGCTGGAAGTGATGTCCTCGCTTGAAGGGTATCGTAACCGGTCTGAAAGCAACGACTATGTGCCGCGCCCGGAATCGCGCCCGGTAACCAAATTTGAACAGCGTGGCCATCGTCTTGGCCACGGCGTATGGGACTTAATGTTCGAGAGGGTGAAATAATGGCAACGAATCGTAGCCGTCGTCTGCGTAAAAAAATGCATATCGACGAGTTTCAGGAAGTGGGTTTTTCCGTCGCGTGGCGTTTCGCGGATGGAACCAGCGAAGAGCAGATCGACCAGACCGTTAACGATCTGATTGATGAAGTGATTGAGCCTAATAAACTGGCCTTTGACGGCAGCGGTTATCTTTCCTGGGAAGGCCTGATCTGCCTGCAGGAAATCGGCAAATGCACCGAGGAACACCAGGCCATCGTACGTAAATGGCTGGAAGACCGCGGGCTTGCCGATGTACGCACCAGCGAACTTTTTGATATCTGGTGGGACTAAGTTTGACAAGGGTCGGCAACTGCCGGCCCGTTTTGTCTGAAGGGAGTTAAATGATGCGCAAAACGCTGTTGGCATTGGCGCTTTCCGTCACCGCTTTGTCCGCGCATGCGGACTACCAGTGTAGCGTCACGCCGCGTGACGATGTCATCCTCAGCCCGCAGCAGGTGCAGGTAAAAGGCGAAAACGGCGATCTGGTGATTAAGCCGGACGGCAACCTGACCTTTAACGGTAAAGCGTATTCCCTGAACGCCGCTCAGCGCGAGCAGGCTCAGGACTATCAGGCTGGCTTGCGCAGCAGCCTGCCGTGGATTGATGAAGGCGCCCGCACGCGGGTAGAAAAAGGCCGCGCCGCGCTGGATAAAATTATTACCGAACAGGTGGGGGCCAGCAGCAGCATGCATAGCCGCCTGACCAAGCTTGATGCGCAGCTGAAAGCGCAAATGAGCCGCATAATTGAACATCGTAACGATGGCCTGACCTTCCACTATAAAGCCATCGATCAGGTGCGCGCCGACGGCCAGCAGCTGGTAAATCAGGCGATGGGCGGCATTCTGCAGGATAGCATCAACGAGATGGGGGCGAAGGCGGTTCTTAAAGGCGGCGGTAACCCGCTGCAGGGGATCCTCGGCAGCCTTGGCGGCCTGCAAACGGCCATTCAGGATGAATGGAAAAACCAGGAAGCCGATTTCCAGCAGTTTGGTAAGGATGTCTGCAGTCGCGTGGTCTCCCTTGAGGAGAGCCGCAAAGCGCTGGTGGGGTCGTTAAAGTAAGTTTTATTTCGCTACCTGCGCCCGCAGGTAGCGATTATGGTCAGTCGATCACATCAGCCCCAGCAGCTGCGGAATAAACAGCGAGATCTGCGGGATATAGACAATCATCATCAGCGCGATCAGCAGGGCGGCGTAGAACGGCAGCAGCGGTTTGATGAGCTGCTGAATTTTAACGCCGGAAATGGAGCAGCCAACGAACAGCGCGCTGCCTACCGGCGGCGTCAGCAGACCGATGCACAGGTTGGCGACCATCATGATGCCGAAATGCACCGGGTCCATCCCTAAATCCTGCGCGATGGGCAGGAATATCGGCGTGAAAATCAGCACCGCCGGGGTCATGTCCATAAAGATCCCAACGATTAACAGCACGATATTAATCAGCAGCAGTATCACCACCGGGTTTTCTGACACCCCCATTAGCGCATCGCTTATCATGTAGGGAATGTCGGCGTTGGTCATCGCCCACGACATGCCGACGGAAAAGCCGATCAGCAGCAGCACGATAGAGGTCATCACCACCGATTCAAGGATCAGCTTCGGCAGATCGCGCCATTTCACTTCCCGATAAATGAGCACCGACAGGATAAAGGTGTAGACCACGGCGATAGCCGACGCTTCGGTAGCGGTAAAAATGCCGCCGAGGATCCCGCCCATCACAATAATCACCAGCAGCAGGCTGGGCAGGGCGTCGAAAAACGCTTTTGCCGCCTGGGCGCAGGTAGGGCGTTCAGAAACCGGATAGCCGCGACGTTTAGCAATGACGGCACAGACCACCATAATAGCCAGGCCCATCAGAATGCCCGGCAGATAGCCGGCCATAAACAGCGACGCGACCGACACGCCGCCCGCCGTCAGGGAAAAGACGATCAGAACGTTTGACGGCGGAATAAGCAGGCCCGTGATGCACGACGAGACGTTCACCGCCGTGGAGAAAGCCGGATCGTAGCCTTTCTGCGTCTGAATGGGGTTCAGCGTGCCCCCCACCGCGGCGGCGGCGGCGACCGCCGAGCCTGAAATCGAGCCGAACATCATGTTTGCCAGCACGTTGACGTGGCCCAGAGAGCCCGGTACGCGTCCGACCATCACCTGAGCCAGATTGATTAAGCGTATGGCAATCCCGCCGCTGTTCATCAGCGTACCGGCAAAGATAAAGAATGGAATTGCCAGCAGGGCGAAGTTATCGAGGCCGTTCGCCAGGCGCTGAGAAACGGTAATCACCGCGATATCCCACGGGAACATCAGCAGCATTGAACCGACGGTGGCGATGCCGATAGAGAAGGAGATAGGTACGCCAATAAAAACCAGAATAAAGAAAGAGCCAAATAGCATCAATGCGATATAGCTGTCCATCAATTTGCCCCCGCTTCAGCGTGCTTCATGTTTTTTAGCCCGTTGCTGACAAAACATACTGCGTAAAACATCATAATGAGGCCGGTTAACGGCAGGATCAGATAGACGTAGCCCATGGGGATCTGCATTGCCGCTGAGACCTGGGAGGTCGACAGCGTTTTTTCAATCAGCTTCACGCCGCCGGTCACAATCACCGATCCGGCAAAAATAAAGATCAGCAGATTAATGATGACGCTGAGCAGCGCCTGCCTGCGGGGAGGGAGCGTCATCGCCAGTAAGTCGATAGCCAGATGACGCTGGGCGCCGACGGTATATGCCGCACCCAGTAGCCCGACCCAGATCATTAAAAAGCGCGCCAGCTCGTCGGTCAGGGTGCTGGGCTGGTTGAGTACGTAGCGGCTGAACACCTGCCAGACGACGCAAACAACCAGCGCAATCATAACGGCGACGGAGAATGCGGCGATCGTGCGGTCCACCGCCAGCTTTATGCGGTTAAGTATCATCATTGTTTTCCCGATGAAAGCGGGCCAGCGGCTGGCCCGCTAAGTGTTATTCGGCGGCAGCTTCAAATTTGGCCAGCAGGGCGGCCTGCTTCGGATCTTTTTTGAACTCATCAAACAGCGGCTGCACGGCGGCGCGGAACGGCGCTTTATCCACTTTGATAATTTCGCCGCCCATGGCTTTGGCCTGCGCGCGGGTGTCGGCGTCGATCTTGTCCCACAGTTTTTGCTGATACGCTTCGGAAGCTTTCGCCGCCTTGATCAGGATTTGCTGCTGATCCGGCGTCAGTTTGTCCCAGGTTTTACTGGAGATAACGAGGAAATCCGGGATGGAGGCATGTTCATCTTCTGAGAACACTTTCGCGATTTCGATATGGCGCGTTTGCACCCAGGAAGGCACGTTGTTCTCCGCGCCGTCCACCACGCCCTGCTGCATGGCGGTATAAACTTCACCAAAGGAAATAGGGGTTGGCGAACCGCCCATTAATTCGACCATTTTTAAGGTTGTCGGGCTGGCCTGGACGCGGATCTTCAATCCTTTTAAATCTTCCGGTTTAGTGATGGGCTTTTTGGCGTAAAAACTGCGGGTCCCGGCAACATAGGCGGAAAGCGCAAAGAATCCTTTATCTTTCGTGGACTCCATAATTTCCTTGCCCACCTCACCAAAGACGACTTTATTGAAGTGATTCTGATCTTTAAACAGGAACGGTAAATTATATATCGCGTAGACGTTATCGAATGATTCCAGATCGCTGGCTGAACCTTTGGTCATATCCAGCGCGCCGTTTTGTAATAGCTCCATCGTTTCGCGCGCGCTGCCCATCTGGCTACTGGGATATATACGAATCTTCATATCACCGTTTGAAAGTTGGTTAACCTCTTTGGACATCGCCTCAAAGGCCTGATGGACAACGTGGCTACGTTCGAGGTTATGTGCCAGTTTTAACGTGACTTTTTCAGCTGCGCTGGCGCCGGAAGCGAGCAGGGCAAGCAGAGATACACACGCCAGAGAACGAGAAAAAGAGAGTTTTTTCATGAGTCGGCTCCATGCACTTAGGGTAATTGGTCAATATCTAAAGGGGTATTCTTTGTTTCTGTATGACATATTATCCTTGTTGTCGTACATCTTTAAGCTGTCTGACTCACACTTTTTCGCAATCAGGCGATCAAATACGTATTTTTGTGCGGTAGGTTATATTTATTTTTAATAAGTGACTGGAAGTTTATTTTTATCGGAAATGTTGAACTAAGATGGTTCGGAAATAGCGATATTGATATTTCGGAAAAAACGAATAATTAATTATCCCGTTATTTTTATAACGGGATAAGCATAGCGAGGTTTATTCGCTGAGGAATAATTCGAGAAGGGAGTTCAAAAAGAGCTTACCGTGCTCGGTAATCTGCCAGCAGCGCTCATCTTCCGTCAGATAGCCCTCAGCAATGGCGGCATCGATTTGCGGACGGATCGTACGCTCATTAAGCCCGGTGTAGCGGCTGAATTCATCTCGCGGCGCCGCTTCCAGCAGGCGGAAACGGTTCATAAAGAACTCGAACGGCTTATCCGCATCTTCCACATCATGCTGGCGCTCCAGATAACGGCCTTCCATATAACCGCGCGGGTGGCGGGTTTTGGCCGTACGCAGAATGCGCCCGTCCGGGAAGGTCACTTTCCCGTGCGCGCCGCAGCCAATGCCCAGGTAGTCGCCAAAGCGCCAGTAGTTCAGGTTATGCTGGCACTGGTATCCCGGCTTAGCGTAGGCGGAGGTTTCATATTGTTGATAGCCCGCCGCGCTGAGCAGGCTGTGCCCCTGCTCATAAATATCCCACAGCGCGTCGTCGTCCGGCAGGGTCGGCGGACGCGAGCCAAACAGGGTGTTTGGCTCAATGGTCAGCTGATACCAGGAGAGATGCGGCGGATTGAGCGCAATCGCCTGACGCAGGTCGTCCAGCGCCTCTTCCAGAGACTGATCCGGCAGACCGTGCATTAAATCGAGGTTAAAGCTGCGCAGTCCCAGACCGCTTGCCAGGTTTGCCGCGCGTTTGGCTTCCTGTGGCCCGTGGATGCGCCCGAGACGCTGGAGCTTCTGTTCGCTAAAGCTCTGTACGCCGATGGAGATGCGATTAATACCTGCGCGCTGATACTCGACAAAACGATCCGCTTCTACGGTGCCGGGGTTGGCTTCCATCGTGATTTCCGCGTTGCCCGCCAGGGGAAGAGCTTCCCGCACGCCGTCGAGCAGGGTTTGCATCGCCGGGCCTGAGAGCAGGCTCGGCGTACCGCCGCCGATGAAAATAGTCCCGATTTCACGTCCCTGCGCATAGTGGGCGTCGGCCCGCAGATCGTTCAGCAGATGCTGAACGTAGTCGTCGTGCGGTACCTCGCCCTTTAACGCATGCGAGTTGAAATCGCAGTACGGGCATTTCTGCACGCACCACGGGATGTGAATATAGAGGCTCAGGGGCGGCAAATTAGCCATTACGTAAGGCTTCCAGTAACAGTTTGAGCGCGCGTCCGCGGTGGGAAATGGCGCTCTTTTCTTCACGGCTCAGCTCCGCTGCGGTTTTACCTTCCGTCGGAACAAAGAATATTGGGTCGTAACCAAAGCCGCCGCTGCCTGCGGCTTCGCGAGCGATGATGCCCGGCCAGCTGCCGTGGCAAACCAGCGGGGTGGGATCTTCCGCATGGCGCAGATAGACCAGCACGCAGTGGAATTGCGCCTGGCGCCGATCGTCAGGCACGTCGCGCAGCGCGTCGAGCAGCTTTTCGAGATTGCGCTGGTCGGTCGCGTCTTCGCCGGAATAGCGGGCGGAATAGATGCCGGGCGCGCCGCCTAACGCATCGACGGCCAGACCTGAGTCATCGGCGATGGCCGGGAGGCCGGTAATCTGCGCGGCATGACGCGCTTTCAGAATGGCGTTTTCGATAAAGGTCAGGCCGGTTTCCTCAGCGGAATCCACGCCCAGTTCGGTTTGCGCCACGATATCGAGGCCAAAATCTGCCAGCAGCGAGGCCAGCTCGCGCACTTTCCCGGGATTGCCGGTGGCGAGAACAACTTTTTGCATATGAGATCCTGTTTATTCTTTCAGGGCGGCGACCCCATCGGGGATCTGCTGCGGATGAATGATTTTTATCTGTTTGTGGCGGCCCAGTTCGCCTTTCTCAATAAGCACCTGGCTTTTCGCTACGCGAAACTGTTTGGCGAGGAATTTTACCAGATGGGCGTTGGCCTGGCCGTCAACGGGAGGCGCGGTAATGGCGACTTTAAGCTCGTCGCCATGTAAACCAACGATGCTGTCGCGGCTGGCCTTAGGCTGAATATACAGCCGTAAGACCAACCCATCAGCGCAGGCTTCGACGGCACTCATAGCGCCATCCACAGCCCCGGAAGCAGAACGTTGCCGGTAGCCTGCAACAGTTCGGCGATACCCATGTTGATCACGTACAGTAGCAGAACCAGCACCATCGGCGAGAAATCAATGCCGCCCATCGATGGCAGCAGTCTGCGGATCGGACGCAGCAGCGGATCGGCCAACTGCATCAGGACATATTCCACCGGGCTGCGTCCCTGGCTTACCCAACTCATGATTGCCATGAGCAGGAGAACCCAGAAAATCAGCGATCCGACGGTTTTAATGAGGATCAGCAGCGCGGAGATCCAGATAATCGGCTGGAAGGTGACGACCATAAACAGCACGATAGCTTTCACGACGCAGAGAATAAAGGCGACCAGCAGGGAGGCGCTGTCGAGCGGCCCCATCGCCGGGATAATGCGGCGCAGCGGCCCAACGACAGGCTGCGTAGCCTTGACCACGAACTGCGAAAACGGGTTATAAAAGTCGCAGCGCGCCCACTGCATCCAGACGCGTAACAACACGACCATTGTGTAAAGCTCAATGACCGTTGAGAGCAGGAAAGTCAACGTCTTCATGGCGTTCCTCAGATTCCTTATTTTTTGCTGTAGTCGCGCGCGCCGAAAATTGCGGTTCCGATGCGCACCATAGTGCTGCCCGCCGCGATGGCGGCTTCCATATCATCCGACATTCCCAGCGACAACGTATCGACGGTAGGGTAGTGCGTTTTTAGCCGCGCAAATGCTACCGCCATTTGTTGGGCGACGGCAAACTGCCTTACATATTCTGACTCTGGCGCGGGAATGGCCATTAAACCGCGCAACTGCAGATTCGGCAGTTTCGCGATCTCTGCCGCCAGCGCGTCAAGCTCGTCAACGGGAATGCCCGACTTGCTCTGCTCATCGCTAATATTTATTTGAATCAGTATGTTAAGCGGCGGCATTTGCGCAGGTCGCTGTTCGCTAAGGCGCATGGCGATCTTCAGGCGATCGACGGTATGGCACCAGTCAAAATGCTCGGCCACCAGACGGCTTTTATTGGACTGTAGCGGCCCGATAAAGTGCCACTGTAGCCCGGTTGCGCCCTTTTCCTGAAAGTAGCGGATTTTCTCCACTCCTTCCTGAACATAATTTTCGCCAAACGCGACCTGGCCTGCGGCCATCGCTTCTTCGATAGCGCCCGCAGGTTTCGTTTTACTGACTGCAAGCAATGTAACTTCTTCTGGAGCACGGCCGCAGCGTGCGGCAGCGGCTGAGATTTTGTCCCGGACCTGTGCCAGGTTATGCGCAATATCGTTCATATACCGAGGATGAGTTATGGAACTGGAAGAAATAGTGGCCCTTAGTGTAAAGCATAACGTCTCCGATCTACACCTGTGCAATGCGTCAGCACCGCGCTGGCGTCGCCAGGGCAAGCTGGAGCCTGCGCCTTTTACCTCTCCGGATATTGGCAAGATACTCGCTGATTGGCTCAACGCCGAGCAGCTCGCCCAGTGGCAGTCCTGCGGACAGGTCGATTTCGCGCTGGCTCCGGCCGGCGGCCCGCGCCTGCGCGCCAGCGCATTTGTTCACAACCGCGGTCTGTCGCTGGCCCTGCGTCTGCTGGCGGAAACCTGCCCGCAGCTGACGGATCTCGGCGCACCTGCCGCCTTAACGGAGCTGCTCAATGAGGAGAGCGGGCTTATCCTGGTCACTGGCGCCACCGGTAGCGGGAAATCCACCACCCTGGCGGCGATGGTGGGCTATCTTAATCAGCACCTCAATGGCCATATCCTGACGCTGGAAGATCCGGTTGAGTTTATTCATCGCAGCGAGCGCTGCCTGATCCAGCAGCGGGAAATCGGCCGCCACTGTCCCTCATTTGCCTCGGCCCTGCGCGCTGCGCTGCGTCAGGACCCGGATGTGATTCTGTTAGGGGAACTGCGTGACAGCGAAACGATCCGCCTGGCATTGACCGCGGCGGAGACCGGACATCTGGTTATGGCGACGCTGCATACGCGCGGCGCGGCACAGGCGGTTGAAAGGCTGGTGGATGTCTTTCCTGCCCAGGAGAAAGAGCAGGTTCGTAGCCAGCTGGCGGGAAGTTTATGCGCGGTGCTGGCACAAAAATTGTTTCCGGATACTGCTGGCGGAAGAGTTGCGCTATACGAGCTTTTGGTTAATACCCCGGCGGTGGCGAATTTGATCCGCGAGGGGAAAACGCATCAGCTGCCCGGCGTGATGCAAACCGGGCAGCAATTCGGGATGCAAACTTTTACGCAAAGCTTTCAGCAACGTACGGCTGCGGGTCTTTTATAGCTGCATCTTTTATATTCAGCCATCATACCAATGGCTTGTTATGATAATGTTTTATTAATGTTTGGTATCATTATTTTATATTACAAATAAGTACCTAAAATTAAGCCGAATAATGCACGCTATGAAAAATGAGTTGACATAAACCTCTCATAACCAGGAAAAAAGTTTGATAATCTTTTGACTCTCTTAAGGCATTCGATTTATGCTGTTTACAGGGATAGGAAAATTCCCATGGAATAATGTTTCAAGGTGTAATTTTGGTTTGATTTTATAAATACACCGGCGATCGTATTCTTGTTAATTCATTTAACCGCTATGAAGGCGGGAATCAACTAAGGAGAGTTTTAAGTGATTAATTTATCTGAGGATTCGGCTTTTTCTCACCAGGTTACTTTTATTACTCACCCCTCTATTCAAAGCAAAGCATTCGCAACCTGGCTGGCTGAGAGGTTATCTGCATCAGTCGTTCTGCAAAATATTAACAAACCCCTCGCGCAGCGTCTTTTGAAAGATTCTGTAATATTATTTGATATTGCGGTTTCAAATAAAAAGTTGAATAGCGTATGGCGTGACATTATTCGTCTGCAGGCGGATAACCCCCGTTTATTGATTATCAATAGCGCGCAAAAGTATGAGCTCTACGAAATGGCGCAGTGGCCAGCGCTGTACGGTGTTTTCCGTCATGACGATGATGAATCGCGCTTAATTGAGGGCGTTAAGGCTGTGCTGAACGGCGAACAGACGGCTGAATTGAGCGTGATGCACCCGGCGATGTATGCTGCGGATCATGTATCGGCGCCTGCGGAAAATTCACCGCTGACCGAGCGTGAATGTGAAATCCTGAATGAACTTCGCTGTGGGGCGACCAATCTGGATATTGCCCGCGCGCTGTTTATCAGTGAAAACACGGTGCGTACCCATCTGTACAACGTGTTCCGTAAACTAAGCGTGAAGAACCGGACTCAGGCGGTTAGCTGGGCGAATGAGCATTTGCGCCACTAAAAATGAAATCAGGATGATGGCGCCTGCCGCTGCGGTAGGGCGCCATCATTGATGTTCAGAAACCCTGCTCGAAGTAGCTTTCCAGAATAATGACTGCAGAAGCGGAATCCACGCTGCCTTTATTGAGCGCCCGGAATCCACCGTGTTCAAATAGCCCGGCTCTGGCTTCCACCGTGCTCAGACGCTCATCGTGCAGGATTATCTGCACGCCGAAGCGGCCGTGGATTTTATTCGCGAAGTTGCGCGCGCGCGCGGTCAGGGGCTGTTCCGTACCGTCCATATTCAGCGGCAGGCCGACAATCACGGCTTCGGGCTGCCACTCTTTGAGCAGCTTTTCGATAATATTCCAGTCGGGCTTACCGTCCTGCGCTTTCAACGCGGGAAGGGGGCGGGCAGTGCCTGTGATGCGCTGCCCTACGGCGACGCCGATGCTTTTGGTGCCAAAATCAAAGCCTAAAAACGTTCCGCTCATTACGCATGCCCCGCTTCGGCTGGCATCGTCACGATATCGATGCCAATGAGCTTCGCAGCCTCGCGCCAGCGGTCAGCTATCGGCGTGCTGAACAAAATATTTCGATCTGCCGGCGCGGTAAGCCAGGCGTTATCCAGAATCTCTTGCTCCAGCTGGCCTTTCTCCCAGGAGGCATAGCCCAGCGCAACCAGCACGTTGTCCGGCTGTTTATCCGTACCCAGCGTTTCGAGCACGTCGCGGGAGGTGGTGATCACCGTGTTATCGGAAATACGAATGCTGGAAGAAAAGTCGGAAGGCGGCGAATGCAGTATAAAACCCCGATCCTCGGCCAGCGGGCCGCCAACCATCACCGGTTTATCCAGGCGAATCTCGGGATTGCGCGGTTCAGGCGTAATTTTTAACTTCTCCAGGATCCCTTCAACCTGCAGATTTTCCATCGGCTTATTGATGATGATGCCCATGGCGCCGTCATCGTTATACTCGCAGATATAGACTACGGAGCGACGGAACATCGGGTCCTGGAGAGCAGGCATGGCAATTAGAAAGTGATGCTGTAAATTCATTGTCAGAGGTTCTGTTCCTGGTTCAAAAAAGCAGCACCCAGTATGCGGGTAAAGCAAGGGAGTGTCGATTCACTTTATCTTGCAGGCTCAAGGCGCGTTGCCGGTATGAACCTGAGCGTGAATCTCCTGAACTGGCTCCAGGCTACAGGCGCTGGCCTGCAGCCTGAATAAGCGCTTTATTTATTGAGGCGCTTCTCGATGGCATCCATCAGCATCCCGGTAATGGAAATCGGGAAGGCGGCTTCGATTTCACGTACGCAGGTGGGGCTGGTGACGTTAATTTCCGTCAGGCGATCGCCGATGATGTCCAGACCGACGAAGATTAAGCCTTTGGCCTTCAGCGTCGGGCCCACGCGGCGGGCGATGGCCCAGTCGCTTTCGGTCAGCGGGCGCGCTTCGCCACGACCACCGGCCGCAAGGTTACCGCGGGTTTCGCCGCCCTGCGGGATACGGGCCAGGCAGTAAGGAACCGGCTCGCCGTCAACCACCAGCACGCGCTTATCGCCGTCTTTAATGGCCGGTAGATAGTTCTGCGCCATGCAGTAGCGGCTGCCCAGCTCGGTCAGGGTCTCGGTAATCACGCCGAGGTTAGGGTCACCCTCTTTCACGCGGAAAATGGAGGTACCGCCCATGCCGTCCAGCGGCTTAAGGATGACATCGCCGTGCTTTTCCCAGAAGGCTTTCAGCTGAGCTTTATTGCGGGTGACCAGCGTTTCCGGCGTCAGCTCGGAGAACCAGGCGGTAAACAGCTTTTCGTTACAGTCGCGCAGGCTCTGCGGCTTATTGACGATCAGCGTGCCTTTCTCTTCGGCGCGTTCGAGGATGTAGGTCGCATAGATAAACTCGGTATCAAACGGCGGATCTTTACGCATCAGAATGACGTCCAGGTCCGCCAGAGGCAGATCCTGCTCGCCGTTGAACTCGTACCATTTGTCGTAGTTCTGCTCGACGCTCAGCTTGCGCATACGGGCGCGGGCTTCACCGTTGATTAAGTACAGATCGTTCATCTCCATATAATGGAGTTCATAGCCGCGACGCTGCCCTTCCAGCAACATAGCGAAGCTGGTGTCTTTCTTGATATTGATGGTTGCGATGGGGTCCATCACGATGCCGAGCTTAATCATTGTTCTTCTCCGTTAACGCTTCAACCTAAGTCGCCAAAACGCACCTGCAGGGCGGTAATGGCAGTGAGCGCAGTTGTCTCTGTACGCAGAACGCGCGGTCCCAACAGGATATCAGTAAACTGGTAGCGAGCGGTCATCGCTATCTCTTCTGCAGAAAGCCCGCCTTCCGGGCCAATCAGCAGTCGGACGCGTTCGACCGGCAGCGGCAGCGTATTGATGCTAGCGCTGGCGCGAGGGTGTAAATTGAGCTTCAGGCCCTCGTCCTGCTCCGCGCACCAGGCTTCGAGCTGCATTGCCGGGCGGATCTCCGGCACCACGTTGCGGCCGCTTTGCTCGCAGGCGGCAATGGCGATTTTCTGCCATTGCTGAATCTTCTTGTGCAAACGTTCGGCGTCCAGTTTAACGCCACAGCGTTCGGAAAACAGTGGCGTTATGAGGCTTACGCCAAGTTCGATCGATTTCTGGATGGTGAATTCCATTTTTTCGCCGCGGGACATCACCTGGCCTAAATGGATATGCAGCGGAGATTCACGGTTATCCATTTTGCTGCTCTGAACGTCAACCAGAACGTTTTTCTTACCTGCCTCGACAATGACCGCCTCGAAGACCTGATTGCTGCCGTCAAAAAGCTCAATTGCCTGGCCTTTACCCATACGTAAAACGCGACCGACGTGGTTGGCCGCGTCGTCGGAAAGGGCTATCTGGCTACCCGTGGTAATCGGTTCCGGGTGATGAATGCGAGGAATGCGCATGCTTGATATTCCGTTCTTTGCGCAGATATTCTCCTCCCCCATGGCAGGGGAAGGAGTGAAGCTGCAAATTAACAATTGCCGCTAGTGTAGGTTAGCTCTTTTGCGCCTGGCAAGCCTGCAGGACGTAAGGATTATGGTTGCCCTGAACTTTTGCAATACGCGCGTCGCGTTCGCACTCCCAGGTTGTTACCGGGTACAGCTTATCCCAGGCGGTAAACAGCTGGGTTTGCTGGCGGGAAAGATTGAGCTGGTAGCGGTCGCGCATATAGAAGTAGGTTCTGGCGATAGCGCCCCGGGCGCGAGCCGGCGGCTCGGCGACTTTATCTTTAAAATCAACCTTCATCGCGCACTGGCCGTACTGGCCTTCGCCGCCGTTCCACTGGCTGTACATAAAGTTGGCGCGGTCGCCGTTGACCTCGCCGACCGCCGGCTGCAGGTTATGCATGTCGCTTTCCATCTTGCGGTATTCCGGGTCTTTAGCGCAGTTTTTGCGCCCGCCGTCCTGCCAGCACTGACGCTGATGGCCAAACTGCCATGCGGGAACCACATGCTCCCACTCGACCCGGCTGGCGCGATTTTCATTTTTACGCACTTTATAGCCACAAGATTCCAGGTCGATAACCCCCTTTTTTCCCTGCCAGTTGATTTTACAGCCGCAGTAGAAATCGCCGGGGGCGTCGGCATTGACCTTGACCCCAGCGGTCTTGGCCTGAGAAAAACTGTTGATTCCTTCCGCTGCAAGCGGGGCGCATACCGCCGCGCTGAGAAACGCGGCAGCAAAAATATGAATACGGGACATCGTTAACTCCGTGTCAAAACGAGCCCGCAACGTATCGAATGTGATTGCCAGACGCAATCAGTCAGATCAGAAAATTTCCAGTTATTTCCTGCGATTACTTTTCCGCCACCAGAACATTACCGCAGCGCACGCAGCGATAGGTGGCCTCCCCGCGCATCACGCGATTATGGCGGCGGACGGTAAGCTGGTGCTGCTGGCACTGGCAGCGGTAGGGGAAGGTATTTTTACGCACTGAATCGAGTTCGAAACGATGGGTGCGCAGAGCCGGAACGCCCAGCACGCTTTCCATCATCCATTTCCACTCTTTGCCGTGCGGCGCCACGCGGCCAAAGTGCTTCCATACCAGCAGGTGGGCCAGCTCGTGCGGCACGACTTCATCAATAAACGCCTGCTGGTTTTCCAGCAGCAGCACCGGGTTAAGGCGGATTTCATTTTTCTCCAGCCAGGCGGTACCGGCGGAAGTCCCCCGCTGCTGATAAACCAGCACCGGTTCAGGGTAGTGGCGTCCCAGCTTGAGGTTCGCTTTGGCAAGATTTTCCCGCAGGCTGCGCATAACGGCCTGTTGAAGGGCAATGGGAATTCGGGGTGTTTTCATAGCGCCAGAGGATAGTGCGGCGGGGTGAGGAGAGCAAGAAGAAGCTTCCTCCCGGGAGGGAGGAAGCGGGTTAGTCTAGTCGCGCGCGCCGATTTCGCGCAGCTTACGGCCTTTCATCAGGTTACGTTCGATATGTTCCAGCGAAACGTTTTTGGTTTCCGGGATCAGCCACAGGGTCAGGAAGATGAACAGGATGTTCAGGCCGCCATAGACCCAGAAGGTGTTGGCGCTGCCCAGCGAATTCAGCATGGTCAGGAAGGTCGCGCCGACGATCATGTTGGCAATCCAGTTGGTGGCCGTTGAGCAGGTGATACCGAAATCACGCCCTTTCAGCGGCTGGATTTCGGAGCACAGCACCCAAATCAGCGGGCCGGCGCTCATCGCAAAGCCAACGATAAACATCAGCAGCATCAGGACGGCAAAGTATTGCGCCGTGGCGGAGTGGATACCGATATGCATCATGCTGCCCAGCACGCCCATGCCGAGCGCCATAACGATAAAGCCGAGGATCAGCGTCGGCTTACGGCCCCAGCGGTCAACCAGTCCGATGGCGATAAAGGTCGCCAGAACGTTGGTCAGCCCTACGATGACGGTTCCCCACATCTGTTCGGTGGTGTTGGTATAGCCCGCCAGTTCAAAAATCTTCGGCGCGTAGTACATGATGACGTTCATACCGGTGAACTGTTGCATCACCTGCAGCAGGACGCCGAGAAATACCGCACGGCGGAAGTTGCTGTTTTCTTTAAACAGCGACCAGCCGGACTGTTTTACCTTCAGGCTTTCGCGGATCTCATCCAGCTCGCGTTTCGCTTCAGCGCTGGTGTCGCGCAGGCGCAGCAGGACGCGTTCGGCGTCGACAAAGCGGCGCTTAGCGGCAAACCAGCGCGGGCTGTCAGGCAGGAAAACCACGCCAATAAGCAACAGCACCGCCGGGATAATAATCACCCCGAGCATCCAGCGCCAGGCGCCGCTGTAGCTGAATGCCGTATCGGAAAGATAGGCGCCGAGAATACCAATGGTAATCATCAGCTGATACATCGAAATCATGCTGCCACGGATTTTTTCCGGGGCGATTTCAGACAGATACAGCGGGGCGGTGTAGGAGGCGACGCCCACGGCCAGGCCGAGCAGCACGCGGGAGAGCAGCAGCACTTCCACGTTCGGTGCGGCGGCGGAGAACAGCGAGCCGGCAACGAACAGGATGGCGCCAATCATCAGGCTTTTTTTACGCCCGAGTTTGAAGGAGAGCCAGCCGCTGCCCACCGCGCCGACGGCGGCGCCGAACATCATGGAGCTGACCACCCACTCCTGAGTGTGGGCGCTTATCTGGAACTCGTTGGCAATAAAGGGTAAGGCACCCGCAATAACACCGATATCAAGGCCGAACAGCAGGCCAGCCAGTGCGGCGAGGAAACAGACAAAGAACGTCATCGTCTTGTTGGAACGCCCTTGTTTTTTGTTGTCAGGCATAACGCCCTCCGGTTGAGTTATTGATCTTGTCGATGCGTAGGGTAGGTAAATACGTCGTAAAAAAATGTGATAGTAATCACGGCTGTGTAATCGGTTACACTAGAGTAAAGAAACGTAATGACTATAAACGCATTTAAATCAGTGTATTAATTAAGTTTAGCTCAAGAAATTAAAAGCGCTAATCGGACTTTACTGAAATATTGTGTAACAAAGTGAGGTCTTATTACATTTTGCATGCAATAACGGAAAAAGTTTGCTCTGCACATGATGTAATCGCTTCCATAATAGGGATGTTGCAGGCGGTATGCCGGGCGGCTGAGGGGCGTAAAATAAAAAGGCCAGCGCGAGGCTGGCCTTGAAAGTGAGGAGAGCGGTGTCTTATTTCAGACCGGACGCTTCGCGCAGCTGGGCCGCTTTGTCGGTTTTTTCCCACGGGAAATGCTCGCGGCCAAAATGGCCGTATGCCGCCGTCTCTTTATAGATCGGGTGCAGCAGATCCAGCATCTGAATCAGGCCATACGGACGCAGGTCAAAGAACTCGCGCACCAGCAGGGTCAGCTGCTCAGAAGGCACTTTTTCGGTACCAAAGGTTTCAACCATGATTGACGTCGGCTCCGCCACGCCGATGGCGTAGGAAACCTGAATTTCACAACGATCGGCCAGGCCAGCGGCAACGATGTTTTTCGCTACATAGCGCGCCGCGTAGGCCGCAGAACGGTCCACTTTAGATGGATCTTTACCGGAGAACGCGCCGCCGCCGTGACGAGCCATGCCGCCGTAGGTGTCAACGATGATTTTACGCCCGGTCAGGCCACAGTCGCCCATGGGGCCGCCGATAACAAAACGGCCGGTTGGGTTGATAAAGAATTTTGTGGCGCTGTTCAGCCACTCGGTCGGCAGAACCGGTTTGATGATCTCTTCCATCACCGCTTCCTGCAGCGATTTCTGGTCGATATCTTCCGCGTGCTGGGTCGACAGGACTACCGCGTCAATCCCGACGATTTTACCGTCGTCGTACTGGAAGGTGACCTGGCTTTTCGCATCCGGGCGCAGCCACGGCAGAGTGCCGTTTTTGCGCACTTCAGCCTGACGTTGCACCAGACGGTGCGCATAGGTGATCGGCGCCGGCATCAGCACGTCGGTTTCGTTGGTGGCATAGCCAAACATCAGGCCCTGGTCGCCCGCGCCCTGTTCCAGCGGATCGGCGCGGTCAACGCCCTGGTTGATGTCCGGAGACTGTTTACCGATAGCACTCAGGACCGCGCAGGAGTTGGCGTCAAAACCCATGTCGGAATGCACGTAGCCAATTTCACGGACCGTGTTACGGGTGATCTCTTCGATATCAACCCATGCGCTGGTGGTGATCTCGCCACCGACCAGAACCATGCCGGTTTTGACATAGGTTTCACAAGCTACGCGCGCCTTCGGATCCTGTTCGAGGATCGCATCCAGCACGGCGTCGGAGATTTGGTCAGCAATTTTGTCGGGATGCCCTTCTGATACGGACTCTGACGTAAAGAGGTGTTTTGCCATGTTTTATTTCACCTGTGGACGATTCGGGTAGCTCATACTGTTGTGTAGAATGGCTTTGACGGATGACTCTACCAAAGCTTGCAGGTAGTGACACGAGCAGTCTGAGTGTTAATCAGTATAGATGGATTAACTTCTGGACGGCTATTTTAGGGCAGTTCTTGACCCCATTTCCAGCCTTTTTTGATATTCGTCGCATTTATAGAAAAAGGGCAGTGGCAATTTTTCCTGACAATACCCGGCAACGCGCATATTTTTATTTTGCTTTTTACCCCGCTTCTCGGTATAAAACGCCGCGCGCGGCTCATTAAAACAGCGCACGAGCACTCACCTCGTGACGCCACTTCCAGCCGGGTTAAGCAGTCTGTATTGACAGAGTCCCGCAGCGGCGTTTTCGCTGGCTGTCCGGAACCTATAGCTTTGGCTTGTCGCTGGCCCGATTCGGGGCAGTGTGGAGGTGATACCAGATAATGAACCCACGTTTTTCGCCTGATTCGTCGCGTCGTTCCGTCGCGCGTCACTACTCCTCAATCCGCATCTCTCTCATGCAAACCAGCCGATGTTCTACCCATCTCGGCGCTTCTCAGGATTCCCGGGCCGGCAGGCTGCTGGAAAACTGAACAAGGGCGCTCTTGCAATAGCAAGGGTTTTCTCGTGGTTTCTCCGGACTGTCATACTCCGTTCGGGTACGTGTTTTACGATGATATGAATAAGAAACCGGTCGCTCAGCCGCAAGACCAGCACTATCTACTGGGATTTCGGACTGTTTATGGGTTGTTATCGCTTCTTCGGATTGCGATAGTAGTCAACTGTTTTACACTTGTTACTAAAATTTGAGGTTCGCTATGTCTGACGACATGTCTTTATCTTCGCCTTCGTCAGCAGGCGATCACGGTGTACTACGTTCCATGCAGGAGGTTGCGATGAGCTCCCAGGAAGCCAGCAAGATGCTACGTACTTACAATATTGCCTGGTGGGGTAATAACTACTACGACGTTAACGAACTGGGCCATATTAGCGTCTGCCCGGATCCTGACGTCCCGGAAGCGCGCGTTGACCTTGCCGAGCTGGTGAAAGCGCGTGAAGCTCAGGGGCAGCGCCTGCCTGCGCTGTTCTGCTTCCCGCAGATTTTGCAGCACCGCCTGCGTTCGATTAACGCCGCCTTTAAACGCGCGCGCGAATCTTATGGCTATAACGGTGACTACTTCCTGGTTTATCCGATCAAGGTTAACCAGCATCGCCGCGTCATTGAATCGCTGATCCACTCCGGCGAGCCGCTGGGCCTGGAAGCGGGCTCCAAGGCCGAGCTGATGGCGGTGCTGGCGCACGCCGGTATGACCCGCAGCGTGATTGTCTGTAACGGTTATAAAGACCGTGAATATATCCGCCTGGCGCTGGTGGGCGAAAAGATGGGCCACAAGGTCTATCTGGTCATCGAGAAAATGTCCGAAATCGCCATCGTGCTGGAAGAGGCCGAGCGGCTGAACGTGGTGCCGCGTCTCGGCGTGCGCGCGCGTCTGGCTTCGCAGGGCTCCGGTAAGTGGCAGTCTTCCGGCGGCGAAAAATCCAAATTTGGCCTCGCGGCGACCCAGGTTCTGCAACTGGTTGAAATTCTGCGCTCTGCCGGGCATCTGGACAGCCTGCAGCTGCTGCATTTCCACCTTGGCTCGCAGATGGCCAATATTCGCGATATCGCCACCGGCGTGCGTGAATCGTCGCGTTTCTACGTTGAGCTGCACAAGCTGGGCGTGAATATTCAGTGCTTCGACGTTGGCGGCGGTCTCGGCGTCGACTATGAAGGGACCCGTTCGCAGTCCGACTGCTCGGTAAACTACGGCCTGAACGAATACGCCAACAACATCATCTGGGCGATTGGCGATGCCTGTGAAGAGAACGGCCTGCCGCACCCGACGGTGATCACCGAATCCGGCCGCGCGGTCACGGCGCACCACACCGTGCTGGTATCGAATATTATCGGCGTTGAGCGTAACGAATATACCGAGGCGACCCCGCCCGCGGAAGACGCCGCGCGTCCGCTGCAAAGCATGTGGGAAACCTGGCAGGAGATGCAGGAAACCGGCAATCGCCGCTCGCTGCGCGAATGGCTGCACGACAGCCAGATGGATCTGCACGATATTCATATCGGCTACTCCTCCGGCACCTTTAATCTTCAGGAGCGCGCCTGGGCCGAGCAGCTGTATCTCAATATGTGCCATGAAGTGCAGAAACAGCTCGATCCCAGCAACCGCGCGCATCGCCCGATTATCGACGAACTGCAGGAGCGTATGGCGGATAAGATCTACGTCAACTTCTCCCTGTTCCAGTCGATGCCGGACGCCTGGGGTATCGATCAGCTATTCCCGGTGATGCCGCTGGAAGGGCTGAATATGGTGCCGGAACGCCGCGCGGTGCTGCTGGATATCACCTGCGACTCCGACGGCGCGATTGACCACTACGTCGATGGCGATGGTATTGCGACCACCATGCCGATGCCGGAATACGATCCAGAGAATCCGCCGATGCTGGGCTTTTTTATGGTAGGCGCCTATCAGGAAATTCTTGGCAACATGCACAATCTGTTCGGTGATACTGAAGCCGTTGACGTGTTTGTCTTCCCTGACGGCAGCGTCGAAGTGGAGCTGTCTGATGAAGGGGATACCGTCGCGGATATGCTGCAGTACGTGCAGCTCGATCCGAACACGCTGTTGACCCAGTTCCGCGATCAGGTGAAAAAGACCGATCTCGACGCTGACCTGCAGCAGCAGTTCCTTGAAGAGTTCGAGGCCGGTTTATACGGCTACACTTATCTGGAAGACGAGTGATCTATGCCCTCTCCGTAGCGGAGAGGAAAGAGGGAGAGAGAGTCCTGGTTCGCCACTTGCCAAACTCACTTGAACGCGTAGACATTTACGGCGATAATTCAGCCAACTAAGCAGTAAACTCATTCAAACCCTTCCTCGTCGGGCCTAACGACGCGGAAGGGTTTTTTTATATTTGTATTTCAATACAACGACTGTAAAAGAGGTCATACCATGAGCACCTTAGGTCATCAATACGATAACTCCCTGGTATCCAACGCATTTGGTTTTCTGCGTCTACCGATGAATTTCATGCCGTACGACAGCGATGCGGACTGGGTCATCACCGGCGTACCGTTTGATATGGCGACCTCCGGACGCGCGGGCGGCCGTCATGGCCCGGCGGCGATCCGCCAGGTGTCGACGAACCTTGCGTGGGAGCACAACCGCTTCCCGTGGAATTTTGACATGCGCGAGCGCCTGAACGTCGTGGACTGCGGCGATCTGGTTTACGCCTTCGGCGACGCGCGTGAAATGAGTGAAAAGCTGCAGGCCCACGCGGAAAAACTGCTGGCGGCAGGAAAACGCATGCTCTCTTTTGGCGGCGACCACTTTGTGACGCTGCCGCTGCTGCGCGCTCACGCGAAGCACTTTGGCAAAATGGCGCTGGTGCATTTCGACGCCCATACCGATACCTACGCTAACGGCTGCGAATTTGACCACGGCACCATGTTCTACACCGCGCCCAACGAAGGCCTGATCGACCCGAATCATTCGGTGCAGATCGGTATCCGTACCGAGTTTGATAAAGACAACGGCTTCACGGTGCTGGATGCGGGCCAGGTCAACGATCGCAGCGTTGACGATGTGATTGCGCAGGTGAAACAGATCGTCGGCGATATGCCGGTGTACCTGACCTTTGATATCGACTGCCTGGATCCGGCGTTTGCCCCGGGTACCGGTACGCCGGTGATCGGCGGCCTGACCTCCGATCGTGCGATCAAGCTGGTGCGCGGCCTGAAGGATCTGAACATCGTCGGCATGGACGTGGTGGAAGTCGCTCCGGCCTACGACCAGTCCGAAATCACCGCCCTGGCGGCGGCGACGCTGGCGCTGGAAATGCTCTACATTCAGGCGGCGAAAAAAGGCGAATAAGCCTCAGGCGCTCACTGCTGCTGCGCGACGCATGCGCAGCAGCAGCACGCCTCCGGCGCAAAGCGTCATCAGCTGTGATACCACCAGCACCGAGAATCCCGAGCTTACCGATCCCACCGACTTCATGACCATCCCCATCAGCAGCGGGATAAACGCTGCGCAGATATTGCCGATGCCATTAACAATGCCATAGGCGCTGCCGACCGCCTCCCGCGGCGCATGATGCTGCACGACCGCAGGGATCGCCGCGCCCTGCAGCCCCCAGAAAACGTTCGCCGCCAGCATAAACAGCGCCAGCATCGCCTGCTGGTGGCTGAGCATCAGCGCCAACACCGACAGAGCGGTCAGCAGGCCGCCGATAATAAACAGTACGGGCGCCTGCTCCGGGCGCATCTTATCGAGCAATACCCCGCCGAGAAATTTTGACCCCAGACTTAGCAGAAACGGAACCGCCGCCAGCAGGCCGGTGGCCTGCAACGAGAAGTGATGCTCGTCGCGTAGCCAGGCCGGTAGCCAGGCGCTGCTGCCCCACAGATAGCTGAGGGTGGCGATCTCCACCACCAGGATCCAGCCGAGCAGCGGCGTGCGCCAGGCGAGAGTAAAGGTTTTGATGATGCCGGGCTTCGCACGGCGTTCATTGACGACAGGGGCGGGCAGAAAGCGCCAGATTAATCCGCCGCCGAGCAGCAGGTTCAGCAGCGCCAGAGCGTAAAACGACCCCATCCAGCCGACGTGCGCCATCAGCCAGGTGACCAGCGGAAAGCCTATTGCCAGCCCGAGCGAGACGCCGAGGGCCGTCACGGCGTTAGGTTTACCAACCTCATCGGCGGCGAAGCTATCGCTGATAAAGCGGGTTTTCAGCGAGAATAGCGGCCCCTCGGCAACGCCAAGAACGATGCGCGCGATTAACATTCCCAGCAGCGAGCCCAGCAGCGGCGAAACCGCGCAAACCAGCGCCCATATTGCCACGCTGCTTAACAGTCCCTGGCGATAGTTGAGCCTGCTTTCTATAAGCGGAGTTAATATTAATGCCGACAAACCATAACCCAGGAGAAAGCATGTCATCAGCATGCCTTGTAACATTCTGTTTTCATTTAAATGAAAGTGAGCGGCGAATTCGGGGTTCAGGATCATTACCGAGATATTTACCCGATCGACGTAAGAAATAATTATTAACAAAAGTAACGCGATAGTACCTTGCCATCTTGCCGCCATTTTTTACCTCTTTTTTAAATTTAATACATTTTGGTTATTACTTTTTTGACGCCGGTAATAATCACCTGACTAAAATGGTTAACCTGTGAAACTCTTTGTTTTTTATGATTTAAATTGCCAGTTGTTTCATATGTGAAACAGCATATTTTACCTTTGCGCTCATTTCTAACGATCATTGTGAAAAGAAGTCAACAGGTGCATTTCGTTTTTGAAGAGATAGCGTTATTTATAATGAAAGGGCACTTTAAATATCATCATTTCATCTGGCTGCTTTTTTTCGTGATCAATTCCACAGATAGCTAATTAAAAGGCTGTTCATTAACAATTTAATCACATTGGCGCTTGACGAAAGATTCATCGCTTTTATATTGACCGTATTAAATAAGAAACAGAGTTTCATATATGAAACAGAGCCCGGAGGAATGCGATGAGCTGGATTGGCGTGTGTGACGCGGAGCAAGTACAGGAAGATTTCCCCTACAGCGGCAGTATCGACGGTAAAGAAATCGGTATCTATCTGATTGATGGCGAATATTACGCGCTGGAAGACGTTTGTCCCCACGCTTATGCGCTGCTGAGCCAGGGCTTTGTTGAAGATGGCAAGGTGGAGTGCCCGCTGCATGAAGCGGTATTCGACGTCAAAACCGGCCAGTGTCTGCACGGCCCCGGCGGCCGCAGCCTGCATCGTTACCCGGTGCGGGTATACGACAAGCAGATCCAGATTTCTTTTATCGAGGAGAACGTGGCATGAGCGAATCCCTGGACTTTAACCCGGCGTTGCCGGAAAGCCGTCAGTTCACGCCGCCGGCGGAAGGCGGAAACGGTAACATTCACAAGCCCGGCGACTACCCCAATCTGATCTGGCAAACCCGCAGCCGGGTGCCGGAAAGCTGGGAACTACAGCTTATCGCCACCCTGGAAACGCTCTTTGAGCAGGGCGCGGAAACCCTCGGCGAGCTGGTGAGCTGCCTGAACGGCGTCAGAATGTACGACCAGCAGGGCGAACCGTGGAGCGAAAGCAGCTTCCAGGCATTTCTGCAGGTAAACGGATACTGAGGACACAGCGATGACGACAACGGTACAAAACTATCTTGATAAAGGGTTACGCGGCCTGTGGTATCCGGTGCTGGCGAGCTGGGAAGTACAGTCGGCTCCGGTGGGCATTACCCGCCTCGGCGAACAGATCGTGGTCTGGCGCAATAAAGACGGCCAGGTGCAGGCGCTGGAAGACCGCTGCCCGCACCGCGGCGCGCGCCTGTCGATGGGCTGGAACCTGGGCGATCGCATCGCCTGCTGGTATCACGGCGTGGAAGTGGCCGGCAACGGCGAAGTGAAAGACGTCCCGGCGGTTGACCGCTGTCCGCTGGTGGGTCAACAGTGCGTCCGCAGCTACAGCGTTCAGGAAGCGCACGGCGCTATTTTTCTGTGGTTTGGCGTCACCGCCGACCAGCAGCCTGATGAGCTGAACTTTCCGCAAGAGCTGGCCGATAGCGACAAATATAGCAACTTCCTGTGTACCGCGGCGTGGAAATGCAACTACCAGTACGCCCTGGAAAACGTGATGGACCCGATGCATGGCACCTATCTCCACTCCTCCTCGCACTCGATGGCGGAAGGCGATCGCAAAGCCGACATGGTGCTGCAGCCCACGAAAACCGGGTTTATTTTTGAGAAGAAAGGGCAGGTTGGCGTTAACTTCGACTGGGTTGAACTGGGCAACAGCGGGGCCTACTGGATGCGCCTCTCTATTCCGTACAAAAAGCGCTTTGGACCGGGCGGTCACTTCTGGATTGTCGGCATGGTGGTGCCGGAAGATAACGACAACTGCCGCGTCTTCTTCTGGCGCATCCGCGGCGTACAGGGCTGGCAGCGCGATCTGTGGCGTTTTATGTATCGCAACCGCCTGGAAAAATTGCACTGGGAAGTGCTCGAACAGGATCGCGTGGTGCTGGAAAGCCTGGCGCCGAATGCCCGCGATCGTGAATATCTTTATCAGCACGACGTCGGCCTTTCCCGTCTGCGCCGCATGATGCAGAAAGCGGCAAAAGAGCAGCTGGCGGCCCTGGAAGAGCAGCAGGGAGCCGCCTGATGAACGGCCTGCTTAACGGGAAACGTATCGTCGTCACCGGCGCGGCGCGCGGCCTGGGCTACCACTTCGCCGAAGCCTGCGCCGGGCAGGGCGCGGCGGTGGTGATGTGCGACATTCTGCGGGGTGAGCTGGCGGAAAGCGCCCATCGTCTGCAGGAAAAGGGCTACCGCATCGAATCCCACGCGATCGATCTCGCCGATAGCGAATCGATCGACCGGGTATTCAGCGCTATCGGCGAGCGGGGAGCGATCGACGGGTTAGTGAATAATGCGGCAATGGCCACCGGCGTCGGCGGTAAAAACATGCTCGATTACGATCCGGATCTGTGGGATCGGGTGATGACGGTTAACGTTAAAGGTACCTGGCTGGTGACCCGCGCGGCGGTACCGCTGCTGCGCGAAGGGGCGGGGATCGTCAATGTCGCCTCGGATACCGCCCTGTGGGGGGCGCCGCGGCTGATGGCCTACGTTGCCAGTAAAGGCGCGGTGATCGCGATGACCCGCTCAATGGCCCGCGAGCTGGGGGAAAAGCGCATCCGCATAAACGCCATCGCGCCGGGGCTGACCCGCGTTGAGGCGACGGAATACGTGCCTGCGGAGCGCCATCAACTGTATGAAAACGGTCGCGCGCTCAGCGGCGCGCAGCAGCCGGAAGACGTCACCGGCAGCGTGGTCTGGCTGCTCAGCGATCTATCGCGGTTTATCACCGGCCAGCTGATCCCGGTCAACGGCGGTTTTGTTTTTAACTAATAAGTGAGGCGGTATGGCGAACGATCAGGAAGTGAAGTACCTGGTGCCGGGGCTTGAGCGCGGGCTGCAGCTGCTGCTGGCTTTTGGCGAACAGCATCGCGATCTGACCTTCGCCGAGCTGCACCGGCTGGTGGATATGCCGAAAGCGACCGCCTATCGCGTAGTGCAAACGCTGGAGTATATGGGCTTTCTCGAGCGCAACGCGCGCACCAACACCTTTTCGCTGGGGATGAACGTGCTGCGGCTGGGCTTTGAATATATCGCCTCGCTGGATATCGCCCAGGTGGGTCAGCCGGTTATCGAGCAGCTGCGCGATGTCAGCCAGTGCAGCAGTCATCTGGCGATCCGCGATGGCCGGGACATTATCTACATCGCTCGCGTCAGCGCGGCCGGTTCGCGGATCAACCAGGTCAGCGTCGGCACCCGGCTGCCGGTGCACTGCACCTCGCTGGGCCGCATGCTGCTGACCGATGTTTCACGCAGCGAGTTTGAACAGCTGTTCCCGAACGAGCGGCTGCCGGGCAACACGCCGGGCCAGCTGCACGATCGCGAAGCGCTGTGGCAGATGGTGCAGCAGGATAAAGCCCGCGGCTATGTGATTGGCGAGTCGTTCTTCCGCCACGGCATCTCGTCGATTGTCTACCCGGTGTATGACCGCAGCGGCCGGGTGGCGGGGGTGGTCAGCATCCTGGTGCCCTCCGATGAGATCCCGCAAAGCGATCGCGAGCGGCTGCAGAACGACGTCAGCCTGGCGGCGGACAAAATTTCCGGTTTCCTGGGGTATTTGTCTCAGGCAAGTTAAATCAAACACTTAACGGCAGGCGCTTGAGTGCGTCGGGCATGTTTTACGCCCAAATTCGGGCGACTGAACGGTAAAGAGGCGACGAACAATGAGTATTACCGGAATTGAAAAGCTGGAATTTGGCGTAGATGACCTGAACCATAGCGCCAAATTTATGCACGATTTTGGCCTGGCTGGCGACGCCAGCGGCCGCGTGTTTACCACCCTCAGCGGCGCGCGCGTCGAGCTTAACCCGATCGGCAGCCCCGACCTGCCCCCAGCGTTTGAAGCCGGCAATACGCTGCGCCGTATGACCTGGGGCGTAGCGGACCAGGCAGCGCTGGAGGCGCTACGTCCAAAGCTGGAACGTCAGCCCGGCTTCCGCAGGGTTGACGGCGCGCTGGAGTGCCTCGACCCGAACGGCATGACGCTGCGGGTGCAGGTCAGTCAGCAAACGGCGGTAGAGCTTAACGTCGAGCCGATCAACCAGTGGGGCGATGTTCGCCGTATCGACACGCCGAGCCCGGTTTACGACCGCGCGCAGCCGATCAACGTTGGCCACGTGGTGTTCTTTGTTGAAGAACTGGCGGCAGTCGAAAGCTTCTATCGCGAGGTGCTCGGCTTCCAGGTGTCAGACCGCTACATCAATCGCGCGGTATTCCTGCGCTGCGGCGCGCGCGGCGGCCATCACAATCTCTTCCTGCTGCAGTTGCCGAACCGCAAACGTGGTCTGAACCACGTGGCCTTCACCGTACGTGACATCCACGAGGTGATCGGCGGCGGCATTGCGATGAACAAAAACGCCTGGAGTACCTTTATCGGCCCCGGCCGCCACCCGGTCTCTTCGGCCTACTTCTGGTACGTCAACAGCCCCACTGGCGGCGCCTTCGAGTACTACACCAACGATGATTATCTGACGGAAAACTGGCAACCGCGCGAGCTTGAGCACTCGTTGGTCTCCTTTACCGAATGGGCGGTGGAGGGCGGTATCGACCACGATACTCGCCGCCAGCAGAAAAAAGCGGAGGCGGTATGACGGCGCGGATTGTGATTGTCGGCGGCGGCCAGGCGGGCGGCTGGGCGGCGAAAACGCTGCGCGACGAGGGATTCGACGGTGAGATCTGCGTGGTGGCGGAAGAGGAATGGGATTTCTACGAGCGGCCTCCGCTTTCCAAAGCCGCATTGCTGGATACCGATGCGCAGCTACCGCGCTTGTTTTCGCACGAAACGCAGCAGGCGCTGAATCTGACCTGGTATCGTCCGCTGCTTGCAGAGCAGATTGACCGGGTCGCTAAAACGGTGATTTTAAGCAACGGCGAACAAATTAGTTACAACATTCTATTGGTCGCCACCGGCGGGCGAGCGCGTCTGCCGGGCGAGGCTTGGGCGGCGCACCCTCAGGTTTATACTCTGCGTCACTGGCAGGATGCGCAGCGTCTGAAAAGTCGTCTGGCGGAAAGTCAAAAACTGGCCATTGTCGGTGGCGGCTGGATTGGCCTTGAGATTGCCGCCTCGGCGCGGAAAAACGGCGTGGCGGTTACGCTGTTCGAGCAGCAGCCTGCGCTGTGCATGCGTTCGGTGAGCGGCGAGGTGTCGCAACGCTTAGCGGCAATTCATCGCGCGCAGGGTGTGGATATCCGTACCGGCTGCGGCGCGCTGGAGCTGGAAGATAATAACGGCCTGCCGGTCATTCACTGTGACGGTAAGCGCGAAATTTATGATGCGGTGGTGGTGGGGATTGGGGTCGATCTTAATCTCGAACTGGCGCGCGACGCGGGGCTGAGAACCGAGCGCGGGATCGTTGTGGATACCCAGGGGCGAACGTCGGATCCGTTCATCTTTGCTGCCGGGGATGTGGCGCAGCATCATCACTACGGCCTGTGCATCCAGTCCTGGGCCTTCGCCCAGAATCAGGCGGTGGCGACGGCAAAAGCGATGCTCAATCCCGATGCGCCAGGCTACGACGACGCGCCGTGGCTGTGGTCGGATCAATATCAACACAATATCCAGATCCTCGGTATTCCGCAGCCGGGCAGCAGAACGATAGCACGTGAAGATTCGCTGTACTTCTCGCTGGACGAAAACGGGCGGCTGACGCAGCTGGTGGCGTTCAACGATGCGCGTACCGTCAAGCTGGCGAAGCGCTGGATGGCGGCGGGGCGAGATTTATCCGCTGTACCGCTCGCCGACCCGGCTTTTTCACTGATGTCATTGCGATAGCTAACCCGCACCCTTAAGGGGGAGAAATGACCACATTAGAGACTAACGCCGCGCCTGCTGAGGCGAGCGGCGAGGGCACCCGCACGCCTGAAAAAGCGGTTCGCTGGGCCATTCCGCTGTCGCTGCTGGCCTGCGTACTGCTGGCGTTCTTCGACAAGATCAGCATCGCCGCGCTGTTTTCCGATAGCCACTTCCAGCAGGCGATGGGCATCGATTTCGACACCACGCGTCTGGGCATCCTGATGAGCGCTTTCCTGCTGAGCTACGGATTTTCCTCGGTGCTGTTAAGCGGTCTGGGCGACCGTATCGCGCCGCTGCGTCTGCTTACCGGGATGATGGCGGTGTGGTGCATTTTAATGCTGGTGATGGGCTTCACCCACAACTACACGCTGATGGTGACGCTGCGAATTTTGCTGGGAATCGCCGAGGGGCCGCTGTTCCCGCTGGCGTTCGCTATCGTCCGCCATACCTTTCCGCAGCACCTGCAGGCGCGGGCCACCATGCTCTGGCTGCTTGGGACGCCGGTGGGCGCGGCGATTGGCTTTCCGCTATCGATTTGGCTGCTCAACACCTTCGGCTGGCAGAGCACCTTCTTTGTGATGGCGATGCTGACGGTGCCGGTACTGATTTTTGTGCGCATCGGGTTGCGCGGCGTCAGGCTGGAGGCGAAAGCCAGCGGCGGGCAAACGTCGCAGGAGGCGCGCCGCAGCGCCCGCCGCGAACTGTTTGTCAGCCCGCACTTCTGGATGATTTGCATCTTCAATATCGCCTTTCTCGCCTATTTGTGGGGCATCAACGGCTGGCTGCCTGGCTACCTGATTAAGGGCAAAGGTATCCATCTTGAACACGCCGGCTGGCTGTCGTCGATGCCGTTTATCGCCATGCTGCTCGGCGAAATCATCGGCGCCTGGCTGTCTGACCGCGTCGATAAGCGCGCCGCCGCCTGCTTTATTTCCCTGGCAGGTGCAGGTATTGGCCTGGCGGCGGTGATGCATTTCACCACGCCGCTGCCGGTGATCGCGGCGATGAGCTTTAGCACCTTTATGTGGGGGACCGGCGCGCCGAATATCTTCGCGCTGCTGGCCAAGGCGACCCATCCGCGAGTCAGCGCCACCGCGGGCGGAATTTTCAACGGGCTGGGAAACTTTGCCGGGGCGCTATCGCCGGCGGTGATGGGCGCGCTTATCGCCTTCACCCACAGCATGGATTCCGGGCTGATTTTTCTGGCGGTGATGGCGGCGGTGGGCTGCGTCCTGTTACTGCCGCTGCTAAGACGTTACTGAGGATAAAACGATGACTGATTCAACCGTAACCGCAAAACCGAGTCTGAAACCTGAACATCTGACGATGGAAGAGTGGGTCGAGTCGCGTATCGCGCGCTTTGAAGGCCGTAAATACGACTGGAATGCGCTGAAGTTCCAGGCGGATTTCGACCCGAAGTATCGCCGCGCGCAGATGCGCTATATCGGCACCGGCGCGACCGGCGTCGCCAGCGATAGTAATACCGTTCAGGCGGAACACTTCACCTTCTCCACCATGGTACTGCCGTCCAAATGCGAAGGCCCGCTGCACCTGCACGATGATGTGGAAGAGGTGTTCTTCATGCTCAAAGGGCAGATCACCCTGATGATCCAGGATGGCGACAGCTATACCGAGACCGTCCTGCGCGAACGCGATCTGATTTCCGTTCCGGCCGGAATCTATCGCGGGCTGTTCAACCACGGCGAGGAAGAGGCGCTGATGTGCGTGATGCTCGGTACGCCAAAACCGCATATTCCGACCTACCCGGAAGATCATCCGCTGTCGAAAGTGAAGCGTAGCTAAGGAGCGATGATGACGGGTTTTCGTGAACAAGGAAGCGGTACGTCGCTGACGCTGCTGCACGGCATCAGTTCCGGCGCGGCCTCCTGGCATAAACAGATGGCGCTTCCCGGCTACCGCGTGCTGGCCTGGGATATGCCCGGTTATGGCGAAAGCCCGATGCTTGCGACGGCGCGGGCGGATGCCGGCGACTACGCCGATGCGCTGGCGCGGATGCTCGACCGGGCCGGGGTGCAGAAAACCGTACTGGTCGGCCATTCGCTGGGCGCGTTGGTCGCCGCCGCTTTTGCCGCCAGGTATCCGCAGCGCGTGCGGTATCTGGTGCTGGCCGACGTTGCTCAGGGCTACGGCCAGGCGACAGACGCGCAGCGGGAAAAAGTCTGGCAAGGGCGTCAGCAGCAGATGGCGCTGGGCGGTGAGGCGATGGCCCTGGGACGGGCGGCGAAGCTGCTGCGCGCTGGCGCGCGCGAAGCCGATGTGGCGACGGTTGCGGCAGGCATGCGCAGGCTGCGCAGTGAAGGCTATCTCGCCGCCGCCTGGATGCTGGCGCACGACGACATCCACCGCTGGCTTGCCGATTATCGCGGCCGCTTCGCCGTCTGGTGCGGCGAGCAGGATGCCATCACCCAGCCCGAGCTGGTGCAGGGGGTGGCGCTACGCTACGGCATGCCATACACCGCTATCCCGCAGGCCGGGCACGCCAGCTATCTCGATAACGCGACGTTTTTTAATCAACAGCTTTTACGCATAGGGGAAGAGGTGCGCGATGAATGCACAAATTGAAGGACGCGTCGCGGTGGTCACCGGCGGCTCGTCAGGGATTGGTTTCGAAACGCTGCGCCTGCTGCTGGGCGAAGGGGCGAAAGTCGCCTTTTGCGGCCGCAACCCGGACCGGCTGGCCAGCGCCCACGCGGCGCTGCTAAACGAATATCCCGCTGGGGACGTGTTTTCCTGGCGCTGCGACGTCCTGAATGAACAAGAGGTTCAGGCCTTTGCAAATGCAGTAGAAGCCCATTTTGGCGGCGCCGACATGTTGATAAACAACGCCGGCCAGGGCTATGTCGCCCATTTCGCCGATACGCCGCGCGAGGCCTGGCTGCACGAAGCCGAACTGAAGCTGTTCGGGGTGATTAATCCGGTCAGGGCGTTCCAGCCGCAGCTTGAGCGGTCGGATATCGCCTCAATTACCTGCGTGAACTCGCTGCTGGCGCTGCAGCCGGAAGAGCACATGATCGCCACCTCAGCCGCCCGCGCCGCGCTGCTGAATATGACGCTGACCCTGTCGAAGGATCTGATCGGCAAAGGGATTCGCGTCAATTCCATTCTGCTGGGCATGGTCGAATCCGGACAGTGGCAGCGCCGTTTTGCAAACCGCAGCGATAAGAGCCAGAGCTGGCCAGAGTGGACCGCCGACATCGCCCGCAAGCGCGGGATCCCGATGGCGCGGCTCGGAAAACCGCAGGAGCCGGCGCAGGCGCTGCTGTTTCTCGCTTCTCCGCTGGCTTCGTTTACCACCGGCGCGGCGCTGGATGTGTCCGGCGGCTTTTGCCGTCACCTGTAAGGAAAGATGATGAAAAAGGTGATGTTAATCGGCTACGGCGCGATGGCGCAGGCGGTCATTGAACGGCTGCCGCCGCAGGTGGCGTTAGGCTGGATCGTGGCCCGCGAGCCGCACCATGCGGCGATCCGCCAGCAGTTTGCCGGGGCAGTTGCGCCGTTGAGCGATCCGCTGCAGTGCGACCAGACGCCGGATCTGGTGCTTGAATGCGCCAGCCAGCAGGCGGTGGCGCAGTACGGCGAGGCAGTGCTGGCCCGCGGCTGGCATCTGGCGGTGATCTCCACAGGCGCGCTGGCGGATAGCCAACTGGAACAGCGCCTACGCCAGGCGGGCGGCAGGCTAACGCTGCTGGCGGGCGCGATAGCCGGTATTGATGGCCTGGCGGCGGCGAAAGAGGGCGGACTTGAGCGCGTGACCTATCAGTCGCGTAAAAGCCCGGCCAGCTGGCGCGGCAGCTATGCCGAGCAGCTGATCGATCTTAACGCGGTACATGAAACGCGGATTTTCTTTGAGGGTAGCGCCCGCGAAGCGGCGCGGCTGTTTCCGGCGAACGCCAACGTGGCGGCAACCGTGGCGCTGGGCGGCATTGGTCTTGATGCCACCCGGGTGCAGCTGATGGTGGATCCGACGACGCAACGCAATACCCATACGCTGCACGCCGAAGGGCTATTCGGCGAGTTTCACCTTGAACTGAGCGGCCTGCCGCTCGCCAGCAATCCCAAAACGTCGACCCTGGCGGCACTGAGCGCGGTACGCGCCTGCTGCGAACTGACATAACGCAGAGAGGCTGAGATGGACGAGTTAGACATTTTTATCGGCGGCCAGTGGCGGCGCGGCGGCGGCAACCTGATGCACAGCCGCTTTCCGGCGGATGGATCGCTTAACGCTTCGCTATATGCGGCCGGCCTGGACGATCTGCAGGAGGCGATCGACTGCGCCGATCGCGCATGGCGGGAGCCGACGTGGCGGGCCACGCTGCCGCATCAGCGGGCAAAGATCCTGCATAAGGTCGCCGATCTGATTGAAGCGCAGAGCGACGAGTTAACCCGCAAGCAGAGCCGCGACAACGGTAAACCGCTGGCGGAAGCGCGGGGTCTGGTGATGAGCGCGGCGGGCACCGCGCGCTATTTTGCCGCCGCCTGCGAACTGCTGGAGGGCGAGCTGCCGACACCGCGCCAGGCGGATCTGCTGACCCTGAGCCGCTATGAACCGTTGGGCGTGGTGGCGGCGATTACGCCGTGGAACTCGCCTATCGCCAGCGAAATGCAAAAAGTTGCGCCGGCCATCGCCGCGGGGAACGCAGTGATCCTCAAGCCGGCGGAAGCGACGCCGCTGATGGCGCTGGAGCTGGCGCGCATCTTTGAGCAGGCCGGGCTGCCCGCCGGGCTGCTGAGCGTGCTGCCGGGCAAAGGTTCGGTGATTGGCGATGCGCTGGCTCGTCATCCTAAGGTGCGCAAAATTTCCTTTACCGGCGGCACCGCTACCGGACGGCATCTGGCGCACGTGGCGGCGGAAAAACTGATCCCGGCGTCGCTGGAGCTGGGCGGCAAATCGCCGACCATCGTGCTGGAGGATGCCGATATTGAACAGGCGGCGCGGGGTATCTGCTACGGCATATTCAGCTCAGGCGGCCAGGCCTGCATCGCCGGATCGCGTCTGTTCATTCATGAAAAAGTCTATCCGCAATTAATGGCCCGGCTGCTGGAATTAACCCGCGGGCTCCGGGTGGGCCATCCGTTTAGCGCCGACACCCACGTCGGACCGCTGATTAACGATAAGCATCGCCAGAGCGTGCTGGCGTATGTCGAACTGGCGAAGCGCGAAGGCGGTAGCGTGCTGTGCGGGGGCGAGATCCCGGCGGATCCGGCGCTGGCGGCGGGCAGCTACTTCCAGCCGACGATCGTCGAGGGACTAAACAACCAGGCTCGCGTCTGTCAGGAAGAGATCTTCGGGCCGGTGCTGGTGGCGCTGCGCTTTAGCGATGAAGCGGCGCTGATCCGCGAGGCCAATGACTCCGTCTTCGGGCTGGCGGCGGGGATCTGGACGCGCGATGCCGGCCGCGCTCTGCGTCTGAGCGAACAGCTGGAGGCCGGTACGGTATGGATCAACACCTATAAGGTTTTCTCTATTTCCACCCCGTTTGGGGGCTTTAAAGAGAGCGGCCTGGGCCGCGAAAAAGGCATCCAGGGTCTGAAAGCCTGGATGCAGCAGAAGAGTATTTATCTGGCGACGGGTAATAGCGTCAACCACTGGTGCGATTGAGAGAAGGGTGAGCAATGAGCGAAATGATAACCGTCGGCGACGCCATCGCCAGAACGCTGGAGCAGTATCATGTTGAAGCCATGTATGGCGTCATCTCTATTCACAATCTGCCGATCGCCGATGCCGTCGGCCAGCGGGAAAAAATCCGCTTCGTCCCGGCGCGCGGGGAGGCGGGATCGGTGACCATGGCTGACGCCCACGGGCGTTTTTCCGGGCTCGGCGTGGCGTTGACCAGCACCGGGGCCGGGGCGGGCAACGCCGTCGGCGCGCTGGTTGAAGCGATGAACGCCGGCACGCCGCTGCTGCATCTCACCGGCCAGGTTGAAAAAGCCTGGCTGGATGCCGATACCGGGTTTATTCACGAAACTCGCGATCAGCTGACCTTCCTGAAGGCCAGCTCAAAGCGCGCTTATCGCATCAGTAGCGCCAATCAGGCGGTTGCTCTCCTGCATAAAGCGATTCAGGAGGCGCAGACGCCGCCGTGTGGCCCGGTCTCGGTTGAAATTCCGATTGATATTCAGAGCGCCAAAATCCCGCTTTCGCTGCTGACCGCGCCGTTGAAACGCGCTTCGGCTGTGGCGCCGGAATCGTCGATGGTTGATACGCTGTGGGCGCAGCTTAAGCAGGCGAAGCGGCCGCTGCTGTGGCTCGGCGGCGGCGCCTTAGAGAGCAGCGAGGCGGTGAAGGCGCTGGCGAATGCCGGGATGACGGTGATTTCCAGTACCCACGGCCGCGGTATTCTGCCGGATGGCCACCGCGCCAGCCTGCGCGCATTTCACAATTCGCCGTCGGTTGAAGCGTTGATTTCACACTGTGATTTCACACTTGTCGCCGGTTCACGGTTACGCAGCAACGAGACGCGTTCGTGGACGCTGGAGCTGCCCACGCCGCGGGTACAGATTGATATCGACCCGGCGGCGGCCAGCCGTAACTACCTGATGGACAATACGCTGGTGGCGGACTGCCGCGCGTTATTAGGCGCGCTGGCGGAACGAGCTCAGGGGCGCATATGGGGCGACGCGCGCTGGGATAGCCAGATAAAAGAAGCGGTGGCGATCGCGGAGCAGGGGCTGCGCGAGCAGTGCGGCGATTACGCCAGATTAAGCGACGCTATCGCGCAGGCGCTGCCGGAGAGCGGCATCCTGGTCCGCGATATTACCGTATCCGGTAGCCTGTGGGGTAGCCGCCTGTTTCGCGCCAACGGTCCGCTGATGAATATTCACTCGCTGGCCGGGGCTATCGGTATGGGGCTGCCGATGGCTATTGGTACCGCTATTGCCAATCCGCGGCGTAAGGTGGTGGGGCTGGTCGGCGACGGCGGCCTGAGCCTGAACCTCGGTGAACTGGCGACGCTGGCTCAGGAAAAGGCTAACGTGACGCTGCTGATTATGAACGATGGCGGCTACGGCGTGATGCGCGGTATCCAGGATAAGTATTTTGGCGGCCGCCAGTATTATAACGAGCTGCATACGCCAGACTTTACGCTGCTGGCACAGGCCATCGGTCTGCAGGCGTGGAGCGTCGATCGGGCGGAGGATTTTCAGGCGGTGATGACCGAAGCACTGGCAATGCCGGGGCCGTCGGTGGTGGAAGTGAAAATGGGCGAGATAGGCGCGCTTCGCTTTGCCGGCCCGCCGCAGAAGACGCTGTACTAATCGGACGGCGAGCCCGCAGGACGCCTCCGGGGAAAACGCCCGGCTTGAGGGCCCAACCCCTCTCCTTACCGGGAGAGGGGGACTCCGCAAGGCGTTCCTCTTTACTATAAATAGTGAGAGTCCGCCGGGGGTTACTTAATCCCGTCGGCCTTCATGCGATCGCGGATATGCTGAGCGCGTTCTTCCGATGCCGGGTGGTCATCAAACATGGAGCTTTGGCGTCCGGCTTCCAGCTTCGCCAGTTTCTCGAAGCTGGTGGCAAGTCCTGCCGGATTAATGCCGCGCTTGCGCAGCAGATCGTACGAGTAGTCGTCCGCTTCCGATTCCTGACGCTGGGAGAACTGCGAGTTCACCAGCTTCTCGCCCAGATCGCCCAGCTGCGACTGCGACAGGCTGCCGACGATGCCGCCCGCGGAGGCCGCCGCCGCGCGTACCGCGTTGGTGCCCAGCGCTACCTGCATCCCTTTCTTCACGTGGCCCAGCGCGACGTGGCCCATTTCGTGGCCGATAACCGCTTCGACTTCATTATCATTCATCAAATCCATCAGTCCGCTGTAAACGCGGATGCAGCCGTTAGCCATGGCGAAGGCGTTAACGTCTTTAGTTTGATACACCTTGTAGTTCACCGGCTGGCCGTTGATGTTGTCCCCCAGCGCGGCGGCGATTTTACTCAGGCGTTTGCTGTATTCACTGCTGGCAGGCGCGATAGTCGCTTTCGCATCCATCTCCTGACAGGCTTTGTCGCTTAAAGTTTTCACCTGCTCGTCGCTGAGCGAATAAGCCTGGAAAGCCTCCGCGCCGGAGCTAAGCAGGCCGTTGGAATCCATGTTCTGGCATCCGGTAAGCGTGGCTGCGATCCCAAGGGCAAGAAGAGCTGAGCGAATTTTCATTTTTTTATCTTCCACAATCTTATGGTTATTTATCCGAAAAAACGGCAATGGCTGCCTGCCGTATCCTGTGCAAATTATAAATACTATATGAGAATGCGGGCGAGAGGATTACGCCGTAGCACAACGTGTTCCAGAGATTTCTTAAACGGCAAAAGGATGCTCCATGTACATGCTTTGCCGCTTAGGTTACATTGTTCACACTTTTTTCCGGCGTAGCCCAAAACGCGCTGTCGTCAAGTCGTTGCGGGCATGGCCTTCATTATCCGATCTGGAGTCAAAATGTCCTCACGTAAAGAGCTTGCTAACGCTATTCGTGCGCTGAGCATGGACGCAGTACAGAAAGCCAAATCCGGTCACCCGGGTGCCCCGATGGGTATGGCTGACATTGCCGAAGTCCTGTGGCGTGATTTCCTGAATCATAACCCGCAGAACCCCTCCTGGGCCGACCGCGACCGTTTTGTCCTGTCCAACGGCCACGGTTCCATGCTGATTTACAGCCTGCTGCACCTCACCGGTTATGATCTGCCGATTGAAGAGCTGAAGAACTTCCGTCAGCTGCACTCTAAAACGCCGGGTCACCCGGAAGTCGGCTACACCGCGGGCGTGGAAACCACCACCGGTCCGCTGGGGCAGGGTATTGCGAATGCGGTTGGTATGGCCATCGCGGAGAAAACTCTGGCGGCGCAGTTCAACCGCCCGGGCCACGACATTGTTGACCACTTCACCTACGCGTTCATGGGCGACGGCTGCATGATGGAAGGTATCTCTCACGAGGTATGCTCCCTGGCTGGTACCCTGAAACTGGGCAAGCTGGTGGCGTTCTATGACGACAACGGCATCTCTATCGACGGTCACGTGGAAGGCTGGTTCACCGATGACACCGCGAAGCGTTTTGAAGCCTACGGCTGGCACGTGGTGCGCGGCGTTGACGGTCACGATGCTGACTCGATTAAACGCGCGGTAGAAGAAGCGCGTGCGGTCACCGACAAACCGTCCCTGCTGATGTGCAAAACCATCATCGGTTTCGGTTCGCCGAACAAAGCCGGTACCCACGACTCCCACGGCGCGCCGCTGGGCGACGCGGAAATCGCGCTGACCCGCGAAGCGCTCGGCTGGAAACACCCGGCGTTTGAAATCCCGTCTGAAATCTATGCCCAGTGGGATGCCAAAGAAGCTGGCCAGGCGAAGGAGTCCGCGTGGAACGAGAAATTCGCCGCCTACGCCAAAGCCTTCCCGCAGGAAGCTGCCGAGTTTACCCGCCGTATGAAAGGCGAAATGCCGGCTGATTTCGACGCGAAAGCGAACGAATTCATCGCGAAGCTGCAGGCTAACCCGGCGAAAATCGCCAGCCGTAAAGCGTCCCAGAACGCCATCGAAGCCTTCGGCCCGCTGCTGCCTGAGTTCCTCGGCGGTTCCGCTGACCTGGCGCCAAGTAACCTGACCCTGTGGTCCGGCTCTAAAGCGATCAACGAAGACACTGCCGGTAACTACATCCACTACGGCGTGCGCGAATTCGGTATGACCGCGATTGCCAACGGTATCGCCCTGCACGGCGGTTTCCTGCCGTACACCTCCACCTTCCTGATGTTCGTCGAGTACGCACGTAACGCAGTACGTATGGCCGCGCTGATGAAACAGCGTCAGGTGATGGTCTACACCCACGACTCCATCGGTCTGGGCGAAGACGGCCCGACGCACCAGCCGGTTGAGCAGGTGGCTTCCCTGCGCGTCACGCCGAACATGTCCACATGGCGTCCGTGCGACCAGGTGGAATCCGCCATTGCGTGGAAATACGGCGTAGAGCGTCAGGACGGCCCGACCGCGCTGATCCTCTCCCGTCAGAACCTGGCGCAGCAGGAGCGTACCGAAGAGCAGCTGGCGAACGTCGCCCGCGGCGGCTACGTGCTGAAAGACTGCGCGGGACAGCCGGAGCTGATCTTCATTGCCACCGGTTCTGAAGTGGAGCTGGCGGTTGCCGCTTACGAAAAACTGACTGCCGAAGGCGTGAAGGCGCGCGTGGTTTCCATGCCGTCCACCGACGCGTTCGACAAGCAGGATGCCGCTTACCGTGAAGCCGTGCTGCCGAAAGCCGTCTCTGCGCGCGTTGCCATCGAAGCGGGTATCGCCGACTACTGGTTCAAATACGTGGGCCTGAACGGCGCGATCGTTGGCATGACCACCTTCGGTGAGTCTGCGCCGGCAGAGCAGCTGTTTGAAGAGTTTGGCTTCACCGTGGATAACGTGGTCGCGAAAGCGAAAGCGCTGCTGTAGTTCTTTCACCGCCTCCGGGCTACGGGCCAGCGCGGTCGGGTAGCCCGGACAGGTGCGCAGTACCGCCTCCGGGTAAAAACTCTGACTGCCGCCGTAAAAAACGGGTCGCTCTGGCGGCCCGTTTCTTTTTCAGACCATCCTCAGCACCCTGCCTTTTTCCAGAAGCACCCGGTGGGAAAAGTGCCGCCGTATAAACGCCTCATCGTGGCTGATGGCCACTACGCTGGTCCCTCTTTTGCGACAAACCGCCAGCCACGCTTCAAATATTGCCAGCCAGTGCTGGTCAAAATCGCGGCTGGGTTCGTCAAGCAGCAGTATTTCTGGCGCCATGGCTTCCAGACAGGCGACGGCGACCATCCTGCGTTGGGCGGTATGTAAATCCAGCGGATGCGCGTCGGCTACGCTCTCCAGCCGGCATAATTTCAGCGCCGCCGCGGTGCGTTGCGCAACCTCCGCAGGAGGCAATTTCTGGAGCCGCAGCCCAAAGGCGACCTCTTCCGCGACTTTGCTGTGGAAGAGCTGGTTTTCGGCCTCCTGAAACAGCACGCCGATGATATTGGCGCGTTGACGGTTTTTGTATTGCGCAATCGGCTTATCCAGCAAATTGACGGTACCGGACGTGGCGGGTAGCAGTCCGGCCATCACCCGCAGCAGGGTGGATTTCCCCGCGCCGTTATCGCCGGTGAGCGCCAGCCATTCGCCCTTGCCGAGCGCCAGCGAGATATTTTGCAAACAGTCAGCCGTCGCGCCGGGCCAGCGCCAGGTCACCTGATTCAACGTTAGCATAGTGGGGAAAGCGCTCCATCGTGCAGTCGCCATCCCTGCTGACACCAGGCAAGAAAAGGCGAAGGGGGGCGTTCAAAAAGGATAATCAACGAACGCTGCGCCAGCGCCCAGTGCCCCAGGCGCTCCAGAAGCATAGCGCTTGCCTGCGCCGTCAGGCGGCTAAAGGCTTCGTCAAGGATCAGTAGCGTTGGCCGCATAGCCAGCGCGCAGGCGATCGCCACGCGCTGGGTTTCTCCCCCGGATAGCGTGGAGGGGTGGCGATGTCGTAACGCCTGGCACGCCGTCAGCGTCAGCGCTTCGTCAATACGGCGCATAATCTCCTCTTCGCTGAGGCAGAGATTTTCAGGGCCAAAAGCGACCTCTTCTTCGACGCTGAAAGTACAGCCGGAAAGCTGGAGATAGGGTGATTGCTGGACCAGCTGGATGGTCTGCGCCCGTTCGACCAGCGATTGCTGGCCGATGGGGATACCAAGCAGGCTGCCTTTACCTTCGATATCGCCGGGCAGAAAATCCGGATACCAGCCCGCCATAATCTGCGCCAGAGTGCTTTTCCCGCTGCCGCTATCGCCAAAAATCGCCACAATGCCGGGCTGCGAATAATGAAAATCAAAGCATGCCGCAGATCGCGCCGCCTGGGTCGGGTGGTAGCGGAATTGTTCTAACGTAACCATAGCCAGGCTCCGGCTTCAACGACCATCGCCAGCAGCATGCCGTAACGTGCCAGACGTTGTAAGGCGCTGTCTTTCGGCGCCCAAAGCGTGGTGCGCCGACGATGTAAACGAAATGCCCGCATATCCAGTGCCGCTCCGCGTATCGCCAGATCGTTAAGCGCGTTGTGGGTCAGAGGGATAATGAGCGCAGGCATAGCGCGCAGCCGCTGATAGCCGTTCTCGTCCAGCGGTACGCCGCGGGCGCGTTGGGCCTCATGGATGATCGTCAGCTGGCGCTTTAGCTGTTCGACAACCAGCAGCGGGCCAGCGAACAGATAAGCGACGCCCGGCGGCAGGCGTGAAGCAAGCAGGGCGCGAATAAAGCGCTGTACCGGTACGTATTCCATCCACAGCTGTGACGTTGAAACAATCGCCAGAATTCTCAGCCAGAGCGTGATGGCGCTGGCCCAGCGCTGCGGGTCGCGGGGGTGGCCGCTCAGCCACTGGGTAAACCAGCCGCCGTGGACCAGCCACAGGCCAATGCCCAGCGAGAAGAGGAGCCAGGCGACGTATTTTGCACGCCGCCGCGTCGCCCTGAACAGCAGCAAGCTGAGAAACGCCGCTGCGCTATAAGCCGGCAGCGCCGTCTCTGCGGGCAGCAGCAGCGTAGTCGCCGCCGCCAGCGCCCAGAGGGTTAACGACGTAAAAGGGTGCATTTAGCGTACGGCAGACATTGCAGGAAACTGACGCAGCGTGCGCAGCGGCAGCTGGCGCAGCAGGATCCAGACGATAATCGCGGTAAGGATTTTATCCACCAGATTAGCGCCTAAGACGGTAATCGCCACCGATTCCAGCAGATCCTGACCTGCCGAATGGATCCAGGCGACAAACAGATCCGCGCCGCTGCCCGTCACGCCGCCGAACAGCGCCGTACGCAGCGGTACGGCGACCGCGGTCACGGCGAGGGTGATGACAACGCCGCTAATTATCACCTTCGGTAAGGTGCGGAACCATCCCGCGCGCGCCAGCCATCCGGCGACAAGACCAATCACCATCGCCACCGGCGCAAAGGCGGCGGCAATCGGATCGGTCAGCAGCCCCCACAGGAGGTTGGTCAGTAACCCGGTCAACATGCCAATGACCGGGCCGAGTAAAACCGCGCTGATTAAGGTGCCGATCGAATCGAGAAAGATGGGAAGCTTTAACAGACTGATGAGCTGTCCGCCGATCATATTGATGGCGACGGCGATCGCAATCAGCACCAGGGACTGGCTGGTAAATTGGCGACGAGCCATAGAAACCTCTTTAAGGGAAAAAGTTATCGGGATGAAATGACCAGTTCGTCATAGCCGGAAACCGCGCACGGCTGACGGCTAAACGCCAGGGAGGTCAGTTCGCCTATCACCAGCTCAAGGGTGGTGCGGACGGTACAACCGGGCATCATATGGCCGCCGAGCATGGCGCCTTGCGGATCGGATATCGCTAAATGGAGATGTTCACCTTGCCATTCCAGCGTGCCGTTCAGGGAGATAACCTCGTAGGTTCCGGTCAATAAAGAGGTCTCATCCTGGCCGGCAAAACGTAATGCCGCATGGCTTAAGCTGCCGGTACAGCCGGCTATCCAGGCAGCCTGAATCTGTTGCTCTTGTATGAAGGCGCGCAGGCGTGAAAAAACCTCATCACCCGGAAGTAAGCGAAGCGCATAGTAACGAGCCGCAGAGGGCTGCAAGTGTGGGATTGTCATTTTTTCGAGGGACTCCGAGACTCGGACGTAACGGTAATAATATCGCCGCTCTTCAGTATAGTTTCTGATATAAATCAGTATTAGCGGCCCGGCAACGAAAAGATATCGCTACGCTTATTCGTCATTCTGGAATAGGGAATAAATTCCCCAGCAGATAGCGCGAAAGTGTGATGTAAGTCAGATAAATGGTTTCTCCAGCTGGACAATCATTCCTTTTATTCCTTGTTTGGCTTATTCTAGCTGAAGCGTTTCAGTCGTCTAAATGTTCGACAATTAATCAATCAGTCGCAGTTTGCGACAGGTAAGGTTTCCCTTAGAGCGTTGCTGCATTACTCTGTCAGCCACCTCATATCATGGATAGCCTTGCAGGAGACCTATGACCATACGCATTGCGATTAATGGCTTCGGTCGCATAGGGCGTAACGTGGTTCGTGCTTTGTACGAATCAGGGCGTCGTGCGGAAATTACCGTGGTGGCAATCAATGAACTGGCGGATGCTGCCGGCATCGCGCATTTATTGAAATATGACACTAGCCATGGGCGCTTTGCCTGGGATGTACGCCAGGAGAGAGAGCAGCTGTTTGTCGGCGATGATGCCATTCGTCTTCTGCATCAATCTTCCCTTGAGGCGTTGCCCTGGCGTGAGCTGGCGGTGGATGTGGTGCTTGATTGTACCGGCGTTTACGGCAGCCGTGAACATGGCGAAGCCCATCTTCAGGCTGGCGCGAAGAAGGTGCTCTTTTCACACCCTGGCGGCAACGATCTCGACGCAACGGTTGTTTTTGGCGTCAATCATGATGAACTGCGAGCCGAGCACCGTATCGTCTCCAACGCCTCCTGCACCACCAACTGCATTATTCCGGTCATTAAGCTGTTAGATGATGCCTATGGCATTGAGTCGGGTACGGTAACCACGATCCACTCATCAATGAACGATCAGCAGGTCATTGATTCCTGGCATCCGGATTTACGCAGGACGCGAGCGGCCAGCCAATCAATCATCCCGGTTGATACTAAGCTTGCTGCGGGGATCACGCGAATTTTCCCTCAGTTTAACGATCGCTTTGAAGCGATTGCGGTGCGTGTGCCGACGATTAATGTGACGGCGATCGACCTTAGCGTATCGGTGAAAAAACCGGTAAAAGCAAGTGAAGTCAACCAGTTGCTGCAAAAAGCAGCACTAGGTGCATTTCATGGTATAGTTGACTATACGGAATTGCCGTTAGTCTCGATAGATTTCAACCACGATCCCCATAGCGCCATCGTCGATGGCACACAAACGCGGGTAAGTGGCGCGCATTTGATCAAAACGCTGGTCTGGTGCGATAACGAATGGGGCTTTGCTAACCGGATGCTCGACACCACGTTAGCGATGGCCGCACAAGGTTTCAGGTAAGGCGCTCAGGCGCCTGCAAAACTTTATCAAGAATCAACGAGAGGATTCACCATGTCTGTAATTAAGATGACCGATCTGGATCTGGCTGGTAAACGCGTTTTTATCCGTGCGGATCTGAACGTACCGGTTAAAGAAGGGAAAGTAACCAGCGACGCGCGTATCCGTGCTTCTCTGCCGACCATCGAACTGGCCCTGAAACAGGGTGCGAAAGTGATGGTCACTTCCCACCTGGGTCGTCCTACCGAAGGCGAGTACAACGAAGAATTCTCTCTGCTGCCGGTTGTTAACTATCTGAAAGACAAACTGTCTAACCCGGTACGTCTGGTTAAAGATTACCTGGAAGGCGTTGAAGTCGCTGCCGGTGAGCTGGTGGTTCTGGAAAACGTTCGCTTTAACAAAGGCGAGAAGAAAGACGACGAAGCGCTGTCGAAAAAATACGCTGCGCTGTGCGATGTATTCGTCATGGACGCGTTCGGTACCGCTCACCGCGCGCAGGCTTCTACTCACGGTATCGGTAAATTCGCTGACGTCGCTTGCGCAGGCCCGCTGCTGGCCGCTGAGCTGGACGCCCTGGGTAAAGCGCTGAAAGAACCGGCTCGTCCGATGGTTGCGATCGTGGGTGGTTCTAAAGTTTCTACCAAACTGACCGTTCTGGACTCCCTGTCTAAAATTGCTGACCAGCTGATCGTCGGCGGCGGCATCGCCAACACCTTCGTTGCCGCTCAGGGCCACAACGTCGGTAAGTCCCTGTACGAAGCCGATCTGGTTGACGAAGCGAAACGCCTGCTGACTACCTGCGATATCCCGGTTCCGACTGACGTTCGCGTGGCAACCGAGTTCTCTGAAACCGCAACCGCCACCCTGAAATCTGTCAACGACATCAAAGATGAAGAGCAGATTCTGGACCTGGGCGATGCTTCCGCAGAGAAACTGGCTGAAATCCTGAAAAACGCGAAAACCATCCTGTGGAACGGCCCGGTCGGCGTGTTCGAATTCCCGAACTTCCGCAAAGGTACTGAAATCGTGGCTAACGCTATCGCAGACAGCGAAGCGTTCTCCATCGCAGGCGGCGGCGACACCCTGGCAGCAATCGACCTGTTCGGCATTGCTGACAAAATCTCCTACATCTCCACCGGCGGCGGCGCATTCCTCGAATTCGTGGAAGGTAAAGTTCTGCCGGCAGTAGCCATGCTCGAAGAGCGCGCTAAGCAGTAATTCAGTTCAGGCGGGGAGACCCGCCTGTTTTTCAGCGCGCGTAAAAGCTCGCGAACCTTCTTCAACGGTCGAAGATACAGATACAGGACTACGTAACATGTCTAAAATTTTTGATTTCGTAAAACCGGGCGTCATCACTGGCGACGACGTTCAGAAAGTGTTCCAGGTAGCTAAAGAAAACCAATTTGCTCTGCCAGCGGTAAACTGCGTGGGTACTGATTCCATCAACGCCGTTCTGGAAGCAGCTGCAAAAGTTCGTTCTCCGGTTATCGTTCAGTTCTCTAACGGCGGCGCTGCGTTCATCGCGGGCAAAGGCGTGAAAACTGACGTTCCTCAGGGCGCAGCCATCCTGGGCGCTATCTCTGGCGCGCATCACGTTCATCAGATGGCTGAGCACTACGGTGTTCCGGTTATTCTGCACACCGACCACTGCGCTAAGAAACTGCTGCCGTGGATCGACGGTCTGCTCGACGCGGGTGAAAAACACTTCGCCGCAACCGGCAAACCGCTGTTCTCTTCTCACATGATCGACCTGTCTGAAGAGTCCCTGCACGAAAACATCGAGATCTGTTCTAAGTACCTGGCGCGTATGGCCAAAATGGACATGACTCTGGAAATCGAACTGGGCTGCACCGGCGGCGAAGAAGACGGCGTGGACAACAGCCACATGGACGCTTCTGCTCTGTACACCCAGCCGGAAGACGTTGATTACGCGTACACCGAGCTGAGCAAAATCAGCCCGCGTTTCACCATCGCCGCTTCCTTCGGTAACGTACACGGCGTTTACAAGCCGGGCAACGTGGTACTGACCCCGACTATCCTGCGCGACTCTCAGGAATACGTTTCTAAGAAACACAACCTGCCGCACAACAGCCTGAACTTCGTATTCCACGGTGGTTCCGGTTCTTCCGCTCAGGAAATCAAAGACTCCGTAAGCTACGGCGTGATCAAAATGAACATCGATACCGATACCCAATGGGCAACCTGGGACGGTATCCTGCAGTACTACAAAACTAACGAAGCTTACCTGCAGGGCCAGCTGGGCAACCCGAAAGGCGAAGACCAGCCGAACAAGAAATACTACGATCCGCGCGTATGGCTGCGCGCTGCACAGACGTCCATGGTGACCCGTCTGGAGCAGGCATTTAAAGAGCTGAACGCGATCGACGTTCTGTAAGAAAGTTTTGTTGCTTACCCGGAAGCCCGCAGAAATGCGGGCTTTTTTATTATCTGAACAACATGAAATGTTGCTAAATAAATGTGATCAATTTGGCAAAACGCACTCTTATTGTTTACCCTTAACCTGTTTGTAATTATCAGGTTTGGTTATTTTTTCCCCGTCCGGGTATCCATAAGGAAAGTTGAATGGAAGATTTGAACGTTGTCGATAGCATAAATAACGCCGGTTCATGGCTGGTGCGCAATCAGGCGTTACTGCTGAGCTATGCCGTCAACATCGTCGCGGCTCTCGCGATTATTATTGTCGGCTTGATCGTGGCGCGCATTGTTTCCAATACTGTGAATCGCCTGATGCGGGCGCGGCATATCGATGCCACCGTTGCCGATTTTCTGTCTGCGCTGGTGCGCTATGCCGTTATTGCTTTTACCCTGATCGCCGCTCTGGGCCGCGTGGGCGTGCAAACCGCCTCGGTCATTGCCGTCCTCGGCGCCGCGGGTTTAGCCGTTGGTCTGGCGCTGCAGGGCTCGCTGTCTAACCTTGCCGCTGGCGTCCTGCTGGTGGTCTTCCGCCCGTTCCGCGCCGGTGAATACGTTGACCTTGGCGGTATCGCGGGAACCGTGCTGAACGTGCAGATTTTCTCCACGACCCTGCGCAGCGCGGATGGCAAAATCGTGGTGGTGCCGAACGGTAAAATCATTGCCGGGAATATCATCAACTTCTCCCGCGAGCCGGTGCGCCGCAACGAATTTATCATTGGCGTGGCCTACGATGCTGATATCGATAAAGTGAAGCAACTGCTCACTAATATTATCGAATCGGATGAGCGTATCCTCAAAGATCGTGAAATGACCGTTCGTCTGAATGAACTGGGCGCATCATCAGTGAATTACGTGGTACGCGTATGGAGTAAAAGCAGCGATCTGCAAAGCGTTTACTGGGACGTTCTGGAGCGCATTAAGCGCGACTTTGACGCCAACGGCATCGGCTTCCCGTATCCGCAGATGGATGTGCATGTGATTCGTCCGCAGGAAAAAACAGAGTAGTTTTCCCCTCCAAAAGGTCGGTATGCCCGGCCTTTTATTCGAACCTGATCATTAGATTGGCTTATCAATGATTAATATTTTCAATTTCCTCTAATGATATTTGCGCGCTATATTCCCCGGCATTGACTCTTTCAGTGGAAATCACTCCCCATGTTATCGTATTACTTTCAGGGCCTTGCTCTGGGAGCGGCCATGATTTTGCCGCTCGGCCCGCAAAACGCCTTTGTGATGAATCAGGGCATTCGTCGTCAGTACCATCTGATGATCGCGCTGCTGTGCGCCATCAGCGATCTGCTGCTGATTTGCGCCGGGATTTTTGGCGGCAGCGCGCTGCTGATGCAATCGCCGTGGCTGCTGGCGCTGGTGACCTGGGGCGGCGTCGCTTTTTTATTGTGGTACGGTTTTGGCGCGCTGAAAACGGCCTTTAGCAGCAATCTGGAGCTGGCCAGCGCGGAAGTGATGAAGCAAGGGCGCTGGAAAATTATCGTCACCATGCTGGCGGTGACCTGGCTGAATCCCCACGTTTATCTGGATACGTTTGTGGTGCTCGGAAGTCTCGGCGGGCAGCTGGCGATGGAGCCGAAGCGCTGGTTTGCCTTAGGCACCATCAGCGCATCGTTCTTGTGGTTCTTTGGCCTGGCCCTGCTGGCCGCCTGGCTGGCTCCGCGCCTGCGTACGGCGAAGGCGCAGCGCATTATCAACGTGTTGGTCGGTCTGGTGATGTGGGTCATTGCCTTCCAGCTGGCGAATGACGGCTTCGCCCATGTGCAGGCGCTGCTTAACTAAGCCTTGTCCGATGGACTTTCTCCGCGTAAGCGCTAAGCTTGCTGGCATGCGTCTGTGTATAGACGACCAATGTAATATGGAGAAACGACAGTGAAGTTAAAAGTCATGGCCCTGGCGGCGGCACTTGGATTTAGCGCAATGGCAGTTCAGGCAAATGAGTTGCCAAACGGCCCACATATTGTTACTTCAGGTACCGCCAGCGTCGCGGCGGTTCCTGATATCGCCACGCTGGCGATTGAAGTTAACGTCTCCGCGAAAGACGCGGCATCCGCTAAAAAACAGGCCGATGAGCGCGTGGCCCAGTATCTCTCATTCCTGGAGAAGAGCGGTATTGCGAAGAAAGACATTAACTCTGCCAACCTGCGCACCCAGCCTGATTACGACTATCAGAACGGCAAAAGCATTCTCAAGGGCTATCGTGCGGTGCGTAGCGTTGAAGTGACGCTGCGCCAGCTGGATAAGCTCAACGGTTTGTTAGATGGCGCGCTTAAAGCCGGTCTGAATGAGATCCGTTCGGTCTCACTGGGCGTGGCGCAGCCGGACGCTTATAAAGATAAAGCGCGTAAAGCGGCAATTGACGATGCCATTCACCAGGCTCAGGAGCTGGCTACCGGCTTCCACGGTAAACTGGGGCCCGTCTACAGCGTTCGCTATCATGTCTCTAACTACCAGCCGAGCCCGATGGTGCGGATGATGAAAGCCGATGCGGCGCCGGTTTCTGCTCAGGAAACCTACGAGCAGGCGACCATTCAGTTCGATGACCAGGTGGACGTGGTGTTTGAGCTGCAGCCGACCCAGCCTGCGCCAACACCTGCGGAACCGGCGAAACCCGCTGAAGAACCCAAAGCCGCGCAGTAATCCTGTCGCCCGGCCTTCGCGCCGGGTTTTTTCTGTCACTATCTGTAAAATTGAGAGCGCGACAAAAGTCTTTTCCCTGAATAAGGTAAGGATATATCCCTGTTCTACGATGAGGTGAGCATGGATATCTTTATTTCGAAAAAGATGCGCAATTTTATTCTGTTGGCGCAGACCAATAATATCGCCAGAGCGGCGGAAAAAATTCATATGACCGCATCTCCCTTCGGCAAAAGCATCGCTGCGCTGGAGGATCAGATCGGCTATACGCTATTTACCCGTAAAGATAACAGCATCAGCCTCAATAAAGCGGGGCAGGAACTCTATCAGAAGCTGTTTCCCATTTATCAGCGCTTATCGGCCATCGATAACGAAATTCACTATTCCGCGCACCGCTCGCGCAACATCGTTATCGGCATCGACAATACCTATCCAACGATTATTTTCGATCAGCTCATCAGCCTGGGCGATAAATACGATGGCGTAACCACCCAGGCCGTGGAGTTCAGCGAGAATGGCGTGATTGATAACCTGTTCGATCGCCAGCTGGATTTTATTATCTCGCCGCAGCATGTTTCGCCCCGCGTGCAGGAGCTGGAAAATTTGACCATTAGCGAACTGGCGCCGCTGCGTCTGGGGTTTCTTGTTTCCCGCCTCTATGAAGATAGGCCGGCGCAGGATCTGTTACGTGAGCTGCCCTGGCTGCAGATGCGTTTCCAGAACCGGGCCAATTTTGAGGCGATGCTGGACGCGTATATGCGCCCCAGCGGGATCAACCCGACGATTATCTATCGCCCCTACAGCTTTATGGCCAAAATTAGCGCCGTAGAGCGCGGGCAGTTTTTGACGGTTATTCCTTACTTCGCCTGGCGTCTGGTGAATCCGGCGAAGCTGAAGTACTTCGACGCGCCCGGCAGCGCGATGTATATGCAGGAGTATCTCTATTCGCTGAAAAATCATCGCTATACCACCACGATGCTTCAGCACATTACTGAAGATCGCGACGGCGCGGAGGGCTAGCCGAGCATTGAACCGTGCTCAAGCAGATTACGATGCAGGTCGAAGGCGTGGGCGAGGTCGTGGTGAATATGTCCGCCGGGAGCGCTCTCCAGATAGCGATGTAAATAGTCCCGGTAGAGCGGATGCGCGCAGTTATCAATGATGGCGCGGGCGCGCTGCAGCGGCGATAGCCCGCGCAGATCGGCGATACCCTGCTCGGTAACGATCGCCTTCACGCTGTGCTCGCTGTGATCGACATGGCTGCACATCGGCACGATGGTGGAGATCTTCCCGTCCTTGGCGATGGACGGCGCCATGAAGATAGAGAGCCAGGCGTTGCGTTCAAAATCGCCGCTGCCGCCGATGCCGTTCATCAGATTCACCCCGGCTACGTGCGTCGAGTTGGCGTGACCGTAGATATCAAACTCCAACCCCACGTTGAGGGCGATAACCCCCAGACGGCGGATAATTTCCGGATGATTGGAGATCTCTTGCGGGCGCAGGACAATGCGGCTGGCGAAGAAATCCATATTGTCGTAAATCTTGCGCAACGAATCGGCGGATACCGTCAGGCTGGAGGCGCTGACGCCGGTGACTTTTCCCGTTTCCAGCAGATGAACTACCGACTCCTGTAAAACTTCCGAGTACATCATAAAAGCGGGGATATCCGGATTTTCGCCCAGCCGCGCCATGACCGCGTTGTTGATATTGCCCACGCCGCTTTGCAGCGGCAGAAATTCAGGCGGGATACGTCCGCGAGCCATCTCTTCCAGCAGAAAGGTGACCACATTATCGGCAATTTTCTGACAAACCGGATTATTGTTATCCAGAACGTTTCCGGCGTCGGGCAGCGCGGTCTCCACCACAGCGACAATCTTGTTCGGATCGATTTGCACGTACCGGCTGCCCACGCGATCCATCGTATGAAAGATGGCGATGCTGTTGCGCCGCGGCGGGGCGCCGGGGATCACGATATCGGCCAGCTCGGCAACCCGCGGGCTGTGGTAGTGATTCAGCTCAATGATCACTTTCTTCGCCCGCAGCAGCCAGGTTGGCGCGTTGCCGATACCGCTGGTGAGCCAGACCCGTCCGTCCGGCGCGATAGCCGAGGCTTCGATCACCGCGACATCAATCTCGCCAAAGAACCCATAGTTGACCATTTGCGCCACTTCGCTCAGGTGCAGATCGACAAATTTCACCTGCCCCTGGTTGATTTTTTGCCGCAGTCCGGAGGCGGTCTGATAGGGCGCGCGCCACGAGACGGCATCGGCTGCCGATAGCGCATCATCGGCGGCCGCGCTGATGGAGGCGCCGGTCAGCAAGCGGATCTGAAAAGGCTTCTGCGTCCGATGTAATTCATCAGCGCGGCGAGCGATGGCCGCGGGCAGCGCTTTGGGCGAACCGGCGGGCGTGAATCCGCTGAACGCCACCATCTGGTCGTGCTGGATAATCTCGGCCGCTTCATCGGCGCTCATCCGTTTCATTTTATGCTCCTTAATCCGGCGTGATTAATGGCCGACGAACTCAGGTTTACGCTTTTCAATAAACGCGCTCATACCTTCCTGATAATCCACGCTGTCGTAGACGGCGCGACGCATTCCCTGAATACGTTCGAACTCATCGGAATTCATGGTGTGGGCTTCGCCAAGCACGCGCAGCTCTTCCTTAATGACCGCGATCGCCAGCGGCGCTTTCTCGGAGATGTGGTGCGCCATCTGCAAGGTAAAATCTTCCAGTTCGTCGGCGTCCACCACGTGATTGAGAATACCGACCGCCAGCGCGCGCTGGGCGGTGATGGGCAGGGCGGTGAAAATCAGCTCTTTCACGATATGAAAGCCGGCGTCGCGGGTCAGATTGTGAATGCCGACCAGGTTGTAGGGCACGCCGAGATTCACCGGCGTCATAGAGAACGTGGACGTGCTTGCGGCGATGATCAGATCGGAGCTCATGATCATCTCGAACGCGCCGCCCCAGACGCTCCCCTCGACCATGGAGATCACCGGTTTCGGATATTTTTGGATCATGCGGGTAATCTGGCGCAGCGGATCGTCATACGAAAGCGGATCGCGGCGTCCGCCGGGCAATTCGTGGATGTCATGGCCGGCGGAGAAAACTTTTGATCCGCCAGGCGCGCGTAAAATGACGCAGCGAATTTCCGGCCTGTTGAGGTCGCTCAACGCCTGCATCAGGTCGTCGATAAACACCTTGCTTAAGGCGTTGAGCTTGCGGCTATAGTTGAACTCAATCACCGCAACCTTACGGATAATTTCGACATTAACATATTGATAAGACATAAATATCCTTTTACGCAAAGTAATGATTCTGGAGGAATTCGCTAATCTGCCGCAGCCCGGTGCGCGGCGAGAGGCCGTTGTTTTTTACCGCCTGTAGCGTTTGCTGGAAGTAGCGATCAAAGTCCGCTCGGGCAAACAGCAGATGCAGCGCCTCGGTTTCGGCCTGCTTTTGCAGCCACTCCAGCGCCTGACGCTGGCGCAGCTTTTCAAGATCGCCGCTGTCGGTGAGGGTGGTTTTGAAGTCAAGGATAGCGAGCCAGACGGCTTCGATACCGCGCTGCTCCAGCGCGCTACAGCTCAAAACGCGCGGCTGCCACGCGGCGTGCTTGCGGCGCAGAATATGCAGGGCGGATTCATACATATGGCGGGTAATAGCCACGCTGGCGCGGTTCTCGCCATCATCTTTATTGATAACCACGATATCCGCCATCTCCATGATCCCTTTTTTAATGCCCTGCAGATCGTCACCGCCGCCGGCGATCTGCAGCGAGATGAAGCAGTCCACCAGCCGGGAGACCTCCGTTTCCGACTGGCCGACGCCGACGGTTTCGACGATTACCACGTCATAGCCCGCTGCTTCGCACAGCAGTATCAGCTCCCGCGTGCGCAGGCTGGTGCCGCCCAGATGGCCGCTGGAGGGCACCGGGCGGATAAATGCCGAGTCCGATCGCGCCAGTTCGATCATGCGCGTCTTGTCGCCAAGAATGCTGCCGCCGCCGATTGGGCTGCTTGGATCGACCGCTATCACCGCGACCCGCAGGCCATGGCGAATCAGCAGCATGCCGAAGGCTTCCAGAAAGGTACTCTTTCCGGCTCCCGGCGTGCCGGTGACGCCGAGGCGCAGGGCGTTGCCGGTGAAGGGCATAATCGCATCCAGCAGCTGGGCGCTCAGCGCCTGGTGGCGGGGATGCTGACTTTCCACCAGCGTCATGGCCTGGGCGAGCGTGGCCCGTTCGCTCAAACGTAATCGCCGAATGGCGTCGCTCAGGGTGGATGAGTTAATCATGATGCTGGCTAATCCTCATCAGGACGTCGCGTACGCTCTCCAGCATCGGCGTGCCGGGGCCATAAATAGCGGCCACGCCGCGCGCCTGCAGAAACGCGTAATCCTGCGGCGGAATGACGCCGCCGGCGATGACGCAGATATCTTCCCGTCCCCATTTTTTCAGGGCATCGACCAGCTCGGGGATCAGGGTTTTGTGGCCTGCCGCCAGCGATGAGGCGCCAACTACGTGCACGTCGTTCTCCACGGCGAGGCGGGCGATCTCCTCAGGGGTAGAAAACATCGGGCTCAGGTCAACATCGAAGCCAAGATCGGAATAGGCGCTGGCGATCACTTTGGCGCCGCGATCGTGACCGTCCTGACCCATTTTGGCGATCAGAATGCGCGGGCGACGGCCGCGATCCGCGAGGAATTTTTCGGTTTGCGCAACAATGGCGTCAAACTCGCAGGCGGCTTTGTCTGACTGGTGGTAGCTTTGCGCAATCACGCCGGTGACGCACTGGCTGGGCACCAGATAGCGGTCAAAAGCCACCTCCAGCGCGTCGGAGATTTCGCCCAGTGTGGCGCGTACGCGGGCGGCGTTGATGGCGGCGGCCAGCAGGTTTTCACCATGCTGCGCGGCGTGGGTGAGGGCGTTCAGCGCGGCTTTTACCGTCACGTCGTCCCGACTGGCCCGTATTTTTTTCAGCGAGGCGATCTGTTCGTTGCGCACCTTGACGTTGTCGATCTCCAGTACCGCCGTTTCATCTTCTTTTTCCAGCTTGTACTTATTGACGCCGACGATGACGCGCTTGCCCTGGTCGATCAGCGATTGCTCGCGGGCAGAGGCCTCTTCGATCATCCGTTTCGGCAGTCCGGCCTCAATCGCCTTCGCCATCCCTCCCGCTTCGTCGATCTGCTGCATAATGGCTCGCGCCTGCTTAACGATCCGATCGGTCAGCGACTCGACGTAATACGATCCACCCAGCGGATCCACGGTGCGGCAGATCTCCGACTCCTCCTGAATGATGATCTGCGTATTACGCGCGATACGTGCGGAAAAGTCGGTGGGCAGGCCGAGCGCCTCATCAAAGGCGTTAGTATGCAGCGACTGGGTGCCGCCGAGCGTGGCGCCGAGCGCTTCGATAGTGGTGCGGATCACGTTGTTATACGGATCCTGCTCGGTGAGGCTCCAGCCGGAGGTCTGGCAGTGGGTGCGCAGGGCTAAGGATTTCGGATTGGTGGCGCCGAAGCCGCTTACCGCTTCGCTCCACAGGTAGCGTGCGGCGCGCAGCATGGCGACGTTCATAAACAGATCCATACCGATGCCGAAGAAAAACGACAGGCGCGGGGCAAAGTCATCAATTTTCAGTCCGGCGGAGAGCGCGGCCTTGATGTATTCGATGCCGTCGGCCAGGGTAAAGGCCACCTGCTGCACGCAGTTGGCTCCGGCTTCGCCCATGTGATAGCCGCTGATGCTGATGGTATTGAAGCGTGGCATGTTGCCCGAACACCAGGCGATGATGTCGGCGATAATGCGCATTGAGGGCTTTGGCGGGTAAATATAGGTATTCCGGCACAGGTACTCTTTCAGAATATCGTTCTGGATCGTGCCGGTGAGTTGTTCAGGCGCAACCCCTTGTTCTTCCGCCGCGACGATATAAAACGCCATTATCGGCAGTACTGCGCCGTTCATGGTCATCGATACGGACATCTTATCCAGCGGGATCCGATCGAATAAAATCTTCATGTCTTCGACGGTATCGATCGCCACGCCGGCTTTCCCGACGTCGCCCGCCACGCGCGGGTTATCGGAGTCATAGCCCCGGTGGGTCGCGAGGTCGAAGGCGACGGAAAGCCCTTTCTGCCCGGCGGCGAGGTTGCGGCGATAGAAAGCGTTGGACTCTTTGGCGGTAGAGAAACCGGCGTACTGGCGGATGGTCCACGGCTGGGCGGTGTACATGGTGGCGCGCGGGCCGCGAACGTAAGGCGGCAGGCCGGGCAGGGTGCCGGTCACTTCCAGATTATCAAGATCGGCTTCGGTATAGAGCGGCTTAACGTCAATGCCCTCTGCCGTCTGTTTTACCAGGGCATCGACGGTTTTTTCCCGCCGGCTGAGCTCTTTGTTGGCGAGCGTTTGCCACTGCCGTAACTCTGACATGTTGTGCTCCGTATGCGCAATGAAATGGGATATTGCGAATACGGTGAGCTTTTTCATCGCCTCTGTCGCCAGCAAAAAATAGCCATCGATGCGTCGTTTTTTGCCGCATGAAATGTTTTATTTTGTGATGTATTTCAAAGATATAAACAGGAGGAGGTGGGTCATACAGGCCGGACGGCGCCGGCCTGCTTGCGGGGGTTAATCTTGTCTCAACACTTTATGGCCGTAATCGATCAGCGCATCGGTCACCCGGCGCATCATGCGGCTTTCCGGGGCAAAACGGTGCCAGTAGAGCATCCGGCGCTGGAACAGGCCCGGCGTGAGGTTAATCAGTTCGCCGCTGTTCAGCTCTCTCTCAATTTGCAGATGCGGGATCATACAGCAGGTTGTTCCCTGACGGGCCAGCTGCACAAAGGCTTCCGAGGAGTTCACGATATGGCAGGGCACGCTGCCCGGCGGCAAATCGAAGTTCTGCTGCAAAAAGGCCTGGTGCATATCATCGAGATGATCGAATGCCACCACCGGCGCTTTCAGCAGCGCCGAGCGGGTCACCCCGTTGGGAAAATAGCGCTGGGCAAACTCCTTCGAGGCGACGAACAGATAGTCGAGGGCGCCGAGCTGATCGACCAGGCAGCTGGGCAGCGCCTGCGGCTGAATACTGACCGCGCCGACCACTTCACCGCGGCGCAGGCGTTCCTGGGTCCGGGTCTCGTCTTCCACCTGCAGGTTCAGCCGAATAGGGGAGTCGGAAAGCACGCTGGAGAGCGCGGGCAGCAGCCAGGTGGCGAGGCTGTCGGCGTTGACCGCCAGCGATAGCAGCAGCGGCGTGGAGCCGGTTTGTTCATCGCCCAGCCACTCCTCCTCCAGCAGTTCGACCTGACGCAGCAGGGCCAGCAGCTTTTGTCCCTGTTCGGTGGGACGCGGCGGTACGGTTCGCACCAGCAGCGGTTGTCCAAACATGTTTTCCAGCTGTTTGATGCGCTGAGAGACGGCGGACTGCGTAATACAAAGCTTCTGCGCGGCGCGCTCAAACCCTCGTTCCCTGATTACCGCGTCCAGCGCCTGTAGTGTTCTGTAGTCCGGTCGTTTCATTGCTCTGGCGTGCCCCCTAATACTTTTCGTTAACTCGCACTATGACATAAATTTGTTTTTGATGAAGATGAAAAATTGGCGACCGCGTTGTGTGATCGCCGTCGCAGGGACAATGACCCCCCTGATGTTCTATAATGCGCCTCAGGAATTCACATCTCGGACCATAATCATGACGCAAGATGAACTGAAAAAAGCGGTAGGCTGGGCGGCACTGCAGTATGTACAACCGGGCACTATCGTTGGGGTCGGTACGGGCTCGACGGCGGCGCACTTTATCGATGCGCTGGGTACCATGAAAGGGCAAATTGAAGGGGCGGTTTCCAGCTCTGATGCCTCTACTGAAAAACTGAAAAGCCTCGGTATTACGGTTTTTGATCTGAACAGCGTTGACCGTCTTGGTATTTACGTGGACGGCGCAGATGAAATCAACGGCCATATGCAGATGATCAAGGGCGGTGGCGCAGCCCTGACGCGTGAGAAAATTATCGCTTCGGTCGCCGACAAATTTATCTGTATCGCCGATGCTTCCAAGCAGGTGGATATTCTGGGTAAATTCCCGCTGCCGGTGGAAGTGATCCCGATGGCGCGCAGCGCCGTGGCGCGTCAGCTGGTTAAACTGGGCGGCCGTCCGGAGTATCGTCAGGGCGTCGTGACCGATAACGGTAACGTGATCCTCGATGTGTTTGGTCTGGAAATTCTGGATGCTATTGCGCTGGAAAATACCATTAACGGTATTCCGGGCGTCGTGACCGTCGGCCTGTTTGCGAATCGCGGTGCGGACGTCGCGCTGATTGGCACCGCTGATGGTGTAAAAACTATCACTAAATAGTCTGATCCGAGGGAGCGAATCGCTCCCTCGCAAATATTTTTTCTCCAGGCCTATTTTGGTGACTTCTGTCACATTTATGCGCCTTGTCTTAGTAACAATCTACCTTTCTTTTACTTTCTGGTGTTTTGTCCTGCTATTTCCCGCTGATTGATATTTCTTCAGGTTGCTGACGCAAACGTTCATATTGCCGCAATAGTTTTTTTTGATATGTTGCTGAGAAGAACTTTCGTTCCGCACGACATCAGTTAAGACAAAAACAGGACGGGGAAATGGCTAAGGTATCACTGGAAAAAGACAAGATTAAATTTCTGCTGGTTGAAGGTGTGCACCAAAAAGCGGTGGACAGCCTTCGCGCTGCGGGCTACACCAATATCGAATTTCATAAAGGCGCGCTGGATAGCGAAGAGCTGAAAGCGTCCATCCGTGATGCCCATTTCATCGGCCTGCGTTCCCGTACTCATCTGACTGAAGAGATCTTCGCGGCGGCGGAGAAGCTGGTCGCGGTTGGCTGCTTCTGTATCGGTACCAACCAGGTTGATTTAAACGCGGCGGCGAAACGCGGTATCCCGGTGTTTAACGCCCCGTTCTCCAATACCCGTTCCGTTGCTGAACTGGTGATCGGCGAACTGCTGCTTATGCTTCGCGGCGTACCGGCGGCAAATGCCAAAGCGCACCGCGGCGTTTGGAACAAGCTGGCGGTCGGCAGCTTTGAAGCGCGCGGCAAAAAGCTGGGTATTATCGGCTATGGTCATATCGGCACGCAGCTGGGTATTCTGGCCGAATCGCTGGGGATGCATGTCTATTTCTACGATATTGAAAGCAAGCTGCCGTTAGGTAATGCGACTCAGGTCCAGCATCTTTCTGATTTGTTGAACATGAGCGATGTGGTGAGCCTGCACGTGCCGGAAAACGCCTCTACGAAGAACATGATTGGCGCGGAAGAGCTGGCGCTGATGAAACCCGGCGCGCTGCTGATCAACGCCTCTCGCGGCACCGTGGTGGATATCCCGGCGCTGTGCGATGCGCTGGCGAGCAAGCACCTGGCGGGCGCGGCGATCGACGTCTTCCCGACCGAGCCGGCGACCAACAGCGATCCGTTCAACTCTCCGCTCTGTGAGTTCGACAACGTTATTCTGACCCCGCACATTGGCGGCTCAACTCAGGAAGCGCAGGAAAACATCGGTCTGGAAGTGGCGGGCAAGCTGGCGAAATACTCCGATAACGGTTCTACGCTCTCCGCGGTTAACTTCCCGGAAGTGTCGCTGCCGCTGCACGGCGGGCGCCGTCTGCTGCATATCCATGAAAACCGTCCGGGCGTTCTGACCGCGATTAACCAGATTTTCGCCGCGCAGGGCATTAACATCGCGGCGCAGTATCTGCAGACCACTCCGCAAATGGGCTACGTGGTCATTGATATCGAAGCCGAAGAAGATGTCGCGCAGAGCGCGCTGCAGGCGATGAAGGCTATTCCTGGCACCATCCGCGCCCGTCTGCTGTTCTAACTCCTTTTATGCCAGCGGGCAGGTCATCGACCTGCCCCTTTTCTCCTGATAGACCCTTCTGCAATTTCCCGTCGCCACCCAAAGCTTTGCGAGGCTTGCCGCAAACGGCGATTAAAACCGTCGGATGTCGTTGTGCCTGAAAGAAAGGGATTTACGATAAAGACTCAGCGTGGGGCTGAAATGGGAAAGCCCCTACCGAGGCAGGGGCTCTAAAAGGAAAGGGACGATGATGAGACTCTTCATCATGCTGCTTATCCTGTTAATCATCGCCTGGCCAGCATATTACATATTAACAGAGAGAATGCAGGAGGGAGGTTCGCCTCCCTCACCCTTTACCCAGGAATTTAGGTGAAAAAATCAGCAATGTCAATTGTTCGGACGTTTTACCGGAGCCAGGTTTTTGACGGCGTGATGACCGCTGGCAGCGGGATATCCCACTGCTCCGTCGGCAGCGCGTCGACCTGCTGGCAATCATGCGCGTAGCCGACCGGCTGCAGGCGATGCTGCCGCCAGTTTTGCAGCGTCCGGTCGTAAAATCCGCCGCCCATACCCAGGCGTTGTCCGGCGGCATCAAACGCAACCAGCGGCGTTACCAGTACATCCAGCTGGCTAAGCGGGAGGACATCGCGCACGTCGAGCTTCGGTTCGCGGATGTTCAGACGATTCACCACCAGATCGCTGCTTGGGTGGTAGTGCAGAAACAGAAGATTGCCGGGGCTGAACGGATGAAGCACGGGGAGATAGACCCGTTTGCCTGCCCGCCAGAGCTGATCAATCAGCGGCCGCGTATCCAGCTCGCCATCAAACGAAAGAAATACCGCGACCGTCTGCGCGAGCAGAACCGGCGGATACGCCATCATTCTGTCCGCCGCCTGGAGAGCGAACTGGGTTTGCTGCTCCGGCGTTAACGCGCGTCGGCGCTGGCGGATCTGCTGACGAATTTGCTGCCTGGTAAAGGGGATATCTGACAATAGGGTCATACCTGAGTCTCATCGGTGAGCAAACGATACCAACAGGCGTAGTCTAATACACGGCGGCAAAAGCCGAAAATTAACTTAGGGGGGATGAAACGAAAAAGAAGGGAATCTCCGAGATGCCGCCGCAGGCTGTAACCCTTGAACCCTTGGTTCAAGGTGAATGTGTCGTCACAGTTTTAAGGCTTCTCGGACGGGCCGAGCATGCTCACCAACCGTGGAGCGCCACATTCTTGTGGTATGAAATATCGGCTCAGGGGACTGGCCCGCTTGCAAACATCTCAGAGAAATTTTGTTCTTGCGATTACTCTAACACAGTTAAATGCAAAGTGTTATTCAAACTTCTGCCCGGGTCTTTCGCTTATGCGACCTTGCTCAAGCAATGCTTGTTCGATGGTCTGCTGAAGCATCCGAATACGCTGCTCCATGCTGGCGGCGTAGTCGCGGGTTTTCGCTTTTTCCTGAGTCAACTCATAGCTGATGTTCAACGCGGCGATGAAGACCAGCTGCTCAGTATTTGTGACTCTAGTGCGTTCTTTTAAATCTTGCAACCGCTGATTCAGGTCGTCAGCTGCCTGGTTCAAGGCATCCCTTTGTTCAGGCGGGCAATTCACTCGTAGTGAACGGCCAAAAATTTGGAGATCTACGGGTTGTGCAGACATGCCACCTTCCTGCTGATTGACTGCGCGGCCTTCACGCCCTGGGAGGGTCTGCGAAGGGGCGACACTATAGCTACCCTGGTTTTAAGATACAAGCCCTATTCTGGTTCACCAGGGTCCAAAGTGGTAGCATATCATGAATATTCCTCCCAACGATGACGAATGCGCATGTCTATACAGAACGAAATGCCTGGCTACAACGCTGTAGACCAGTTACTGAACCAACAAGGGGTAGGATTAACCCCTGCCGAAATGCACGGTTTGATTAGCGGGATCCTGTGCGGCGGCAACAAAGACAGCAGCTGGCAGCCGTTGGTGCACGATCTGACTAACGAAGGCCTGGCTTTTGGTCACGAGCTGGCGCAGGCGCTGCGTAACATGCATTCCGCCACCAGCGACTCGCTGGAGGATGACGGTTTCTTATTCCAGCTCTACCTGCCGGATGGCGACGAAGTGAGCGTGTTCGATCGCGCCGATGCGCTCGCGGGTTGGGTGAACCATTTTCTGCTTGGGCTGGGCGTGACGCAGCCTAAGCTGGATAAAGTCAAAGACGAAACGGGCGAAGCCATCGACGATCTGCGCAATATTGCTCAGCTCGGGTATGACGAAGACGAGGATCAGGAAGAACTCGAAATGTCTCTGGAGGAGATTATCGAATACGTACGCGTTGCTGCGCTGCTGTGCCACGACACCTTCTCTCTTCAGAAACCCACTGCGCCGGAAGTTCAAAAGCCGACGCTACACTAATCATTCATTAAATCGTTCAGGGGGCGTCATGACTCAGCAGGAATTTCTCTCTCGTCGCCAGGCTCTACTGGCGCAGATGCAGCCGGGCAGCGCAGCGCTCATTTTCGCCGCGCCGGAAGCGGTACGCAGCGCAGATTCAGAATATCCCTACCGGCAGAGCAGCGATTTTTGGTACTTCACCGGCTTTAATGAGCCAGAAGCGCTGTTGGTATTGATTAAAAGCGATGAGACGCACAACCACAGCGTATTGTTTAACCGCGTGCGCGATCTGACCGCTGAAATCTGGTTTGGCCGCCGCCTTGGGCAGGAAGCTGCCCCCGCGAAGCTGGGCGTCGATCGCGCGCTGGCATTTAGTGAAATCAATCAGCAGCTGTTCCAGCTCCTTAACGGCCTCGACGCTATCTACTTTGCCCAGGGCGAATATGCCTACGCCGACGACATCGTATTTAACGCGCTGGAAAAACTGCGCAAAGGCGTACGGCAGAATCTGCAGGCGCCAGGCTCGGTCATTGACTGGCGGCCGATGGTGCATGAGATGCGCCTGTTTAAATCGGCAGAAGAGCTGGAGGTCATGCGCCGCGCAGGGGAGATCTCCGCGCTGGCCCATACCCGGGCTATGGAGAAATGCCGTCCCGGGATGTTCGAATATCAGCTGGAAGGCGAGATCCTTCACGAATTCAACCGTCACGGCGCACGCTTTCCTTCTTATAACACCATTGTGGGTGGCGGCGAAAATGGCTGCATCCTGCACTACACCGAAAATGAGTGCGAGCTGCGCGACGGCGATCTGGTGCTGATTGATGCAGGCTGCGAATACCGCGGCTACGCGGGCGATATCACCCGAACTTTCCCGGTTAACGGCAAATTTAGCCCGGCCCAGCGCGAGATTTACGATATCGTCCTTGAATCTCTGGAAACCTCGCTGAAGCTCTATCGCCCTGGTACCTCAATTAAAGAGGTTAACCAGCAGGTGGTGCGGATTATGATTACCGGCCTCGTGCGTCTGGGGATCCTGAAAGGTGAAATTGATGAGCTGATTGCCAATAACGCCCATCGTCCTTTCTTTATGCATGGCCTGAGCCACTGGCTGGGGCTCGACGTGCATGATGTCGGCAGCTATGACGTCGACCGCTCGCGTATTCTTGAGCCGGGAATGGTGCTGACCGTTGAACCGGGGCTGTATATTGCGACGGATGCCGACGTACCGGCCCAGTATCGCGGCATTGGCATTCGTATTGAAGACGATATCGTCATTACCGAAGACGGTAATGAGAACCTCACCGCTGGCGTAGTGAAAAAAGCGGATGATATCGAGGCGCTGATGGCGGCGGCGCGCCAGCTATGAGCGTCCTGATCGTCGGCGGAGGAATGACCGGCGCGACGCTGGCGTTAGCGATATCTCGCCTGACCGGCGGTACGCTGCCGGTGCATCTGGTTGAAGCATCAGCGCCGGATTCCGCGCAGCATCCGGGCTTTGATGCCCGCGCCATCGCTCTGGCTGCCGGTACCTGCCAGCAGCTGGCTCGCGTGGATATCTGGCAAGAGATAGCCGACTGCGCCACGGCCATTCAGCGCGTTCACGTCAGCGATCGCGGCCACGCGGGGTTTGTGACGCTCGAGGCTGAGGAGTATGGGCTGGCGGCGCTGGGTCAGGTGGTCGAGCTGCACGATGTTGGCCAGCGCCTGTTTGCGCAGCTGCGCAAAGCGCCTGGCGTGACGCTGCACTGCCCGGCAAAGGTGGAAAATGTCAGCCGCAGCGAAGAGAGCGTAAGCCTGGTTCTGGACAACGGCGAAACCCTCAGCGGTAAACTGCTGGTCGCCGCCGATGGCTCGCGTTCGACGCTGGGGGCCCGCTGCGGTATCAGCTGGCAGCAAGAACCCTATGAACAGCTGGCGATTATCGCCAACGTCAGTACCGCGCAGCCGCATAGCGGGCGCGCGTTTGAACGCTTTACCCTCCACGGCCCGCTGGCGATGCTGCCCATGTCGCAGGGCCGCTGCTCGCTGGTGTGGTGTCATCCGCAGTCGCGGCATGATGAGGTGCTGAGCTGGTCGGACGAACGCTTTCGTCATGAGCTTCAGCAGGCATTCGGCTGGCGTCTTGGCCGGATCGTCCATGCCGGAAAGCGCAGCGTGTATCCGCTCTCGCTCACCCGAGCCAGCCGCACGGTTGCGCATCGGCTGGCGCTGGTCGGCAACGCGGCGCAAACGCTGCATCCTATTGCCGGGCAGGGATTTAACCTCGGTCTGCGCGACGTCATGAGCCTGGCGGAAATGCTGGCGCATGCGCGGGCAGAAGGAGAGGATCCGGGCGGCTATTCGCTTCTGAGCCGCTATCAGACCCGACGTGCCGCAGATAAAGCCGCCACCGTCGGCGTGACCGACGGGCTGGTGCATCTGTTCGCCAATCGCTGGGCGCCGCTGGTGGTGGGGCGCAACGTCGGCCTGATGGCGATGGAATTATTTACCCCGGCGCGCGATGCGCTGGCGCAGCGTACCCTCGGTTGGGTCCCCCGTTAAGGAGTGAAACGTGCAAAGTGTTGATGTCGCTATTGTTGGCGGTGGAATGGTGGGGCTGGCGGTTGCCTGCGGTTTGCAGGGCAGCGGGCTGCGCGTTGCGGTGCTGGAACAGGCCGCGCCTCAGCCGCTGAGCGCGGATGCGCCGCCGGCGCTGCGGGTGTCGGCGGTTAACGCCGCCAGCGAGAAGCTGCTGAGCAAACTGGGCGTCTGGCAGGATATTATCGCCCAGCGCGCCAGCTGCTACCACGGTATGGAAGTGTGGGATAAAGACAGTTTTGGCCGCATCAGCTTTGATGACCAGAGCATGGGCTTTAGCCACCTTGGGCATATTATTGAAAACGCCGTGATTCACCACGCCCTGTGGCAAAAAGCGCAGCGCTGCGCGGACGTCACTTTGCTGGCCCCGGCGCAGCTGCAGCAGGTTGCGTGGGGGGAGAACGAGGCCTTTCTTAGCCTGCAGGACGGCACGATGTTAACCGCCCGGCTGGTGGTTGGTGCCGATGGGGCCAATTCATGGTTGCGCAACAAAGCCGATATCCCGCTGACCTACTGGGATTATCACCATCATGCGCTGGTTGCCACTATTCGCACTGAAGAACCGCACGAAGCGGTGGCGCGTCAGGCGTTCCACGGAGAAGGGATTCTGGCGTTTCTGCCGCTGAGCGATCCGCACCTCTGCTCGATTGTCTGGTCGCTCTCTCCCGAAGAGGCTGAGCGGATGCGGCAGGCGGACGATGCTGCTTTTAACCAGGCGCTGAATATTGCCTTCGATAACCGCCTCGGCCTATGCGCCGTGGAGAGCGAGCGCCAGGTTTTTCCTCTCACCGGCCGCTATGCGCGTCAGTTTGCCGCCCATCGTCTGGCGCTGGTCGGCGATGCCGCCCATACCATTCATCCGCTGGCGGGGCAGGGCGTTAATCTTGGCTTTATGGATGCCGCCGAGTTGATCGACGAACTGAAGCGCCTGCACGCGCAGGGCAAGGATATCGGCCAGCATCTGTATCTGCGTCGCTATGAACGCAGCCGTAAGCATAGCGCTGCGCTGATGCTGGCGGGGATGCAGGGCTTTCGCGACATGTTCTCCGGCCACAATCCGGCGAAGAAGCTGCTGCGCGATATCGGTCTTAAGCTGGCGGATACGTTGCCCGGCGTGAAGCCGCAGCTTATCCGTCAAGCGATGGGGCTCAACGACCTGCCCGCCTGGTTACGTTAAGTACATCACACTTCTCTCACCCGGCCGCCGCGCCGGGTTATCCCCTCTCATTTGAAATAATCTAATTTCACCTCGTTTTTCGCATTAGTTTTATTAATGTTACCTTTTTTTTGTTATAGAAATTAGGCCCGACATTTCGCAGAAAATATCATCATGCGCTGCTTTTTTAACTAATTAGTTTGGTTTTGTGTGGATTTAATCGCTTTATTGTAGATAAATACTCTGTAGGCTCTGCGGCTGATTTTGGTCATAAGCTAATGTGATGTCCTGACCAGGCTTATGGTTTAGTGCGGATATCGGTGGTAAGTTCAGGCCAAAGAGAACGTTTGCGTCGGCGTCCTTTAGCGATGCTGGCGGCGTTTTTCGCGGCGCAAAAACGCCAAAAATCGTGGCTGGTTCCGTTTTATTCGATGAGGAAAAGATGGCTCAACAGACTCCGTTGTTTGAACAACACACGCTATGCGGCGCGCGCATGGTGGATTTCCATGGCTGGATGATGCCGCTGCATTACGGATCCCAGATCGATGAGCATCATGCGGTGCGCGGCGATGCCGGAATGTTCGATGTGTCGCACATGACCATCGTCGATTTTCACGGCAGCCGAATCCGCGAGTTTCTGCGCTATCTGCTGGCTAACGACGTGGCGAAGCTCACCGTGCCGGGCAAAGCGCTCTATAGCGGCATGCTGACCGCCTCCGGCGGCGTCATTGATGACCTGATTGTTTATTTCCTTTCTGAAGACTATTTCCGCCTCGTTGTTAACTCCGCCACCCGTGAAAAAGACCTCGCCTGGATCACCCAGCAGTCTGAATCCTATGGTCTTGAGATAACCGTGCGTGACGATCTATCCCTAATCGCCGTACAGGGTCCAAAGGCGAAAGAGAAAGCGGTGACGCTGTTTACCGACGCGCAGCGCCAGGCCGTGGAAGGCATGAAGCCGTTCTTTGGCGTGCAGGCGGGCGATCTGTTTATTGCGACTACCGGCTATACCGGTGAAGCGGGTTATGAAATCGCGCTGCCGAACGAGCAGGCGGTGGATTTCTGGCGCGGCCTGCTGGACGCGGGCGTTAAGCCGTGCGGCCTTGGCGCGCGCGATACGCTGCGCCTGGAAGCGGGCATGAATCTTTATGGCCAGGAGATGGACGAAGGCGTCTCTCCGCTGGCGGCTAACATGGGCTGGACCATTGCCTGGGAACCGGCTGACCGTGATTTTATCGGGCGTGAAGCGCTGGAACTCCAGCGTGAAAAAGGCACCGAACAGCTGGTCGGCCTGGTGATGACCGAGAAAGGCGTTCTGCGCGGCGGCCTGCCGGTGCGCTTCAGCGATGCCGATGGCAATCAGAAAGAAGGCATTATCACCAGCGGCACCTTCTCCCCGACGCTGGGCTACAGTATTGCCTTAGCGCGCGTACCGGAAGGCATCGGTGAAACCGCCGTGGTGCAGATTCGCAATCGCGAAATGCCGGTCAAAGTGACGAAACCCGTTTTTGTACGCAACGGCAAAGCCGTGGTGTGATTTCCCATTTGGAGATGAATTGATGAGCAACGTACCAGCAGAACTGAAATACAGCAAAGAACACGAATGGCTGCGTAAAGAAGCGGACGGCACCTATACCGTCGGTATCACCGAGCACGCGCAGGAGCTGCTTGGCGATATGGTTTTCGTTGACCTGCCGGAAGTGGGCGCCGCCGTAGAAGCGGGCGCCGACTGCGCGGTTGCCGAATCCGTCAAAGCCGCTTCCGATATCTACGCGCCGATTAGCGGCGAAATTGTTGCCGTCAATGAAGAGCTGAACGACTCCCCTGAGCTGGTCAACAGCGAGCCGTACGCCGGCGGCTGGATCTTTAAAATCAAAGCCAGCGATGAAGCTCAGGTTGCCGCGCTGCTGGATGCGACCGCATATGAAGCTCTGTTAGAAGACGAATAAATACGCTTCATCCTTCACGTTGCAGGGGCGTTGGCTTCCTGCAACGCGAATGATTTGCGTCTTCTGGCCCGGTTAGCGTCAGTGCTCGCCGGGCAAACCCGTCAGACAATCACGATTCACCGCACGTTCAGGAACCATCGCTCATGACCCAGACTTTAGGCCAGCTTGAAAACCGTGACGCCTTTATTGAACGTCACATCGGCCCGGATGCCCGGCAGCAGCAGGAGATGCTGAAAACCGTTGGCGCCGATTCGCTTAACGCCCTGATTGGCCAGATTGTGCCGCAGGATATCCAGCTGGCAACGCCGCCGCAGGTGGGCGAAGCAACCACGGAATTCGCCGCGCTGGCGGAACTGAAGGCGATCGCCGGTCGTAACAAGCGCTTCAAGTCGTACATTGGCATGGGCTACACCGCCGTGCAGCTGCCGCCGGTGATTCAGCGCAACATGCTGGAAAATCCGGGCTGGTATACCGCCTATACGCCTTATCAGCCGGAGGTTTCCCAGGGGCGCCTGGAATCATTGCTGAATTTCCAGCAGGTGACCCTCGACCTGACCGGGCTCGATATCGCCTCGGCCTCGCTGCTGGACGAAGCCACCGCCGCCGCGGAAGCGATGGCAATGGCCAAACGCGTAAGCAAACTGAAAAACGCCAACCGTTTCTTCGTCGCTGCCGACGTTCACCCGCAGACGCTGGACGTGGTGCGCACCCGCGCGGAAACCTTTGGTTTCGATGTGATTGTCGATGATGCAGAAAAAGCGCTCGACCATCAGGACGTCTTTGGCGTGCTGCTGCAGCAGGTAGGTACCACCGGCGAGGTCCACGATTACAGCAAACTGATCGCTGACCTGAAAGCGCGCAAAGTGATTGTCAGCGTCGCGGCCGATTTTATGGCTCTGGTTCTGCTGACTGCCCCGGGCAAGCAGGGCGCGGACATTGTGTTTGGCTCCGCCCAGCGCTTCGGCGTACCGATGGGCTACGGCGGCCCGCACGCGGCGTTTTTTGCCGCAAAAGATGAATTCAAACGCTCCATGCCGGGCCGTATTATCGGCGTATCGAAAGATGCGGCGGGTAATACCGCGCTGCGCATGGCGATGCAGACGCGCGAGCAGCATATTCGCCGCGAGAAAGCGAACTCCAATATCTGTACCTCCCAGGTGCTGCTGGCCAATATTGCCAGCCTGTACGCCGTGTTCCACGGTCCGGCCGGCCTGAAGCGTATCGCCAGCCGTATTCATCGCCTGACCGATATTCTCGCCGATGGCCTGCAGAAAAAAGGCCTCAAGCTCCGCCATGCGCACTACTTCGATACCCTGTGCGTAGATGTCGCTGATAAAGCCGCTGTGCTGGCGCGGGCGGAAGCGCTGCAGATTAACCTGCGCAGCGATATTCATCACGCCGTCGGGATCACGCTTGATGAAGCCACCACGCGCGAAGACGTCCTGAACCTGTTCCGCGCCATCGTGGGCGACGATCATGGCCTGGATATCGACACCCTGGATAAAGACGTGGCCCTGGACAGCCGTTCGATCCCGGCCAGCATGCTGCGTGACGATGCGATCCTCACTCATCCGGTGTTCAACCGCTACCACAGCGAAACCGAGATGATGCGCTATATGCACGCGCTGGAGCGTAAGGATCTGGCGCTGAACCAGGCGATGATCCCGCTGGGCTCCTGCACCATGAAGCTGAATGCCGCCGCCGAGATGATCCCGATCACCTGGCCGGAATTCGCCGAACTGCATCCGTTCTGCCCGGTTGACCAGGCCGAAGGCTATCATCAGATGATTGCCCAGCTCTCCGACTGGCTGGTTAAGCTGACCGGCTATGATGCGGTCTGCATGCAGCCGAACTCTGGCGCGCAGGGCGAATACGCGGGGCTGCTGGCGATTCGCCATTACCACGAGAGCCGCAACGAAGGGCATCGCGATATCTGCCTGATCCCAAGCTCTGCGCACGGCACCAACCCGGCTTCCGCGCAGATGGCGGGAATGCAGGTGGTGGTGGTGGCTTGCGATAAAAATGGCAACATCGATCTGGCGGATCTGCGGGCGAAAGCCGAGCAGCATGCAGCGAACCTCTCCTGCATCATGGTGACCTATCCGTCCACCCACGGCGTTTATGAAGAGACTATTCGCGAAGTGTGCGAAGTGGTGCATCAGTTTGGCGGCCAGGTTTACCTTGACGGCGCGAACATGAACGCCCAGGTCGGCATTACCTCTCCGGGCTTTATCGGCGCGGACGTCTCGCACCTCAACCTGCATAAAACCTTCTGCATTCCGCACGGCGGTGGCGGCCCGGGGATGGGGCCGATCGGCGTGAAATCGCACCTCGCGCCGTTTGTACCGGGCCACAGCGTGGTGCAAATTGAAGGCATGTTGACCCGCCAGGGCGCGGTTTCCGCCGCTCCATTCGGCAGCGCCTCCATTCTGCCGATAAGCTGGATGTATATCCGTATGATGGGCGCAGAGGGGCTGAAACAGGCGAGCCAGATGGCGATTCTGAACGCCAACTACATCGCTACCCGGCTGAAAGACGCGTTCCCGGTGCTGTATACCGGCCGCGACGGTCGCGTGGCGCACGAATGTATTCTGGATATTCGTCCGCTGAAAGAAGAGACCGGTATCAGCGAGCTGGATATTGCCAAGCGACTGATTGATTTTGGTTTCCACGCTCCGACCATGTCCTTCCCGGTTGCCGGCACGCTGATGGTGGAACCGACCGAATCGGAAAGCAAAGTGGAGCTGGACCGCTTTATTGATGCGATGCTGGCGATTCGCGGCGAGATCGACCGCGTGAAAGGCGGTGAATGGCCGCTGGAGGATAACCCGCTGGTGAACGCGCCGCACACCCAGGGTGAACTGGTGAGCGAGTGGAACCACCCGTATACCCGTGAACTGGCGGTCTTCCCGGCGGGGCTGAACAATAAGTACTGGCCGACCGTTAAGCGTCTGGACGATGTTTACGGCGACCGTAATCTGTTCTGCTCCTGCGTGCCGATGAGCGAATACCAGTAATCTGCTGATTAGACTATCTTTTAAAGGCGCTGCGGCGCCTTTATTTTTTGGGAGAATGGCATGACGATAGCACTGGTGACGGGCGGCAGCCGGGGTATAGGTAAAGCGACGGCGCTGCTGCTGGCGCAGGAAGGCTATACCGTGGCGGTGAATTACCATCAAAATAGCGCTGCCGCGACCGGCGTGGTGAACGAAATTATCGCCAGCGGTGGCAAAGCCGTTGCGCTGCGGGCGGACGTCAGCGATGAAGCGCAGGTGATGGCGATGTTTACCGCTATCGATCGTCTCGGCGAACCGCTCGCCGCGCTGGTCAATAACGCCGGCATTTTATTTACCCAGGGGACGATTGAAAGCCTTTGCGCGGAGCGGATTAACCGGGTGCTGGCCACCAACGTAACCGGTTACTTCCTCTGCTGCCGGGAGGCGGTAAAGCGGATGTCGCACAAGCACGGCGGTAAGGGCGGGGCGATTGTGAATGTGTCGTCCGCGGCATCGCGCCTCGGGGCGCCGGGGGAGTATGTGGATTATGCCGCGTCAAAGGGCGCGGTTGATACTCTGACCACCGGCCTGTCGCTGGAGGTTGCGGCGCAGGGGATCCGGGTTAACGGCGTGCGCCCCGGCTTAATTTATACCGACATGCACGCCAGCGGCGGTGAGCCGGGGCGCGTGGATCGCGTGAAGTCGATGCTGCCGATGCAACGCGGCGGTCAGCCGGAGGAGGTGGCTCAGGCCATCGTCTGGCTGCTGAGCGACAAAGCATCCTACGTTACCGGCAGCTTCCTCGACATGGCAGGCGGGAGATAATCGGCAGTTCGTTTCCCGGGGGGCGGCTAAGGCCTTACCCGGGGGACAAAATCTGTATCCCTCACCCCATCCGTAGCCCTGCTAAGCGCAGCGCGAGCAGGGAAAGACGCTATGACGCCAGCCACAGCCGCAGGCGCATCCCCCAGCCGCTGGTCCAGCCGGTGGTGACTGACTTCACTTCGCCGCGCGAGATAACGATAAGGGTCGGCGTGACCTGCACCTCCCACCGTTGGGATAGCTGACCGCTGGCGTCATTGATCGTCGGCAGCGCCATTTTTTTATGCGCCAGCCATCGCGCCAGAGCGGCGTTGTCGCCGGAGCGTAGCGCTACCGTCATCACATTGCCGCCATCGTTGGCTAAAGCGGCCACCGACGGGGTGGTATAGCGGCAAACGCCGCACCAGGTGGCCCAGACGTACAGCAGCAAAGGGCGCTCGTGGCTCATTGCCGCCAGATCGACCGTTCGGCCATCAAGCGTTTGCAGCGGCATGCTGGAGAAATTCTGCGGCAGCGCGGGCCTGCGCAGGTAATCCACCGCCAGGCTGACGGCGGCGACAATCAGCAGCCATATCAGGATCTGTCTGAAGACGTTTAGCATCATTTTTCTACATTGTGATACGCCGGAAAGGCCGGCAGCGTGCGGCGTTGATTCACGAAGTCAGCGTCAGCGACTCAACATTGATGTGGTTTATCTTATCGGCTGAGCGTGGGTTAGCAATGCTAAAGCTGTAAAGAAGTGTCTGTTTTGTGGGAAGTTTTGCCCCCTTCCGGCTGGAAAGGGGCAAGATGATTACAGTTTCTCGCCGTTGCTGGCGATAACCTCTTTGTACCAGTTAAAGCTCTTCTTGCGCGAGCGGGACATATCGCCGGTACCATCGTCATGTTTGTTGACGTAGATAAAGCCGTAGCGCTTGCTGTACTGACCGGTCGTGAAGGAGACGCAGTCGATGCAGCCCCACGGGGTATAGCCCATTAGCTCAACGCCGTCGTAAGTCACCGCTTTGATCATCTCTTCGACGTGAGCGCGCAGATAGTCGATGCGGTAATCGTCGTTGATGCTGCCGTCTTCTTCGACTTTATCGTACGCGCCGAAGCCGTTTTCGACGATAAACAGCGGTTTCTGATAGCGTTCATACAATTCACACAGCGCATAGCGCAGACCCACCGGGTCAATCTGCCAGCCCCAGTCGGAGGCTTTGACGTGCGGGTTGGGCACGCTGCCTTCAAAGCCGGAGATCGCGTCGCCGGTACCGCCTTCCGCTTTCACCGCGTTGGTCATGTAGTAGCTGAAGCCGAGATACGCGCAGGTGCCTTCGCGCAGGATTTGCGCATCGCCGTCCTCCATGTTGATACTGAAGCCGCGGCGTTCCCATTCGTTCAGGACGTAGCTCGGGTAGTAGCCGCGCAGCTGGACGTCGGTAAAGACGTAGCGTTCACGCATGGATTCCTGGGCAAACATCACGTCTTCTGGCTTGCAGGAGAACGGATAGAGAGGGACCATTGCCAGCATGCAGCCCACCTGCATCTGCGGATTGATTTGACGCGCCGCCTTCACCGCCAGCGCGCTGGCGACAAACTGATGGTGCAGCACCTGGTACATGGTCTCTTCCGGGTTTTCATGCTCGGTATAGACCACGCCGGAGCAGCAGTAGCCAAACAGCGGGGCGCGCCAGTTACGCTGGTTGTTGATCTCGTTAAAGGTCATCCAGTATTTCACTTTGTGCTTATAGCGTTCGAAGACCACTTCGGCGAAGCGCACAAAGAAATCGACCACTTTGCGGTTGGTCCAGCCGCCGTACTGCTGAACCAGATGCAGCGGCATCTCAAAGTGGGAGAGGGTAATGACCGGTTCGATGTTGTACTTCAGTAGTTCATCGAACATGTCATCGTAGAATTTCAGCCCTTCTTCATTCGGCTGGCTTTCGTCGCCCAGCGGGAAGATACGCGTCCAGGCGATAGAGGTGCGGAAGCATTTGAAGCCCATCTCGGCGAACAGCTTGATGTCTTCTTTGTAGCGGCCGTGGAAATCGATGGCCTCGTGGTTCGGATAGTACTTGCCCGGCTCTACCTGCTGGGTTATCTCGCGCGGCACGCCGTGCGCGCCGCCGGTAAGCACGTCGCAGATGCTCGGGCCTTTGCCGTCTTTATTCCAGCCGCCTTCAACCTGGTGCGCGGCGACGGCGCCACCCCATAAAAAGTCTTTTGGTAAAGGAATTTTCTTCATCTTTGCTCATCTCGTCTTAATGACTTGTTGGCTGCGAGTCTAACAAAGGGAATATAAATGTCACGATATAACAATTTGCCCGGAATGGAATTTGTTACGTCGAAAAAACACCCTGTTATTTTCAGGCGAGTTTGCGCGCTAATTTACGCCCAAGCGTTTCCAGAATATAAATGACCGGGATCTGGGTGGTAATGTCATAGACGCCGCCGATGCGCGTTTGCGGAACGTGCCAGGAGAGATTAAAGTCGGCAAGCTTTGCCAGCCGCGAGTGCTCGTGGCTGGTGATAGACATCACTTTACAGCGATGCAGGCTGAACTGGCTGGCAAAGCGCAGGATCTCTTCGGTTTCGCCGGAGACCGACAGCACGATGGCCAGCGCATTACGCGCCATATCATTGGTCACCGGGAAATAAGGGTCGTCGATATGGTTACTGAATTTCCCGACGTTAGAGAAGAAACGCGCGCCATATTTTGCCAGCGCGCCGGAGGTGCCGGCGCCAACAAAAATAATACGTTCTGACGACAGAATAATATCGACCGCCTGCTCGAGCAGTTGGTCAAATTCATCGTTATTAACGCTTTTAAAAAAGCTCATTATTTCGCTGGCGCCGATATTTGCCTGTTGAGGCTCATTCTGCTCCAGATATAATTTAAAGCGCACGCGAAACTCCGAATAGCCTTCGCACTGCAGCTTGCGGCAGAAGCGCAGGACGGTGGTCGTGGAGACTCCGGCCGCTTCCGCCAGTTCGCGGATGGTCATGTACATCACTTTGTCGCGATTTTTAATGACATAGTGATACACCATCATCTCAAGATTATTGAGACTGGCGATAGCGGCGTGGGAGAAGATACTCACAGTGGCAAACTCACAATTCATAATGACCAGGACGGAATGATATCATGCAGCCAAATAACATAACCTTTTTTCAGCGTTTTCAGGACGACATCCTCGCCGGACGCAAAACCATTACCCTCCGCGATGCTGCGGAATCGCACTTTAAAGCAGGCGATGTACTGCGCGTTGGCCGCTATGAAGATGACGGCTATTTTTGCACCATTCGCGTAGTCGCAACCTCGACGGTGACGCTGGATACGCTGAACGAACGGCATGCGCAGCAGGAGAATATGACCCTGGCGCAGCTGCGTGAGGTGATTGCGGAGATCTATCCTGAAGAAAAGCAGTTTTATGTTATTGAATTCGAAAAGCTTTAACTAAATAGTGAACGTCTGTTAGTTGAAATATTTATGTAACCTATTGATTTTATACTGTTCATAAATATTCATCTTTTTATTTTAGCGAACAGGTGTTCACTGGAATCATTCTCAGTTAACCTAAGTGTGCATTGAAAGCGTACTTGTTTTCGGAGTCAAATATGGTTCGCAAATCGTTAATCACACAGGGATATTCTCTGGCAGAGGAAATTGCCAACAGCGTCAGTCACGGGATTGGGCTGGTGTTCGGTATCGTCGGTCTGGTGCTGTTGCTGGTGCAGGCGGTGGACAGCAACGCCGGCGCCACGGCCATTACCAGCTACAGCCTGTACGGCGGCAGCATGATTTTGCTGTTCCTCGCCTCGACCCTCTATCACGCGATTCCGCATCAGCGGGCTAAGCTGTGGCTGAAAAAATTCGACCACTGCGCCATCTATTTGCTGATTGCCGGGACCTATACGCCGTTTCTGCTGGTGGGGCTAAATTCGCCGCTATCGCGCGGGCTGATGATCGTCATCTGGAGCCTGGCGCTGCTGGGGATCCTGTTTAAGCTGACCATTGCGCATCGTTTTAAGATCCTCTCTTTAGTGACCTACCTGACCATGGGCTGGCTGTCGCTGATCGTCGTTTATCAGCTGGCGATTAAGCTGGCGGTGGGTGGCGTGACGCTGTTGGCCGTTGGCGGGATTATTTATTCGCTGGGGGTTATTTTCTACGTCTGCAAACGTATTCCGTACAACCATGCTATCTGGCACGGTTTTGTCCTGGGCGGCAGCGTGTGCCACTTCCTGGCCATTTATTTGTACGTCGGGCAGGTTTAGATTTCGCGAAATCTCCCGGTTCGCGCTACGCTTAGCCGGGCTACAGGTTCACCGTCGTCTGAGGGCTGGTAGCCCGGACATGGCGCGCCAGCGCCGCCTCCGGGACATTCTCCGTTGGTGATGGCTTGCCTGCCTGGGCTACGGCCCGCTATTTTTTATTCAGACCACGGCTTTCACGATATCCATTAATCTTCGGATATCTTCTGGCCGGGTATTGCCGGTTTGCGGGTCGATTATCGAGCTGTAAACATGAGGCATCACGCGAGGTACGCCTGCCTCCAGACAGCTTTGCAAAATAATGCCAAAGTTATCGAGATCGATTCCGCCGGTTGGTTCTATCAGCGTCATCCCGTTGCGCGCAGCGGTGGTCGCCAGCACATACAGCTCCGGTAGCGACTTCTCGCCACCCATGGGGAAAAACTTCGCCGCATGGGCCCCCATGTCCTGCATCATGCGTACCGCCGCATCGCAGGAGACGCGGGCCGGCGTGCCCTGACAGCTGCTGACGCCGGTGGAGATAAGCACCTCGCCTGGGGTTCCCGTCGGGCTGACCAGCGCGTTAATGCAGGTCTGCTGTCCGCCCGTAGCCGCCAGCGCCCCTGCGGCAAACCCGCTGCCGGTAAAGGTCTGATTAACGTGCGCCGGGTGAAGCGCTGACGCGATCATCGCCGCTTTGTAATACTGCGCAGGATCGCCGGCGCCCAGGCCTACGGAGATGGAGGGTATCTCTGCCATCCAGCGTTTTACCTCCTGAACACCTTCTTCCACGGAGGCAAACTGTGCCGAGAGGACGCCAATCGCCGCATGGCCTTCGGCGGCATCATAAATGTCCCGGGCGTTGGCGATATCTTTCGCCAGCACGTTAATCGCGACGCGTTGACGGTAAAAATTAATTTGCTGCATGGTCTGCAATCTCCTTTAGGCGCGCCACGATCAGGCTCATTTCACCCTCGGCTACCGTTCGTGGATCCAGGCTAAAAACCCCCTGATGGAGGTTATAGCGCCGGGCGTAAATGGCGATATCGCCATTGCGCAGCTGTGCTTCGACTTCGCGGGCATCCAGGCCCAGCTCCTGGGCATTCACCTGAATGCGGATACGCCAGATAGCGCGTCCGGCTTCATCCTGCTCAATATCGGCTTGTAAGCCGTTTATCGCTGAGATCGCTTTCGCGACGGGCAGGAGTTCCTCGGCAGTGATCCCCTTCTGCCCCTGATGATAGTGTTCCAGCGCATAAACCAGACCGACCATATTCTCCTTGCCGATTTTCATCGCCCGGGCAATACCGTGATGCTGCGCCTTACATGCCGCTATCCACTGTTTTTTCCCGGTGATGAATCCGGAGGTGGGCGCGTTAAATGCTTTTGCCCCGCTATAGATAACCATGTCCGCTCCGCTCGCCGCCCAGACGCGTAAATCCTCCTCGGCGGCGGCATCGACAATCAGCGGCAGGTTATGAGTCTGTGCGACCTGCACGAAATCCTCGATACTCAACATCCCTTTTTGCACGCAGTGGTGTGATTTCACATACAGCAGGGCGGCGGTGCTGCTAGAGATCGCGCTCTCCAGCTGCCAGCGCGCCGCCAGATTGCTTGAACCGACCTCCACAACGCGTCCACCGCCTAAGCGAATCGCGCTGGTGATGGGCGCGCCGTAATCGACGTTATGCCCGCGGAGCATGACGATTTCGTTGGCCATACCGCGACTGTCCGGCATCTGCATCACTCGCGCCTGGTCGCCATGGGTAATCGCGGCGGCCACGGCGATGGCGATTCCCGCCGAGGCGCAGGAGGTGATATAGCTGTCCTCCGCACCGGTAAAGCGGGAGACCCGCTCGCCGGTTCGGTCTACCAGCCTGTCGATTTCCACAAAGGCCGATGCTGCCCGCGCCGTTGCCTGCATCACCTCCGGCGCCACGCTGGAAACGCCCAGAATCGTCATTTTGCCGCAGGCGTTAATCACCTGTTTTAACCCCAGCTGTTGATAGATATTCTGCGTCATGGTTTACAGCACTCCCAGCAGCGAACAGACCACGCTGAGCGCGACAATTGACAGCAGAATGGTAGTGTAGCGCGGCCCTTTCTTCACCAGATAGAAGTAGATGGCAAACACCGCCGCCAGCGGCAACAGGCCGGGCGCGATAGAGTCGAGGATTTGCTGGACCACCACCTCCGAGCCCTTCAGCGCGCTGAGCTTTAAGGGGGTCGTTATTTTGACGTAGCTTGCGGAGAGCGCGCCCATCATTATCAGGCCCAGCACGTTCGCGCCGTAGATAAGCTCCTTAATTCGCCCTCCCTGGAGCAGGCCGATGATTGAGTCGCGTCCCAGGGTGTAGCCTTTGTGCACCATGCCGTAGCTGATCGCCAGCGTAATGGCCGGATAGAGAATTAAGGGCACAATGCCGCCCATCGCGCTGCCGCTGGCGGCGAACGGGATGAAAATCGCAATCAGCAACGGCATGACGGCCGCCCAGATGATGGAGTCCCCCATTCCGGCCAGCGGCCCCATCAGCCCGGTTTTAATCCCGGTGATAGACGCGTCGCTAATTGGTTCACCGCGGGTTTTCTGCTCCTCCATCGCAATCGAGATCCCCTGAATCACCGCGCCAAAGGTCTGCTCAGAGTTGAAGAAGTTCAGATGGCGTTTTAGCGCCTCCACCTGCTCTTCTTTTTGCGGGTAGAGTTTTTTGATAATCGGCGTCATTGAGGCGCAGAAAATCAGGCTTTGTAAACGCTCATAGGAGCTGGAAACTTCCGCACCCAGCCAGTAAATAAACCAGGCCTTGGTGATGTCCGCTTTGGTCAGCGTGCCTTTCTCCCGCGCGCGCTCCACCAGTTCATGCTGCATTACATCGCTGCTCATCATGCTGCTCCTTCATTTTTCGCCAGGCCCTTAATCAGGAAGGCCACGCAGGTACCAAAGATTGCCATCGCCATAATGTCCACCTTCAGGTACAGCACCGCAAAGAATCCGCCGATAAACCACGGCAGCAAGCTCTTCTTACCAATCACCATGATGGTGATGGCAAAGCCCAGCGCCGGCAGAATGCCGCCCATAATTTCAAAGGAGTGGGTCAACCAGTGCGGCATCAGCTTAAGGAAGCTCTCTACCACGTCCTGGCCAAAATAGTTGGCAGCAAACACCACCGGGAAACGCAGCACCAGGCCGAGCAACGCCGGGTAGAGGAACGCGCAGCGCATAATACCGCCCATGTTGGCCGTTTCCGCGTGTTTATCCGCCATATGCACCCACGCGGCGTTCAGCGTGCGTCTGAGCTGGTCAAGGAAAACGCCGATCACGCCAAACGGGATGGCCAGCGCGATGGCCAGGTTCGGATCCATCCCGGCTTTTACGGCGATAGGAATCGAGATACAGGCCGCCAGCGTCGGATCTGACGGCACGTTACCCCCGGGTGTTGAGGTCACGCCGAGGTAAACCAGCTGCATACCTGCGCCAATAATCATCGCCGTTTCCATATTGCCCAACAGCAGGCCGACAAAAACGGCGATTACAACAGGTTGTAACAGCATGGCGGAGAAGGTGTAGCCAAGGCGTAAGCGGGCAAACCAGTAATACAACCCCATCAGGCTTGCGAAGACTAAAGTATCCATAGTTATTTACCCTGTTATCAGAGGATTAGAATTTTTTCAGGATATCGTCCAGCGACTGCGGCTTATCTTCCGGGATAGTCTGGAAGACCGCCTTAATCCCTCGGCTTTTCAGATCGTGAAGAATGCCAACGTCTTTTTCATCCAACGTGATGTTCTGGAAAACGACCTTGCGGTTCGGCCCGCCGCCTAAGCCACCAACCTGAATGGCGGAAACATCAAACCCGAGCTGTACGGCCTCCTGAATCGCCGCGAGGGAAGGGAACAGCACCAGCACGCTGCCGTCACCAAGCTGGTTTTCTTTCCACGATGCGGCAAAGCTCTGATTGCTGTAGCAATCCACTTTGATGTTTGGCGGTGCCGCCATCAGATAGATATTTTTCATAAACGGATCGGCGTCCAGCTCATCACTCACTACCGCAATCCGGTTGGCCTGGGATTGTCCGACCCACTTCGTCACCACTTGTCCATGAATGAGGCGGCTGTCGATGCGACATAACACGATGTTAGCCATGATATTTTTTCCTTATTGTGATTGTTGTAATTGCCGAACGTGGGCGACAACGTCCAGACAGCTGCTGCGCGCGGCTTCCACTAATTCAGCTACGCAGGCGGATAGCGGCCCCTGTTCCCGCTTGTCCAGCGCCTCCAGCAGCAGCGAGGCATTCAGTCCGGAAATCACCGCCACCGGATAATCGGCGCTTAGCCGCGCGGCCACGTTAGAGGTGGTCCCGCCAATAAAATCGGTCAGAATAAGCGAGCCTTCGGGCAGGGTTTTCACGACGGCTTCTACGCGCTGATAAAACTCGCCCAAGGTATCGACGGGCATCAGGGCGATTTCCGTTACGCCTTTAATTTCGCCCGTCACCATGCACAGGCTGTTGCAGAGCTGTTGTCCCCAGCCGCCATGGGTCAGCAGCAGGATCTGGGACAAAGGTTCAGTGGTAATCAAAATGGCCTCCTGGCGCTATTACGTTGATATACGTAATAAGAGCAAAGGCTGTGCCAGAATTTGTGTCATATGGGGGGCGAAGAGGGGCAGGCGCGGCGTAAAGCCACGCCAGTTAAGGGATCAGCGATACAGCAGTTCGTAGATATAAAAATATTCCGCGTCGGATAAACGAATGGCATAAGCCTCTTCGATCGGCTGGAAGGCGGATTTAATGACACTAAACGCGCGGACGTCCAGCGCGGGCTGGCTCTCCAGCGACATCTGTAACGGTTTCCGGTTAATTACGATACGCTCGACCATGCAACAGCAGTGGATCAGGAAGCGCAGTGTCACCTGGCGGCTGGGTTTCAGCGAAAGCGAGGTGGTTAAATGGTTAAATACCCCCTCCATCTCTTTGAGAATGCGCTGGGGATTGAGTACCGAAATATGGTTGATGATACTTTCCATGGTCAGCGCGCTGATGAAGCGCATCGCGCTGCGCTCCATCTCCAGACGGCGCTCACTGCTTGAGAGGTCCGGCGTGAGCAGGCTGAGCACCAGTTCCGGCCCCTGCTCGGAGAACAGCTCTTCAAGTGAGATAAACGGAATGTCCGGCAGCCCCGGCTGGAAGGTGCCGACAATCCCCGCCAGTCGCTCACCGGCCAGCAGCGACTGCTGAACGCGCTCCAGGCTGCGAACCTCGTTGTAATCGAGGATCACCATTCGCGTATCCTGTGACATCAGCTCGCCAAAACTTTCCTCCAGCACTTTTTTGATTTTCTCTGCGGTTCCCATGCCGGTAATGCAGGAGATCACCAGCACCTTACCGCCGTTTTCCTGCTGCGGAGTACAAAGCTGACAGGGGATATTTTTACTCTGCAGTAATTCCGCCAGCTGCGGTAACTCGCTAGTTTCATAACTTAAATCCAGCCCCAGCTCCAGCAGACTGGTCAGCGTAATATTGGGCATTAACAGGACGTCAATCTGGAATAGCTTGCTGATGGTGCTGCCAAAATGCACCAGCGAGCCGATATCCACCATCAGAATCAGCCGCCGGTAGCGTTGGCTCTGGATCCGCTGGGTTAGCGTTTCCAGCGTGTCATGCACCGACTGCTCAAAGGGCATATCAATGGCGCTGAACAGTTCGCGCTCCAGCACCCGGTTGACGTACTGCGCCTGACTGGTCGCCGTCGTCGCGCCGTGGGCGATTAAAATGATGCCGCAGTCGGGACTGGCGTCGATACGCTGGCGATAATGGCGGCACTCTTTCAGGAACAGACATAGCCAGACGACCTCCGTCGCCGGGCACTGAATATGCAGCAGCTCGTTGATTTTCCGGCACAGCAGAGTCGCGTTTTCATACTCGTCTTTGCAGCGGTCAAGGATCAGGCTGGAGGAGTAGAGCTGCGGGATCAGCCCGCGCTGCACGTAGCCAATCAGCGCCAGAAAGTGTTTACGCAGCGGATTCATCAGGTTTTCTGGCAGCGTAAAGCCCAGCACCTGTTCCACACAGCCAATCAGCAGGGTCACGCGCTCTTCAATCCGATCGCCGTAGCGCGGCGGATGGGCCACGCTGTCGCGGCTGTAGAGACCATATTCAAAGATAGAACTGAGTTTGTTTTTGAGGATAGCCAGCGTCTCAGCCGGTGGGACGTTGCTGTTGCGCAGGTTGACGTATTCGCGGGTCAGGAAGCTGTAAAACAGATCGCTTTCTTCGATCTCCGCTCCTGTCGCCAGAGAGGTTTTCAATGCGGGTAACGTGCGCGCATCGACGCTTAGCCGATCCTGGCCTTCAAACAAGGTATCGACCAGCAGACGCTGTTCCGGGGTGGCGTTGAACGGCACTTCTACCAGCCGTTTATCCAGCTGGAGCGTGTCGTTATGCTCGGTCATTCCCGCAGCCCATGCCTGGGCGCAAAGAAACTGGATATCGCTTTTGAGCTGGCCGATATTGCCTTCCAGCGGTTTATTCAGCAGCCAGAGTAACAGCGTTTTGTCGATACTGACCGTACGCTCAATTTTGCGGCTCTCGCGCTGGAGAAAACCGACAATAAGTTCCACCTGTTCTTCCACCGAGCGCTGACGGATCCCGGGGAGATCGATACAGACCTGGATGCGTCTCTGGAACGTTCGCAGCAGGGCTGAGCTGACCGGTTCGGTGGTGGCGCAAATCAAGCGCACCGTGATGGACCGCGCCGTGGCGCTTGAACCGAGCGGGCGATATTGGCCTTTGTCGAGAATGGAGAAGAGTTTTTCCTGTCCTTCATACGGCAGGCGGTGTACCTCATCAAGCAGCAGATATCCGCCGTCCGCCTGCTCCACCAGACCGGCTTTATTCTCACTGGCGCCGGTAAATGCGCCCTGCCGGTGGCCGAACAAATGCGAAGAGAGCAGCTCCGGGTTATGCGCATACTCGGCACAGTTAAAGTAGACCAGCGGCGGGGGGGAACCCGCCGCATGCTCGCAGGCAAAACGGTGCATCAGCTCGGCAAAGAAAGTTTTACCTACCCCGGAGGGGCCGGTCAGCAATACGTGGAGCCCGTGAGGATAAAGCACCGCTGCGCGGCCTTTTTCCACCGCATCACGAAGGCTGCGATCGTAGCCAATCAGGCTGCTGAAGGGATCATCCGTGGAGCAACCTTCCTGATGCGGCAGAAGGTCGGCAACCGTACGCACTTCACATTCGGTATCATTCAGTCTGCGCCCCAGCAGCGTTTCCATTGCCTGGCGGTGCCAAAAGAACACGGGGCGTCCTCTGCTCTTAATCGCCAGGCCGTCGTTCCATAACTGATTGAGGTCTTTGCTGACCGAGTTGCGCGCAAGCCCGAGGTTAAAGCCGATGGCTTCCGCCGTAAATGCCGTTTCCTGTTCCAGATCCGCAAGATTCAGCCCGCGAGTTAACCGCTCCAGTTCCCCCAGTATGATCTCAATCCGTCTCATCTCTTTTACCGCTTAAGAAATAAATGATTGTTCAGAACATACACTATTCTTCTACGCAAGAAAGTGGCCTGGGCCAGAGATGGCGCATTTGCGCAAAGCGCGCGGCCGCGGGTGTTTCGTGGTTTGCGGGTGGGGTAGCGCCGCCTCCAGGGAGAAGGCGGCAGGGAATATCGCTTTAACTCTCTTCCAGCGAATACGGCAGCGGCTCGATGCTCAGGCTACCGGCATCATCGCGTACGCGAAACACGCTGTCCGGCTCCATATCGTTATTCATCACCACCTGTACCAGCAGGCGACCGTCGTCCAGCTGCACGGCGGCTAAAACGGTGCCGGTTCGGCGCCAGTTTTCACCCATCTTCAGCTCCAGGTCTTCCCCGGCCTCAGGTACGCGGCTGGCTGTTCCCGCCAGATACCACAGGGCGCGCTTGTTGGCGCCGCGGAATTTAGCGCGGGCAACCATCTCCTGGCCGGTATAGCAGCCTTTCTTAAAGCTGATGCCGCCCAGCGCCTGTAGGTTGGTGGCCTGTGGAATAAACTGCGCGCTGTTGGCGCTGTCGATAACCGGCAGCCCGGCTTCAATATTCAGCGCCAGCCACTGCTGGCTGTTGTTGAGCTGCGCTTCACCGCGTAGTGCATCGGTGATGCGGGTGGCGGTTGCCACATCGGTCACCAGCAGGAAACGCTCGGCCGGATGCGCAAACCACAGCACGCTGGTTGCGCCTTCGCTGACCACCTGTTTTTCAGCGTTCGGCAGTTGACTAAACAGCGGCGACAGCGCAGCGCGCGCCTGGAAACCGGCAACGCCCAGCAGCACGGATTCATCATCGGCGGCGATCGTCACCTTAGAGAACACCGCGTACTTTTTCAGTTCGGTCAACTGCGCATCACGCAGGCTGCGGCGCTCAATCCACGCAAAACCCTCGTTGCGGCGGAAAACGCGCAGATTGCTCCACATCTTGCCCTTGGCGTCACAATGCGCGGCAAGCAGATGCTGCTCGTCGGTCAGGTGGCTGACGTCGGCGGTAATCTGCCCCTGCAGATATTTTTCGCCATCCGGACCGGTAATCGTCGCCAGCGCCCAGTCGTCCAGCGTCATCAGCGTTAACGGCAGACGAGCGGAAGAGGAAGGCTGACGCGGAGGAAAAGGTGTAAAAGCCATAGTCATATCCTGAATAGCTTAACGCAGAGTGTGTGACTAATGGTAAAAGAGCTATGGTGCAATGCAAGCGCTTTTGACAGGCCATTCGTGCCCTCAAAGACGGGGCGCTGAAACCAGCGAAATAATAAATGACCTGATTATTTTAGGGTTTTCATGGAATAGCGCTCGCGAAACTGGATATTCCAGTGAAGTCAGCGCCGAAAACGGGTTAAACTAAGAGATATTTATAAGCAGGAAGTAAAACATGGACATTAACAATAAAGCCCGCATCCACTGGGCATGCCGTCGAGGTATGCGTGAACTCGATATCTCCATCATGCCGTTTTTCGAGCATGAGTACGACACGCTCAGCGATGGCGACAAAGCGTTATTCATCCGCCTGCTGGAAAACGACGATCCGGATCTGTTCAACTGGTTGATGAATCATGGCGAGCCGGCTGATGCAGAACTGCAGCGGATGGTAAAATTAATTCAGACACGGAATCGGGAACGTGGTCCTGTGGCAATCTGATTTACGCATCTCGTGGCGAGCGCAGTGGTTTTCGCTGCTGATGCACGGCGTGGTGGCGGCGCTGGTGCTGCTGATGCCCTGGCCGCTGAGCTATACCCCGCTGTGGCTGATACTGCTGTCGCTGGTGGTGTTCGACTGCGTGCGCAGCCAGCGGCGGATCCATGCCCGTCAGGGAGAAATCAAGCTGCTGATCGACTCCCGTCTGCGCTGGCAAAAGGCGGAGTGGGATATCATCGGCACCCCGTGGGTGATTAACAGCGGAATGCTGCTGCGCCTGCGGAATACGGAAAACCAACGAACCCAGCATTTGTGGGTCGCGGCGGATAGCATGGACGCGGGAGAATGGCGAGACCTGCGTCGGCTGGTGTTGCTAAAACCGACGCAAGAGTAGGCAAGGACTCAGGAGAACTGCTCAGCCATTTCACCGAGGATTTGCTCGCACCAGTTCTGAATGCGCTCATCGCTCAGGTCGTACTGGTTCGTTTCATCAAGCGCCAGGCCAACGAACAGCTGCCCATCGGCAATGACCGGTTTCGGGCTGGTGAATTCATAGCCTTCAGTTGGCCAGTAGCCGATAAACTTAACCCCTTTGGTCGCCAGCTTATCGTGCAGCATGCCGAGCGCATCAAGGAACCATTCGCCGTAGCCTAGCTGGTCGCCCATGCCGTACAGCGCGACGATTTTACCCTGCAGATCCAGCGTATCGAGCTGCTGCCAGACCGCCTCCCAATCCTCCTGGATCTCGCCGAAATCCCAGGTTGGAATGCCGAGGATCAGCACATCGTATTGCGTCATCAGGGTAGGGGAATCATCTTTCAGGTTGTGCAGCGTGACCAGTTCAGGGCCGATAATATCGCGGATTTTTTCCGCCGCCATTTCGGTGTAGCAGGTGCTGGAACCGTAAAAAAGACCTATGTTCATCGCGGAAACGTCTCAATTCTTGCTGTGACTTTGCGCTTAGTGTACCAGAAAGGCCGCGCCCGCCTGCAACTCGAATTATTTAGGGTATAATGGCGCCGTTTTAATAAGCAAAGAGGCCAGAGTGGAACAGGATCTCGCACAAATCGAGCAGTTTCTTGATGCCTTATGGCTGGAGCGGAATCTGGCGGAGAACACGCTAAGCGCCTATCGCCGGGACCTGACGATGGTGGTCGAATGGCTGCACCATCATGGCCTGTCGCTTGCCAGCGTCAGCGGCGAAGATCTCCAGTCGCTGCTGGCGGAGCGGCAAACCGGCGGCTATAAAGCCACCAGCACCGCGCGCCTGCTAAGCGCCGTACGCCGTTTCTTCCAGCATCTTTACCGGGAGAAAATTCGCCCGGACGATCCCAGCGCGCTGCTGGCCTCGCCAAAGCTGCCGCAGAGGCTGCCGAAGGATCTGAGCGAGACGCAGGTGGAACGCCTGCTCCAGGCGCCGCTGGTTGAACAACCGCTGGAGCTGCGCGATAAAGCGATGCTGGAAGTGCTGTACGCCACCGGTCTGCGCGTTTCCGAGCTGGTGGGCCTGACCATGAGCGACATTAGCCTGCGACAGGGCGTGCTGCGCGTGATTGGTAAAGGAAATAAAGAACGTCTGGTACCGCTGGGTGAAGAGGCGGTGCTGTGGGTTGAGAATTACCTTGAGTACGGGCGCCCCTGGCTGCTGAACGGCGTGGCGTCCGATGTGCTTTTTCCCAGCCAGCGCGCGCAGCAGATGACGCGCCAGACGTTCTGGCATCGAATTAAGCACTATGCCGTACTGGCGGGGATTGACAGCGAAAAGCTCTCCCCGCACGTGTTACGCCATGCGTTCGCGACGCATTTACTTAACCATGGCGCCGACTTACGCGTGGTGCAGATGCTGTTAGGACACAGCGATCTCTCCACGACGCAGATCTACACCCACGTGGCGACCGAGCGTCTGCGACAACTCCATCAACAGCATCACCCGCGTGCGTGAGTGCTGAAAAAAAGGACTGAGTATGAAAAAAGGTTTACTGATGTTCACTCTGCTGGCGATCACCTTATCCGGTGCGGCGCATGCCGATAGCGCGGCGATCAAGCAACTGCTGGCGAAGCTGGGCGTGCAGAGTTCGGACGTGCAACCTTCGCCGATCAAAGGCATTAGCACCGTATTGACGGACAGCGGCGTGATATACGTTACCGATGACGGTAAGCACATTATCCAGGGGCCGATGTACGACGTCAGCGGCGCGCAGCCGGTAAACGTCACCAATACGCTGCTGGCCGGTAAGCTGAACGCGCTGGAAAAAGAGATGATCGTCTATAAAGCGCCGCAGGAAAAACACGTCATCACCGTCTTCACCGATATTACCTGTGGTTATTGCCATAAATTGCATGAGCAGATGAGCGACTATAACGCGCTGGGTATTACCGTGCGCTATCTGGCCTTCCCGCGCCAGGGGCTGCAAAGCGAAGCCGAGCAGAATATGAAGGCTATCTGGTGCGCTAAAGATCGCAACAAAGCGCTGGATGACGCGATGAGCGGTAAGGGCGTGCAGCCGGCCAGCTGCGATGTTGATATCGCTAAACACTACATGCTGGGCGTGCAGCTTGGCGTTAACGGCACGCCGGCGATGGTGCTGAGCGATGGCACGCTGATGCCCGGCTATCGCGATCCCAAAGACCTGAAAGCGCTCCTTGATGAGCATCAAAAACAGACAAGCGGTAACTGATTCGCGTGAAACAACAGATACAACTACGCCGCCGCGAGGCGGCTGACGGCGTCGATTTACCTGCCGATCTCCCGCCGCTGCTGCAGCGGCTGTACGCCAGCCGCGGCGTACGTAGCGCGCAGGAGCTGGAGCGCGGCGTGAAAGGCATGCTGCCGTGGTCGCAGCTCACCGGCGTCGAAAAAGCGGTAGAGATGCTCTACGGCGCATTTAAGCAGGGGCTGCATATTGTGGTGGTCGGCGATTTTGACGCCGACGGCGCCACCAGCACCGCGCTGAGCGTTCTGGCCCTGCGGGCGCTGGGCTACGGCAACGTCTCGTACCTGGTGCCAAACCGTTTTGAAGATGGCTACGGCCTGAGCCCGGAAGTGGTCGATCAGGCTCACGCCCGCGGCGCGCAGATGATTATGACCGTGGATAACGGTATTTCTTCGCACGCTGGCGTCGATCGCGCCCATGCGCTGGGTATTCCGGTGCTGGTGACCGATCACCACCTGCCGGGGGATTCGCTGCCCGCGGCGGAAGCGATTATTAACCCGAACCTGCGCGACTGTGAGTTTCCGTCGAAATCGCTGGCCGGGGTGGGCGTGGCCTTTTATCTGATGCTGGCGCTGCGCACTTTTCTGCGTGATAAAGGCTGGTTTGAGGAGCGCGGCATTGCGCCGCCGAATCTGGCTGACCTCCTCGATCTGGTGGCGCTCGGCACCGTGGCGGACGTCGTACCGCTGGATGCCAACAACCGTATTCTGACCTGGCAGGGGCTGAGCCGCATCCGGGCGGGTAAATGCCGTCCGGGTATTAAGGCGCTGCTGGAGATCGCCAACCGCGACCCGCAAAAGCTGGCGGCAAGCGATCTCGGCTTCGCGCTCGGTCCGCGCCTGAACGCCGCGGGCCGGCTGGACGATATGTCCGTCGGCGTGGCGCTGCTGCTGTGCGACAACACCGGCGAGGCGCGGGTGCTGGCCAATGAGCTGGACGCGTTGAACCAGACGCGCAAAGAGATAGAGCAGGGGATGCAGGCGGAAGCCCTGACCCTGTGTGAGAAGCTGGAACGCAGCAGCGAGACATTGCCCGGCGGCCTGGCGATGTACCATCCGCAGTGGCACCAGGGCGTCGTCGGCATTCTGGCCTCGCGTATCAAAGAGCGTTTCCATCGTCCGGTTATCGCCTTTGCGCCCACCGGCGACGGTACGCTCAAAGGCTCCGGTCGGTCGATTCAGGGGCTGCATATGCGCGATGCGCTGGAGCGTCTGGATACGCTCTATCCCGGGCTGATTCTGAAGTTTGGCGGCCATGCCATGGCGGCGGGGCTATCGCTGGAAGAGGCGCGTTTTGAAGAGTTCCAGCAGCGCTTCGGCGAGCTGGTGACCGAGTGGCTCGATCCTGCGCTGCTGCAGGGGGAAGTGGTCTCCGACGGTCCGCTGGCGGCAGCAGAGATGAGCATGGAGGTCGCGCAGATGCTGCGCGACGCCGGACCGTGGGGGCAGATGTTCCCGGAGCCGCTGTTTGACGGCCGTTTCCGTCTGCTACAGCAGCGCCTGGTCGGCGAGCGTCATCTGAAGGTGATGGTTGAGCCGGTCGGTGGCGGCCCGCTGCTGGACGGTATCGCGTTCAATGTTGATACTTCCCTTTGGCCGGATAACGGCGTTCGCGAAGTTCAGCTTGCCTATAAGCTTGATATCAATGAGTTCCGCGGCAACCGCAGCCTGCAGCTGATCATTGACCACCTCTGGCCAAATTGAGAACAGTATATTAATGAGGGCGCGAATCCGGTAGAATTCCGCTCTTATCACCGCATTTTGACGAATCCATTAAAAGAAACCGACCATGTTTGAAATAAATCCGGTAAAAAACCGTATTCAGGACCTCACGGAGCGCTCGGACGTTCTTAGGGGGTATCTTTGACTACGATGCTAAGAAAGAGCGTCTCGAAGAAGTAAACGCCGAGCTGGAGCAGCCTGACGTCTGGAACGAACCAGAGCGTGCGCAGGCGCTGGGTAAAGAGCGTTCCTCGCTGGAAGCCATCGTTGATACGCTGGATCAGATGTCTCAGGGGCTGGAGGACGTCTCCGGCCTGCTGGAGCTGGCCGTTGAAGCCGAAGACGAAGAGACCTTCAACGAAGCCGTCGCCGAGCTCGATGTGCTGGAAGAGAAGCTGGCGCAGCTGGAATTCCGCCGGATGTTCTCCGGTGAATACGACAGCGCCGATTGCTACCTCGATATCCAGGCCGGTTCCGGCGGAACGGAAGCGCAGGACTGGGCCAGCATGCTGATGCGCATGTATCTGCGCTGGGCCGAAGCGCGCGGCTTCAAGACCGAGATCATCGAAGAGTCTGAAGGCGAAGTGGCGGGCATTAAGTCAGTGACCATCAAGATTATCGGCGACTACGCCTACGGCTGGCTGCGTACCGAAACCGGCGTTCATCGCCTGGTGCGTAAGAGCCCGTTCGATTCCGGCGGCCGCCGCCACACCTCTTTCAGCTCCGCGTTCGTTTATCCGGAAGTGGATGACGATATTGATATCGACATCAACCCGGCGGATCTGCGCATTGACGTTTATCGCGCATCCGGCGCGGGCGGTCAGCACGTTAACCGTACGGAATCCGCGGTGCGTATTACCCACATTCCGACCGGCTTAGTGACCCAGTGCCAGAACGACCGTTCACAGCACAAGAACAAAGACCAGGCCATGAAGCAGATGAAAGCGAAGCTTTATGAGCTGGAAATGCAGAAGAAAAATGCCGAGAAGCAGGCGATGGAAGATACTAAATCCGACATCGGCTGGGGCAGCCAGATCCGTTCTTACGTGCTGGATGACTCCCGCATTAAAGATCTGCGCACCGGGGTGGAAACCCGCAACACTCAGGCGGTGCTGGACGGCAGCCTGGATCAATTTATCGAAGCAAGTTTGAAAGCAGGGTTATGAGGAACCAACATGTCTGAACAACAAGCACAGGGCGCTGACGCGGCAATTGACCTTAATAATGAACTGAAAGCCCGTCGTGAGAAGCTGGCCGCGCTGCGTGAGCAGGGTATCCCGTTCCCGAATGATTTCCGTCGTGACCACACCTCTGACCAACTGCACGCTGACTTCGATGGCAAAGAAAACGAAGAGCTGGAAGCGCTGAATGTTGAAGTCGCCGTCGCAGGCCGCATGATGACCCGTCGTATCATGGGTAAAGCCTCCTTCGTTACGCTGCAGGACGTTGGCGGCCGCATTCAGCTGTACGTCGCCCGCGACGATCTGGCGGAAGGCGTCTACAACGAGCAGTTCAAAAAGTGGGACCTCGGCGATATCATCGCGGCGCGCGGTAAGCTGTTCAAAACCAAAACCGGCGAGCTCTCTATTCACTGCACCGAGCTGCGTCTGCTGACCAAAGCCCTGCGCCCGCTGCCGGACAAATTCCACGGCCTGCAGGATCAGGAAGCGCGCTATCGTCAGCGCTACCTGGACCTGATCTCCAACGATGAATCGCGCAACACCTTTAAAGTGCGTTCGCAGATCCTGGCGGGCATCCGCCAGTTCATGGTCGGCCGCGGCTTTATGGAAGTTGAAACCCCGATGATGCAGGTGATCCCCGGCGGCGCGTCCGCGCGTCCGTTCATCACCCATCACAACGCGCTGGATCTGGACATGTACCTGCGTATCGCGCCGGAACTGTACCTGAAGCGTCTGGTGGTTGGCGGCTTCGAGCGCGTGTTCGAAATCAACCGTAACTTCCGTAACGAAGGTATCTCCGTTCGCCATAACCCAGAGTTCACCATGATGGAACTCTACATGGCGTATGCGGATTACAAAGATCTGATTGAGCTGACCGAATCCCTGTTCCGCACCCTGGCGCAGGACGTTCTGGGCCATACTGAAGTGCCTTACGGCGATCAGACTTTTGATTTCGGCAAGCCGTTTGAAAAGCTGACCATGCGCGAAGCGATCAAGAAGTATCGTCCGGAAACCGAGATGGCCGATCTGGATAACTTCGATTCTGCAAAAGCCATTGCGGAAAGCATCGGTATCCACGTTGAGAAGAGCTGGGGTCTGGGCCGCATCGTGACCGAGATCTTCGAAGAAGTGGCGGAAGCGCACCTGATTCAGCCGACCTTCATTACCGAATATCCGGCAGAAGTCTCTCCGCTGGCGCGTCGTAACGACGAGAACCCGGAAATCACCGACCGCTTTGAATTCTTCATCGGCGGGCGTGAAATCGGTAACGGCTTTAGCGAGTTGAACGATGCGGAAGACCAGGCGCAGCGTTTCCTCGATCAGGTTAACGCGAAAGCCGCCGGTGACGACGAAGCGATGTTCTATGATGAAGACTACGTTACTGCGCTGGAGCACGGCCTGCCGCCGACCGCTGGCCTCGGTATCGGTATCGACCGTATGGTGATGCTGTTTACCAACAGCCACACCATCCGCGACGTGATCCTGTTCCCGGCGATGCGTCCGGTAAAATAAGCATTACGCGAATAAAAAACCCAGCTGAGCTGGGTTTTTTTATGCCTGGTTGCTAAAGCTGATTAATGCGTTACGCGCATTATCGTCCGCCACCTGCAGCACCATCCACGGGCTAAAAGCCCAGGGCGTCGCGCGAATCCCGCTTAACACATCCGCAAGATTGCTCCACTGAAAATCCATCACTTCGTCAGGATTTATCCGTAACGCGCTGGCGACTCGTGCCACATAGACCGGGCAGACCTCGTTTTCGACAATGCCATTCGGCGCAACGGCCCGATAGCGGAATCCCGGGAAGACCGGGGCGATGCGGGTAATCTCAACGCCGAGCTCAAAGCGGCAGCGGCGCTCAACGGCCTGTTCGAAGGTTTCGCCGGTTTGCGGATGCCCGCAGACTGAGTTCGTCCATACGCCTGGCCAGGCTTTTTTGCCCAGCGAACGGCGCGTGACCAGCAGCTGACCTTGTTCATTGAACAGCCAGCAGGAAAACGCGAGATGCAAAGGGGTATCGAGGGTGTGGGCGGCATACTTCTCCAGCATACCTGTAGGCTTATCTTGCTCGTCCAGCAAAATGACATGTTCCCCGGCCATGACAACTCCTGAAATAAAAAATAACCCGGCACAAACCCGCCGGGTCATGTACTCAGGCCACTAGGGTAGCCCATAAATGGGACAAAGGCATTACCAAAACATGTTGGCCACGGGGGAGAGTGTGATATTACAGATGCGCCGCCAGGCGGCTCATGGATTAACTAGCCGTTTAACCTGAAGCATCATGAAGATCCTGGCGATGATATGTAGCCGCTTAGCCGGCCTTTAATACTTCTGTATGACGGGTAGCGATTGGGGAATGTCCTGGGGACTGGTATGATAATCGCCCTGGTTTTGAGGTGAATGTTAGTGTTAAGTGCAGGACGCCTGATGAGAAAACGCTTTGTTATTGCAATAATGTTGCTGAGCAGCCTGATCGTCGCGGGGTGTTCCAGCTCATCCGATTCCGGTTCAACCTACACCGTGAAGCGCGGCGACACGCTGTACGCTATCTCACGTTCCACTGGCACCAGCGTCAGGGATCTTGCCCGTCTCAATAATATTTCACCTCCCTATACCATCGAAGTCGGGCAAAAGCTGAAGCTAAACAGCGGTTCCGGGACCACGGCGAAGGCGGGGGCATCCGGCAAGAAATCGTCGACGAAACGTACCGCCGCCGTGACGCCATCTTCGGCGGTGCCGCAATCCTCCTGGCCGCCTGTCGGGCAACGCTGCTGGCGCTGGCCAACCAGCGGTAAAGTAGTGCTGCCATACTCCACCAGCGATGGCGGCAATAAAGGTATCGATATCGCCGGTAAGCGCGGCCAGCCGGTGTATGCGGCAGGGGCGGGCAAAGTGGTGTACGTGGGCAACCAGCTGCGCGGCTACGGCAACCTGATTATGATTAAGCATAATGAGGACTATATCAGCGCCTACGCGCACAACGACAAGCTAATGGTGAATAACGGCCAGAGCGTGAAGATTGGCCAGCAGATTGCCACCATGGGCAGCTCGGACGCGGATTCCGTGCGCCTGCACTTCCAGATTCGCTACCGGGCGACGGCGATCGACCCGCTGCGCTATTTGCCGCCGCAGGGCAGTAAGCCTAAGTGCTAAAAGGTTATTTTATCGGCATTTAGCCTGGTTTGGGCTTGTCAGCGGGTGCGTAAGGTCTATAATGGCCCTCGCACCTCTTCGCTTCCGGGAGGGGAGTAAGGCATTGCGTGGTTGTCTTAAAGTAGTCTGTTGTAATACGGATTACATCCCTAACAAGAATCCAACGGGTCAATTTGCTTTATCGGATTCTGTCTGGGCGAGTGTAGCTCAATGGTAGAGCTTTTGGTTCCCAACCAAATGACGGGGGTTCGATTCCCCTCACTCGCTCCACTTCCTGAGTAGAGTCCGCTCTGGACGCCAGCCCCAATGATATCGTCTCCTCACATGGTATGAATGACGCCTACCAACGTCGCTATCCGGACATCATCTGAGTATTAACCCACGGCGCGTTGGTGATTGACCTGTGCTCATGCACGATAATTGGCTGGTCGATGTTACTGCGAATCTGGCCACAATTTGCTTATGCTAAAACTTCAATCAACTCGTTGAAAGCAGACTCTATTTATAGAGGACATCGGGTCAGTCAGGGCACCAGACGGACGCTGGAGTTTAGTTAGACAGAGTGTGTTTTCAATCGCGGACGATTTCACTGCGGGGATGGCGAATGCAGTCGGGAATGATTTGCAAATCAGGATGTTACCAAGGATAACGTCATAACACATTCTATAAGAATAAACTTATGCTGCTAATTATTTGGTGTGCTACTTCAAGTGAGATCCGTCAATAGAGATAAACAGCAACGTACTGATAAAACTCAAGTATTAGAATAAAATATACGATATGTACGTGCTTAATATCAAAAAAACATTCAAATATAATAGCGGGAATAGATGAGATAAATGATTTCCCCTGAAATTAGTATAACTTGAGCTTTTTAAGTTCAAAAAGTAACCAATCGCATACGAATTGCATAACCTATTTAATCAAATTATAATAAACAGAATATAATTGCAGGAGCGATGTGCAATGAATTACTTACTTGAGAATTCGGTTCATTACAATGAAGAGTCTCGAGCTTTAGAGAACGATAATACAGAGATAATACTTCCTGTATCGGCCGCGAGGTTATTGTCTTTATTGTTACAAAAAAATAACGAGCAGTTAAGCAGGAATGAAATTCTTGAGAAAGTTTGGGAGCAGTATGGTTTAGTGGCATCTAACCACAATCTTAACAGAAATGTCTCTATATTACGGAAAACGTTACAAGAATTAGGTCTTTCAGATATCATTGAAACGATACCTAAACAAGGGTTCAGGTTACACTGTGATTTTAAGTTAATATCCCCAGCTCAAGAAAATAACACAAAAAAAATAAAACAGAAGGTGTTGCGTAACACTGGCTTAAAGCTAAATTTCTTCATTTTTATATGTTTTAGCATACTCCTAATATGTCTTTACATCAAATACGATGAAAAAAGCAGTGTGTTATATAAATACAAAACGATAGGGAAATGTGATGTATATGTTGATAAAAGCTTAACAAACATTAATAATGTATCCGTTTTCTTCGGTACTATACTTGGTAAGAAAATCATTGAAACTTGTAAGAACATGACCCAAACGATATTTTTTGATGATAATAAAACATCGCTAAACGATAAAACGTACTCTACGCACGTAGCCGTTTGCAAAGCAAATAAATTGAATAAAGGTAATCAATGTGAAAACTATCTCAATATTAAAAATATTTAGCGTAGCTGTTAATATTGTATTGTTGCTGGTTATTGCCTTTATTGGTTATAAGTTGTTTGCGATAGATAAATATTTGCCAATGAACTGTATGTCCAGTTTTTACATAAATCAGGGAGAAAAAAACGGCATCTCAGGTAATGTTAAAATTGTTTTTCATATAACAGAGAAAGGACATGTGGTTGTCAATGAATATGGTACTCTCGAGAATGAGGGAAAGGAGTATATTGTTGACCGTTCAGGTGATATGACTATCACCAAAAATACGGAAAATGGTTTTCATAAAGTGGTTAAAGGGCGTTTTACAGCCAACAAGCAGGATACAACTCCACCAGAATTGACTGAGAAACTCACTTCAAGTCAGTCTGTGTTTTTTTATAAAATTCAGAAAATCGATGAGGTCACATGGCGTATTAGCGATCTGCAACGTACTATTTTCATGTGTCGCAAATGATTTATTTAATTTACAAGTGTATTAATAATATTAGCTCATGTTTTTTTAAAGATGGATGCGATATTTAAACAGTCGCGTGGTCTTTTTAATCAATTGTAGTGATAGTAAGCCGTATTGATTTAATAATCGACATTGAATACTAGCAATGATTGCTAAAGCAAGTTGACTATTTTTCTGTAGTAGATGTTCGATTAATTTTTTTATTAACCTCCTGTTGAAATCATGGCATGAAAATATAGCTATCACAGGAATATATCTTCTTATTCCTGACTCCCTTTTGACGTAATGCTGCAATAACCTTTATCTGGTTATTCAATGTGGCAATCAAAACTGGCATTTCCTTCTCCGGTTGTGTTGTTTATATCCGAGTATGCAACGCATATCGTCCTGCCCTGATGAAGTATCCCCTGTTAGCGATAACGTTAAAAGTAAAAATGTTATAGAGATTAAATTTAATCGAGTTCTTAGTTCTCAGGTTCATGAGTTTTCTTTGTGAAGATTTGTACAGATTGAACAAGACAGGATTGTCTTTTTTTGCGCTTAATTATAAAAACCCGTACCGACGCAACTAATCTGTTACCATCTATAGGTAGTTTTTTATATATTAATTTCTTAATTAAATCTCATTTAGTAGAGTGAAAAACTAGATTTTATATGATTATTGGAATAATAATCTAATTCTCTATGATTGTCTATGATATTTTTATAATTTATCACAGGTTTTAGAATAATAATTTGTATATTCAGTATGGCTTTTTGGTCTATTGCCTTGCCTGACAAATAGCGTAACAATTGTTGCCAGGTTCAGGTATGTTCAAATGGATGAGATAACCAGTTTTGGTGCCAGATGAAGTTATAAGTTATATCTTTTGCAATAAAATAGATTAAAAGCCAGTGGCTATACTAAGTAGGGAATTTTTCTAACAAGGATAAGGATTAGGATGTGCGTGCCTTGATATTAGATCCAAATGTCATCAGTCAAAATTACTTACGTTCTCAGACGGAAAACGCTGGTTTTGTTGTGGATGTTTGTTCGAGCTTAAAAGAAGCATGGCTGTTCATGATATCGAATAAACCAGATGTTATGGTAATGACTACGACTCCTCGTGATTCCGAATGTGTTCAGACTATACGGCGTTGGCGAAAAATGGGAGAAAATATTAGGATCTTAATAATCAGCAATGAAGAGAATCTGCAGCATAAAGTGCGTGCTTTAAATGGAGGCGCTGATGATTATATTGTCAAACCTTTCAGGATTGAAGAACTCATTGTTCGCTTACAAACACTTATTCGCAGATCTTGTCTGGAACCGACGAAAAAAATGGCCGCAGGTAAAATTGAACTTAACATTGGAAGTAGAGCATTGTTTATTGCAGATGAAAAAATAAAACTCACCAACTATGAGTTTGAGATAATGAGACTGCTTATTAAAAAAAGTGGTAAACTCATCAGTAAATATGAAATCATGAAGCATTTACATGATGATGTATTTAATCAAAATAATAATACTGTCGAAGTGCTCATTGGACGGTTGCGAAAAAAAATTGCCCCCTATAAATGTGCCAGAATTGAAAATAAAAGAGGTGATGGATATTATCTGGATGCGAAAAATATTATTGATCATTAAATATAAAAGCATCCCTGCCTGTACCAGGTAGATATGAAAATATCGTGTTCATAAATTATAGCGAGAAGTGGCAGTATGGATTAAAAGCAATGCCGGGGTTTAAAAATAATGCATTCAGCGTGTATAGCAAACCATAGTTGTGTGGCCACAAATTCATGACCATTTTTATTATGGTCATATTTGATTATATCAGTAACGCGAGAGCAATAATTGCTTACTGAATAAAAAGTAGTGATAAAGATTAAAGTATGTAGTCAGGGAGCGACCACAGTGGTGGTTCCTGTTAATTAAAGATGAACCACATTGTCAATAACAGGAGAAGTTATGTTTTTGAAATTATTTTTAGTGTTTGTTGGCTCCTTATTTTTAGTGAGTTGTAGTGGAAATCCTGTGGGGTCGGCTGATAATATTAATATGGCTTTGACGGGGCAACCCATGGCTGTTACCCAGGGGACCGTCACCAGAGTAAGAAATATTACTATCCAGAATGACAGTGATAATAATATTGCTGGTGCGGCAGCAGGTGGGGTATTAGGTGGCGTTGCAGGTAATGCTATAGGCGGTGGAAGTGGCCGACGTATCGCTACGGCGGGCGGTGCCGTTGCTGGCGCTCTGACAGGGCAAGCGATTCAGCGCAATAGATCTCAAATAAACGGTGTGGAGCTTTTCATCCGACCCGTGAATGGTAATGAATTTGTCATTGTCCAGCCGATTGGAGAAACGCCTTTTTTTGTAGGGCAGCAGGTTAATATTACGTCACTAAGAGGTCAGGTTACCATTACTCCTGTCGCTCAAATGTAGAACTATTCTCATTGTATTTTTTTTGGAATAATGTTGGTGTCTGGGGGAGACAGGGTTAATTAATCTGTTTTTAATTAACTCATTCCCCACTTTATACCGATTGCTTATGGAAGGGTATGTGTAATGAATTTACAATCAATGACATTCTCGGATATTGTTATGTCATTTTTTACGATTTTGTTCTTTTTTGCTTATTTGATATTAATTTTTCAGATTCTAACGGATATTTATCGTGATGATGATTTACATATTGTTTTTAAAGTAGTCTGGATCGTTTTATTACTCTTTATTCCTGTTGTTTGCTCAATTGTTTATCTATTGATTAGGGGGAAGGGAATGGCGGAAAGACAACGACATTATCACCATAAATATTCTTACCCCGGATACCACGGCGCAAGGAAGAGTATTACTGAACAAATAATTGAAGCTCATGAGCTAAAGGTCGCAGGCATTATCACTGACCGTGAGTATACTGAAATAAAGGAAAAGCTTCTGCGGTAGTAAATTTTATTTCCTGTATAGCTGAACAACATCAGCCATGTGATACCGTATTTATTTGTTAAGTAACAATATGCATTGCCATTTTTTTCAGCAGAGCATTGCTCCATGATTAGTAGCATAAGTTTTATTTAAATGACTGATTAGTATTGTATAACACAATTTGCACAAAGCGGAGTGATGTTTTTTTTATTTTTTGTCAGATTTTTTGATAAGGTGCTAAATCAACCCTTTTTTAAAAGGATAATGGCATTTCCTTTGGAGCGTTATTTTACTTTTTAACAAAATAACGCTTTAAAAGAAAAGTAATAGAGGTTTTTTTATTAGTAAGTATTTACATTTCCCTTGTTTGTAGTGAAAAGCTCTGAATTTAACTTTTTTGTACCTTAACTTCAGCGCAAAATCCCTTATTTCGTAAGAATATTCTTAATCGTGAGGGTTGGATTCCTAATTTTTGTGTTTATCAGGTTGAATTAATCATTCCTGAATTAAGATTTTTCTTTTTTTTGGGGAGTTTATTAATTTTAAAAATTCAAGTTGTAAAATTTATATGTGAATATATCATATAGGAAAGTTCCTGGTGATTATTAGGATATTTCAAGGAGGGGTATGAAGCATGGAAATGTACTGTGTCAGAGTTGTAGTGTTAAATGCCAAATCCTTCCTGAACAAGAGTTTAGCGCCTCTCAGTGCCTTAATCCTAAGGTTTGTATCTGGCCGGGAGTAAATGTTTTTTTTGAGGCGGGGGTGAGGTCTCTTATTAACTCAATAAGTATTATCACCTCGTCTGAAGGGTTTGTTTTTGTGGATTTTTCCTGGCGGAATATTCATTTCTTTATGAATGACGAGTGGGTTGAATACCTCGCCAGTACGAATATGAAGGTAATACTGCTGGCAGATGTAAAAATGGCAGCACTGGCCAATTATTACAAACAAAATGAAAAGAGTGTAACAGAGGTACTCTACCTTTCTGAAGGTTTAGGTGCGACCTTAATTAACTTCAGGAAAGTGTTCATTGGATTACCTTTGTTTCGACGATCTGGCAGAGCACTAACAAAAAAAGAAAGGCAAGTTCTCTATTTAACGCTAAAGCATAAAGGCGTGGCTGATATTTCTACGGAAATGTCACTCGATGTCAAGTCTGTTTATAATATCAGGCAAAGAATTGAGAGTAAGATAGGAATGAAAATAAGGAGGTTTGCATAATATCAGAGTATTGTTCCATCACCAGGCAGGCTGAAATATAGCGATTTATAATGTCGTTGCTATTAATAATGTACGTGGAGAATTTATTTATGAATAAAAAGATCATAGCCCTGAGTGTTTTTGTTGGTTTGTCATCCGCTTTTTCAGCTTTTGCTGCATCTGATAACACTATTACTTTCCAGGGTGAAGTCACTGACCAGACCTGCGCGGTGACCGTTAACGGAAATGCGGTATCACCGGTGGTTTTATTACCAACAGTGAGTATTTCTGATTTCGCAAGCTCGACAACTGCTGGCGCCACAAATTTTGAAGTAGGTGTCAGTGGCTGCGCGGTTGAAACGACCGATCGGGAAATTTCTACCGTTTTTGTAGGTAATCAGGTGACTGCCTCTGGCAATCTGGGAAATACCGGTAGTGCAGGTGATGTGGAAATCCAGATCCTCGACACTGCGGGAACGGTTATTGATTTTACCAGCTATTTTACTGGTGATGCTGACCTGACGTTAACCGCAGGTGAAACATCGGCAAGTGCTAATTACACCGCTCAGTACTATTCAGCTGGTACGCCAACAGCGGGTGATGTTACCGCTTCATTACAGTATGCCGTGACCTACCTGTAAAACCATGGCCGGAAACTTTTTTCCGGCCATTTTTACCGGGGCCAGACTCTGTACTGGCTTAACTAATGGAGAGAAATATGAAGTTCCTGTATAAATCCTTTTCGTTTTTTTGTTTTACTTTTTTAGCGTTATTTTCTCTTCAGCTTAATGCCAGCGTTATTATGACGGGTACTCGTATTATATATAATGAGGGAAGTCGTTCTGTTGATGTTAACCTTAAAAATCAGAGCGATTTCCCTTATGTTGTACAGACGTGGTTTGATGACGGGAAGATGTCTAGTGGGCCGGATGCCTCTGTCCGGGTTCCCTTTATCGCCTCACCTCCTGTTTTTCGAATTCAGCCTGGCGCAGGTCAGGTTGTTAAAGTGACATTCACAGGTGGTTTTAACCTTCCAGATGATAGAGAGTCTGTGTTTTATTTTAATTTTTTGCAGGTTCCTCCGGCAAATATTAACAAAAATGACGTTAAAAATAAAATGCTCGTCATGCTGCGTAACAGAGTTAAAATTTTCTATCGCCCTGCATCTCTGGTGTCTGGTCCAGGCAGAGGGGTACCCAATATATCGGTAACGCCTGTTGCGGATAATGCCTCAGCAGTGATGATAAAAAACCACACGCCTTTCTATGTCACTGTCAGCAGCGTTGCGTTAACAGAGAGGCAACGGAGATTGTCTTCTGGGTCGGGAATGATTGAGCCTTCAGGATCGCAGATTTTCAATATTTCTCGAGCAGGTTCAGTTAAGGGTAAAAAAATCACCGTTACAGTGGTAAACGATCAGGGAGCACGACTGAATGCGGAATTCAATTTATAACAATATCTGCATTAGTAATATCTGGTGGCGATTTAACAAAGTCTTATTAACAATATCGTTTGTTGTTACATATCTTCCTTCCGCCAGTGCCCAGGATTATTACTTCGACCCGGCACTGCTGAAAGGTTCTGCTCTTGGGCAGGATATGGAACGATTCAATAAAAAAATCACGCCTGTTCAATCCGGGAAATATGTTCTTGATGTCTATGTTAACAACACGCTAATTTCGATCAGCGAAACCATCAATATAATGGAGCGTGAAGATGGAAAAACAGAACCTTGTCTGACTCGGGAACTGATAGCTAAATTGGCCATCAGAATAAATGCTGTAGTGGCTGCAGAGAGTCATCAGTGTGTACCTGTATCTGACGCCGGGGCGACCATTCAGGCTGAGGTGGACTTATCACAGTCCCGCCTCAATCTGTCAGTACCCCAGTCGAATATGTTTCAAAACCCCCGTGGCTTTATTCCTGTCGAAAGCTGGGATAGCGGGGTGATGGCGCTTTTTCTTCGCCATAACACTAATTTCACACGCACCGAGAATACAGGAACGAATTTTAAATATAATTATCTCTGGAGCAATATTAATGCAGGGACGAACCTGGGATTGTGGCAGCTCAGGCATACAGGAAATTTAAGATATGCTGACAGTAACCTTGGCGGTAGTGAATATAAATATAATGCGGCCAGGACATGGGGGCAACGTGCTATTCCTGCATTAGAAAGCGTATTCACTGTCGGTGATAGCTACACCAGCAACAGCCTATTCGGGAGTCTGTCTTTTAATGGCATAAAGATGGCTACCGATAAACGAATGTGGCCTCAGGGAAAGCGGGGATACGCACCAGAAGTCAGAGGCGTTGCAGCGACAACAGCTCGGGTTGTCATCCGTCAGCAGGGAACGGTGGTGTATGAGACTACCGTTTCGCCGGGGAGTTTTGTTATTAATGACCTTTATAACACGAAAAGCAAGGGAGACCTGCATGTAGAGGTTATTGAGGCTGGTGGCAACATTTCAACGTTTACCGTCCCCTACTCTTCTGTACCTGATTCTGTACGACCAGGTAACTGGGAGTATTCTGTATCATTAGGACGGGTGAGAAATTATTACAGTGTTAACAATCGTTTCATTGAAGGGACGCTGCAGCGAGGCATGTCGAACATGCTCACTGCTAACAGCGGTATACGTCTTGCTGAAGATTATCAGGCCGCTTTGCTGGGAGGCGTTATTGCTACTGGAGCAGGGGCATTCGGATTAAACACGACTTTTTCTCATGCCCGAGTAGAAAATGAGCAGACCACCAGCGGCTGGCGTGCAGAAGCCAGCTACAGCAGAACCTTTGACACAGGAACCAATCTTGTTCTTGCTGCGTATCGCTATTCAACCAGTGGTTTCAGGGATTTACAGGATGTCCTTGGCGTCAGGCGTCAGTATCATAATGGCACTGAATACTGGTCAGATACGTTAAGGCAAAAAAATAAGTTTTCAGCAACCGTCAGTCAGCCTATGGATGAATGGGGGATGCTTAACCTCTCAGGCAGTACAGCCGATTATTATGATGGGAGAGGCAGAATTAAACAATTGCAATTGGGATACAGTAATAACTGGGGACAGATCAGTTATAACCTGAGTATTGCTCGTCAGCAGACCATTATGACGAACGGCAGATACTTTTATAGTCTTAGGGATAGCGATTACGACACGGGAAACCGACAAAGGTATACAGAAAATACCATCTCATTGGGTTTTTCTGTACCACTTGATTTTGGCAAAAATCGATCCAACCTGACTTTTGGCTTAAATAAAAATAGAGACACCCGAAGTGCGCAGGTAGGGATCAATGGATCTGCCGGGGAACAGAGTAATTTTACTTATTCCCTATATGGTGGTGCTGAAAATTACCATAACAGCGGTAATGCCACCAGTTGGGGAGGGAGCGGTCAGCAGAACACGTCCGTGGGCGCTTTTCGCGCAAACCTCTCCGCAGGTAAAAACTATCGGCAGTTCGGCGCAGGATATTCTGGCACGCTGGTTGCTCACCGCGGTGGGCTCACGGTAGGACCCTATGCAAGCGATACGTTTGCAATCATCCATGCGCCGGGTGCCAGTGGGGCAATTGTCAAGAACGGCCAGGGGGCAACAATAGATCGCTTTGGCTACGCTATACATCCGTCGCTAACCCCTTACCAGTATAACAATGTTGGACTTGACTCGAGATTCATTAATTCTGACGTTGAGCTGCAGGGAGGCAGTAAGAAAGTGGTTCCTTACGCCGGAGCCATGCCGATTATTTCTTTCGAAACTCTCCATGGTAGAGCCATTTTAATCTCCGCGAGCTTTGAGGGTGAAATGCCTCCGATGGGCGCTGATGTTTTTGATTCTGCTGGTTACGAAATAGGAATGGTAGGTCAGGGCGGTCAAATTTATGCCCGCGTTGAAGATAATACAGGAAAACTGACGGTTAAATGGGGAAAGCAGGATGGCCAGCGTTGTGAAATCAAATATCGCCTACCGAAAGCAGATAATCAGCCGGTAACACAAATTCATCTGCCCTGTGAGAGGAGATAACAGAGATGATGACCTTCCTGAGAAAAAAAGAGAAGCCGCGGCTTTTTATTTTCCTGCTAGTTCCGGTTATTTTTTTCGGCTGGAGCCAGATGAGCTTTGCAGCAGGTACCTGCACAAAAGTGACGTCGACAAGTCAACTATCCACTGCTGCGCTGAATGCGGGTTATACTGCCGCATCGTGGACCGGTGCCTCTGATGCTAACACGGTCACAAGTCTTGGGTTGCCCGGTATTATAACGATCAGCGGTTCCAGCAGTTTTCAGCCGTCTGGAACCCTTCTTGGCAGTTCAGCGGCCTCCTTTCTGACGTCTGGTCACAAGGAGACATACCCAGCAAATCAGATTTTATTTCGCTGCAATCAGACTGCGGTGGATGCGGGATTATATGAGTTTTATGCCACCAATGGTGATGAAAACTACAGTGGTAAAAATGCCGCCAGCGAAGTAGACGGCTCTTATTTTACGTATGTAAAAAATGTTGCTATCAGATTAACGAATACGAAGACAGGGGAATATTATTCACGGTACTGGAAATCCCGTCAGCTTACCGCTGACGACTGGTATTCAGATGATACCTATACATATATACCCGCGAGTGCATTCGCTGATGTATTTGTTGAGCTGTTTAAGGTTGACGGAACCTACGGGAGTCAGAATAGCTCAAACTTCTACACCTATAACTGGTGGAGTACAGGGAGCGCTCAGCCTGCCGGTTATGTTGCATTTCAGGGGGGGAGCTTAAGCTCTGGACTTTATAACGGCGCTGATTCTGCCAGTAACTACTCGGGATGGTATGGATACTGGCCTGCCGGTTTTGGTCTGACGAACTATGTCACGTTCGTCAGAGGGGCGACATGCCTTGTTAAGGATTTCCCTTCGGTTGTACTGTTGCCAACAATTTCAGTTAGCGAACTTAATGCGGGAAATACCAGCCGCGCCGGATTCTCCATCAGTCTGGAATGTGAATCGGGGGCTGTTTCCAGCACATCGAATTCAACAAGTTCTTCAGCAAATGTTGCTATGGGCTTTATGGTGAATCAGGCAAATGCGGTCAGTAAAGCGCAAAGTCTGGGGCTGGTGACTTCCGGCGGTGGTCTCACCTGGCTGCTGGATACAAATTATGGGAGCGGCGCCGGGGAAGCCTCAGGGGTCGGTATTCAAATTCTTAACAATGGTGGCAGTGCGCTTAATCTTTTACCCGCTAAATCATCATTTGGCTCAGGAAACAGCTACGGATGGTATGGTTTTAAAGATTTATTGTCGTTAACTGGGGCGGGAAGCGGCACCGATATTTATACGGGTGATTTCACTGCAGAGTTGAGTGCAATCACTGGTCAGACAGTTACCGCGGGGTCCGTGAATGCGCAGTTACAGGTTGTTGTCAGCTTTCAGTAAAAAAATTATCAAGGCGAAATGGTTATGCTGCGTACTCTTCGTTCTGGCGCAGCCTGGTTTCGCTGTTGTGAATGTGGAAAGTACCCGGGTAATATTTAATGCCGGAGAAATGGTCGCATCGGTGAACCTGGTAAATTCAGGGGGGGAGCCCTCCCTTGTTCAACTCTGGTTTGATGAGGGGGATCTATTTATATCTCCAGAAAACGCCAGAACACCGATTATTGCCGTCCCCCCGGTGTTTCGATTACAGCCGGGTGAACTGCGCGATGTGAAGCTGCAATTGATCTCTCGGGATCATTTTCCGCAAGATAAGGAATCTCTTTACTGGCTGAATATTTACCAGGTGCCGCCCAATACGATCGGTCCGGCTAATGAGAAGCGCGTTATTCTTCCCCTGCGATTACGCCTGAAAGTTTTTGTTCGGCCCGTTAATGTCCCGCGGCCTCAGCAGACTGACGGGGAACGACTGCAGTTCCAGATTAAAAATAACAATCAACAGGTTGTCATTATGAGCAATCCAACGCCATGGTATATGACGATAGCGACATTCGAGTCTGCTGATGTGAAGGTTGATAGCATCATGTTAGCGCCAGGAGAGAAAAAGGAAATCACCCTGAATAAAACGGTGAAAGCGGGGGAGGTGCAGTATGAAATTATCAATGATGATGGAACCAAATGGCGTTATCGTTCAATTTTGAGACAGTAATTCACACTGAACGTGCGACAGGCATGACAGACGGGACTTGCCGGAATACTTATCCGTGCGGGAGCCTGCTCTCCTCAATGCGATTCATCCTTTATAAATTGACCTGATTAACCCGCCGTGTATAACTACACCACATATGATTTTTCATATGTGGTGTTGAACTTATATCTCTGTGGAGTATCCTGTCCGTCGACGATCGGGAGGAATGATGTCATTAACACCCTTACAGCTTTTCAAAAATCTGTCCGATGAAACCCGCCTGGGTATTGTGCTGCTGCTTAAAGAGATGGGGGAGCTGTGCGTATGCGATCTCTGCACGGCGCTGGATCGGTCGCAGCCCAAGATCTCCCGCCATCTGGCTATGCTGCGGGAAAACGGATTGTTGCTGGATCGCAAGCAGGGTAAGTGGGTGCACTATCGCTTATCACCGCATATGCCTGCATGGGCGGCACAGGTAATAGAGCAGGCCTGGTTAAGCCAACAGGAGATCGTACAGACCATCGCCCGCAAGCTGGCATCAGCAAACTGTTCTGGAAGCGGTAAAGCGTTCTGCCTTTAAAAATTTGCCGTAACATATATGTTTTTTCGAATGTGATTTTCACGGAGGTGGTATGCTACTGGCAGTTGCTATTTTTGTCCTGACCATTGTTCTGGTTATCTGGCAGCCGAAGGGGTTAGGCATCGGCTGGAGCGCGACGCTGGGCGCGGTACTGGCTTTGATTGCTGGCGTCGTACATGTCGATGATATTCCGGTGGTGTGGAATATCGTCTGGAACGCGACGGCGACCTTTATTGCGGTGATTATTATCAGCCTGCTGCTCGATGAGTCCGGATTTTTTGAATGGGCTGCGCTGCACGTATCTCGTTGGGGAAAAGGTCGTGGCCGTTTGCTGTTTACGTATATCGTTCTGCTCGGCGCAGCGGTGGCGGCGTTGTTTGCCAACGATGGTGCGGCATTAATATTGACGCCTATCGTGATTGCCATGCTGCTGGCACTAGGATTCAGCAAGGGCACGACGCTGGCCTTTGTCATGGCCGCCGGATTTATCGCTGATACGGCCAGCCTGCCGCTTATCGTGTCGAACCTGGTGAATATCGTCTCGGCGGACTTCTTTGGGCTCGGATTCACCGAATATGCATCGGTAATGGTGCCGGTCGATATTGCCGCCATTGGCGCCACGCTGGTGATGCTGCACCTGTTCTTTCGCAAAGATATCCCGCCGGCCTACGATCTGGCCCTGCTCAAATCACCGGCAAACGCAATTAAAGATCCGGCTACGTTCCGCACCGGCTGGATAGTATTGATTCTTCTGCTGGTCGGTTTTTTTGTCCTCGAGCCGCTTGGCATTCCGGTCAGCGCGATTGCCGCGGTAGGGGCGGTAATATTGTTTACCGTGGCGAAACGAGGCCATGCCATTAATACCGGCAAAGTGTTACGCGGTGCGCCCTGGCAGATCGTGATTTTCTCGCTGGGAATGTATCTGGTGGTATATGGTCTGCGCAACGCCGGGCTAACCGAATACCTTTCAGGGGGGCTGAACGTGCTGGCGGATAAAGGACTCTGGGCCGCGACGCTGGGTACTGGCTTCCTGATGGCTTTCCTGTCTTCCATCATGAACAATATGCCTTCCGTGCTGGTTGGTGCGCTCTCTATCGATGGAAGCACCGCAACCGGCGTTATTAAAGAGGCGATGATCTACGCCAACGTGGTTGGCTGCGATCTGGGCCCGAAAATTACGCCGATAGGTAGCCTGGCAACGCTGCTCTGGCTGCACGTACTTTCACAGAAGAATATGACCATCTCCTGGGGCTACTATTTCCGCACCGGGATCGTCATGACTCTGCCTGTGCTGTTTGTAACGCTGGCCGCGCTGGCGCTACGTCTCTCTTTCACTTTGTCATGAGATACTGCTATCAATGAGCAACGTCACCATTTATCACAACCCCGCCTGCGGGACGTCGCGTAATACGCTGGAGATGATCCGCAATAGCGGTACTGAACCCACCGTTATTCATTACCTTGAAAATCCACCGTCACGTGATGAGCTGGTCCAACTCATTGCCGATATGGGGATCGCGGTACGGGCGCTGCTGCGTAAAAATGTTGAGCCATATGAAGAACTTGGCCTGGCGGAAGATACATTTACCGATGACCAGTTAATCGACTTTATGCTGAAGCATCCGATCCTGATTAACCGCCCGATTGTGGTGACGCCGCTGGGAACGCGCCTGTGTCGCCCATCGGAGGTGGTACTGGATATCCTTCCTGACGCGCAAAAGGGCGCGTTTGAAAAGGAAGATGGCGAGAAAGTGGTGGATGATAAGGGCAAAAGGCTGAAGTAAATTTCCAGCGGGACGGTATCATTATCACTGAACAATATTCTGGAGGGTGACTATGACTATCATCTGCAGACGCCTCCTGTCTTTGGCGGTCTGCCCGGAACAGGGAAATCAACCCTTGCTCGCCTGCTGGCCGCCAGGCCTGGAGAGCGGTCGCTACCGAGAATGCCGTACCTTTTCTGGAGATAGAATTGACCTGCGCCGATCAAACCCGGCATCGGTATCGCGTGGAAAACCGCGCGGCGGATATTCGCGGCCATATCCTGCCGGACTGGGAAAAGGTGATCACCCGTGAGTATGAGCCCTGGTGCACCGCCAGCCTGACTCTGGATACCTCTGTATTGACCGCCGAAGAGGCGGTCGGGAGGATCCTTCAACATATCCAGTCAGACGGCCTGGCACGCCGGCAAGCGCGCAAATAGCCTCCCGGGATACTGCCCGGTATCGGCGGCAACTATCTACATAAAGAACTTCACGGCCTGCTGGAGGGTGGTGCCGACTCCCCATAAAAGCGGCACGCTCACCGCTAACCAGCTTACGGTTAACAGCAGCGTGGACGGACGAGCCTCCCACGTGAGCTGGGCATCCTTATTGATGGTATACAGACCTTTCGCCTGCTGCTGCTGTTCCGCGGTCATCGCATGCTCTTCCGTCAGCGGACGCACCAGCTGATTACAGATAAAACCCATCACCAGCAGGCCGGTCAGCACCATCAGCGTAATATCGTAGACGCGCTCGGGCGGAACCCCGTGCGTCAGCTGATACTCGCGTAGATAGTTCACCAGCACCGGGCCGCTGATCCCGGCCGCCGACCAGGCGGTTAACAAGCGTCCATGAATCGCGCCCACCATTTGTGAGCCAAAGACGTCGGCCAGATAGGCGGGAATACTGGCAAAGCCTCCGCCGTACATCGAAATGATAATGCACATCGCGCAGACATAAAGCGCGATATAGCCGCCGTGATTCACCAGCGGCAACGTCCCATACAGCACGGCGCCCAGGCAGAAGATGATCGCAAAGGTCATTTTTCGCCCGCACAGATCGGATACCGATGCCCAGAAAAACCGTCCCAGGATGTTAAACAGGCTGAGCAGGCCGGTAAATCCTGCGGCCATGGTAGCAATGCGTTTCAGCTGCTCGCCGTTCAGCTCATGCCAGCTGAGATCGAGCGACAGCAGTTTACCGGCAAAGATCTCCTGCAGCATCGGCGAAGCCATACCGAGAATGCCGATCCCCGCGGTGACGTTGAGCCACAGCACCATCCACAGCAGCCAGAACTGCGGAGTGCGGCAGGCAACGCGGACGTGCACCTGGATCGTGGGATTATTGCGGATCGTTTTTTGCGCCTTCTCACCCGAAGGATGCCAGCCCATGGGCGGCAGGCGATAGCCAAAGGTACCGGCGAGCATAAACAGCGCATAAATCGCCGCCAGCGCCAGAATGCTTTGCCATACCCCGTTGCCGGCCGGACCGGCGAAGTAATTCATCAGACCGTTTGCCAGCGGCGCCCCCACCAGCGCTCCCCCGCCAAAACCCATAATCGCCATCCCGGCCGCCATTCCGCGCTTGTCAGGAAACCAGCGCAGCAGCGTCGAAACCGGTGAAATATAGCCCAGTCCGAGACCGATTCCGCCGATGACCCCGGCCCCCAGCCACAGCAGCCACAGCTGATGGAAATAGATAGCGACGCTGGATAGCAGCAGGCCACCGCACCAGCACAAAGTGGCAATAAAGCTCACCAGTCGCGGTCCAACCTTCTCAAGCCAGCTGCCCCACAGCGCCGCCGAACAGCCGAGAAAAACAAAAAACAGCGTGTAGGTCCAGCCCAGCATGGAGATTTTCCAGTCGCAATCGCGGGCAAACAGCTGCTGCCAGAACGACATCGTGACGGGGCATTGCAAGGACGCGCTTCCTCCTATGAGCTGCGACATAGGCAGCCAGTAAACGGAAAATCCATAGGCCATACCTATGCAGAGATGAACCGCCAGCGCGGCCGGCGGCACCAGCCAGCGGTTAAAGCCGGGCCTGGCGATGATACGGGGTTTCGCGAAAAAATCGCGTAAGGGAGAGACCGGTGCGGTCGCGATGTTTTCATTCATTTGCGCCATTTTCCTGTCCTTTTTATCGATATTGGCCGACGAATGCTGCGGTCGGGGAACGTAGATAAAAGGCAAGAACGGTGCCATTTGATTAAATTGTGTACAAAAATGGCGACTGAAGCGAGCAAGCTCCGCCGAATGGCTGAGGCGAAAAGCCCGCCATCGGCGACGGGGCCCTCCTCGCGATAAAAATGCCGGGCGCGCTATTATTTTGATAAACGTCGATCTCAGAGTGATACGCCATGACCGGTAACGTTCAGGCCGCCTCCTCCCGGACATGGCCGGAGCGCATGGCTATGGCGTATTTCCCCTGCAGGGCGGGCGAGAGCACCCGCCGCTCTTTAGCTTAAGGTATCAATCCATTCGCTCTGGCGCGGATTCTGCCGACGATAGCAGTGTACCGACACCGCCAGCTGCGTCAGGTCGGTGAAGACCATCGGATCGAGCTGAATATGCTTTTTAATCTGCTGTAGCCGGTAGGTGAGCGTATTGCGATGAATCCCCAACAGCAGCGACGTTTTGCCCGGTTCGGCGTTATTGGCAATAAAGCTGCTCAGGGTATCCAGCAGCACTTCGCCGGAATCATGTTCAAGCAGCTGGCGTACGTTATTGATAAAAAAATTCACCATATAGCTGTCTTCCAGCACCCGGAACAGGCAGAGCATCGCCATCTCGCGAAAGTAGTAGATTTGTCGCTGCGGCTGCACTTTGCTCCCCACCTCAATCACCGACCTGGCGAATCGGATGGCCTCGCGAATATCCGGGGCATTGTCCGCCTGCACGCCAATCCCGATATGGTAATGGCTGATCTGATTGCTGAGAACAAACTCGATGCTCCGCAGCATCGTCTCCTGGGGTTCGCATAGCGTATTGAGGATAAGTATTTCATTGCTGCCCAGCAAAATGACGTCTCTTACTCCGGACAGCTGCGAGAATTCCCGCAGCAGCGTACTCAGTACTTCGCTTAGCTGGTGCTGTTCGACCTGCACGGTCACCACAACCGGCATCAGCGGCGCATTAAAACTGAAGCCAAGCTCCACCAGGCGATGAAGCGCTTCCTGTCCGGCGGGCGCGGCTCCCTGCTCAAGGTACTGACAAAACAGGGTGTCGCGCAGACGCTGTCGCCAGTTGGTTTCCCGCATCTCTACGGCCTGGCGGACCAGCAGCTCGGCGGTGAGCACCGCCAGTTCAGCATAGCGGCTTATTGCCGCCGGGTCGCCGCTGATGCCCACCACCATCACCACGCGATCGTCATAAATAATGGGGTGATTAATCCCGGGATGCACATTCTGAAAACGCGCCGCTTCCGCGGTGTTATTAATACAAATGCGTTTACCGGTGCGTATCACCTCGCGAGCGATTTCGTGCTGTTCGCCGATACGATGACGTTCACCTGAGGCAATAATCTGTCCATGATGGTCAATCACGTTCACGTTATGATGAATTATCGCCATTGCCCGGGCGACAATTTCATTAGCCAGCGCCGTCGTAATAATCATACAGTTATCCGCTTATGTGCCTCTCCGCGCCGTCCGCTCAGAAAGGTTCGTAGAACATTCTCCGCTGCGTCGGCGAGGAGCTGTTCGCATGTGTTCATCGACTCCGCCAGCGGCATAGGGCGCTGGCAGATAGACCACATCGCGTCAATATGGTGTTGATATAATTGCCGACTGCTCTCATCGCGTCCTCCGCAAAGGGCCACAACCGGTACGCCGTGGCGCGCGGCTTTGCCCGCTACGCCCACCGGGGCTTTACCAAATGCGCTCTGACGATCGAGCCAGCCTTCACCGACGATGGTCAGCGCGGCATTGCTAAGATGGCGGTCGGCGTTTAGCAATTCCAGCACCAGGTCAATGCCCGGGCGCAGCGTGCCGCCCGCATAGGCGATCAGCGCGGCCCCCATACCGCCCGCGGCCCCGGCGCCGGGCACTTCGCTGACGTCGTAGCCGAGCGTTTGCGTAAGCTGCCGGCTGTAGTGCGCCATACCCGCCTCCAGCTCGTTCAGCGCCGCCTCATCCGCCCCTTTCTGCGCGCCATAAACCCAGGTGGCGCCATCGGTTCCAAGCAGAGGGTTGGTGACGTCGCAAGAGGCCTGAATTTCGGCTTGCCGTAGACGTGGGTCCAGTTCGCTTAAATCGATGCGCTGGATATGCGCAAGATCCTGGCCCGCGGCGGGAACCGGCAGCAGCGTGCCGTCCTTACGCCAGAACCGTGCGCCAAGCGCCTGGGCAAAACCGATGCCGCCATCGTTGGTCGCGCTTCCGCCCAGCCCGATAATCAGACGCCGGCAACCGGCATCCAGCGCCGCTTTTACCTGTTCGCCCAGTCCAAAGCTGCTGGCCAGACGCACATCCCGCTGCGCTTTCGGCGTAAGCTCCAGCCCACAGCTTTGCGCCATCTCAATAATGGCCCGCTCGCCGGGCAGGATCAGAAACGCGGCCTGCATGGAGAGACCGTAAGGCGAGGTACAGCGCTGCTGCTGCCACCTCGCGCCCTTCAGCTGCGGACTTTCCGCAAGGGTCGAGAGCAATCCCTCACCGCCGTCCGACACGGGCATTTCGACCAGCTCCAGCGCCGCGTCAACCCGGCGCAATCCCTGTGCTACCGCTGCGCAAGCGGCCTGCGCGCTACAGCTGCCCTTAAACGAATCCAGCGCGATAACAATCTTCATGCGTTCTCCTGCGTTAATGCGCTTTGCGCGGCGTTTTATCGGTGGTCATGAGCTGCAACAACATCCCCAGCAGCGCACATCCCGCCATGGTAAAGAAGGCGTAGATATAACCTGCGGGATTTTCCCACCCCCCGCCAAACTGGATGAGCCAGCCCATAAGCAATGGCGAAATGCCGCCGCCGATAAACATCGCCGTGGTGATAATTCCGTTGGCGGTAGAGGTGGCGCGTTCTTCGGCGGAGTCCGAGGCCATTGCGTAATAGATAGGCCACACGGCGTTGGCCACCAAGCCAAAAAATAGCTGAATGGCGATAAGACGCGGCATATTGGTGGCGAAATAGAACAGCGCAATGCCGATACTCATCCACAGACCGCAGACGATCAGGGTACGTTTACGGCCAAAGCTATCGGACAGCCAGGGCCAGATTATCTGTCCCAGGGTACCGGTCAGCGTGAAGATAATACTTAGCCCGGCGGAGGCCGCCAGCGACAGGCCGGAGACGTGATAAAGGTACGGCGGCAGCACAACGTTAATGCCCATATAGACAATTTGCGTCAGTAGGGTATTGCCCGCCGTCAGCGAAATATTGCGGTTGCGCAGGGTGCGTAAAAAGGTCTTCATCCCTTCGCCTTTGGCAACATGGCTGCTTTCCTGCGTCGCCGGGCGCGTCATCCCCTGGCTATCGATATGCTGATAAAGCGTGTTGATGCGATCGGCGGTGGAATATTTCGCCCAGAAGATCATTAGCGGTATGGCGACGATCAGCGCCAGCAGGAAGCAGTAGCGCCAGCTGCCTTCGCCAAATGCGGAAAGCACGAGGCTTGCCACCACGCCGCTCAGCAGCGCGCCAATCGGATAGCCGGTATGATGTACCCCCAGCGCGAAGCCGCGCTTCTCTTTCGGCCACCACTCCGCGGTGTTGCTGACGCCGACGGGCTCGCCCCAGCCGGCCCCGAGGTTGACGCCAACGCGCAGCAGCACAAACGCCGTCAGCCCGTGGCTGATCGCTTTAATCCCGGAAATAAAAGAGAGGGCGGTATAGCCCAGCACCAGCGGTACCTGAAAGCGCGCTCGCTTCCAGCCTGAACCGTAGCGATCGCTCCAGATGGCGCCGGGGATATCCAGCACCGCCAGGGCAACCATAATCAGCGCGACGACGTTGCCCCACTGTTCCGGCGAGAGCGAGAACTCCTTAGAGATGACCGGGCCAAGGCGCAGGATCATCTCCCGGTCGTAGGCGTTAAGCACCCAGATTAGCCAGCAAACCAGCAGCGAAACCCAGGAGAAACGATGTATCAGCCGCTTTTTTGCGCCTTGTTCGCCGGCAGGTGTGTGATTGATTGTTGTCATAGTCGTGTTTACTCCGCGGCGTCGCGACAGCATGGCGCGCGCCGCCAGGTATCAGGGTCAGAGTGGGTTCGCCGGGTATTATTGTTATCGCGGCGAGCCGGAGATTCGCTTAACCGGCAAAGCGCCGTTCCGCTACGCCGGTCACACCCAGGTCGTAAATGGCGAACAGGCTGCCGCGTAGCTGATTATCTTCCGGGAAGCGCGGTAGCGGCGGCTGCGCCATTGAGGTGACGTACAGCACGTCGAGGTTTTCGCCGCCGAACATCACGCTGGTGACTTTTTTCACCGGCATCTCAATGATGCGATCGACCTCGCCCTCCGGCGTATAACGCACTAGCTTGCCCGCGTAGACCAGCGCGTTCCACAGATAGCCTTCGCTGTCCACGGTGGCGCCATCCGCCGCGCCGCCTTCGCTGCGATCGACGTGGCAAAAGACTCGTTCGCCAGAGAGATCGCCGGTCGCGGTGTTGTAATCCCAGGCGCCGATCTCGCCTGTCCAGGTATCGGCAAAATAGAATGTTTCGCCGGAGGGGCTCCAGCAGGGGGCGTTAGAGACAATGATATTTTTCTTCAACACGTGCAGTGACAGATCGGTATCCAGGCGATATAGCGCGCCGCTTGGCTCCTCTTCGCGCATATCCATCGACCCGAACAGAAAGCGTCCCTGACGATCGACTTTACCGTCGTTGAGCCGGTTAAAGGGCCGATCCGCTTCCGGTTGGTGCAGCAACGCCAGCTCGCCGCTGGCGAAGTCGAGCAGATGAACGCCATTCTGTAGCGCCACCACCGCGCCTTCGCCGTTCTGGCGCAGGGCGAAAGAGCCAATTTTCTGCCGCACGTCCCAGCTCTTAATCGCGCTGCCCTGCGCATTACAGGCGAACAGGCGCCCGTCGAGGCTATCTACCCACCAAAGACGCTGCTGCTCGACATCCCATACAGGACTCTCGCCGAGGCGAGTTTTTAAATCCAGTAACACTTCGATACGCATAAGGCGCTCCTGATTAAGCGTTTTCGCCGCGGGCCTGTTTTGCCGAGGCGGGGGTAGAGGATGACGAACTTTTAATCAATAGAGATGCCAGCGCGCCGACGATCAGTAGCGCGACGGCGAACCATAAGCCGGACGTCGCCGCGCCGGTGTGGTCCTCAAACGCGCCGAGGATAAACGGCCCGAGAAAGCCGCCGCACAGTCCGAGGCAGTTAAGCAGGCCGAAACTGCCCGCCAGCATATGCCCGCTCATAATCGAGGGGAGCCAGTTAAAGATGATGGATTGCATGGCGAAGAACATGAAGGCGGCCAGCGAGAAGCCAAGCAGCGCCACGCCGTGGCCGGCAATTGCGCCAATCGCCATGCCGGTCGCCATGACCAGATACCCGGCCATCAGCATGCTGCGCGAACGCTGTTCCGTTCGGGCGAAACGTGGCAGCAGGATCCCGCCCGCGGCGGCGGCGATCCACGGGATGGCGGTCAGCAGACCGATCTGTAGCGGCGTCAGTTGGCCCCAGCTACCGATGATCCCCGGCAGGAAATAACTCAGGCCGTAAACCGAAAACTGATGGGTAAAGTAAATCAGCACCAGCAACAAAAATACGCGGGTGGTGAGCGCGGTTTTCAGGGAAAAACGGCTCGGCGTATGGCGCGTCTCCTCGGCTTCTTTCTCCAGCACCGCAGTGATTGCCTGCACGTCGTTGCTGTCCAGCCAGCGGGCGTCGGCGGGCTTATCCGGCAGCCTGCGCCAGACGACGAACGCCAGCGCTATCGCAGGCAGCCCTTCGATAAAGAACATCCACTGCCAGCCGTGCCAGCCGGACATTCCATCAAGGCTTAATAACAATCCGCCCAGCGGCGCGCCGATAATATTGGCCAGACAGACCCCCAGCAGGAACAGGCCGGTGGCTTTAGCGCGCTCTTCGCGGCCAAACCAGAGGGTCAGGTAGTAAATAATGCCCGGATAGAGCCCCGCTTCGGCGGCGCCGAGCAAAAGGCGCATCACGTAAAAGGATGTAGGCCCGGTGACAAACGCCATACCGCAGGAGATGATCCCCCAGGTGATCATGATGCGGGCGATCCAGCGCCGCGCGCCAATCCGGGTTAAAAAAAGATTGCTGGGGATCTCCAGCACCGCGTAGGTGAGAAAAAACAACCCGGCCCCGAGGCCGAATGCGGTTGCGGAAAGGCCGATATCCACCGACATGGTCGCTTTCGCCATGCCAATATTGGTACGATCAATAAAGCTGATGATGTACGCCACGATAAGCAGCGGCATCAAATGGCGGTAGATCTTTTTATGGGTGCGCTGTAGCTGCGTCCCGTTTACCGCCTTTTCATTTATTGCGGACATGGTTATTATTTCCCCGTATTCGTGGTCAGAAGCCTTGCCGGGATCGCGTCGATCCCGTTCGTCAGCTCACAGGTTGTCGCCGGGTGCTGACCCGAACGACGCCCGGCCCGAAGCCCCACTTCGGGCCGTCTTTTCCTAAGCGCCTTCGCGCTCGAACAGCATAGAAATCCCCTGGCCGCCGCCGATGCACATGGTGACCAGACCGGTGCGCGCGCCGCTGCGCGCCATTTCATACATCAGTTTGACCGGCAGGATCGCACCGCTGGCGCCCACCGGGTGGCCGAGGGCGATCGCGCCGCCGTTGACGTTAACGCGGGCCGGATCGAGACGCAGATCGTTCATCACCGCCAGCGCCTGGGCGGCGAAGGCCTCATTGAGTTCAATTAAATCGATGGCGTGAACATCCATATTGAGACGGTCCATCAGGCGTCGGGTCGCGGGAGAGGGGCCAAACCCCATAATCTCCGCGCCGCAGCCGGCGACCGCCCAGCCGCGAATCCGCATGCGCGGAGTTAAGCCGCGCTGTTCCGCCTGCTGGCGGGTCATCATCACCAGCGCGGCCGCGCCGTCGTTAATGCCGGAGGAGTTGGCCGCCGTCACCACGCCGTCGGCTTTAAATGCCGGACGCAGCGCGGCGAGCTTTTCGCGCGGGGTGTCGCGCGGGTGTTCATCGATCGCGAACAGGCGGGTCGCTTTTTTGCCGTCCGGTACCTCAAGGGCCAGAATCTGCTCGCGGAAGCGATCCTCAGCGATCGCCTTCAGCGCCTTCTGCTGGCTCGACCAGGCGAAATCGTCCATCGCTTCACGGGTAATACCGAAGCGTTGCGCAACGTTTTCCGCCGTGATGCCGTTGTGATAAGGCCCTTCCGGCCAGGTGAGGATGGAGATCAGTCCATCTTCCAGCTCGCCGTGGCCCATGCGATAGCCATCGCGCGCTTTACGCAGGTAGTAGGGGAGCTGGGTCATATTTTCCGTTCCGCAGGCGACGACCACCTCGGCCTGGCCGCTTTGCAGCTGCATCATGCCGTCCGCCAGGGCCTGAAGTCCGGAGCCGCACTGGCGGTTAACCGAATAGGCAGTGTTCTCCTGCGGGATCCCCGCCCGTAGCTGGCAAATGCGGGCGATAAAGCCGCTTTCGGCGATTTGCCCGACGTTGCCGACGATCGTTTCGTCGATATCCTGCGGCGCAAGCCCGGCGCGGTTGACCGCTTCGCGAATGACCGCTGCTCCGAGGTCATGCTGGTGGGTATGCTTAAGACTGCCGTTAAACGTGCCAATAGCGGTACGGACGCCGCTGACAACCACAATATCATTAGCCTGTGTCATCGTTTTTCTCCTTACAGCACCATGCCGCCGCCGACGTTAATCACTTCACCGTTGATATAGCGCGCGCCGTCAGACGCCAGAAACGCCACGCACTCGCCAACGTCTTTCGCCTCCCCGGCGTAGCCCGCGGGTATCTTATTGATCATGATTTGCCAGACGTTTTCCGGGACGCCGCGCGTCATATCGGTATCGATAAAGCCCGGGCAGATGGCGTTAACCGTGACGCCTTTCTTCGCCAGTTCGCGGCAGGCGGTTTTGGTCATCCCCACCACGCCGGCTTTTGACGCCGAATAGTTGGTTTGCCCGACGTTGCCAAGCCAGCTGGCGGAAGCGATATTGATAATGCGGCCCGCGCCGCGCTCGCGCATGCGGATGGCGGCCTGCTGCATACAGAGAAAAGTGCCCTTCAGATTGACATCGATCACCGTGTCCCAATCCGCTTCGGAGAGTTTGTGCAGCATGGCGTCGCGGTTAATTCCGGCGTTATTCACCACGATATCCACCGGGCCAAACGCCTCTTCGGCCTGGGAAAACAGCGCTTCGACCTGCGCTTTTTCACCGATATTGCAGTTGATAAACAGTGCCTGCGCGCCCGATTCGCGCAGGGAGGCGGCGGCGGCTTCGCCGTGCGCGTCGCGATCGGCGATGATCACGCGCGCGCCTTCCCGCGCAAGCACCTGAGCAATGCCAAAGCCGATACCGCGCGCGGCGCCGGTGACAATGGCGGTTTTACTGGCAAGTTTCATAGCTAATTTCCTTGTGAGTCAGAGGATGAATTCCGGGACAGATGTTCCGCGAGGCCGCAGGGCTGCGGGGTGAACAAGCGGCTGTCCATAACCTGAAGATCCGTGGCGATCGCCGGACGAAAATCCATATGCGCCAGGATGTCGCGCTCAAGTTCGATACCGGGGGCGATTTCCGTCAGCACCGGCCCCTCCGGGCGCAGTTCGAAAACCGCCCGTTCGGTGACGTAATGCATGGTTTGTCCTTTGGCGCGGGCCAGCTCGCCGTTGTAGGAAACCTGATTAACCCCGGCGACGAATTTGCGTACCTCGCCTTCGCGACGGATATGCAGCGCCCCTTGTTCACAGGCGATCTCCAGCCCTTTGGCGGTAAAAGAGGAGCAGAACACGACGTGGCGGGCATTCTGGGTGATATCGATAAAACCACCCGCGCCGGGGCAGGAGGCGCCGAGCCGCGTGGCGTTGACGTGGCCGTGCGGGTCCATCTCGCCGGCGCCCATAAAGGTGATATCGACCCCGGCGCCGTTGTAATAGAGCATTTGATCCTGATGGCTTATCATCGCGCTCAGATTACGGCCGATGCCGAAATCAACGCCGCCCGCCTGCTGCCCGCCGTAGATCCCTGACTCCACGGTGATGGTGACCTGCTCGCCGAGCCGTTCTTCGTGAATGATGGCGCCAATAACGTCGTTGGGAATGCCGGTGCCGAGATTGATGATGCAGCCGGGCGTCAGATAGCGGCAGGCAATCCGCCCGATGAGCTTGCGCAGGTCGAGCGGCAGCGGCGCGTTCTGCGCGGCGGGAAGCTGGATATCGCCGCACAGCGCCGGATCGAAGTCCCAGCTGGAGGTCTGGCGGTGATCCGTCTGCGGCTCTTCGCATACCACAATGGCGTCGATCAGGTTGCCGGGAACGGTGATGCTTTTCGGATGCAGCGAGCCTTTCGCCACGCGATATTTCACCTGCGCCAGCACCTTCGCCCCATAGCGTCTGGCGGCGAGAACCGCGTGCAGAACTTCCAGCTTCATCACCTCTTCATCGGTCGTGAGGTTGCCCTCTTCATCAGCATGGGTGCCGCGCACAATGACCACGTCCAGAGGAATGGCCGGATAGAACAGATATTCGTCGCCGCGAAACGTCACGTGCTCGATCAGATCGGGCCGTTCGCGGGTGCGGGCGTTCATCCGCCCGCCTTCCATGCGCGGATCGACAAAGGTACCGAGCCCGACGGGCGAAAGGCGCCCCGTAAGTCCGGCAGCCATCGCGCTATAGAGATGAACGATCTGCCCCTGCGGCAGACACCAGGCTTCCACTTCGTTGTTGTTGATCATCGCCATCCAGCGTGGCGCCAGGCCCCAGTGCGAACCGATGAGGCGCGTCACCATACCCGGATGGGCGAAGTGCTGGATACCGCGCTGGCGATCGCTTTGCCCTGCGGCATGCAGCAGCGTTAAATCGCGCGGCTCGCCTCCGCTCAGAAAACGCGCTTCGATGGCGCCTAAAATGGATTCCGCCGCACCGATAAGCGTCATCCCGACGGTACAAACGGTGTCTCCGCTGGCGACCCGCTGCGCCGCTTGATGGGCGCTGATAAATTTGTTGCTCACTTTTTATCCTCCGTTGATAGCGTGATGATGGATTCCGCGAGGCGCGTTTTAAGCTGCTGTTTGCTCACTTTTCCGTTATGGGTACGCGGTAAAACGCGGGTGAAAATAATGCGCGCCGGCAGCTTAAAGCGGGCGATTTTGACCTTTAGCCAGCCGAGGATCTCTTCGCTGGTCAGGTGGTGCTGACCGTCCGGCACGATAAACGCCACCGGCTCTTCGCCATAGACCGGGCTGGGAGTCGGGATCACGGCAACTTCCCGCACGCCCCGATAGGTAGAGAGGATGTTCTCCAGCTCCAGCGAGTAGATCTTCTCTCCGCCGCGATTGATCATGTCCTTGCTACGGTCTTTGATGTACAGCCAGCCTTCGTCGTCGAGATAGCCAAGATCGCCGGTACAAAACCAGCCCTGCGCATCGCAGCTCGGGCGTCGTTCGCTGTGCTGCCAGTATTCGCGGATCACCACATCGCCTTTTAGCCAGATATGCCCGATTTGCCCGGCGGGGAGGGGCTGCTGGCGATCGTTGCGGATCGTAATGGCGAGGCCGGGGATCGCCTGGCCCGAACTGCCGCATTTAGCGCTGCCCCAGACGTCGCCCGGAAAAATCGTCGCGGGTGAGGTCGTTTCGGTGAGACCGTAGATCGGCTGAATCGCCGTATGCGGGAACAGAGTTTTTAGCTCCGCGATCAGTCCGTCGCTCAGGTGGCCCGCGCCGCAGGCAATCGTGCGCAGCGCGGGGAAATCGCCTGGATGGCTGGCGCTCTGCTCGCGCGCAGCCTGGCAAAGCAAGATAAAAATGGTTGGCGAGCCGTGCAGAAAGGTAATGTTCTGCTCGCGCAGGGTGTTGATTACCTGCGGGGCGTTGAACCGGTGCTGTAGCCAGATGCTCGCGCCAAGGCTAATAAACAGCGCCAGCAGCGCCGACAGGCCGGTGATGTGATAGATAGGCACCGCCAGAATGGTGCTATCCGCGGCGGTAAGATGCAGTTTTTGCGTGTAAGCGTCAATCGCGCAGAGCAGGTTGTGGTGCGTGATCATCGCCCCTTTAGGCTCTCCGGTGGTACCGGAGGTAAACATCATCAACGCCGTATCATCGCGGTTAACCGGGGTCGGCAGACGGGTTAGCGGAGCGGGAAGAGAGAGCGCCTGCCATTCGTTGAGCGAAATGCAGCGGGCGTCGGGAGTGTGTTTCAGCCAGTCCTGCACGGTCGCATCGAACAGCACGGCCCGGGGGGCGATATGACCCACCAGTTCCTCGCTTTCGGCCTGCTTAAGCTTAGTGCTGAAAGGCACCACTTCGATGCCCAGACCCAGCGCGGCAAATAGGACTTCGCAAAAAGCGGGATGATTCCCCCAGGCCAGCAGGATTCGATCGCCTTTGCGCAGCGACCAGACCTGGTCAAGCTGCGCCATCGCTTGCTGTACACGCTGGTGAAAATCGCGGTACAGATAGCGCCGATCCTCAAAAGCCAGCGCCAGCGCATCCGGGCTGCGGGTGGCGCTGCGGCTCAGGGCCTGGTAAAGATTCTGGAAGTCGGCGGAGGTGCTGCTCATTTGTCTCTCCTGATATCGCGTATTGACTGGATGTAGTCTGGGGAAATTCAGGAGAGGAAATTGCCGAATGGCTCACAATAGAAAATCAACAAAACAGAAGCAATTTTGTAACATTGCACAATAGGCAGGAGAGGCCGGGTAGGGGAGAGAAATCCTCGAATCACACCGGTTTTTATAAAGCCAGAGGAAGCCCTCTTTTAGACCCGTATTAACCGGGCCTAAAAGGGAGAAGGGGATCAGACCTGCCGCTTAGCGCTTAAAGGCATCAAACTCGAGCCGTTCGCCGTCGGGGCCGCGAATAAGCAGGAAGCGCACATTTTCTTCCTCAATCGGCCCTTCATCGAGCGGATAGCCGAGCGCCGCCAGCCGCCTCTGCACCGCATTCAGGTCGCTAACTTCCAGCGCCAGATGATCGATACCGCAGCGAGGAGCGTCAAAAGGCGTTCCTGTGGGCAGCTGGTACAGCTCAAGAACGGCGCCCCCCATTTCAAGGAAAGCGACTTCAATGGCGCCCTGCGGCGACGGCTTGCTAAACCGCTGCTGGCGCTGAAAGCCCAGCGGTTCATAGAAGGCAAGCGAACGCGTTAAGTCACTGACCTGATAGCCAATATGAGCAATCGTGTTGATAAGTTCGCGCATGTTATACCCCCTTACGCACGCACCAGAAACCGTAGAAAGCGACATACACAAAGCACAGGAGCGGAGCGATAAAGGCGATTTGCATATTGCCGCCGTTCATATCCGAGATAATGCCCATCACCAGCGGAATAACGGCCCCGCCGATAATCGACATCACCACGATCGAGCCCGCGGTCTGGGTATCTTTCCCCATCCCTTTGATGACCAGACCAAAGTTTGTCGGCCAGCATGGCGCCATACAGAAGCTGACCAGAATGAGCGCATAGACCGCCAGCATTGAACTGCTGAACACGGCAACCAGTAAAAGGGCGGTGGCGGCCAGGGCAAAGGTGCCGAGCAGCAGCGCCGGGTTCAGGCGGTTCATCAACCAGGTGGCCACGGTTTTACCCACGGCGTAAATCACCAGAGAAGCCAGCAGCCAGTAGGTTGCGGAGTGCTCGCTGGTGCCCTGCTGCACGAGCTGCACAAAGCGAATCGTGAAGCTCCATACGCCAACCTGGGCGCCGACGTATAAAAACTGCGACAGGATCCCGAGGCGAAAGCGCGGGATGGCAAACAGGCGTTTCAGCGTAGGCCCCATGCTTTCTGTCGGGATCTGCTGCTGTTGAGACGGCGTGCCCTTGCAGGACGGGAATTTAATAAACACGAACACCAGCGCCAGTACTACCAGCACGGAGCCGATAATCAGATAGGGCCCGACCACCTGGCCGACCATCTGATGGCGCGCGGCGTCCGCGGCGGCGACGGGCATCGCCAGCAGCTGTTCATGGCTCGGATCGTTTTCGCCAAAGACCATCACCTGGCCAATCAGCACGCCGGAAATCACGCCCAGCGAGTTGAAGATCTGCGAAAAGTTAATGCGTTGGGTGGACGATTGAATCGGGCCCAGCAGGCTTGAGTAGGTATTTGCCGACGTTTCCAGAAAAGAGAGTCCGCAGGCGATCACCCCCAGGCAGGCGAGGAACGCGCCGTAGGTCATGATCTGCGCGGCCGGAACGAACAGGAAACAGCCGAGGGCGTACAGGCACAGTCCAATAATGATCGCCGCTTTATAGGAATAACGCTTTATCAGCGCCGCCGCAGGCAGGGCGACAAAAAAGTAGCCGAGGAAAAAAATCGACTGCACCAGCGCCGTTTGGGTATCCGTTAAATCGAAGCCCTTTTTAAACTGGGCGATCAAAATATCATTCAGGTTGCCCGCCATCCCCCAGAGCGCAAACAGGCAACAGACCAGTAAAAATTGCAGCCAGGGGGTGTGCGGTAAATACGCGCTGGTGTCCAGTTTTTCATGGTGGACCGCCGCTTTATCGACCTTATCCGTGATTAGCGTACTCATTGAGCTATCCTCTTAATGGTTTTTATACAGTAGGGTTTATGCCATTTGATAATCAGAGGCGGCACGTAAAAGCCGTTCTCGTGCCTCCTGGTAATCCGGTAAAGATGATGCGCCCTGCTTTTCGACGCTGACGGCGGCGTAGGCCGCCGCAAATCGGGCTGCGGCATGCAGCGGCTCGCCGCAGGCCAGACGCGCCGCCAGCGCACCGTTAAAGGCATCGCCCGCGCCGGTGGTATCGCGGGGATGAGAAGGAAAGCACGGAATAGGGGATTTCACGCCCTGCTCGCTCAGCAGGGCGCCCTTTGCGCCGAGGGTGATAATGACGTTGCGCGCGCCCTGGGCATGCAGCGCATCGGCGGCCTCGGCCGCGGCCGCCAGAGAGTCAACCCGGCGCCCGGTCATTAACCCGGCCTCCGTCGCGTTTGGCGTGAGCAAATCCACTTTGCTTAGAAAGGCGTGCTCAACGGGCTGCCAGGGAGCGGGATTGAGCACCACGAAGGCTCCGGCTGCTTTCGCGGCGTCAACGACCTGTTCAATGGCGGAAAGATTATTCTCCAGCTGAACCAGCACCACATCCGCGCAGCCGATAGCGGGAATGCAGCCGGCGATTTCATCATCGGTCACCGTCATATTCGCGCCGGGGTCGACGGCAATCATGTTTTCGGCATCGTTGCCGGCCACATAAATCAGCGCATTGCCGGTGGGAACCTCTTCGGCGACCAGCAGCGTCACGGCGTTAAACCCCACGCCCTTCAGATGACGACGGGCAAAATGGCCGAAGGTATCATTGCCAATCTTGCCGATATAGTGAACATTCGCCCCCGCTTTTAGCGCGGCGGTGGCCTGGTTCGCCCCTTTTCCGCCGGCGCTGGTCATGCTCCCGCAGGCCACTAACGACTCGCCCGGCACCGGAAAGCGTTCCACTCTGGCCACCATGTCGAAATTGAATGAACCAAAAACGCAGACTTTTCCTGACATCATTCGCTCCTTTATACGTGCTCGGGGGAGTGCAGCGCGGCGGACAGATCCCGGGACATTTTTTCCCAGGCCTGTGCGAGCGGCATATCCGGGCGGAATAAACCGCTGCTGCCCATCACCAATACCTGCGCCCCGGCTCCCAGCAGCTCACGGTAGGTATTGCGGTTGCATGAGCCGTCGACTTCCAGCAAGAAGTTGAGGCTGCGGCTCTCTTTTAGCTGACGAAGCTGCGCGATTTTGGCGGTCATTGCGGGAATAAACGGCTGACCGGCATAGCCCGGATCGACGGTCATCACCGTGACCTTATCGAGCAGATGCAGATAGTGCTGGATGCTCTCAACCGGCGTTGCGGGATTAAGCACCATCCCCACCTCTTTCCCCGCCTGGCGAAGCATATTGATGACCCGAAAAGCTTCGCGGCAGATGGTTTCCGGATGCAGTGAAATGGCGTCTGCTCCGGCTTCTATCAGCGCCGGGATAAACGGGGCGGGCTCTTCGACCATCAGGTGGACATCGATGGGAAGCGACGTATAGGGCCGAATCTGCGCCACAAAGCTGGCCGATAGCGCCAGGTTTTTCACATAGTGCCCGTCCATCACGTCGACGTGCAGCCTGTCGGCTTTGCCGTTTAAAAAGTGCAGCTGTTCCGCCAGCTTCATCATGTCCATACACATGAGCGAGGGAGAAAGGTAATAACGCATAAGGCCTCTTTTATTCCGGTAGTGGCTGATTTCAGGCAAAGTCTGGCCCTGCCGCGGGAAGCAGCGTTTCGACAATGCGCGTAGTCACCGTCACGTCATGACGGCGTACTCAGGCGATCTGTAGCCCGACGTTATGCCAGGTCATCTCTTTTTCCAGCAGCGGATCGACAAACTTTTCGGTGATTAAACAGTCCAGCTCGCCCAATCCGCCGATCCGCGCGACGCCTGTTCGCCCCAGCTTGCTGCCGTCAACCAATGCCACGGTCTGACGGGCGGCCAGCATCATCTGTTTCAACAGGGCGGCGTGGGCTTCCGTACCCGCATATAAACCGCTATCGCGCTCCAGCCCCTGGCAGGAGAAAAAGAGCGTATCGACGGCGTACTCCCGCAGCGTTCGTGAGGCGGTTTCACCGAAGAACGACTCCTCGGTCGGGGAAAAATCGCCCCCCAGTCCCACGAGATGCAACGAGCGTCTGCTCATCAGCGTTTGCAAGATGCGGATGGAGGGCGTAATCACCGTTAGCGCCATCTCCGGCATCTGCCGGGCCAAAAACCAGCTGGTGCTGCTGCCGTCCAGGACGATGGTCTGTCCCGGCTGGAGACACTGCAGCGCTTTGCGGGCAACGCGCATTTTTCCTTCGCTGTGCAGCAGCGTTCTCTGCTGAAAGCTTCCCTGGCTATCTTCGACCGGCAGGGCGGGCGACACCGCCCGGATTGCCGGCAGCGGGTTCTCCGCCGCCAGCGCTCCGCCATGGCTCCGATTTAAAATCCCTTTCCGTTCCAGCTCGCTCAGATCGCGGCGAATCGTTTCCCTGGAGACCCGAGTCGCTTGCGCAATCTCATTCACCCGCATCACGCCGCGTTGGCCCAGCAGTTCAACAATCAAACGATGACGTTCCAGCGGCAACATAGCTCTCTCCTGAAGTACATAATCAGATTACCTTTCCCTTGCGCAGGACGTTGAGACCTCCGGAATATCCGGCGAAGGCGACCGTTTTGTCGCCGGTCAATGTGACAGCGTACGCATTTTGGCGTCATATCCGGCAGTGGTTTCGCTCTCTCGCCCGTTATTCAGGCATAAACAAAAACAAACAAAAATAAATGCAATATTGCCTTTGCGCCCGTTTATGCCCGTTTGCGCCCGTTCATCAAGGGCATCGCTCATTTCCCGCCTGCTAATTAAAAGCAAATGAAAATAAAAAAATGCTAATTTGATCACGTTATTTTCATTTGGTGCGTTTTTAAATGGATTTAAGCCGATTAAGAGCATTAAATGAAAGCAACTAAAAACAAAGAGCAGGATAAAACCATGAATGAAACAACCCGTCGTTTTGCACGTTTAGTCGACCTGAGCGCAGTCCAGGCCACCAGTACCGAAGCGGACGTTCGCGCCTGCGCCGAGCTGGCTGCCCGATACAACATTATTTCCGTCCATGTGCTGCCCTGCTGGACGCGTTTTCTCAGTACGTTGCTGCCGCAGCAGGGAACGGGAGAGGTAATGATTGGCGGGCCGGTCGGCTTTCCCGGCGGTGGGCATGCGACTGACACCAAGGTTCTGGAAGTGCGGCAGCTGATTGCCGATGGCGCCCGCGAAGTGGATATGGTGGTGAATATCGGCAAAGTGTTATCCGGCGATTATGACTATGTGCGCGAAGATTTGCGCCGCGTGGTGGACGCCGCCGCGCCGGTACCGGCGAAGGTGATCCTCGAAACGCACTATCTCAATGAGGAGCAGATTCGCCGCGTGTGCGATATCGCCGTAGAGGTGGGGATGAAGTGGGTCAAAACCTCCACCGGCTGGGCGCCGACCGGCGCGACGGTGGAAAAAGTCAGCATCATTGCCGACCAGCTTAAAGGCCGAATCGATATCAAAGGCGCAGGAGGCATTCGCGATCTGGAAACGGTGCGCGCGCTTTACCAGCTTGGCGTCCGCCGCTTTGGCATGAGCCACGGCGCGGTAAGCAAAGTGCTGACTGAACTGGAGCAGCACCCGGAACGCTTTCCCGAGCTGAACGCCGATTAAACTGAGAGACCGCGGGCCTGATGGCCCGCCATAAAACGTCACCGGAGTCAGTGATGAAAGATAAAATACTCACGATTGATGTTGGCACTGGCAGTACCCGCGCCGCTATTTTGCGCGTTGATGGCACGATGGTCGGCTTTGCGCAAAGAGAGTATGAGCAGACCACGCCGCGTGCGGGCTGGTCAGAACAGGCCCCGTCTTTATGGTGGCAGGCCGCCTGCGACTGTATACGCGAAGTGCTTTACCGCTATCCTGAAACGGCTGCGCAGATTGCGGTTATTGGCGCCTGCGGGCAGATGCACGGCACCGTCCTGCTGGACGACTGCGGCGAGCTGGTGGAGGACAGGGCGCTGCTGTGGAATGACAAGCGCAGCCAGCCGCAGGTGGATGCCTTTGCCGCGCGCGAAGGGCGGGAAAAGTGGCTGGCGCATTTAAATAATCCGCCCGCGGCGGCGTGGCCGGCTTTCAAATTAGCCTGGTGGCGTGAACATCATCCGGAGCGCTGGCCAAAGCTTGCCAAAGTATTAATGCCGAAGGACTATATTAATTTCATGCTCACCGGCGCCCTGGCGACCGACTATAGCGAGGCGTCCTGCTATTTCCTGATGGACAGCGAAACCCGCGCCTGGTCTTCGCAAGCCTGCGAAACGTTTGGCCTGCGGGTCGATCAGCTACCGGAGCTAAAACTTTCCAGCGACATTATCGGCCAGGTGACCCCGCGCGCATCCGATACGACGGGGCTGCCTGTCGGTATCCCGGTGGTGGCAGGCACGTCCGATATGGCGGCCTCCCTGCTCGGTTCGGGCGTGTATGAGCCGGGGATGGCGTCCGACTCCACCGGCACCTCGACGCTGATCACCGTGGTGTCGCCGCGGCCGTTACGTCATCCGCTGGTCAATAATCTTCATCTGGCTAACGCGGCCTGGGGCGGATTTACGATTCTGGATGCCGGAGGCGATGCCGTCCGCTGGGCGCGGCTGGCGCTGGCCGATAACCAGATAACGCACCCGCAGCTTTTGCAGGAAGCAGCCGCGGTGCCCGCTGGCGCGGAAGGGCTGCTCTTTCTTCCCTATCTGACGGGAGAGCGCCTGGCCGAGCACACGAACTCGCGGGCGCAGTTCTTCGGCCTGCAGCGCAAGCATCGCCGCGGCCATTTATTCCGCGCGGTCCTGGAGGGAGTGGCCTTTGCGTCCTGGCGCAACCTTCGCCAGCTGCAGGCGTGCGGGCAATATCCGCAGCAAATGATCGCTTCCGGCGGCGGCGCGCGCAGCCCGCTGTGGCTTGAAATCAAAGCCGCGGCGTACAATCTTCCGATATTATCTACGCGCAATCAGGAGAATGGCGTCACCGGATGCGGTATTATCGCCGGGGTTGGCGCGGGGCTGTACGCGGATTTTGCCAGCGGCGTGAGGCAGACGGTGCAGTTCGATAAGCTGATTTCGCCGGATCCCCGTCTGCGGGATTATTACCGTGCCTGCAGCGAGCTTTTTGATACGCTCTACCGGCAATCTGCCGCCTTATACGACAGGCTGGATGCCCTGAGCGCAGGACCCGACTGATAAGCAACGGTAAGCCAGCGCCGCGTCGCGCGTAACGTGCCGTAAATAAGAGAGAGGCAGAATGTTTGCAGAAGAAAGACAGGAGAAGTTGCTCAGTATTCTCAGGGAAAAACGCAAAGTGGCTGTTTCTGAGATGTGTGACGTCTTTAATGTATCTGGCGCCACCATTCGTGCCGATCTCCGGCAGCTGGAAGAGGAGGGGCTGCTGACCCGTACCCACGGCGGCGCCGTCCTTCGCACGCGGGCGAGCTTTGAACAGGCCTCTGACGCGCGCGAAATCGTCAACCTCAGCGCGAAAGAGCGCATCGGCCAGCGTGCGGCGGCGCTGGTTGAGGATGGCGACATTATCGTGCTGGATACCGGCACCACGACCCTGCATATCGCGCGCAATATTCGCGACCGACAAAACGTCACGGTGGTCACCAACGATTATCAAATCGCTCGCGAGCTGGAAGCCAGCCCCTCTATTCAAACCATTCTGCTGGGCGGGATCGTGAAGAAGGGGTACCACTGCGTGGTGGCGATCAACGGACGCTCCATTCTTGATACCCTGAACGTCGATAAAGCGTTTATGGGCGCCAATTCGCTGTCGCTGAAACACGGCGCCTGCGTGGCCGATATCATGCTGGCAGAAACGAAACGCGGCATGGTTGAACACGCCAGCCAGGTGATTATCGTCTGCGACTACAGCAAGCTGAATAATACCTCGCTTGCCCAGTTTACCGCCGCGGATCGGATTGATACCGTGGTGGTCGATCGTCTGCCCGATGACGTTCAGGCGTATCGTAATGCCGGCATTCAGGTGATCTCCCTGGATGAAGAGGCGCACCTCTAGCGTTCTGTTCCGGCAGCGGCGCACCGATTCGGAGTACCCCGGTAAAGGACTCGGTGTTGCGCTGCGTATCAACCCGGCGCTGGAGAAAGTGATGGCTTCTCCCGAATATAGCGCAATTAAAGCGCGCTGGATTAAAGCGTCGTTGATTGTGGCGTACAGGAAAGATACCCCCTCAAACGTTCCTGTATGTCATCGGGAGCATCGGCTTATCCGTCAACGAACAAACGGGTTACCGCTTTTCTCCCTTTTTAAAATTTTTCAATACATTATACGCGTAGCTAATATAATTCTTAGCGCGCGGACATTTAAAATGTCACGCGAAACTTCTGAAAAACATGTCCAATGAAATAAAAAGTGGATTTTATTTCAATCTTTATGTCAGAATCGCGTTATGGCAGTAAAACCATATTTTATATATTGTCATTATGCAAGCCATAATGAGCGGATACTACCCAACGCTACAGAAATAACATTCTGAGGCGTTGTCTGATTATTCGCATGGAGAATTATCGCGATGCTATCCTGTCTTAAAAACCTCGCTGGTGATTATTTAGGATATAAATCATATGGCAGGAAGAATAAATGAGTTCGATGACAAATAGTCTGGAAAGATTAAGGAAGGAAAAGGAGGAGATAAAGCGACAGCGGCGTGAGTTTAAAATAAAGTTCGTGTGCTTATATGTCTCAATATTGTCACATCTAAAAGCAAATCCTGATAATAAAGTTACCAAGGGTTCTTTTGGCGATGCCAAAAAAATCACCGTGGCAAACGATGGATTCTTCTTTGATATTAGCTTCAAATATGACTACGCAAGAAATAAAGTGCGGATTATTGTATCTGAAGAAAGCCTGTCTCTGAAAGTCAGGCTCACTCTGCGGCTGACGTCATCAAAAGCGAAATGGCGCATTGTAAAAATATCCCATAAAAAGTTTAAGTATATTTTTAGAGTTATGAAGCCACAGCTGATTGAGGAGCTTATCGTCTTTTTGATCCGCTATCTGTAGATATCTCCTCTCCGTCAATGGGCCAATTAGCCGGGATGCTCGCTTCGATCGTTCTTCCGGCTGCAGGTTGGAATATTCCCTGCCGCGAGTTCCCCCGGGTTTGAGTCGATGAGAATGCCATTAAACGGCATTACTCAATAAAGCCCCCATTAATGCTGTTTTTTCCCGCTTTTACCCCTTTTATCACCCGGGTTTTCAGGCGGGATGAGGTTGCCAGAGTAATTTATTAACTCATTGTAAATAAATGAAAAAGTATCATTTTTGTCATGAATGCCTCTGTCAATCACATTTCCTCTCTCGCCAACTTTAAATCTGTAAAAGTAGACGTTTGTCGACTTTTCATCTAAAAAGTTGGGGGAAGGGACTAGACAGGACCATTATTAGGTTATCAAATGGTTAAATTACGTCACATTAAATGTGAATGATTGGCCTGGTGTATAAAAGGCCAACACGCTTTCCGCTGCGTTAAAGCGCTGCGGACATCTTTGGGAGAAGTTATGCATTCCTCTGTTAATAAAAATGAAACTCGGACCTTTTTTGGTCATCCTTACCCCCTCGGTTCGCTGTTTTTCACCGAAATGTGGGAACGGTTCTCGTTTTACGGTATTCGACCATTACTGATCCTGTTTATGGCGGCCACCGTCTATGACGGCGGGATGGGGCTGGCGCGCGAGAACGCGTCGGCCATTGTCGGGATCTTTGCGGGGACCATGTATCTTGCCGCGCTGCCCGGCGGCTGGCTGGCGGATAACTGGCTCGGGCAACAAAAGGCGGTCTGGTACGGCTCGATTCTTATCGCCCTCGGCCATCTCTCCATCGCGCTGTCGGCGGTGATGGGGGATAGCCTGTTCTTTATCGGCCTGATGTTTATCGTGCTCGGTTCCGGCCTGTTCAAAACCTGTATTTCGGTGATGGTCGGTACGCTGTACAAGAAAGGCGATGCGCGCCGCGACGGCGGCTTCTCGCTGTTCTATATGGGCATCAACATGGGGTCGTTTATCGCTCCGCTGATCTCCGGCTGGCTGATTAAATCTCACGGCTGGCACTGGGGCTTCGGCATCGGCGGCATCGGGATGCTGGTGGCGCTGATTATTTTCCGCGTCTTTGCCGTTCCGGCGATGAAACGCTACGACAGCGAAGTCGGCCTCGACTCCACCTGGAACAGCCCGGTAGTGAAAAGAAACGGCGTCGGCGCATGGCTGCTGGCGCTGACGGTGGGCGTGGCGGTTATCATCGCGTTGATTGCCCAGGGCGTTATCGTGATTAACCCGGTGGCGGTCGCCAGCGTGCTGGTCTACGTGATTGCGGCGTCGGTGGTGCTCTATTTTATCTACCTGTTCGTCTTCGCCGGACTGAGCCGCAAAGAGCGCGCCCGCCTGCTGGTATGCTTTATCCTGCTCATCTCCGCCGCCTTTTTCTGGTCGGCGTTTGAGCAGAAACCGACTTCGTTTAACCTGTTCGCTAACGATTATACCAACCGTATGCTCGGCTCCTTCGAGATCCCGGCGGTGTGGTTCCAGTCGATCAACGCCCTGTTTATTATTTTGCTGGCGCCGGTATTCAGCTGGGCATGGCCTGCGCTGGCGCGCAAAAACGTCCGTCCGAGCAGCATCACCAAGTTTGTTATCGGTATTTTATGCGCGGCGGCGGGCTTTGGTCTGATGATGCTGGCGGCGCAAAATGTCCTGAGCAACAACGGCGCGGGCGTTTCGCCGATGTGGCTGGTGGGCAGTATTCTGATGCTGACGCTGGGGGAGCTGTGCCTTAGCCCGATTGGCCTGGCGACCATGACCCTGCTGGCGCCGGAAAGAATGCGCGGCCAGATGATGGGGCTGTGGTTCTGCGCCAGCGCCCTGGGTAACCTGGCGGCGGGCCTGATTGGCGGCCACGTGAAGGCCGATCAGCTGGATATGCTGCCTGATCTGTTCGCACGCTGCTCTATTGCCCTGCTGATCTGTGCCGCGGTGCTGTGCCTGCTGATTGTTCCGGTTCGCCGGATGCTGGAAAACACCCGTAGCGACAAGCCGCAGGAGCCCGCGGCTAACGCGTAATCCCGCAAAAACCCGGCGCATTCTGCGCCGGGTTTATCCCTTAACGGTAAACAATACCGCCATCGATCAGAATCGACTGACCGGTAACATAATCGGAATCCGGGCCTGCCAGATAAGAGACCAGGCTTGCCACATCGTCCGGCGTTTCGGCGCGGCCAAGGGCGATGCCTTCCACATATTTTTTATAGGTTTCGCCCACCGGCGCACCGGTAATTTCCGCAAAGCGCTTATCGATTTCGGTCCACATCCCGGTTCCCACAATCCCCGGACAGTAGGCGTTAACCGTGATGCCGCGGCTGGCGTACTCTTTCGCCGCCGCCTGCGTCAGGGCGCGTACGGCAAATTTGGTGGCGGAATAGACGCCCAGCAGCGCGAAACCATCATGACCGGCGATAGAGCAGGCGTTGATGATTTTCCCTTTCTGCTGACGATCGATGAATTTTTTCGCCGCCGCCTGAATACCCCACAGGGTACCCTGAACGTTGATGCGCATGATACGGTCCACTTCTTCAGGCGTCACATCGGCCAGCGCCTGAACCTGGGCGATCCCGGCGTTGTTCACGATAATATCAAAGCCGCCCAGCTGTTTTTCCGCTTCATCAATGGCGGCGTACACCTGCGCGCGATCGGCGATGTTAGCGACGAAGGTGGCCGCTTTGCGCCCCAGCGCTTCCACTTCGGCGGCGACGGCGGCAATTCCTTCCGGGTTCACGTCGACCAGCATCACCGACGCGCCGTCTTTGGCCAGACGCAACGCAATACCGCGGCCAATGCCCTGACCGGCGCCGGTCACCAGCGCAACTTTATTTTCGATAGCCATGTCTGTACTCACCTTGTACTGATTAATAAACTAGGGAGGCCCGCGGCTGATGTCGTCGTATCCGCCGCGGCGAATGGCACTACTCTATCGGGCGCGATAAGCGTGGCCTACCCCCCTGATGGGGGGGATAATGAGCGGACGGACTGGATTAAGGAGTAATCGCGGTATGGCTTTTATATCCTCGGCGGATGATTCACTGACAGCGTTTGTTCATCAGGAACCTTTACGTTTCACCGGGACGCTGCCGCTTATTTCCACGCGCTTTACGCCGCCCCGTACGCCGGAAAGCCTGCTGTCGCGGGAGCGCCTGCTGCAGCGCCTCGACGGCGCCGTCACCCGCCGTTTAACCCTGCTGCGCGCGCCCGCCGGGTTTGGTAAAACCACCCTGCTGGCGCAGTGGTACCGACACCGCCTTCGACAAGGGGATGCGCTGGCCTGGCTGAGCCTTGAAGAGGACGACAACGCGCCGCTGCTGTTTATGCGCTATCTGCAGGAGGCGCTGCGGCCGCTGTGGCAGGGGTGGAGCCCGTCGTTTCTGCATCTGTTACAAGGCGAGCTTCCGGCCGAGCTCCCCCTGTTTTTTGCTGAACTCGTTAATCAGCTTAATCAGTGTCCGCACCCGCTATACCTGATCCTCGACGACTATCAGTGCATCAGCGACCCGGCGATTCATCAGGGAATGAGCTGGCTGCTGTACCATGCGCCGCCGGCGCTGCATCTGCTCATCGGTAGCCGTAGCCAGCCGCCTTTAGCCCTGAGCCGTCTGCACATGCAGGACCATCTGCTGGAGATCTATGACCCGGAGCTGCGCTTTAACCCCAGCGAAGCCCGCGCTTATTTCGCTGGCGCGTCGGGGCTGGATCCGCAGGCGATCCCCCGGCTTATCGCGCTCACACAAGGGTGGGTCGCGGGAATGAAAATGGCCGCGCTCTCCCCGGACGCGTCTACGGCGATGGGCCTCGGCGCCAGCTCGCGGTCAATTTCCCGCTATCTGGATGAAGTGATTTTCGCGCCGCTGCCGCCCGAAGTATTCGACTTCCTGCTGCATACCTCCGTGCTTAATCGCCTGCATCCGGATCTGTGCGATGCCGTCTGCGGCCGCCATAACGGCGGCGAGATGCTGAGGTGGATAGCGCAGCACAATCTGTTTCTTTCCGCGCTGGACGACAGCGGCCGCTGGTTTCGCTATCACCCGCTGATGCGCGACGCGCTGCTGCATCGCCTGCGCCACGGCGGGGATATTGATATTCGCCAGCTGCACGATCGCGCCAGCGCCTGGTTCGCCGCGCAGCAGCTGTGGGCCGAGGCGATACGCCATGCGCTGGCCGCCGGAAAATCGGCGGCCAGGGATGCGGAAGCGGGCGCGCAGTCTCTGGCGGAGGAGGGGGATATCGATACCCTGGTGCAGTGGATACGCTACCTGCCAGCCAATCTCGACCCGTCGCGCATCGAGCTTCAGCTTAATCTGGCCTGGGCGTTAGCCCACCGCTTCCGGTTTAGCGACGCTCGCCAGCTGCTCGACGCCATTGAGACGCAATCGGCGGCGCATGGCGGGGCGCTGGCCCACAGCTCGTGGGTGAAGCTGCGCGTAGTTCGCGCGATCTGCGAAGCCTTTGCCGACAATATTGCCCGCAGTATCGCTATTGTCGAACCGCTGCTGCGCGAGGTGCCCTGCGGCGATATCTGGGTTGATGGCCTGGTGTGCAACATCCTCAGCTACTGCCATCTTGCGGACTCCCGGCCGCAGCAGGCGCTGGAGGTGCAGCAGCGGGTATCCGGCGTCAGCGTTGCTAACCGCAACCTGTTCGTGACGGTCTACCGGGCCTTTGTTATGGCGCAGAGCTATTTGCGCCAGGGGAATCTCGCCGAAGCGGAACGTCAGGCCGCGGGGGCGCTGCGCTATGCGGAGCAGCATACCGGCGAGAACGCCAGCAGCGGCGCTACCCTGGCGCCCATTCTCGCCGAGATCGCCTGGGAGCAGGGGAAGGGCGAGCAGGCGCAAAGCCTGCTGGTTCCGCGTCTGGAGACCATCGACAACTTCTGTCCGCCCGACGGCCTTAGCCGCGGCTACATCGTCCTGGCCCGCCAGGCCCGAGAAACGGGGCGGCTCGTGGAGGCCGAATCGCTATTACTGCATGCCGAAGGGCTGGCGGCCCAGCGCGGCTGGCTGCGGGCGCAGGCTCCGCTGCTGGCGGAGCGGATCGCCGTTGCCCTTCACGCGGGCGACAAACTGGCCGCCGACGCGCTGCTGCTTCGTCTGCAGACCCTTAGCCAGACGGAGGCTGCCGGCGGATATATCGCGCTCAGCCAGAGCCGCCTCCTTATCGCCTCCGGCGAACCGTTGGCCGCCGCGCGGCTGCTGGATACGCTGGCCGGCGTACGGGAAACCAGCGGCGAGTGGCTGTTCGCCGTGCGTTTGCGGCTCAGGCAGGCGCTCGCCCTCTGGCGTGCCGGCGAGCGGGAGCAGGCGATGGCTGTCTGCCGACCGGCGCTTGCGCGCGCGCTGCATCAGGGGCTGTGGCGCAGCCTGCTGGAGGGGAGGGAAGAGATGGCTGCGCTGCTGGCGGAGATACACAAGCGCGGCGCGGCGGATGATGCGCTGACCGCCGATATCGCCGCTTTGCTGTCCCGCTTCGCCGCCGCCGGTATCGTGATTGATACGGCGCGTCCGCAGCCGCCCGCGCTGCGCCTGACTGAACGGGAGCAGCAGACCCTGCGTTTAATTGCCGACGGCTATTCCAATAAGGGCGTCGCGCGCGAGCTGGGTATTTCGGCGGAAACCGTCAAATGGCACCTTAAGCAGCTATATGAAAAGCTGCAGGTTAAGGGACGCATCCAGGCGGTAAACCAGGCGCGCGAATGGCGCCTGTTAAGCTAGCGCGATGGGGCGTTCTCGCTCAGCGCCGGGCCGCGGTAATCGCCGCCCAATGCTTTAATCAACGTGATATCGGTGCTGAGCCGCTGGGCCTGGATATCCAGCAGCAAAAGCTGCTGCGCGATGGCCGGGCGACGCGCCTCCTGCGCCGCATAGTAGCTGACCAGCCCGCGCTGATGGTGCGCGCTGGCGCTGCGGGTGGTCACCATCGCCGCCGTCACTTTCTGCTGCTGCAGGGCGGCCTGCTGATTCAAATCGTTCAGTTGGCTGGAGCTAATCGCCACGTCGCGCACCGCATCCAGCACCGCCTGGTTGTACTGCTTAATCAAAATATTGCTCGCCGTACGCGTCGATTTCAGGTTGGCGTTTAAGCGCCCGCCGTCAAACAGCGGCAAATAGAGCCCCGGCAGTATATTGATCTGCTGGAATGAGGACTTAAACAGATCGCCGACGCTCAGCGCGTTGTAGCCCCAGAAGGCCTTGATATCAAAGTGCGGGTAAAAGGCCGCTTTTGCCGCGTCCACCTGGCTCATGGAGGCGCTGACGTAGCCGCGCAGGGCCTGGAGATCCGGGCGGCGGGCCAGCAGCTCAAACGAGAGCGAGTCCGGGAGTGTTTCCTGCAGCGCCGGCAGCGCCACCGGGTGGATCTCCGGCATGCTATGCGCATCAGCGCCGATCAGCGCCCGCAGGGTTTCCCGATACTGCGTTATCGTTCCCTGCGCCGTAATCACCTGCTGCTGCGCCGCCAGCAGCTCCGCCTGGGCATTGGCGACATCGACGCTATCCTCGACGCCGCGCGCGGTACGATGCTCGTGCGCCTGCACCGAGAGGCGGGCGATAGCCTCCAGCTGGTTGAGTAATTCGATTTTCTGAAAAGTTGCCTGCATCGCGAAATAGAGCTGAGCGACGCTGCTGGCGAGATCCAGCTCGATACCGGCGGTCTCCGCCTGGCGGGCGTTCTTTTCGCCAATCGCGGCGGCGACGCGGGCGCGGTCGGCGCCCCATAAATCGATATTCAGCGTCGCTCCGACGCCGACCGTATTCAGCGTGTACCAGGGGCCGTTTTTATCCACCGGCAGGGAGAAGGAGTAGGGCCAGGTAAACTGTTTATTGGTCACCCGCAGGCGGTTTTGCGCCGCCACGGCGGTGGCCTGTACGCCCATTGCCGACTGCGCCAGCTCAACCGTGGACTGCGATTGCGAAATACGCAGCCGCGCCGCCTGCATGGTGGGGGAGTTCTGCAGCGCGCGATTAACCAGCATATTGAGCTGGGGATCCTCATAGCCTTCCCACCACCGTGCCGTCGGCCAGCCGCTGTTCGCCAGGTGGATCACCTGCGCCAGCTCGGCCTGCTGCGGGTTGACCAGCGGTGCCTGGCCGGGATCGTCCTGAATTAACGCGCAGCCGGTTAACAGCGTCAGGGCGAAGGCAAGCGCCAGGGAGCGCCAGATGCGCGGAAGAGGAGTGGTTTTCGTCATGATCGGGTTGCCTGTCGCGGAATAACGGAGGATGCAAAGGGCCATGCCGGCAGGGCGGCCAACGCGTTGACCAGCGGCGCGCCGAACGGATTCGCCGGATCCGGCTGCGGCGCCTGAACGCGCTCAACGGTATTTTGCTGCGCATCGATATCGCTGGCGTAGGCTTCAAGCCGCCGGGCGCAGCGCGCTAAAAAGGTATCTTCCGGCGCGGCGTAAAGGCGATAGCCTTCGCTGAGGCGCAGGATCTCCTCTGCCTGACGAAAGGTTGCCCGCGCCGGCCAGCTTTTGGCTTCCGGCCACGGGTGCGCGTAGGTTCCCAGCGGCTCGGCGGACACCCGGTTAATTAAGGTTTCGCTCTCGGTCAGCGCGGCAAACAGCGGTACCTGCTGAACCTCATCGTTGCGGGCGGCGAGGGTTTGCGCCAGCTGGCGATAAAGCTGGGCCAGACGCGCTTTCAGCTGCGGCGCTTCGCTATCGGGCCATAAATAGAGATGAACAATGGAGGAAACCAGCACGCCGAGCAGGATGCCGATAACCCGGTCGCGCAGCTCGGTAAGGTTGCTGAGCGGGCCAAACCAGCTCAGGAAGGCCAGCGCGAAGGTAAAGCCTATCTGAATGCCGGCGTAGGCGATGCGCTCCGATCCCGCCGCAATCCACGCCGCCAGCGCGAGGACCGGCAGGGTCATCGCCAGCAGGCCGCTCAGCGAATCGGTCCAGGGCTGCACAAAGACGATCAGAAGCAGCGCAATCAGCGTGGCCAGCAGCGCGCCGCCGATGCGTAGCCACGTTTTCTGCATGGTGGCACCCAGGCCCGGCTGGGCGACGATCACGCAGCTCAGCATGATGGTGTGGATGCCCTGCCAGTCGGCGGCGGTGTAAAAAACGTAGCACAGCAGCGTCGCCAGCAGCGTTTTCAGGGCAAAGTGCAGATAGGCCGGATTGGACCACGCGTCCGGCAAAAGCAGCGGCGCTTTTTCCACTTCGCCCTGCGGCAGCGGGATGGTTTCGCCGCGCGCCAGCCGCGCCAGAACCTCGGCGATTTCCTGCAAAATGGCGCTGTTGGCGCCGTCGCGCGGGACAATCAGCGGCTGGACCTCCGCCGCCGCGGGCAGATTATCCGCCAGCGCATTAAGCTGACTGGCTATCCGCCGACGCGCATCGGGATGGTCGTCGCCCGGCTGGAGCAGCGCCGTCAAATGAGAGCAGCTCAGCGCGGCGGCCATCAGCGACTGCCAGGCCTGCGGGCTGGCAGCAATCTCCGGCGTGGCGCGCGCGGCCTGCTGATACAGGGACCGCAGTTGGTTAAACTGCCCGGCAATCTCGGTAACGGTGGGTGGCGGCGTGCCATCGTCCGGCTGGCTCAGGCGCCGCGCCGTCTGGCGGAGCATCACCACCAGCCGGGCTTTAAACTGATAGCCGGGAAACGCCTGCTGGAAACAGGCGTTGACCAGCAGGGTCACCAGAATCGCGGTGTTGATCGCCACCCATAGCCACAGCAGCAGGCGCACCAGAATTTCGCTCTGGCTGGTCATTGACGGGAAGGTCTGGGCGTAGATGACCGCCAGCGCCACCACGAAAAACGCCAGCCCCAGCTTGCCGAGCACCCGCATCAGGTAAATGGCGCAGAAGAACAGGATCACCGAGGCGACCAGGCGGATCAGCGGATAGTCATAGGTCCACTTGATAATCAGCAGCACGCCGCCGAGCGCGACGCTGACGGTGAGCACGAAAACCACGCTGACCAGCTTAATCATCAGCACATTAGGCTGGCTGACGTAAAACACCACGATCAGGGCGACGGCGAGGAAGGGAATATGCAACGTCATAAACAGCACGATCAGCACCGCGCAGCTGAGCGTCAGGCGCAGGGTGTAGTTCGCCCGCCCCGGCGCATCGCGGAGTTCACGGGTGAGAAACGGCCACAAGCTCTGCATGCCGTCTCCTTATTGCGGCTGCAGAACGGCGCTGGCGGAGGCGCCCATACGGAACAGGGCCGGGTCGGGGTCTTTGACGGCGATTTTGACCGGGAAGCGCTGGGAGACGTGGACCCAGTTGATGCTCTTCTGGATGACCGGCAGGCCCTCGATGACGCTGCCGCCGTCGGGCAGAACGCCGGTGCCGACCGAGTCGACCACGCCCTCAAAGGTACGGCTGTGGTTGGTCATCACGGTGATTCTGGCCGGAACGCCGGGCCGCACGTTTTTTAAATCGGTTTCGCGGAAGTTCGCCACTACGTACCAGTGGTCGTCATCCAGCAGGGTAAAGACCGGCTTCAGGGCCGAGGCGTACTGGCCGATCGTGGTTTTCAGCGCCACCACTACACCGTTAAACGGCGCGCGCACTTCGGTGAATTCAAGGTGCAGCTCCGCCAGCGCAATCTGCGCGAGGATGCCCGCCCGCTGCGCCACCATGGCATCGACGCCGGTCACGGCGGCGGAAGCCTGTTTCGCCTGCAGCAGGGTGGCCTCCAGCTCGGCGCGCGCCGCTTTTTCGGCCGTTCGCGCCTGATCAAGATCCTCCTGGGAGGCAAACCCTTGCGGTACCAGCGGCTCAAGACGAATGCGTGAAGAGGTGGTCTGCTTAACCAGCGCCTTAGCCCGTTCAACGGCGGCGCTGACCGACTGTGCGTTGTACTCCTGCGCTTTGATTGTGCGCTGGGTCAGCATAATCTGCGCATCAAGAGTGGTCAGGCGGGCTTTGGCATCGTCGAGCATCGCCTGGTAGGGGCGAGGGTCGATGCGGAACAGCAGGTCGCCTTTTTTTACCCGCTGATTGTCGCGAATCGGCATCTCGACGATCCGCCCGCTCACTTCCGGCACCACGTCGATGGTGTCGGCATACACGTAGGCATCGTTGGTTTCCGGTGAGGTTTGTAGCTGCCAGATAACCAGAATCAGCGCCACGATAGCGGCGAGAACGAGCGCCAGCAGGGGCCATTTTTTGCGGATAACGCTTGAGCGGGATTGAGTCATCGGTATCTAGTTTACGAAGAGCAAGAACCACATAATCGTGGCGAACAGGAACATCAGCGCCAGATAGCTGAAGACCAGTGGAGAAAATCTCGACTGCCATCCTTTACGCACAATCAGGATATGGCAGGGAATAAGTAACAGCGCGGCGCCTGTTAAGCAGAAAAACCAGCCCGGGAATGCGGCGCCTAATACCGGAATCGCCGGGGATAATGAGCAGCCGGAGAGCGTAAATAGCAAGAATAAGAGCGCAGGGCGCGGCAGCTTTACAATGCGATTCAAGGCTAAATACCTGAGTGCTCGGGTTAGGATGGAATGAGTTTAATCTCACTGCCAGGGAATTTAAAGATGGATATAACAGAAGCGTCCGTACTTTATCGGCAATCAGAACATTTTCTTTGGCTAAAGAGTGCATAGAAAATCATTCATTCTGCATTAACGGCGTGCAGCTACCGAAATAAAATTTCACCCGTTACCGATAGTCAGCGGTTGTTGACAGGACTATGCTTAGAGACAAAGTTATAAAAAATAGTCAGAACTGAGGCAATGTCATGGATAAAGAACTATTAGACGCGGGCTATCGCGCCTATACCGGCGAGAAAATCGATGTCTACTTTAACACCGATATCTGTCAGCACTCGGGCAACTGCGTGCGCGGCAGCGCGAAGCTTTTCAACCTGAAACGCAAACCGTGGATCGTCCCCGATGAGGTGGACGCGGCCACGGTAGTTAAGGTTATTGATACCTGCCCGAGCGGCGCACTGAAGTATCGCCAAAAATAAGCGAGGAAACGATGGAAATACTGGAAGGTCATAATAAGTTTTACGTCAATGACGCCGACGGGAATCAGGTGGCGGAAATTGTTTTTGTGCCCACGGGCGAGCACCTCAGCATTATTGAGCATACCGACGTTGACCCCAGTCTGAAAGGGCAGGGGGTAGGGAAAAAGCTGGTGGCGAAAGTGGTAGAAAAAATGCGCGGCGAGCAGCGTAAAATTATTCCACTATGCCCGTTTGCCAAACATGAATTTGATAATACCCGCGAGTACGACGATATTCGCGCCTGAATAAATGCGCCAGCATGCTGGCGCAACAATTTGAGTCGAGAGCTGACGGCCGCGTATTGTACCGCCTTCTATTACAAGCTAACCCTTTACCAGCCATATGGCTGGTAAAGGTTATAAGCTATTGGCAACCGCCGAGTTATGGCAAGAGATTACTCATAGACAAATGTTACCCCTATAATCGATTGCACGTTACCCGCGGTAATCGGGTCGCTGGTTCGCGCGTAGGTAGCGGTCAGACCCAGGTTCACCGGTGAGGTACCTACTTTACCCAGCGAGACGTTACGGTTGGCAGGGACCACGGTACCATTGCGCGTTATCTGTACGCCAATGCCCTGCGCTGGCGAGGCGGAAGCAGTGTTGCGGAAAATGGAATTGCTCCTGTCCGCCGTTGTCCCCGTCAGGTAATAGGCGATATTTTGATTTTGTGCGCAGTGAATCGTGACCGGAACGGCCATGGTGCCCGGATAGTCTGGAAGCGTGACGGTGACATCTCGGGTTGACACGTCGCAACCGCCAGTGGGAATGACGACATTATTATTAGCGTAGATATTCCAGGTAAAATCCTTGGGGTTTCCGTTGCTGGCAACTTTATGCATATTAAGTCTCGCTATGAGTTCGCCAGCATTAATCACGACGCCGCCCGCGGTGCCGGTTGCTGTAAGGTACATACGCAACGGCAACCCGAGATAGTTATTGTCGGTAACGATATATTTTGATGAACTACTGTTCAGCGGTAGTGGGTAACTATTTGTATTCCAATAAATGCTACCGGTAAACGCTGCCAATGCCCCACCGAATGCAGTACCGTTGGTGAGATTAATGTAGTCAATAAGTTGGTTGCTTTCGCTTCCGTCGTCATTTCTACAGAATATTGAAGAAGATAAATCGACAACCAGGTTTTGCCCCACGCCAATAGAAGGCGCCAGATTGACGTAAATATTCGCTGAGCCGGAGTCCATTGTTTGCCCGGTATCGGGAACTTGACAGGAGAATGCCGCGGCATCCAGCGACCAGCCCATCAGAAGCAGGGAAGTAAACAAAACGATAATTTTATTCATTAACACATTCTCCTGGCTCAGGCGTAGGTATAGGTGACGCTAATCACCGCCTGAATAGTTCCTTGCGTCGCACCGCCGTTGACGGTCAGCGCCCTGACCTTTAGAGGAAAGCGGGTTGATTGCGTCGACGCATCTACCTGTACCGTTTTTGTGGCGCCGGTATTCAGCGTGTTTCCACCCTCATCCTGCAGCTCAAGCTGGATATTGCCGGCGGTACCCTGGTTCTTGTAATAGCCGGTGGCGTCCGTCGTACCGCTGAAGCTGGCGGTGACCCGCGACGTGCCGACCGGGCAGTTGTTTAAATCGAGAGCGGTGCTTTGCCAGGACGATGCGGAACCTGCTGATACCAGACTGAAGGTACTGAGTTCCCCCAGCTCGACGCTGGCGTTGGTCGTTGAAACCGTGCACGGTTTAGCCACCACCTTGCCGTTAACGGTAATGGTGACGTCGGCGGCCTGTAGCGCCGGGGAAGATGCGGCCAGCATTATTGCCAGAAGCCACCCGGTATGAATCCATTTCATCAAAGCCTCCGGTTACTGAAATTCAAGCGTGAATGTTGCGGTTGCATTAACGTGCCCGGCGGTCACCGGCACCCGGGTGGCCATCAGCCGGGCGTATAAGTTCAGCGTGTTGGTCTGGCCGGGAGTCAGCGTGGTCCAGGGGATCGCTGACGATGCGGCATTGAGCGGCAGCGCCGTCTGCTGCGCGCCAAGGATCTGCACGCCCATCCCGGCCGCCGCTGAGGCACCGCCGTCGAGCTGTAACAGGTCGGTGTTGATGCTGTCTGCAACGCCAACAAAGCCGACCTTCACCGCGGTGACCGAGTTGCCGCAGGGCGACAGCACGATACGAAACGGCACCAGCGGCGTGGTCGCCCCAACAGCACGAAACTGCTTCGCGGCGTTATCCATCAGGTCGACGGTAAAATCTTTCGACTCACCCGCCACGGCGCAGGCGTTATCGCGAACGTAGCCGCTGATGGTGATGGTGCTGTCCGCCGCGCTGGCGCTGGCAACCACCAGCGACAGAAGGGCACCGAGGAGATAAACAGGTGTTTTCATCATCATGACTTCCTTAGCGGCAGACTGCCGACAGCTGGCTCAATGCCTGGTTCTTGCTTTCCGGCGGCAGGCTGTAGTCAGCCTCGCAGCTGGCGTTCGGACCTTCGCCCCATTTTGCCTGCACCTTGCCCGCCAGCGGCATCCCGCTCAGGTAGACCTGGCCGTTATCGGCGATGATGCTGCTGGCCTGGCTGCCGTCAGAAGTCACCAGCGCGCCAAAGGGAACCGGCTTACCGTTGTAGGTGAGCGACATCAGCAGCTTGAGCCCGACGTGGGCCTTAAATTCCGCACGAACAATGGCGCCGTGGGTCGGCACCACGCTGGCCACCGCATCGTCCAGGTCGACGTTATCGGCCAGGCTGTTGGTGTCCAGCGCCACCCGGTTTTC
>OFLN01000011.1_pt1 | contig 188170 bp, 187 predicted proteins | sample 1540821 | NCBI WGS metagenome assembly OFLN01 (sample SAMEA4413037, study PRJEB24355) | metagenome | biome: human; feature: gut; material: faeces | place: United Kingdom | collected 2010 | reverse complement strand
TCTACGTGACCGGCGGCCAGGTGGATAACAAACGCACCGCGAAGGTGAACGGCACCAAAGACGAGCAGCTGGATTCGTTAAACCTTGGCGGCATGTTTGAAGCGTGGTTCTAGAAGCCGACGGACTCAACAACGAAGAGGCTGGCGTGCGCCAGCCTCTTCGCGCGTTCAGCTATCTCAATGCACCGTCAGGCGCAGGGCCAGGTCCTGCGGGTAGGGATCAAAGTAGTTCTGCGCCTGCAGATAGCGATCCGGGTATTCGGCCAGATAGTGCTTAAGCAGCGTTAACGGCGCAAGGATAGGCAGCAGCCCGGAGCGATAGTTAAGGATCACCTCCCGCAGCTCGCCGCGCTGGCGGCTGTTTAGCTGGTTACGAAAGTAGCCCTGAATATGCATCAGCACGTTGGTGTGGTTTTTACGCGAGGCGGGCTGTTTCAGGATCGCCATCAGTTTTTCGCGGTAGATCGCAAAGAAAGCCTCCAGATCCTGCCATTCGTGGAGCGAGGCAACGAACGGGCCAATCTCGCGGTATCCCGCCTGATGATGGGCCAGCAGCTGCAGTTTATAGCGGCTATGGAAATCCAGCAGCGCGCGGCGCGTCAGGCCATTTTTGTGCAGACAGTTAAGCTCGTGCAGGGCGAAGACCCGTTCGACAAAATTCTCACGCAGCACCGGATCGTGCAGGCGGCCATCTTCTTCCACCGGCAGCCACGGATATTTCTCCATCAGCGCGGCGGTAAACAACCCTGTGCCTTCTTTTCGCCCGCGATTGCCCTTTTCATCGTACAGCCGCACGCGCTCCATGCCGCAGCTGGGCGATTTGGCGCAGACGATAAATCCCGATAGCTCGCCCAGGGTCGAGAGGTGGGTGCTGGCAAAATCGGCCATCTTCTCCGTCACATCGTCGTGCGGTGCATGCGTGAAGCGCATGCGGATTTCTCCTGCGGTCGTTTGCACCAGCCGCAGCGCCGGGCGCGGGACGGGGAGGCCGATAGCCATCTCCGGGCAGACGGGTTTAAACGCCACCCACTGCGCCAGCTCGTCCATCACGAAGCCCATGCGCTTATGCCCGCCGTCGAATCGTACGGCAGAACCAGTCAAACATCCGCTGATCCCAATGACAGGTTGTGTGTTCATGGCGTAGTCCTCTTTTATTGTGCGGTTCGGGTGAAGAAAAGGGTCACGGTGGCGACGGTAATACCGAATTTCTTCATCTCGGTTTTGTTGAACAGATGCGCGTCGTCCTGCAGGAACATCCAGTCGTCGAAGTGCAGTAGCCAGGTGCTACCGCTGGCCGTCACGTTCATGCTGTAGCGCCAGTGAAAAGCGTTGCCCGCCGCCTGGCCGCTCGCCACGCCGGCAATGTCCCCCGCGGTGCCTTCATAACGGTGGTCGCCGGTGCGGCGAATGCGCCATACCCGCTGCTGCTTTTCGCCATCATCGTAGATAAAGCGTTCGTTGAGCGTCAGCGTGTCGCCAACAACGTCGCCGTCAATGGCGACATGGAAGCGGCGCAGCTGTTTGCCATTGCGATCCTGAACCATCCCCCAGGCTTCCCTTTTGCCCTGAAAGTAGTGGAAAATGTCCAGCACTGGCTGCTGCTGCCGGTAGTCGGTCACTTCGGCGCTGCAGCCCGCCAGCGCCAGCATCAGCAGCGCGAGGCCAAGGGTCAGAATGCGTTTCATGATGTTCGCTCCGCGGTAAGCTGCACAACGCTGATGGTGCGGGCGTTAAACCCGGCTTCGCAGTAGCCGAAGTAGTAGAGCCACATGCGGCGGAAGCGATCGTCAAAACCGAGCTTCTCAATATCCTGCCAGGCGTGGATAAATCGCTGCCGCCAGTGGGCCAGGGTGCGGGCATAGTCCGGCCCCATATCGAACAGATCGCGCACCACAAAATCGGTGTGTCGCGTCATCAGCTCGTTCATCGCCGTGATGCTGGGCAAAAAACCGCCGGGGAAGATGTAGCGCTGAATAAAATCCACGTTTTTGCTGTAGCCGCGATAGCGCTGATCCTGGATGGTAATTGCCTGGATCGCCATTCTGCCGCCCGGGCGCAGCCGCGCCTGGCAGGTGCGAAAGAAAGCCGGTAGATAGCGTTGCCCCACGGCTTCAATCATCTCCACCGACAGTAGCTTGTCGTACTGGCCGCTCAGATCGCGGTAATCGCAGAGCAGTACCTCGACGCGATCCTGCAGCCCGGCGCGGGCAATTCGCGCGTTGGCCCACTGGAACTGTTCCTGCGACAGGGTGGTGGTGGTGACCCGGCAGCCGTAGTGGCGCGCGGCGTACTCGGCCATCGCCCCCCAGCCGGTGCCAATCTCCAGGAGATGATCGCCGGGCGTAAGCGCCAGACGCTCGCACAGGCGCGCCATTTTGGCCCGCTGGGCCTGGGTGAGATCCTGGCCGTCGTCGGTAAACAGCGCGCTGGAGTAAAGCAACTCGTCGTCAAGGAAGTGGGCGTAAAAGTCGTTGCCCAGATCGTAATGGGCGGCGATATTCGCCTTCGCCTGCGCGCGCGAGTTGCGGCGCGTCCAGTGGCGCAGCCGCTCTACGGGCTTGCCCAGTAGCCGGAAGCCGCGCTCCAGCCGCCCCAGTACCTGGCCGTTACGCGCCAGGATCTGCAGCAGCGGCGTCAACTGCTGGCTCTCCCATTCGCCGTCCATCCAGGCCTCCGCGGCGGCGAGGCTGCCGCCGGTCAGTAAACGCCGGTAGACGCCTGCTGAGAGCACGTGCACCTCGGCGCGCAGCGCGGCGGCGGGGTCGCCAAAGTGAAAGGTTTGCGCCCCTTCGCGTACGGTGAGCGCCCCTTCGCGAATGCCGCTCAACAGACGAAAGAGCAACCAGCGCGCGATACGCACGTTGCGCGGGATATCGGGTTCAAGCGCAAAGACAGGATCGGTCATGAGCGTTCACTCCTGCTGACAGGGTGGTTGTACAGCGGCACGCGCTTGAGCCATAGCCGCAGCGCCTGCCAGTAGATCGCGAGGACGGTTTTCAGCGTCATCAGCGGAATGCGCAGCAGCAGCCCGCGCAGGCTGGCCCGCGTTAAAGGCGCGCGGCTCAGGGCCAGCGTGGCGTCGAAGACTTTCGCGGCCTGATGGTTCTCGATATGCATGTGCAGCGTTTTACCGGGACTGTTAAAGCGCCAGAGGTAGACCATATCCATCGGGTTAAACGGCGAGACGTGAAAGGCTTTCGCCAGCGGACGCGCCCGTTGACCATCTACCGCATAGTAATGGCGCTCATTCCACGGCGTGTTGCGCACTTCGGCCAGCACCCAGCGCAGGGTACCTGCGCCGTCGTAGCAGTAGTAAAAGTTGACCGGGTTAAAATGAAAGCCCAGGTAGCGCAGTTGGGTCAGCAGCATGACGCGGCCATCCGGGCGCGCGCCGGTCAGGCTTTCCAGCCGGTTCAGAACCTGCGCTTTCAGCGGCGTGCCCAGCGGATAATCCGCATCGTAAAAAGAGGCGGCAGCAAAGCGATTGCGGCGGATACCCGCTTCGCCGAGCCGATCCAGCTCATCCAGATCGAGCAAGGCCATAAAGATGCGATAGCGAAAGTGGTGCGCTTTCGGCTGAAGACGGCGGTGGCGTAATACGCCCTGATAGAGGCAGCTGTTCATGTCAGAGGTTCTCCGCCGCGATGATGCCGTTGACCACATCGAGGGCGCTGCGCACGCCATCTTCATGAAAACCGTTATACCAGTACGCGCCGCAGAACCAGCTCCGCTGGCGGCCGTTAATCTCCTCGCGCCGCATCTGGGCGGACCAGCTTTGGGGATTAAATAGCGGGTGTTCATAGACCATACGCTTCCAGACGAAGCGCGGGTCCACCGGGGTTGGCGGATTGAGGGTGACGCAGAACAGCGGGGCGTCGGCAGGCAGGCCCTGGAGAATATTCATGTTATAGGTGACGCAGGCGCTGGCCTGATCCTGTTCGCTCAGGCGATAGTTCCAGCTGGCCCAGGCGCGCTTGCGCACCGGCAGCCAGCGGGGATCGCTGTGCAGGACCACCTCGTTTCGCTGCCAGCCGATATCCCCCAGTATTTCGCGTTCGGCGAGGGTCGGGTCCGCCAGCATGGCCAGCGCTTCGGTAGAGTGGCAGGCGAAGATCGCCTGATCGAAGTGCTGCTCCCCCGATGCCAGCTGGAGCGTGATGCCATCCTGATGACGGATCACGTTCTGCACCGGCGCATTGAGGCGCAGGTGCAGGCGATCGCCAGACCGGGCAAGCAGGGCGCGTACGTATTCGCGCGAGCCGCCGGGCACCACGTACCACTGCGGGCGCTGGCGGATATCCAGCAGGCCGTGATTATCAAAGAAGCGCAAGAACAGCGCCAGCGGGAAGCGGCGCATCTCCTGTAGCGACGAAGACCAGATAGCGGCCCCCATCGGCAGGATATAGTGGCGTGCGAAAAAGGGGCTAAAACGGTGCCGCTCAAGAAAGGTCTGCAGCGTGGCGCCCGGGTCGAACGCCCCCGCCAGAGCCTGCTTCGCCAGGCGATTAAAACGGACGATCTCCGTCAGCAACCTCCAAAAGGCCGGCTTTAGCAGATTGCGCCGCTGGGCGAAAAGCGAGCTCAGGCTGTGGCCGTTATACTCCAGCCCGCTCTGCGGATTGTGGACCGAAAAGCTCATCTGCGTTTTTTGACCGCTCAGCCCAAGCTCGTTAAGCAGGCCCATAAAGCGCGGATAGGTGCGATCGTTATACACGATGAATCCGGTATCGATGGCCCAGGTACCCTGCGGCGTGGCGATATCCACCGTGGCGGTATGCCCCCCCGGCGTGGACGCCGCTTCGAACAGGGTCACTTCGTGTTGCCCGGCAAGGCGCCAGGCGCAGGTCAGCCCGGCAATGCCGCTGCCAATAATCGCGATTTTCATGGGCGCACCATCCTGCGCAATAGCCTGCGCTGGAGTCCTTCAGGAAGCCCGGCCAGCAGCCGCAGAAGCAGGCAAAAGCCCGTCGGGAAGGCGATACGATCGTGCCCTTTCGCCAGTCCGCGGCGAATCGCTTTAACCGCCTGCTCCACGCTCACCTGGCCGGGCATAGAAAAATCGTTTTTACGCGTCAGCGGAGTGTCAACAAACCCCGGCGAAACGACCGTGACGGCGATCCCTCTTGGCTCCCAGTCCAGGCGCAGACTGTTGGCAAACCAGGTCAGCGCCGCTTTCGAGGCGCCATAGGCTTCGGCCCGAGGAAAGGGTAGCCAGTGCGCCATCGAGCTCACCAGCACCACGCGATTCCCGGCTGACAGCTGCGACTGAAGCGCCGCCAGGCAGTTCACCGGCCCGAGAAAATTAGTGGTGATGACCCTTTCAACCAGCCCGGCATCCACCGTTCCGTGATCGAGATATTCGCAGGTCCCGGCGCAGAGAATGATCAGATCGGCGCGGCAGTCAGCGAGCGTCTGGCGACAGGCATCCCTGTCCGTCATATCGAAAGAGCGGACGCTGATGTGGGGACTGTGCTGCTGTAGCGCCGACAGACGCGACGGATCGCGGCCGCAGGCGATAACCCGGTGGCCGTCCGCAGCGAAGGACCTGGCGAGCCCGGCGCCAATGCCGGAGCTGGCGCCGGTGATGAGCACCGTCATCATGACCGCACCCTCCGTTTAGCGCCGCGCACCGCCCAGCCCAGCAGGGGAAGGTGTTCGTACAGCATCTCCCCGGCGTCGTAGTAGTCACGCTGGTGAATAATTCGTTCGTCTTCAACGGTGACCACCGAGCAGCCCGCAAGCTGTAGCGCCTTTCCCCCGGCAAGTCGCGGATGCGACCAGTGCATGGTCCAGGCGACGGCAAAACGTTGACCTTCGCAAAGCGGGGCATCGAGGGTGAAACGGCAGTAATCGACGTTGGCCAGCAGGTGCGAAAGATAATCCTGGATCGCGGACAGCCCCTGGTGTTGGCCAAAAGGATCGATCAGCACCGCATTCGTGTGGTACAGCGCGGCCAGCGCCGAAGGCGGCTGGGTATCCAGCGTCGCGTAGTACGCGCTAAAACGACTGATGGCGGACGACGAGGGACTCATAGGTCACTTCCTGAGTAAACAATATGGCATAGTTAAAACTTACACAATTAATATTATTTGTCCAAGTTTAGACTAAAATATTTTTTATTTTCATTGATTATCAGTTGGTTGCTAACATGTCTTTGAAGCATGATTTTGTGGGTGTTGGAGAGAAAAGAAGAGTCAGCGGGCTTGTTAGGAAAAAGAAGAGGGGCAATTCTGAGGGACCAGCTCATTGCGCCACGGAGCGGTGGCGCACGCAATTAGAGCGCGACAATCTCCAGAGAGATAACCTGCTGCTGCCAGCGTTCAACCTGTTTCAGCCGGGCTGCAGAGAGTTTACCGGTCGTCACCAGCAGCCATTTGCGATCCGGCAGGATCTCCGGCGCCAGGGTCGCGGGGGGCGAGGGAAGGATGTCGATGCGGTGGCCCTGACCGGTGCGTTTGAGCGCTTCGAGCCAGATTTCGCAGGCGTCCGTCAGGTGCCAGCCGGTGATCAGATAGTTATCGCCGGGCGCCTTTTTGTCCCCTTCGAGGCAAAAGGAGGTGTAGGCGATAATGATGCCGTCGAGGATTTCGCGCAGCGTCATGATGGCCGGTACGTTGGCGGAAACCTGGCTACGCAGCGGGCGCAGTACTTCGGTGACCAGCTCGGGGCGGGGGGATTCACGACCGGCGTCGTAAATCAGCTGGCGCAGGGATTCGATTTTCCCCTCTTTAAGCCGCTGGAGCATACTCTCCTGCAAGGTGATCCAGTTATTCGTCCGCCGTGCGCCAGGGCGTGCCAGCAGCGGTTTTACCTGGCTGACAGGTACCCCTTTTTTTACCCAGTCGAGGATTTTAAGCGCCTGCTGAATATCGTCATCGTTATACAGGCGATGGCCGCCATCGGTACGCTGTGGTTTAAGCAGGCCGTAGCGACGCTGCCAGGCGCGGAGCGTCGTCGCGTTTATGCCGCAAAGCTGCGCAAATTCTCCGATGGAGTAGGTCATAAGGTACACCTGATAATCAACAATACTCTCAATAATATACTACGAATAGCGGCGGGTTGAGTGCATTCCACACGTTTGCAAACCGTAGCCTCGCCGGAACTTAGTGAAAAGAAAAAGGAGAGAACAAATAAATCGCCACCATCCCTGAGAGGCTGACGATCGTGCTGATGATGAATCGGGTTCTGAACGGCTGCTTTTGCGTTTTGTGGCGGAACAGCTGTTGGCCGGCTATCGCGCCAGCCCAGCCGCCCAGCACCCCGAACGCCAGCAATGTGGCTTCCGGTACTCTGCGCCAGGCCCTGCGCGCCGCCATTTTATCCACGCCGTAGAGCGCCAGGGTCAGCGCGTTGACCAGCAGGAGCCAGGTAGCAAAGGGCCAGGCGGTAAAAATGCTGCCGACCGCTGCGAAAATCAGGAGCAAATAACAACATCGATTGAGATTGATCATATGAGCCGCGGTTATTTTTAGCGTGTATCGAAGCCGCATTATACGCATTACCCGCGGCGAGAAAAATCCGCTACCCGCTTCGGATGGCGTGAGCTTATTGCGTCATTTGCCGGCTGGTGTACAACGTCATCCCGACCGCGGCAAGAAGCAGTATGCCGCTTAAGCCAAACGCGCTTTGCCACCCCAGTCGGTCAAATACCAAACCGCCCGTCGTCGAACCCAGCGCGATCGACAGCTGAATAACGGCAACCATCAGACCGCCTCCCGCTTCGGCGTCGTCGGGCAGCGTCCGCGCGATCCATGTCCACCAGCCGGTTGGCGCCGCGGTCGCCAGCATCCCCCACAGGCTTAACAGCACGGCAACGGTCCAGGCGTGGTGTCCTACCAGAAGCAACGTGCCGGCGATGAGGGCCATCAATAAAGGGATGGTCATTAAGGTCTGATAAAACCGGGCGTTGAGAAGTGTTGAAACGCCCAGGGTGCCGATAAAACCCGCGACGCCGATAGCGAGTAAAATCAGGGACAGACCAGAGGCGCTGACGCCGGTCACCGTTTCCAGAAACGGCCGCACGTAGGTAAATAAGGCAAACTGCCCCATAAAGAAGAGTCCGCAGGCCAGCAGACCGATCGCGACGATGGAATGTCTGAGCAGGCGAAGCACGGAGCCGCGCGGCCGGCTCGCTTTATCGCTTTCCATCGCAGGCAGGCTGAAGCATTGCCAGATGAACGCGATTATCGCCAGCGGCACGAGGCAGAAAAAGGCGCCGCGCCAGCCGACGGTGGCTCCCAGATAGCTGCCAAGCGGCGCGGCCACGACGGTCGCCAGCGCATTGCCACCGTTGAAAATCGCCAGCGCGCGGGGAACCTGGTGCGCGGGTACCAGCCTGATGGCGGTGGCCGCCGACATCGACCAGAATCCCCCGATAACGATGCCAATCAGGGCTCTTCCCGCCATATAGGTAGCATAGCTGTGGGCCAGCGCGACAATCATTCCCGACACCGCCATCAGCACCGTCAGCCCCAGCAGAAGGTGTTTACGATTCAGACTTCCGGCAAGGTTAGAGATAGTCAGGCTGGTCAGCACCGCCAGGGCGCCGGAAATGGCAATGCCCTGGCCTGCCAGCCCCTCGGTGATGTTTAGCTCTCCGGCGATCGGCGTCAGCAGGCTGACCGGCAGAAACTCGGAAGCGATGAGGACAAAAACGCACAGCGTCATGGCAAAGACGCCGCCCCAATGGGCGTGCGGTTGAGGGTGTGGTGTACGACGACTCAGTGTGGACATGATAGGGGTATCTCTGTAAGTTTCCGGCCAGATTCGGCTGCGGCCGGAGCGGACGCTATTCATTGAATAACGACTAAAACGTGGGTAAACGTCATGCGCGGGCGAGGGCAAGCCGCCCGCGACAATCGGGCGGCTTCCGGCCGTTATCTCAGGTTGGTTTTGAAAAACTGTTCAAATCTGGCAAACGGGATTTTACCGGCCGCATTGTCGTAGAGATCGACATGGTTCGCGCCGGGGACAATCACCAGCTCTTTCTCTTTGCTGCCGATGGCCTTAAAGGCGTCTTCGGCAAAATAGCGTGAGTGGGCTTTTTCTCCGGTCACGATTAGCGTCGGGATAGTGACTTCACTGGCATAGCTCAGCAGCGGCATATTCATAAACGACAGCGGCATGGTTGCATTCCACGCGCCGGTTGAGTTTACGGAGCGGGCGTGGAAACCGCGCGGCATCCGGTAATAGTCAAAAAACTCTTTCAAAACCGGGTTCGGGTTGGCCGGCAAGGTTTCCGGCAGAATACGATCGCCTGCGCTGACGTGACCTTTCCGATCGACATAAATATCATGCCCGCCCGGCGCGAAGGTGCCGCTTTCCGCATCCTTCCAGCGCTGCGCGTTCAGATACTGCAAGACGGCGCGGCGATCGGCGGTGGTATAGCGGTCTTTACCGTCGCCAACGCCGTGGCCCATCGCGCGGCTCATGTCGTACATGACGCTGGTGGCCACCGCTTTCACCCGGGTATCCATCGCGGCGTCGTTCAGCGCCATGCCGCCCCAGCCGCAGATGCCGAGCAGGCCAATTCGGTTGCGGTCCACCTCTTTTTGCAATCCTAAGAAATCCACCGCCGCGCTGAAATCCTCGGTGTTGATATCCGGAGAGGCGACGTTACGCGGATGGCCGCCGCTTTCCCCCGTATAAGAAGGATCGAAGGCGAGGGTGACAAAGCCCTGTTCCGCCAGGGTCTGCGCATACAGACCGCTGGACTGCTCTTTCACCGCGCCGAAGGGGCCGCTGACGGCAATCGCCGCCAGCTTGCGCTCGCCGCGATCTTTCGGAATGTAGAGATCGCCGACCAGGGTTATCCCATAGCGGTTCTGGAAGGTCACCTTACGGTGAGTGACTTTCGCGCTTTCCGCGAAGGTTTTGTCCCATTTTTCGACCAGCGAAACGGGCGCGTTTGGATTGGTTGTCCCGGCATAGCTCATGGTGGTGACTCCACTAAGTGACGCGCATAGCAGCATGGCAGGCATGGCGGCTGTCAGTTTTCTGGTAAACGCTTTCATTAATCATTCCCCTAAAACAGGTTCCAGATACAGGTTTCATACGGACAACGCTGCGGTGCTTTGTTGCAATGCGCTGATTATAGTTAGCAGTCAGAGTGCTGATTAGCGGGTGAAAAGTGCTAAGATTCATATCATATTGTTATAAATTACGGCGCAGACGCGGGAGGAATCATGGCAAAACGGGAAAACTATAACGATCTGTACCTGTTTATGCTGGTGGTGCGGGAGGGCAGTTTTACCGCCGCGGCGCAGCGGCTTGGGCTGGCGCAATCCGGCGTCAGCCGTGCGGTACGTGAACTTGAAGAAAGGCTGGGGGTACAGCTTCTGGTGCGTACCACCCGTAAACTCTCGCTCACCCAGGCCGGCGAGCAGCTATATCGAACCGTTGAATCCGGCTTTGATGCGTTAGATTCGGGGCTTTCCACTCTGGCGTATTATCGCAACACCCCCTCCGGTACCGTCCGCATCAATGCCAGCCAGCACGCCATTGATAAAGTGCTTCTGCCAAAGCTGGCGGTGTTCAAACAACGCTACCCCGATATCCGGCTGGAACTCATCAGTGAAAGCCGGTTTGTCGATATTATTGCGGAGCGATTTGATGCCGGGGTGCGTCTGGGGCCGGAAGTCGGCGGCGGTATGGTCGCGGTGCGCATTTCACCCGATATGGAGATGGTCGTTGTCGGCACGCCCGAGCATTTTCGCCGCTACGGTTTTCCGCAAACGCCGGCGGACCTGGTGGTCCATCCCTGTATCGCCTACCAGTTTGGCGACGGGACTATTTACGCCTGGGAGCTCAATCAGGACGGTAAAAAAATCACCCACCGGCCGCAGGGGCAGTGGGCCTTTGCCGACAGCTACATGGAAGCGAAGGCCGCCCGGCTGGGGTTGGGGCTGGCCTATGTCCCGCAGGAGCTGGTTGCCGATGACTTAGAGCGAGGCGGGCTTATCAGAGTCCTGCAGCGTTACAGCCAGCGGCTGGAAGGCTCTTTTCTCTATTATCCCCATCGTAATGTGTCGCCCGCGCTGCGGGCGGTGATAGACACGCTGAGAATCTGAGTAAGCAGGGCCCAGAGTGGGGCGCGGATCGTTGACCGGGTTTAAGGCAGTAACCGCAAGCATTTACCAATCATTGTGGTTTTGCGCGGGGATGAGTGCCTTAATCCCGTTTTTCACAATAAGCTTTCTAACCACTCGGTAAACACCCGCACTTTGCGTGAGAGATGGCGGTGCGGATACAGAAGTGACAATTTTCGATCGGGGGTAGGGTTGTCAGGTAAGACTTCCACTAACAGGCCGCGATCGAGATAAGGCTGTAAAAAAACGTTCATTCCCTGGACTAATCCCAGCCCTGCCAGGCCTGCCGATAAATAGGTTTCAGAGTTATCGATGACCAGCTTGCCGGGAAGCGTCATTTCAACTGTTCCTTCTGGCGTAGAAAACGTCCACGGCATAATTTGTCGGCTGCTGCTGTTAATCCAGTTGATGGCCTGATGCTGCTGTAGATCCTCCAGCGTTTGCGGCACACCGTGGCTGGCAATATAGGACGGGCTGGCGCAGGTCGTCATTTTAATATTGCCTAACTTACGGGCGATATAGTCTGATTAGAAGTGAGATAAATGAACAGGGATAAGCGAGATAATTGTGGGATTCTATGGCTGTCCCGGGGATTTATTGGGATGGTTACTGTAAAACTATTACATACAGTGAAAAAGAAATCGGGCAGAGAAATTTCTTCATCTGCCCATAATTTTACTCGTTATCACCGAAGGAAAACAACTGTGGTTGACGATGAGCCATCACTTGTTTGTGTACACGGTGAATCAGCTTCCGTAGCCCCCGTTCAGTAATGCCGTATTTCGTACTTAACTCAGCCCAGTTATTCCCCCGGAACTCTTCATAAATCTGCATATCACGCAGAGACAGCTTGTATGCGTAGTCACGAGGAAAAGTGAAGTTTTGCCCGCCAAAGTGAGATGCCAGAAAATCTGCCACAGCCAGCCCCAATTGTTCAGCCTGTTCGGATGATAAACCGTAATCAACGCCGGTCTCAGTAACGTGGTCGGCAACTTCAGACAGCAGTTTATGCCGCTTATGCTCCATTGGTGTTGTCATGGTGACCTCCAGAAATCACTTTGCGCCCTGAAGTTCTTCCAGAGCCTTACGTTCGCGAGTCTGCCACTGCTTCAGTGTCTCAATCACACGGCTTGCTGCTGATGTATTGAGCCAGTCAAGGCGGCTGACGCCCGTAATGCGATGCACGTAGACGTTGATTGCCCGTTCGGTGCAGTCGCGAATAAAACCTTCGTCAGCCATTTCCAGCCACAGCGCCCGAATTTTCTTCGACTGGTCGTCGGTGGCCGTCAGCTTCTCTTTCTTCTGAGTCCGGATCTTAAACCCGATTTTCTTCATCGCATCGAGGATCTGGTTCAGTTGTCCGAGATTCATTTCACGCGTGGATTCGACGCCAGCGTAGGTATTCAGCAACTGGCGGTACGTATCCTCATCCATGCGCAGCTCACGCTTTGCCACATGGATGATTTTAATCAGCTGGGTTCGGGTCATTGTCTGCCTCCTGCTTAACGTGCATGCGCGGCTCACCGTCTTTCGGCTCAGGCCACTGCCGATCCTTGTTTATCGCCAGCTTCTCAATCATTGCTCTGGTGATGAACTCGTCAGAAATCCCCATGCGCCGCTGCGCATCCCACAACAAAAACTGCATATCAGCCCATTCAAGAGGGTCATGTGGGTCCGCTGCCGCTTCCAGCGCTTCTTTGCTGAGGTGCTTCAGCGGACCAATTGGGCCAACATCGCCGAACGTAGCTTGTGACCATTCGGCGTGCTCGCGGCGCACCTGGTCTCGTTTACACGCTGGCGCTGGATGTGTGAATAAAAGAATCTGACGTTGTGGATCGACGTGCTCACAATCCTTGCGGGCCAAGGAGAGCATTGCCGCATAACCGTCGCGTTTCAGGTCGTTTAATTCCTCTGCGTCAGTCCATGCCACCGGCTCGCTGTTCATTGCAACCAGAGACTGTCGAATTAGCGCCGCTAATTGATGGTCTGTTGCATCACAGTCGCCATCGCGATCAAGCTGCGAAACCCATTCAGTTAATTGCTCTTTAGTGATAGTTAAATTTCGGTTGTGCATGGATTAGCCCTCATATTTCCAGGTGTGGCCGAGCAATTCAGAAGCATTGCCATAATTAGCCATACATGGGTTATCCAGTTTTCGACTTCCGCACTGGCCATATTCAACATCAACCCAGTCTGAAATATCTTTTTCGGTCGCATGGTCAGGAACATTAATTTCCAGCGTTACGATGATGGTTTTCATTGTTTTCACTCCGAAATAGCAACAAAGGCGTAATAACCAATAATCCCTGCTGCAATCCAGAATAAAATACAGCCCAGAACCATGAGCTGAATTACATTGCCGACAGTTAATTTCATGATTTGTACTCCAGAGAAAGGGCAGAATCTTTACCGGATACCCCGTGATTTAAACGCGCCTTTAATCCCTCATTAAAACCGGCTTCCGCTGCATCTTCACCACCACGACACTTCTTAGCTTCGCGGGATTCAAGGTCAGTTGCGCCTTGCTCTTTCTTCAGTTTCGCCAGGAACGCTGCCATCAACGTTTTTTCGGTACTCGTGACAACGAATGGCTCTACAGCCTGATAAGCCCCGTTTACCCAGCCTTCACAGAACTGATCTGCCCGGGCAGTTTTGGTGATGGGTTTGATGTTTTTGCGCAGTGACCCAATAAAGGTACGTCGGGCTTTGACCATCTGACGGGAAAGTACATCAAAAGCATAAGCGGCAATTTCAGGACGCTCATCGGGCCCGTAAAAAATGACACTATTCTGTAGTTTGCCGGTGCGGAAATTACGCCGGAATGAATAATAGCAGCGGGCTCCCATCGCTTCACAAATTAACTGACCGAGCATAGTCATATACTGAGGAATACTCCGGGCATGGGACGGCACGCCTTTACTGGCTTTGCTGGTGATATCCATCAGGTCGACATCACTCTGGCTCAGCTTATGTTTGCGCATCAATGCCTGCGCCTGATTGAGCGCGGTGGCCGCTTCATGAGAATTCGAACTGCGACGGGCCAGATTCAGGAGTTTTTTGATTTTAGCCAGGTACTTTTCAGTTTCATTTGTCATTTTCATCACCAGTCAGAGGTTGTAATTCAGCGGTGGGGACAATGGCTTTATAAGAAAGCACGCAGTAAGGGCATTTCAGCGTCAGGTCGACACACCACGTACCATCAAGATTTTTCATAATGGTCGCCTTTTCAAAATCCAGATCATCGACCGGATTGTCACAACGTTTGCATAACAGAGACATTTATTCTTCCTCCCGCCAGACTTCCCCACAAATCAATAAAGCGCCCGGTGAGCGCTCATGAATGACGTCTGCGACCAGCTCGCAGGACTGCTTATTCAGATAGATATCTTCAGTAACAGGCAGTGCGTCACAGGCATCTGTTCCGCAGGCTGATACCAGTAAAATAAAACCGGCTAATGTCAGCATAAATAGTCCTATAGCTAAATCCGGCGTGCAGAATCCCACGGCACTGACGCCGGATTGAAAAGAAATTGAGAAATAAATTAAATAGCAGCGATATCTAACGGTATATTAACCAGCTTCCCGGACTTATCTTTCTCCCGGAAATTAATATAGGTTTTGGACATAGCCACCTGCAGCGATTCCGATATGGCATCCATTGCCTTAATCCAGCGCTCATCCTGAATTTTTACCCTTCGCAGGGAGAGAATACGCCCGGTGTTCAGTTGTCCCTCTTTATCAACCTGGAAGGCATCGGTGACAATCGCCTGCAGGTTGGCATTAGCACCTTTCGACCAGTCGGTAACACACTCATCAAACAGTTCCTTGGCTATCTGCAGCTCCGGCCCGAACGTCAGTGTTTCCTGTACACGGATGGTAATTTGCTGGCTACCGTCAAAGGTGGGGAATGTCACATTGCCCTTGGCACCGCCCCGCGTTCTGCCGAATTTTTCTGCCACAAGGTCAAGCCAGGCGTAGCATTCGTTAAACGCACGGTCTTTAAATTCACTCAGCTCAGCATTCTTGGCCTTCGCCCCAGCAACCTGTTCCCGGACAAAACTGTCCATTGCCAGGTCGTAATCAGAAATCTGGCTTATCGGAACCAGGCGACCTTTACGGTCTTTCATATATTCGTCCTGATTAATCGTCGTCATAATATGGCCTCGATATTTAATGTGATTTGCCGGAAGGCTGCAGATAATCAGCTGCAACCCGATATCCGCTCTGTTTAAGTTTGTTGAGAACAGATTCATTTACAACAGGCTTTAATGACTCAAGCGTCGCCAGCTCACTTTCACTCGCGTCTTTTGTATTTGCGCCGGTCATTTTGCAATAGATAAATCCTTCTGGCGTCAGCGCGATTAAAATCTCTATCTTTATTGCCATTATATTTTCCCTTCAGTGAAGTAATGATTCTGACCAGATAACCCTGCAACCATACATCTCAACTTCCCCTTGACGGTAACGCCCCTGATGGTCAATACCGGTCATGGTATAACCCGACTTTTTCCCCCTGAAATGACTGACGCACGGACTGTCTCGAGAAACACGAATAACCGGCTTTCCTGAATAAATCATGATGCTGGTGACAGGCGTATTCATTGCATTGAGTGCCGCAATGGCATTCATCAAATCAGCCAGCTGTTTATTAACGTTCGGTATTGTTTTCATTTAAACCGCCTTAATAACGTCGGCACTAACAACCGGAACACCGAGCTGCGCCGCCATATTCATGGCGGCAATCACCAGATTGCTGACCGCCAGAGGATATAACAGGCTGACAATCCCTCTGCGACCGCCAATATTGTTACTGAGGCGGGCACGGATGGCGTCGACAGCGGTGTTATCCAGCACATCAGTTATCGGCTTTCCGGCACGTTCGAATTTAAACTTCAGAAAGCGCTCCAGCTCTGTGTCCAGCGGCAACAATTCAACCACTTCGCAGCGCTGAACCACCTCACGGACTTCCTGGTTACGTTCAGACAGCTTCATTGCCAGTTCCGGCTGACCAATCAGCACGATGGACAGCAGCTTTTTAAAGCCATGCTCCAGCTCAAAGAAGCGTTTCAGGTGCTTCAGCGTGGGCAGCGGAAGTGAATGTGCCTCCTCAATCACCAGAACGTGGCTGTAACCGGCGTTGCTGGAATCCTTCAGCACGCGGTGTAACTGGCGAAAGCGGGCCTCCTGACTGCGTTTGACGTTCTCCAGCGGCGCAATGGTGTTAATGATGGCTTCAGCAATACTGGCCGCTTTCAGGGTCTTCCCTTTGTTGTCGTTGTCTTCCATCGCGATGATGTAGGGCTCAATGACGATGACCGGCGCATTTTCGCGGTGAATACGTTCAATCAGGTCACGGCGGAGCGTGCTTTTCCCCGCGCCGGATTCCCCGATAACCGCCATAAATCCGCCAAAACGGGCTGTCTGATACAGTGCTTCGCGGACGTAGCGAATATCCGGCGTGGTGAACACGTCCTCTGAACTCTGCATGGCGTCATCCGCGAACGGATCACGGAAAATACCGAATTGCTTTTTGGTGACTGGATTTAATACCTGTTTTGCCAGTAACATATTTTCGTCCTCTTCGTTATTTGCCTGTTGCGGGACGGAGGTACTGGCGGGTTCCGCCGTCAGTACCTCATCAAACGCCCGGGATAATTCCTCCCCGAGCCCGCGTGATGTCAGAAATGTCATAATCTTCTGCCGCACTTCTTCAGGGCGACGCTTCGGCCAGATGCCGTGGTTAATCAGCTGTGAAACGGCGGGCTGCGAAACAGCTGCTGCTGCAGCGACTTCCGTCTGTTCAATACCGTGCTGCTTCATCAGGTCTTTCAGTACCAGCATGGGTGCCTCCGGTTAATGACCGTTAACGATGCTGAGTCGTGGCGCTTTGTTACCGGCCAGCTCCTGCGCGATGGCGTCAATATCTTCTGCAGGAACGCCTTCCGGAAAGCGACTGACCAGCTGCGCGTAGTGTTCCGGGAACCAGTTATGGCCAGCAGCCGTCAGACGCTCACGCAGTAATTTAGCCGCCTCAACATGGGACAACGGACGCTGCTCGATGCGCGGACCACGAACCTGACTTTCCTGGCCGCGTTTTGGCAGGTAGGTCGGGTGATCGTCGCGTTCAATATCAAGGTAAGGGTTGAAACGTCCCCCGAACGGCAGGGCCTTGCTTTTTCTCGCAGCCTCGGTTTCTTCCTTGCTGACGGTGCCGAAGACATGCTGTTCAACTTCATCAAGATGCTGCTGAGCGACAGTCTGAGGCAGCGGTTTAAAGCTCTCACCGATAACCGGGGCATCAACAGCAAAGCCGTGTTCGTCTTTCTGCACCTCGTCAACCAGGAAGAATGATTTCAGGCCATCCTCGCCGGTCATCACTACCTGAGCCTGATCGTCACGATAGAGGTTGCGGGCAACCATCACGCGGTCATTCACGCAGACCCCCGGCACAGCGGAAACGTCGTACTGCCGCCCCCGGAAACGTACCCGGACAAAGCTGTCCACCTTGCAGCTGACCGGCGCTGACACTGCCGCTTCACGGCAGACCTCAACAGAGGGGGCCTTGACCAGTTGCTCTTCGGTGATCAGCAACCATTTATCCGTGCGGGCCATACCGTAACGGCTGTGAATAGCCGTACGGTTGAACTTCATCCGCCACAGACGCGCCAGACGGTTCAGCTCGTCGATGCTCTCAACCCGGCAGAAGCGCAGACCGTGTTCGAAATCCCGTTCGAGGATGTCACGGGCCTTTTCCACCGAGCCGGTGGCCCGGGCGTTGCGGGCTTTGTGCGCAATCAGCCTGATACCCAGCGCCTGGCACAGGTTGCCCATCGTGGGGGACTTCAGGGCTGCGCCGGGGTCGGTGAACAGCACTTTTGGTACCCCGTGCAGCACGTCAGCGCCGCCGCGCTCCTGCATCATGTTGATGAGCACCGAGGTGAAGTTCTCGGTGGTTTCGCCGCCGAAGCGGTACTCCAGGTAGATCCACCCGGTGGTGTGGTCGGTTCCTTCAAAAGACCAGACGCGGTCATTGACGACTTTGGCCACGTTGGCGGGTTTATTCTTGTTGAACTCTTTCTCATCCATGATGCGCAGTCCGGTATCACCTTTAACCCCTTTGGCCGGGTTCTTGAGGTAATAAAGAACGCAGATAGACGCATCCAGCTGCCAGACGTGGTTCGGGTGGCGGCTGGCCAGCTGCACTGCCGGAGCCGGTGCCCGCAGCTGGTCAGGGTGCAGGCGGTACTGTCGCAGGGCGCGGATAATGGCGCTGGCCGACAGCGGCACAATCTCACCGCTGGTCTCATCAAGCCTGCCGCTGACGATCAGACCGTTGTCACGCAGGCTGTTGATGGCTTTTTCCACGCTGAGGGTACGTTTACCAGTCCCACGGATGGTTTCCATCAGAGTGCCGGAAATGGTCATCGCCTCCTCGCGGGTCAGCGCGGAATCACCGGCGTCAGAGCGCTGTTTTCTCGGCTTCTGCAGGCGGACGGCATTCAGTTTTTTGAGCAATGTGGCACGTGACATACACAATTCCTCGCAGGCTGCCTGATACACTGCTTCTTTTTTGCCATGCCCGGCAGCGCTGGCCGCTTCGGCGATGGCAACAAGACGTTGAGTCAGTACTGGATTCATTGCATCCCCCTTAGCGGCGCAGCAAAGTGCCCTGCGCCTCTGGTAAGGCAATAACAGCGGTGGTTTTATCCATTATTTTCATCCTCTTGCTGTGCTTCTTTTACCCAGTCCGGTATCACGCTGGTTTCGCGGGCTTCCGGCAGGCTGAATTCCTGACGCAGCTCTTCAAACTGCGCCTGAAGGTCATCGAGCAGGCCCGCCATCATGCCGGTATGGTTGATGCCAGTGCGTTCGGTGTGCTCGGTCAGCGCGTTGAAGCCGCTTTTAAGGTCAAAGAACGCGCTGAGAACCCCGCTTTTAAAGCCGGTGACCTCTGTCTCAAGCGCCACGCCTTCTTCGTCAGGTGTTTCAGTGGTGGTGCGGCGAACCAGGCGGGATTTGAGTTCCTCTTTTTCATTGCGCATTGTGCCAAGTTCTTCTTTTTTCTCGGCCAGCATCTGGCGACTGATTTCAAGGTCGGTCTTCAGCTCTTCCTTCTCGCGGGCATGTTTGGAGATCATCTCTTCGGCCAGCTCAAGCAGCGCGGTTTTGTCACCTTCTTTGGCCACCTCAATCAGGGCACTTTTCTGGTCTTCCGGCAGGCGGCGGAACTGGCGCAGTTCGCGGTAGCCGATGCCCATACGGGACATGGATTCCAGCGCTTCTTCGCCGAAGGCGGTAAGATTGGCAATATCCAAATCGGCTTTATCCGCAGATATTCCGAGCACACTGCAGAACTCATCCCATGTGCCCGAAAACTCCGAACCGTTCGGTGTCTTCTTGCCTTTGAGGTTGCGATATAGCTTGTTTTCCTTAACAAAAGCCAGTTTAGAAGTCCGAACCGTTCGGGAAAATTGCTCAAATGCATCAGCCATCTGAGCCTGACCCAGTAGCTGGTTTAGCAGGTCTCGTTCGTCATTCATCTGGCTGCTAACAGTGGCCATCAAATTCTGGGTGGCTGCCAGTTCAGGGCTGAGGGTTGCATCAGGTGCCAGTTCAGTGGTTTCTTGCTTAGTTCGGGCCATTCTTGCTTTTCCTTAATTAGCGACTGCCAGCGATGATGCGCTGATTTAGTTCATCAATACGGCCCTGAGCACGGGCAATTTCATTACTGTGGGCAACAGCGATCTGCAGAACCTGCACACTAAGTGCAAACCTGCCGTTGTCGAGCTTCTGGGCAAGCCCTTCGTCTATCAGGGTATTGAGGGCGCGGTTGATATTGGCCGGAGACTCATCCAGTGCTTTCGCCAGTTCGCTGTTGGAACGGCCACTGAGTGAAGAGCCTTTGAGCGCTTTGAGAACCCGCAGGATACGGCCGCCGGATGTGGATGTGATTACCTTGCTCATGTCACATACCTCTTTTCTATATATGAAACACTGTTACACTTATTGCAGGCTCTTCAGGCTGCAACGTTGCCGGGTTTGAGTCCCAGCTTGACGGCGATCTCGTGCGATTTACCGTAATTGGCTTTGGTCTGGCCATTAAGTACCCGGTAGACCTCATTCCGGGAGTAGCCATGCTCTTCAGCCCACTGGGTGAAAGTGATCCCCCGCTGGCGAAAGAGTGATTTGACTTGTTCTGCAGTCATCGTTGTCCCCTTTATTGATGCAATGATGTTTGCCTTATGTGTGTTAGATTATGGTGCAGAAAACCTCACCAGTCAATTTTAAAGTGCAGAAAAACTCACATGATCGGTTTGCGTATTAAAGAAGAAAGAGAGCGGTTAGCCCTTACACAGCAAGGGTTGGCGGATGCTATTGAAATAGCAAAGAGAACGTTGATTGATTGGGAAAAGGGAAGGACATCACCAAATGCAGTGCAGTTATCTGCACTGTCTGCTCTGGGGATAGATGTTTTGTACATCGTTACAGGTATGAGGAATGCGTCGCTACCAACAGTTACGACAGAATCTTCACTAACTAAACGTCAGTCGGCTTTGCTTGATAATTACGAGAATACAGATGAAGCGGGCAAAAAAATCATTGAGGCTACTGCCGCTGAAGTTGCGCAACAGATCGGTCTCATGAAAAAGTCAGGCTAATCTTTGAGTTAAGGGCATGGAACATGGATAACGTTCGAATTCAATATGGTTTTTTTATGGGAAATAGATTTTTTCTCCTTCTTTTAATTATTGTTTCGACCTTGATTCTCTCCGGTTGTGACAATGCTCAAAAAGCCGGAACTAATTACTTGGCGCAACAAATGCGTGACCCAGACTCTGCAAAGTTTCGTGACGTACAGACAGTTACTGATTCTGCTGATCCTTATGTTCAAAATATCTGTGGTTTCGTGAATGGTAAGAACCTCTTCGGCGCTTACAGCGGTGAACAACGTTTTGTCGTCAAGGTGTTCACTGGCCCCCAAAAATCAACTTTTACTCCCTTGAGTTTCGTTGTTGAAGGTGACGACAACCAGTCTCGTCGGGCTACAAAGGATTCGAACAAAACAACCCACCCGCAAACGCTTTTTGAAGAACGATACTGGAACAAACTTTGTATCACCAATGAGCGTAAACCTACATATTCTGGTGTTAGCTGGAAGACGCCCTTCGAGCTTTGCAGAGATAAGATACTTTCCTCAATAGAAATTAAAGGAGATGTGCCAGTGGTTGAAGCCCAATCCGTTGGTGGTGATACAATTCTTGAGTGGTATGGCGATAATGAATTCTTTGTACCGACATCAACACCACATGAGATGGATTTGCATAGTGTTCGTTGTGTTGTGAACAATGATTCTGGGGAGATAAGTGAGTTTCATATATTTTAATCTGTTTCAGGTTGTCAATAGTGCAACTGTTCCGATAACGAGATCGCCTTCAATTTATAGGCCACCACTTATATATGGTGGCCTTTTAGTCAAACTAATCAGAAATTGCAGATAATTAGCTCTCGCTTGAGTTCAGCTTTACCCGTTGTTTGCAGGTTGTAGCGGATATCGACCGTCTGAATCCGCAGCCCGGCAAAGGTTTCCCTCATTTCCTCAATATCGTTCACCGAAACAACCATTTTCCCGCTGATGGTTCGCGCCAGTTCCGCCATGCGCTTGTATTCCTCCAGCCTGAATTCAACGCCATACCCCTCAGTTTTCAGGTACGGCGGGTCACAATAAAAAAGCGTATGAGGGCGATCGTACCGCTTAATGCAGGTAGCCCAGTCCAGATGCTCGATGGTGGTTCTGGAAAGTCGGAGGTGAGCCAGCGACAGTTCTTCTTCGATGCGCAGCAGGTTAAGGCGTGGTGCACTGGTGGTTGTGGTGCCAAAGGTGTGATCGGCCACCTTGCCGCCAAAAGCCTGTTTCTGCAGGTAGAAGAAGCGAGCAGCCCGTTGAATATCGGTCAGTGTTTCTTCCGGGGTATCCTTCATCCAGCGGTATATCTGGCGACTGACCAGCGCCCATCTGAACTGCCTGACAAATTCATCAAGGTGATGTTTGATTACCCGATAGAGATTGATCAGCTCGCCGTGAATGTCATTGATGACCTCAACCTTGCTGGGTTCTTTCATGAAGTACAGCGCGGCTGCGCCGCAGAACGGCTCCACGTAGCAGGTGTGTGACGGAAATAACGGAAGAATGTGTCTGGCCAGGCGGCGTTTGCCCCCCATCCACGGTAATACCGGCAAAAACTGAGATTTCATATTCTGTAAGCCTTTTTCATTGAATGAAAATGCAGTAGGCTTAATCTGTCTCGCGAGACGGACTGAGCCATGATGTGACTCACAGGAATGCGCTGTGCGTTACTGGCCTGCTGGATGTTAGCGCATCCTGCAGGCCGCTCTTTCTTTGCCTTATCATCCTGACCTTTGTACCTCTGCAAATATTCTGCCCGGGGGCAAATTACTCCTCACCCCGACATACCGCACACTGACTCCTGATTTATTCAGCCTTTTGGCCTTCTTCAGGAGAACCTCATGTCACTACTTCACAAGGTCCGTCACCAGCGGCTACGCAACTGGATCATCCTCGCCGTTGCGTTGCTGGCCGCTATCGCCATCATTTCCCCGGAGCAGCTCGGCGTCACACTGTATAAGCTGTCGCTGGTATCCATAGCGGCAATCCTCGGCTACCACCTCGATCGGGCGCTGTTTCCCTATGCCAGCCCCGGGAGCTACCTGATTGATGACTGGAAAGAGAATCTCGGCAAGCCGGTACCGGTGAACCGCAATGAGCCTGAGTTCCCCGTGGCAACGGGTTACGAGCTGATTTTTGCCGCTGTTCTGCTGCGACGGGCACTGATTGTCGCGGCGATCTGTATCGGCGTGACGATGGGGCTCTGACGATGATCCGACTCGCGCTGTCCCTCATCCTGCTTTGCCTGCTGAGTGGTTGTCACCCGGTCTTTGCGGCCAGCATTCCGGTTGAGGCCCGGCAATACCAGCGCGAGCTGACCCGCAATGCCCGCGCTGTCTGGGGGCTTAATGCCCCTGTATCCACCTTCGCCGCCCAAATCCATCAGGAATCACAGTGGAACGCCCGCGCCCGTTCTCCGGTCGGAGCGCAGGGGCTGGCACAGTTTATGCCCGCCACCGCCAGCTGGATTGCCGGTATTTACCCTGAGCAGCTGAAAGACCATCAGCCGTACAACCCGTCGTGGGCCATGCGGGCGCTGGTGCAGTACAACCGCTGGCACTGGCAGCGTATCACCGGTACCGCCAGCGACTGTGACCGCATGGCTTTTGCGCTGTCGGCCTATAACGGCGGTCTGGGCTGGGTCCAGAAAGACCGGAAGCTGGCCACCAGTCGCGGGCTGGATGCCAGTCGTTACTGGAACCAGGTCGAAAAGGTGAATGCGGGCCGCAGCGCTGCCAACTTTCGCGAGAACCGGGGTTACCCCCTGAAAATCATCTACACCTGGCAACCGCGCTATCTGGCCGCGGGCTGGGGACCGGGAGAATGCCATGACGTCGACTGAGTGGGTGAAAGTGATCGCCCGTTACCTGTTGTGGGCAGCGCTGATACTGGGGTCGGTCTGGTTTATCTGGCATCAGGGATACGAGCGCGGGGAAGCGGATGTGCGCCTTGAGGTCGCGAATCAGAAAACGCAGCAGGCCGCCGACTCCCTGAATCAGTTTATCGACGGGGCCAGGCAACTGACTGCGCAGGCAAATCAGGCCAGCACGTTACTGGCACAACAAATCAACGCCCGCCAGCAGGCGGATGAAAAATCCACGGAGGCCATTCGTGAGGCTCTCAAAAAGAACGCTGCCAGTCGTGCTGGTTGCAGGTTTGATGCTGACGTCATGCAGGAACTCACCGGAGCCCGGGAGAGAGCAGCAACAGCCGCTTCCTCGGGTCTTGCCCGCGAGGATGACCGTACCATGCCCTCGTCCGGTGTTTCCGGCAAGTAGCAGCATGGACGATCTCGCGGTGGCTCAGAAGCAGTTATATGACCAGTACGGCCTGTGCGCCGGTCAGCTGGTTGAAGTCATCAAGTGTGCCCAGGAGGGTAACTGTGGGAATAAATGAACTGAGATTCGACTGGGCATTTTTGCAATGGGCAGTGATGGCGGTGGTCGGTGTCTATACCTGGCTGATTGGTCGCCAGTCCGCCAGTCAGAAGGAATTGCTGGAGCTGCGCACCCGCATCACCACCGTTGAGGCACAGATTAAATCGGTGCCAACACAGTCGCAAATCACCGAACTCATCGCAAAACTGAGCCGTACTGAAGCCCAGATGCACGGGATGCAGGAGCAGATAGCGGCCACCTATCGTCGTACTGAGAATATTGAAGCCTATCTGCTGCAGAAGAAATAACGGAGGACCCATGAACTTTGCCAGTTTTTTGCGTGAGGACCAGCGCCTCGTCATGCTGCGTTTTTTATCCGAAATGCCGAGTTACAGCTCCAACAGTTCCGTCATTTACCAGGCGCTGACTCGCTATGGCCACGCCCCCAGCCGCGATCAGATTAAATCAGAGCTGCGCTGGCTTGAAGAGCAGGGTCTGGTGACGGTTGAAGATATCGGAACGGTGCTGGTTGCCCGCCTGACCGAACGCGGCGCTGATGTGGCTGCGGGTCGGGCGATTGTGCCTGGCGTGAAGCGTCCCGGCGCGGGGGGCTGATATGGGAAGAAAGTCCACGATTCACCGTCTGGAGCCTGACGTTCGCGCCCATATCGAGCGCCGTCTGCGGGAAGACCGTATGACGCTGGATGAGCTGCTGGCCGACATTCACGAGCACTTCCCGGGCGAGGATGCACCCAGCCGCAGTGCGCTGGGTCGTTATAAGCAGACGTTTGGCGAAATGGTCAGTCGCATGCGCGAGCAGGACCAGATGGCCCGCCTGCTGGTGAGTGAGCTGGGTGAGAACCCGGACGAACGGGCCGGTGCTCTGATGGTTCAGGCCGTCACCACGCTCACCACCCATGCCGCCTTTACCGCTCAGCAAGCCGAAGACCCGGATATCGATACGGTGCGCCACCTTGCCCGGGCTGCAAAAGACGTCCTGCAGTCGCGTAAGGCCAGTCTCGATGAGCGCCGCGAGATTGAACGTGCCGCCCGCGAGCGTCTGCTGCGTGAGCAGGAAGAGAATCTGAAAGAGACGGCCAGAGCGCAGGGGTTAAGCGAAGATCAGGTGCAGTTCTGGCGTGAGCGCGTGCTGGGGATCAAGTGATGAAACCATTAGCGTCCACTATCCGTACCGTTGAATGGGATGAGCTTCCGGCGCGGGCCCGGGAAATCCCGTTCGGCTTCAACCCGTTTGCAGACGGTGTGCTGATGGCCCACCAGGTGGAATGTCTCAAATTTGATGTGTCCATTCTGGCTATCCCGAAAGGCCGTCGTACCGGCATCACCTTTGCCTGGGGGCTTAACTCGACCCTGATAGCCGGGGCGCAGAAAGCCGCTGGCGGCGACAACGTCTACTACATTGGTGATACCAAAGAGAAAGGGCTGGAGTTCATTGGCTACGTGGCCAAGTTCGCCCGTGTCATCGCAGCCCAGCAGGCGCAGGACGTCTCAGCGATTGAAGAGTTCCTTTTCGAAGACCAGGACGAACAGGGTAATACCCGGATGATTGCGGCCTACCGCGTACGGTTCGCCAGCGGATTTCAGGTGGCAGCACTCTCTTCCCGGCCTGCCAACATCCGTGGTCTTCAGGGCGTCGTCATTATCGACGAAGCCGCATTCCATGCGGATGTTCAGGGTGTGCTTGATGCAGCGACCGCGCTGCTTATCTGGGGTGGCCGTATTGTGGTCATCAGCTCTGAGAACGGCAAAAATAATGCGTTCCACCAGTTCTGTAAGGATATCGAAGAGGGGCGCTACGGTGACGATGCCGCCGTGTTACGTATCACCTTTGATGATGCAGTGACGAACGGCCTGTACGAGCGGGTCTGCGCCATGAAAGGCGAAGCGGCAACCGTTGAGGGGAAAAAGACCTGGTATAACCGCATCCGTAACGCCTATGGCCCGCGTAAAGCGGCGATGCGTGAGGAGCTGGACGCCATCCCGCGTGACGGTAACGGTATCTGTATTCCCGGTGTCTGGATCGAACGGGCCATGCCGGAAGAACGGCCCGTCATCCGTCTCGCGCTGGATGATGACTTTATCCATATGACCGAGGCAGAGCGCGCTGCATGGGGTAATGACTGGATTGACAGGGAGTTGCGCCCGGTGATGGCAGAGACTCTGAACCCGGAGCTGCGTCACGTGTTTGGTATGGACTTCGCCCGCCACCGTCACTTCTCCTCCATCGTACCGATGGCCATCATGCAGAACCTGTGTCGCGATGTTCCGTTCCTGCTGGAGCTGAACAACGTGCCTTCAGCGCTGCAGCAGCAGATCCTGTTCTGGCTTATCGAGCATCTTCCCCGCCAGTCAGGCGGTGCGATGGATGCCACCGGGCCGGGGATGGTGCTGGCCGAGTACACCGCTGACCGCTATGGTCGCCCGCGTATCGCGGAGATTAGCCTGAACCGCAAGTGGTACGGCTTCTGGATGCCGAAATTCACCGGCCTGTTTGAGGACAGCATGATCATCCTGCCGCGCGATGAGAACACCGCGCAGGATCTGCGGGCAGTGGAAAACATCGATGGCGTGCCGATGGTGGCCAGCCTGGAGAAAAAAGACCTCAAAGACCCCGAACTGGTGCGTCACGGCGATACGGCGATTGCCGGTTGTCTGGCGAACTATGCCGCCCTGAATCTGGCCACAGAGATAGCGTTTGAGTCCACCGGTGAGCGCGATATTTTCCGCGTGCTGTCAGGCTTCGGCGACAGCAGCAGCGCCGGGGAATTCACTGACACCGGATTCGGAACCGTGCGTGGCATTAATGACTTTGGAGGATTCCTGTGAGTCGCAAAAAACAAAAAAGACAAATGCCATCAAAACCCTCATCCGCACCGCGTCCTGAACTGGGGCGCGAGTTTGCCTCTACCGGTGACGGCCGCGATATCACCCGCCCGTGGATTGGTGCGCTGGCGTTATCCGATGACAGTGTTCTGCAGCATCGCGGCGCACCTGACCTGAAGATTTACCGCGAGGTACTGAGCGACGATGAGGTCAAGTCGGCCTTCAGCCAGCGTCAGGATGCGCTGATATCCCGTGAGATTAAGGTCGAGGCCGGTGGCGAGCGCCCGGTGGATATTGAGGCGGCAGACGCCATGCGCCAGCAGATAGACGCGCTGGGCTTCGACCGCATCACCCGTCTGATGCACTATGGCGTGTTCTATGGCTATGCGGTGTCAGAGCTGATTTATGGTGTCCGGGATAATTTATTGTGGATTGACGACATTAAGGTCCGCGACCGTCGCCGCTTCCGTTTCAGCCCGAAAGGCGAACTGCGCCTGCTGACTCCACAGAACATGATGGCCGGTGAGCCCTGCGAGGGGCCGTATTTCTGGTCATTTTCCACCGGAGCAGACCACGATGATGAACCCTACGGTCTGGGACTGGCACACTGGCTGTACTGGCCGACATTCTTCAAACGCAACGATATCAAGTTCTGGCTGATTTTCCTGGACAAGTTCGGGATGCCGACCGTTGCGGGGAAACATCCCGAAGGGGCCACGCCGGAGCAGAAACGTAACCTGCTGGCGCTGACCCGGGCCATTTCGACCGACAGCGGCGTCATTATGCCCGAGGGGATGAGCGTCGAACTGATGTCAGCGGCCCGTTCCGGTGCCGCTGACTACCAGGCAATGTACAGCGCGATGAATGAGGCCATCCGCCGCGTGACGGTGGGCCAGATATCCAGCTCAGGTGGCGCGGCGAAGGGTATCGGTGGTAACGAGTCCCTGCAGGACAAGGTGCTGGACTCCATCGTCAAGGCCGATGCGGATGTTATCTGCGAGTCCTGGAACCGTGGCCCGGGGAAATGGTTTACCGAGTTTAATTTCCCTGATGCCGCAGTGCCGGTGGTGTCCCGCGTCTTCGAAGAGGCGGAAGACCTGAAAGATCGGGCTGAGCGCGACAAAACCATCAGCGAGACCACCGGCTATCGTCCGACGCTGGCCACCATTAAAGAGACCTATGGCGGTGAGTGGGAGCAGAAGCCTGAGCCGGTATCATCTGCCCCCCACGCTGCTGCGCCGTCGTCATTTGCGGAGCATGACCCGGACCATAACGAGACCGCCTCGCTGATGGCCGGTCGCCTCAATACCGAACTGCGCCCGGTCATGGACAGCTGGATCAATCAGATAAAAGCGCTGGTTGACTCTGCTGAGACCGCCGACGAGCTGCGCGACGGTCTGACGGCGCTGATACCCGATATGTCGCTTGATGACTATGCCCGCATTCTGGGTGAAGCCATGTCCGCTGCTGCCCTGGCAGGACGCAACGATCTGCTGGAGGAAATGAATGGCCGGTAACGTCAGCTATGGCTCGCTGCCGTTCAGCGAGCAGATCGCCTTCTTCCGTCGCAAGTTCAGTACGAAGACCGATGCCTGGACAGACGTCTATGGCTCCGCGCACGACAATGAGTTTATGGTTGCCGGAGCCAACCGGGATGCCCTGCTGGCAGACCTGCGTACCGCAGTCGAGAAAAGTCTTGACGGTGGTACGCTGGAAACCTTCCGCAAGGATTTTGCGGCCATCGTTGCGCGGTATGGCTGGAGTTATAACGGCGGCTTTGAGTGGCGCTCCCGCACTATTTACGAAACGAACCTGCGCAGCGCTTACATGGCCGGGCGCTACCAGCAGCTGATGGACATGCGCGACACCCATCCCTACTGGGAGTATGTCCACAGCGATGTGGTTGAGCATCCCCGCCAGGAGCATCTGGGCTGGAACGGCATGGTGCTGCGGGCAGATGACCCGTGGTGGATTTACCATTTCCCGATCAATGCCTGGGGTTGCCAGTGCAGCGTGATTGCCCGCACCGAAGACGACCTGCGGCGCATGGGCAAAGACGGTCCGGATACTGCGCCACCGGTTAAATTCATTGCCCGCGTGATTGGCCAGCGCAGCCCGGGTGGCCCGAGGACCGTTATTGTGCCGGAAGGGATTGACCCGGGGTTTGAGCATACCCCGGGCCGCAGCCGGTATTTCAGCGAGGTGCCACCGCCCCGTAGCGGCAGTCCGGTCGGCGACGGACCGTTCACGCCGGTGGCGGAAGCGCCAGCCACAGCGGCACCGTTGCCAGCGCCCCGTCCGGCTCAGGTGCCTGACGATGATACTGACGCGGTAGACGCCTTCCTGCAGCTGTTCGGCGCGACCGGCGATCAGGACGCGGCGTTCCGCGACCCGACAGGCCAGCGCATCGCCATTGGCAGCGATATGTTCGCATCGCCGGAGGGTCAGGGTCAGATACCGCTGACACTGGCGCAGGCACTGAAACTGGCAGAGACCATTCAACACCCCGATGAAATCTGGGCGCAGATTGTCTGGTTGCCGGAAGAGCAGCAGTCGCTGGTGAGGCGTTATTACCTGGCCCGCCTGCAGCAGGAAGGTGAGGCGAACCCACTGTCCGTAGTGTTCGCCACCGGGCGCGATGGCTGGGCCGGTAATATTTCAACTGACGATACGCTGCTGCAGTCGCTGCGACAGGGTATCCGCCTGTGGTCGCGGGAGGACTGACGATGTCGGGTGTGACGCTGACGTTTGATGCTCAGGATGCGCTGAGCCGACTGTGGGATGCCCGGACCGAAATGATGCGCCCGGCACCGCTGTTGCGTTCAATGGGAGAGCGCCTTCTGGAGTTTCACCAACAGCGTTTCACGGAGCAGATATCGCCGGAGGGCGTACCGTGGCAGGAACTGTCGGCCCGGTACCAGAAGCGTAAGCGGAAAAACGCAGACAAGATTCTGACCCGCGACGGCTATCTGCGTAACACCCTGCGCTGGCAGGTGAATGCCGATGAGCTGCTGTTCGGTACGAACCGGGTATATGGTGCCATTCACCAGTTTGGCGGTACCATCGAAATCGCTGCGCGCAGTCAGCAGGCGTATTACCGGCAGAAGAAAAACGGCAAGGTTGCCAGTCAGTTCGTCCGTAAGTCGAAATCAAACTACTCACAGTGGCACACCATTCCGGCCTATAAAATCACGATCCCCGCCAGAAAGTGGCTGGGTGTGTCAAAAACGGAAGGGGAAACCCTTATCGATATGGCGAAAAACTACCTGCAGGGGGCGTTTAACTGATGTCGCCGTCAGACGCCCTGTAACGCGTTCTGGTGGTCGCCTGGCTACGATGACGCAATCCACGCTGGCGACCCGTATTATAATACGTTTTAATACGGTTCCCGGCCCTGTTCCTCCCCCGCGCTGGCCCTCAGATTTAGCTTCCTCCCATTTTTATCTGCCCCTGGGCAGATTACCCCCTGAACACGTTTCGTCATGATGTCGCCATAACCCCTGACAACCAGAATGACGACAGCCATGACGACGAGCACAGCTAAAGCGACACTTGCGGTTTTTGCCCCCGGCACCCACACCGCGATGGATGGCCGGACCATCACGTTCACCCCTGAAGACTGTATTGATCTGGCCAACAGCTACGACCCTTCAGTATCGGAAGCACCGTTTGTCATCGGACACCCGAGCCTGACCGCTCCGGCGTATGGCTGGGCGGAACGCCTTGAATACCGTGACGGCATCGTCTATGCCGCGCCGCGTCAGGTGAATCCGGCCTTCGCGGAAGCCTTCAACGCGGGAAGCTACAAAAAACGCTCCCTCTCTATTTATCAGCCTGACAGCCCCGGCAACCCGAAACCCGGTCATTTCTATGCCCGCCACGTGGGTTTTCTGGGGGCCGTCCCTCCTGGCGTCAAAGGGCTCCCTGATGCGCAGTTCGCAGAGGCCACCGGCGATAACGGCCCGCTGGAATTTGCCCTGCCGTGGGAAGCCGACAACCTGGCCAGCCTGTTTCAGTCGATTCGCGACTGGGTGATTCAGGAGACAACCATCGAGCAGGCCGATTCCATCATTCCTCAGTGGCGTATCCAGTCGATTCTGGACTCGGCCACCGATGAACGTAAGTCAATCTCACCACTGGCATATGCCGAGGAGACCAATGTGGACCCGAACAAAAAGACCCCCAGTACGGCGACGGACTTCGCCGAGCGTGAAGCCGCGCTGGCAGCACGTGAAGCCAAACTGGCTGCAGACGAGGAAGTTGCCCGTACCCGAAAACTGGAGGAAAAACGCACTGCCACCGTGGCGTTTGCCGATGGTCTGGTTAAGGGCGGTAGCATTCTTCCGCGCCAGAAAACAGCCATTGTCGAAGTGCTGATGAACCTGTCCCAGGAGCCGCTCTCTTTCTCTGAAGGGGAGACGACTATCAGTCAGTCGCCGGAGGCACTGCTACGCGAGATCCTCAGCACTAAACCTGCCGTCGTGAATTTCAGCGAAAAAACCGGCACGGCTGATGATCCTGTCGATTTTGCCGATGCTTCCGCGCTGGCCACTGCCGCACAGAACTATCAGGCAGAGCAGGCTAAACAGGGTCGCACCATCTCCATGACGGACGCCGTTAACCACGTGAAGAAAGGAGCCCAGCAATGAATATTCCGGGTCTGATCACCTGCCATAAGGCAGAAGTGGCACTGGCTGCGCGTCGTATGGTCACGCATGGCACGGTGCCGGACGAAATCACTCTGGCCGTCGATGGCAGCAAGCTGATTATCGGTGTCACCACCCTCGTTGCTGCCAGCGTCGGGGAACCCGCCGATGTGGTTCGCAGCCAGCTGACCCCGGTTATCTATGGTGGTGATGTTGTCGCCGGTGACCCGCTGACGGCTGATGCTGACGGTCGTGCCGTTCCGGCCATTGCGGGTCAGTTCTATCTCGGCTTTGCGGAGTATGACGGTGCTGAAGACGATCTCGGTTCTGTCTGGATTGCACCAGGCAAACTTGCGGCCGCCAGTGGCGGTTGACGGCTAAACCGGCAGCAGCATCAGGAGAACACTATGTCGCGCATTGTACTGACCCTCGACCAGATACGGAGTCTTTACTCGTTTGCTGAGGGTGAAGGTCAGCCCGCTTACACCATCACCGACAGTACCATCCCGGCTTTTGAAGCTGACGATGGTTCGGTGGTTCCCGAATATACCGGCCTGATTGTTTATTCCGAATCAGAGCAAAGCGGCGTACTGCAGTTAGCTTCCCGGTAACCGGCAATTAACGTTTATGGCCGGTCTGTCCGGCCCTTTTCAGGAGTTCAAGAGTATGTCCAAAGCACCGTTTCCCATTGACCCCCACCTGACGGCGATTGCCATCGGGTATCGTAACCTCTCCCTGATTGCCGACAGCGTGTTACCGCGCGTGCCGGTGGGGAAAGCCGAATTTAAATGGTGGAAGTTCGATCTCGGTCAGGGCTTCACCGTACCGACCACCACCGTCGGACGGACGTCACAACCCAATCAGATTGAGTTTGATGCAGAGGATGAGACCTCCTCGACCAACGACTACGCCCTTGATGCACCGGTTCCGCAATCCGATATCGATAACGCTCCGGCCAATTACGATCCGCTGGGCCGTGCGACCGAGCGCGTGTCCGATATCATCATGCTCGACCGCGAAGTCCGCACCAGCAAAGAGGTGTTTAACGCAGCCAATTATCCCGTGGGTAATAAAGAAAACCTGGCTGCTGCTGACCAGTGGGACAACGACGCCAGCAAGCCAATCAGGAAGATTGTCACTGCGCTCGACAAGATGATCATGCGTCCGAACGTGGCAGTACTGGGCCGCTCTACGGCAACAGCCCTGCGTCAGAACCCGTCGGTCGTGAAAGCCTATAACGGCACGCTGGGTGAAGATGGTCTGGTACCGCTGGACTTCCTTCGCGGCCTGCTGGAACTCGACGAAATCGTCGTGGGTTCGGCGTTCGTCAATATCGCCCGACCGGGCCAGAAGCCGGTGCTGGTACGTGCCTGGGCCAACCATGCCGCCTTTATCTACCGTAATCTGCTGGCCGATACCCAGGGTGGCGTGACCTTCGGCTTTACTGCGCAGTTTGGCTCCCGTGTCTCCGGCTCCATTCCTGATCCGGACATGGGGATGCGCGGTGGCCAGCGCGTCCGTGTCGGTGAGTCCGTGCGCGAGCTGATTGTGGCTCAGGACTGTGGCTACTTCTTCCAGAATGCCGTATCGGCATAAGCGGAGGCGAGTGATGGCCGTGACCTGGTATATCTCCCTTGCTGAACTGGCTGACCGCCCGGGTGCAGTCGAACTGTCTCAGGTGACTCAGCTTCCGGGCAAGCCTCCGGCCCGACCGGAGCTGCTGGATGCGGTGTTGCGTGGGGAAGAGACCACGTCATGGCCTCCTGCTGAAGTGGCGGTGGCCCTTGAGGTGGTGGAACGCATTGGCGGTGCGGTGGAAGAAGCCCAGAACCTGATTGACGGCTATCTGCGCCAGCGTGGTTACACCCTGCCGCTGGTGAAGGTCCACCCGATCCTGAGTAGCTGGGGCCGCTCCGTCGTGCGCTACAAGCTGCATCAGCATCGTATTTCTGATGAGCGGACAGATCCTATTGTCCGTGACTACCGCGATGCGATGAAGCTGATGGAGCAGTTGGCCAACGGCAAATTCAGCCTCGGCGCGACCGATACGCAGAAACCCGCTGGCGGTCCGCCGATGGTGGATGGCCCCGGTCGCACGTTCAGCATGGACTCACTGAGGGACTTCGGAAAATGAGCAGCGAACCGTTCTCCATTAGTCTGATCGTCGAGCGCCTGCAGCCACTGACGCCGGAGCCGCTGAGCTTTCTCGGCACCATCGTCGAATACAGCCAGGTGACGGAACTGTCAGGATTTGCGGTCCCCGGCGCGTATGTCCTGATGGGGCCTGAGCGCGGTGTCCCGGGGAACGGAAGCCGGGCACAGGTTGCCGAGGCGGTCTTCGGTGTGGCCGTTGCCGTGCGCAACTATGGTCAGGGTGCCGACGGTCTGACCCATGAAATCAGTCCGCTGATAGGCCAGATACGTGACCAGCTGATTGGCTGGATACCCGGCAAGCTCGCGACCACCGGTATCCAGTGGCTCAAGGGCGACATTCTGGACTATGACGGCGGCACCCTGCTCTGGATGGATACCTTCCAGGTCAATCATGTTATCGGAGGCAGACGATGCCCGACGTAAAACTCCTGCAGTCGCATACCCATCAGGGTAAGCGCTTTGCAGCCGGTGAAACCATCACCGTGACCGAAGCCGAAGAAGTCTGGCTCCGGGACCATCAACTTATCGGGGTTGCCACTCCGGTCGTCAGCGACACTCAGGGCAACCGTGGCAAAAGCAAACAACAGGAGCCGGAAGACAATGGCACAGCTTGAAACCTACTACTACGGCCAGGGGAAAGTGTTTCTGGCCCGTCGTCTGGCTAACGGGAAGCCCGGTGCATTCCGCTGGGTTGGCGATGTGTCGGCCTTATCGCTGGCGCTGACGGTTGAGCGTCTTAACCACAAAGAGAGTTATTCCGGACGCCGGGGCACGGTGCGCAGCTTTGTCACCAATCAGGACGGTACGCTGACGTCAACGTGGCACGATCTGGCCCCGGAGAATCTGGCCGTGGTGCTGTACGGCGAGCAGGTTGTGATCCCCGCAGGCACCATCACCGGCGAACTTCTTCCGGCAGGTATTACGGCGGGTGAACGCTACATTCTGGACCATCAGCGCGTCAGTGACGTGGTTATCGGTACTCTGGTGGAAGGGACCGACTACGAAGTGGATTACACCTACGGGGCGATCACCTTCCTGACCGTTCAGGCAACGGCACCGTCCGTGAATTATGAGTATGCAGGTTCGGTCAACACCACGCTGTTCACGCAGCAGCCGGAAGATTTCTACCTGCGTTTTGAGGGGATCAACCTTGCCGAAGGCGGTGCGGCGAAGATTCTGGAGCTTTACAAAATCTCCTTCTCCCCGGCCTCTGCGCTGGCGCTGATTCAGGGTGACACTTCGCTTGCCGGGCTGGAGACCACCTCCACCGTACTGTACGACAATGCCCGCCCGGACGATCCGACCATCGGTCGCTTTGGCCGCGTCATTGATGTTGCGGAGCCTGTCGCATGAGCAAGCAGAAACCCGCCGATACCGAAGACGAGCTGAGCGTGCTGCTCTCGACCCGCAATATCACCATTGCGGGCCGGGGGCTGGTTATCCGCGAATACACCCTGGTGGATATGCTGCAGCTGGGCGACAAACTGGATGCGCTCACCCACAGTCTGGCGGAGGTCATGCAGACACCGTGGCCCCTGATTGAAGAGATTGAAGCCGTGCTGCGAAAGCACGCTGGTGATATCCCTGAACTCATCGCCTGTTCTGTGGACCAGCCCGTTCAGTGGGTGGCGCTGCTGCCCGCCGGTGAGGGCCAGAGCCTGATTGACTGGTGGTGGACCCAGAACCGCCGTTTTTTTATGAACGCTGTCGTCCGGCTGGAAACCATCAGGGCAACACGGGCGAAATTGTCGGCTTCGGCAGCATCTTCGCAACCCTCATCCGGGCCGGACACGACCCGGGCAGGCTCGGAACCTACACCCTCCGCCAGCTGACGCTGTATTACAGCGAAGCGCTACGGCAACACCGGCAGGCGTGCATTGACCGCGTATTTGACGTCAATGCCGCATTTGCCGGTGGCAATACTGCCACTCAGCGGGTGAATGCCCTGAAATCCTGATCGGGGCTTTTTCTTCCTTTATATACAGGTGCGTCATGGCCGATAACTCCACCCTCAATTTAATGCTGAAAATCCGCGCCGACCTCGCGGATGCCAGCCGTGCCCTGCAGGGGCTGGCCGGAGATGTGGAAGACGTTGGCTCTGCAGCAACAACCAGCTCACAGAAACTCAGTACCACCGCCCGGGCGCAGGATAGCGTCGCCGAATCAGCCCGTAGCCACGCTCAGGAAGAGCAGCGTGCCGCCGCTGCTGCGTCACAGACAGGTGATGCCGTCCAGCAGGCGGCGACAGATTATGCCGGTTATCAGGCAGCTATTGCCCGCACCCGGGCCGAGATGGGCTCGCTCCAGAATGGTATGAACGGCACCACGGCAGATATTGATGCCCAGCGGGCTGCGCTGACCGCCCTGGTCAACCGTATCGACCCGGTGGTCGCTGCCTATGGCCGACTGGATGATATGCAGGAGCAGCTGAGCACATTCCGTGGCGCGGGTCTTGTCGGCGATGATGATTTCGAACAGTACTCCTCACGCCTGAACGAACTGCGCCTGCAGGTGGAAAAATCCGCTCATGCCGCGACCGATGCCGGGCGCAAGGAAGCGGCTGCAGCCCGGGAAGCCGCACAGGCAGAAGCGCAGGCTGCGGCCACCAAAGAACAGTTCATCAACCGGCTGCGCGAGCAGGCCGAGACCATGAACCTGACCACCGCCGAGCTGCTGCAGTACAAAGCGGCACAACTGGGTATTTCGGCGGAAGCTGCACCGTTTATTCAGAAGATTACCGACCAGAACGCCGCCATGAGTAAAGGCGGTATCAGCGCCGGTCAGTATGCGCAGGCCATGCGCTATCTGCCGATGCAGATAACCGACGTCGTCACTTCGCTGGCCAGCGGAATGCCGGTCTGGCTCGTGGCCATTCAGCAAGGCGGGCAAATCAAGGACTCTTTTGGGGGCGTGGGCAACACCTTCAGAGCGCTTCTGAGCATTATCACCCCCGCCCGTTTAGCAATGGGAGGGCTGGCTGGTATTGTTGCGGCTGCAGGGATTGCAGCTGTTTCGGCGATGAATGACCAGGATGCCTTTAACAGCTCGATCCAGAAAACCGGCAACTATGCCGGTGTGACCTCCGGCGAACTGGAGCAGATGGCGCAGCAAGGTGGCCAGTTGCGCGGCAATTACAGTCAGGTGCGCGATATCCTGAATGGGCTGGTCAGCAGTGGTCGGTTTACCGGTGAAACGCTGACCTCAGTAGCCCAGGCTGCGACGTTGATGGCGGAACTGTCCGGCGACTCGGCGGATCAGGTCGTGTCGAACTTCCTCAAGATGAGCGACAGTGCAACCACGTGGGCCGCCAACACCAACCAGCAGTATCACTTTCTGGATCTGGAGACCTATCAGCGAATCCAGAGCCTGGAAGATCAGGGGCGAAAAGAAGAAGCGATTGAGCTGGCCTCTCAGGCATTTAAGAAGGCGAGCGAAGAACGCCTTCGCACAATGGAGCAACAGCTCAACCGGGCGGCGAGAGCATGGAATAATGTAAAAATTGCGGCCACTGGTGCATGGGAATCGTTTAAAGATAAAGCCGGTGGTGCACTTGGGCTGGATACTCCGGCTGACGAGCTGACAGTTAAAATTAAGGAATTAGAAGCCAAAATTGCAGCTGCGGGTAGTGATACAGAGGTTGCTATGCAGCCTCGTGAATACCAGGAGTCAGTGAAGCGATACAAAGAGGATCTGGCTGCACTTAAGGAAAAACAACAGGCTGAAGAAAAAGCCATAGCCGCCGAAGCAAAGCGCAAACAAACCGATGCCGAGAGCATTGCTGCTGCCGAGAAACTCCAGAAACTCTGGAAGGGCAACCGCTCTGAGATTGAAAAAGAAGCCGACGCGGTAGAAGAAACCCGTAAGAACTATGAAACGTTATGGAAAAGCGCCAGCGGTCGGGACATGCTTCAGTCCCGTGGCGTCAGCTCCACCGACGGTAAAAACTTTTCCGGCGGCCAGTGGGATACCGACACGAAAGCGCTGGATAAATCTGGCCAGAAGGCGGAGCAGTACAACAAACAGCTGCAGCAGACGCTGAACCAGAAAAAAACCATCACCGAGCTGGACCGCGTCGAGGCTGAAATCCGCAACGGCACACTATCCAGTGCGACCAAAGCCCAGCAGGATGAAGCCCGGGCGCTGGCCAAAAAAATTGATGCAGCCAACGCGGCCAATAAGGCAACAAAAGAAGGTCAGTCTCTCGCTAAACAGCAGGAAACCTCCAATAAAAACTTCGTCAAACAGCTTGAGGATCAGGCAGCAAAACGCACTCAGGGTGCTGCCGCTACCCGCGCCCAGGAGATTGCGACCCGCAACCTGACCGCCGAGCAGCGCCGTCAGGCTGAAGCGGCGAACGCGGCCATCACTGCCCAGGAGTTTAAGGGCCAGAACCTCCAGCTGCAGCTGGAATACATGCGCGATACCGGCGACACCGCTGGCGCATCGATGCTCGAGCTGCAGAACCGTGTATCTGACCTGCGCCGCGAGTTTGAAGCCAGTGGAAACACCGAAGGGCTGAACTGGCTCGACAAGCTGCTGCCGGTCGCGGAAACCAAAATCCGCGTCGATGACCTTAAAAAGCAGCTGGATGACCTGTTCACATACCAGTCCCAGCAAGAAACCAGCATTCAGGCGCAGGTCCAGGGCGGTCTGCTCAACGAAATTCAGGGGCGGCAACGCCTGGTCGATCTCCACCAGAAAGTCGGCGACAAAATCAAAGGTTACCTCCCGCAACTGAAGGAGCTGGCCACCGCCCCGGGTGAAGCGGGTGACAAAATCCGCGAGATGATCCGCCAGCTTGAAGCAGAGCTCGGCAAGCTGAATCAGGCGGGTAATGAGCTGACTCAGGCATTCCGCGACGGTCTGCAGAGCGGTATCGAAAGCTCTCTGATGGGGCTGGCCAAAGGCACCATGAACCTGCGTGATGCGGTGAAAAACCTCGCCCTCACCATCATTAACAGCATGGCACAGCTGGCGGCACAGCAGCTGGCGCAGATGGCGACGTCCAGCCTGATGGGAGCTTCAGGTGGTATGGGCGGACTGATGGCCAGCGTCTTTGCCGCCGATGGCGGTCAGGTTCGTGGTCCGGGCAGCACCACGTCCGACTCCATTCCGGCGATGCTCTCCGACCAGGAGTTTGTTACCCGCGCCGCTGTGGTTCAGCAGCCTGGTGCGCTGGACTTTCTGCACGCCTTTAACCGCCACGGTATGGCTGCGGTTGAAGGCTGGCTCCCGCGCGTTCGTCATGCCACCGGTGGTCTGGCGGGCATCCCCGCGCAGAATATGCCGGTCCCGACCTCCGTGCCTGAAACCGCGATGGCCACACCCGCCGCTGCGTCGCAGCAGCCCATCAGCCTGCAGCAGCAACTGGTGCTGGACCCGTCCGAGGTTTATACCGCCGGAGCGCAGACGCTGGCTGGCCAGCGCCAGTTCACCACGTCGCTCAAGGCGCAGGTGCCGACCCTGAAACAATGGCTGGGGCTGAATAAATGACAACGATATTTCCCTGGCTGGCAGATCCCGACTGGTCCCGTGGCGTGACTGAGACACTGGAGTGGAAGACCGAGGTACTGCAGTCGCCAACCGGTGCTGAGCAGCGGATTTCCCGTCGACTTTCACCGCGCCGGACGTTTGAGTTCACGGTAATGCTGTATGACACCGCCCGCCAGCGCTTCGAGCATATGCTCTGGCAGGGCTGCGCAGGTACCTGGGCCATGCCGGTTTATCCGGATGTTTACGCGCTGCCGGCAGCGGTGTCCAGTGGCGCGACCGCGCTCTCCATTCCGACCGCCGGGCGTGACTTTACCGTCGGCGGAACGGTGTTGCTGAAAACCGATGAGTCCTCTGATGCAACCAGCCGGATGGCCACCATTGCCGGTATAACCGGGGATACCCTGCAGCTGGGCTCTCCGCTGACCGACAGCTGGCCTGCGGGCTCGCTGGTTTATCCGGTACGCCCGGCAGTGCTGACGGAGCCGCCGTCGCTGTCCCGTCTCACTGATACGGCGACGTCTGCGCAGGTGCGCTTCCGTATTGCTGAACACAATACCTTCAGTGATGCGCCGGTGCTTACACAGTACCGTGGTCACCCGGTACTCGAAACCGAAACCGACTGGTCAGAATCGGTCAGCGGCAGCTATCAGCCCCTGATTCGTGAGCTGGACAACAGCAGCGGCATTCCGTACCGACTGGATACTGCCGGTCGACCGTTCTGGCGGCAGACACACAGCTGGTTCACCGTCAACCGTCTGGCACAGACTTCCCTGCGCCAGCTTCTGTGGTACCTGCGGGGGCGTCAGCGCCCGATATGGGTGCCCTCGCAGATGCTGGACTTTTCCCCGACATCCGCCATCAGCGGCCATTCCGTTGATGTGATCGAGGCAGGTTTTACTGAGCTGGGTATTCGCCCGGGTCGCCGCGATATCTGCATTCTGCTGGCTGATGGCACCCGCTATTACCGCCGCATCATCGCTGTAAGTCTGGTCAGCGGTGTGGAGCGTCTTGTGCTCGATGGCGATGCCATTTCTGCAGAACAGCACCAGATCGTGTCCATTTCCCTGATGACCCTTGCTCGCCAGGATGCCGACAGCGTGTCCTGGGAGCATGTGACCGACGCCGACGGCGTGGCCCGGGTTGCCACCACTTTTACCGGAGTACGTGATGAGCTGGAGTGAGTTTGAATATTCCGTGGCCGATGGCCAGCCGCTGACGCTGTATGAGTTCCGGCTCGGAGACAGCCTGTTCTGGCGTTACAGCAACGCCGACAAAGATATCGATTTTGCCGGTCAGGTCTGGGAAGCACAGGCCATCAGCAACAGCGGTCTCAGTTCCGGCAGCGGTGACGGGATGGATATCACCGTTCCCGCCAGTAATGCGGTGGCGCTGCTGTTTCGTGCGGCACCACCCTCGCGCACCGTCAGGGTGCGGGTCATGCGCTGGCACGCGACGGATACCTCCGGCGAGTTTCGCGTCGTCTGGATCGGGGAGATCAGCAGCGTCAAACGCGAACAGATTGAATCCTGCAAGCTGATCACCATCAGCCTGGCCAGCACGTTTACACGGGTCGGGCTCCGGCTCACCTGGGGACGTCAGTGCCCCTATGCGCTGTACGATCATAACTGCCGTGTTGACCCGCTCCGGTTCGCGGTCAGCGGCGTGGTGGTCATCGCCCTCGATGGTTCCTCCATTACCGCGAACCTGCCTGCTGGTCTTGCCAGCGACTGGTTCTCCGGTGGTTACATTGAGTTCGACCGCAACGGCTACACCGAGCGACGCGGCCTGCGTGCACAGGACGGTAACACGCTGCATCTGTTTGGCGGTACAACCGGCCTGGAGGTCGGTCAGTCCGTCACGCTGTATCCGGGCTGCGACCGCACGATTGCCACCTGCGACAGCAAATTCTCCAACCATCTGAACTACGGTGGTCAGCCGCATATGCCCGGAAAATCGCCGTACACCATTATCAAACTGTTTTAAGAGGGATACGCCATGTGGTGGGCTGTAGCTAAATTCGTGGCGGTTCTGATTGCATCATATGTGATCAATACCGCATTAGCGCCAAAGCAAAAAAACTCCACGCCGGAAGCGGCTACTGAAGACGACTGGAACATGCCCATGCCCGATGAGGGCACACCGCAGTGCGTCTTCTTTGGTGACTGCTGGACGGCTGACTGGTTCGTTCTGGGCTACGGCAATTACCGCTATGACGCCATCAAAAAATAAGGGGGCACCATGCTGATCACAATGGAACATATTCGCGCCGGTGGCGGCTGTGCATGGGGGTTACGGACCTTTTTTGCCCGCCACCATCTTGACCTGCAGGCATTTCTGCGTGATGGCGGCATTGATTCGCAGACACTGCTGGCGACCGGCGATGCACTGGCCATCCGGGTTGTCGAACTCGCGCAGCTGCAGGCCCAAAAGGAGGAAAAATAGATGGGCGGTGGTGGCAAGGGTTCAAAAAAAGTCACGGTCGGCTACCGGTACTCCTGGGATGTGCAGGCGGGACTGGGGCGCGGTCCGGTCAATGAGATTGTGTCGATTATGGCCGATAAAAAGACGGTCTTTGCCGGTACTCCGGGGCAGATATCATCCAGCACCTCGGTGTACATTGACAAACCCGGTCTGTTCGGCGGTGATGATACCGGCGGTGAAGGCGGCATACAGGGTCAGCTCGATATCATGATGGGCGAACCGGATCAGGTGCCACCGGCATCGCTCCTGAAGTTGCTGACCGGTCTGGTGCCGGGGTTTCGTGGCGTGGTGACCACCTTCTTCAGTGGCCTGGTCAGTTGCTACAGCGCCAGCCCCAAACCGTGGTTGTACCGTGTTCGTCGCACGACTAAGGGCTGGGACGGTGATGTCTGGTACCCGGAGAAAGCCACCATCATGCTGGAGAACAGCGAAGCGCAGCTTGATGATGAAGCAGATCTCCTTCCGGAACAGCTCGCCAACCTCCGGGCCATTCATGCCATGAACCCGGCGCACATTCTGGTGGAATGTGCCACCAATCGCGACTGGGGGCGTCAGCTGACGCTCGCCGATGACCTGAACCTCGACAGCTATCGTGTCGCCGCCGACACGCTGTTTGAGGAAGGTTTTGGCCTGTGCTTCCGCTATAACCGTCAGGATGGCCTGGACACCTTTGTTCAGCAGATCCTCGACCACGTGGGCGCGGTGCAGTATGCCGACCTTGAAACCGGCAAACTGACCCTGAAACTGCTGCGCGGGGATTACAATGTCGATGATCTGCCGGTTTTCACCTACGACAACGGCATTATCGCCGTTCAGGATGACGACAGCGCCAGTACCACATCGAATCCGAATGAGGTTGTCGTGACCTGGAATGACCCCGTCACGAATTCCGATGGTGAGGTCCGGGCGCAGAACCTCGGGGCGATACAGAATACCGGACTCAACAGCAGTTCTGTGGAGTACAAAGCGATCCCCACGCACTCTCTCGCCGAACGCGTTGCCCAGCGCGACCTCGAAACCGCGCAGTCTGAGTTGACCCGTCTGGTCATCCAGTTCGACCGGCGCGGCGGCATTTTGCGTCCGGGGGATGTTTTCCGCGTCCGGTTGCCCGACCGCAATATCGACAATATGGTGCTCCGGGTGGGCAAAATTGAGGAAGGTGATACCGGCGTCCTGACGCTGACCGTCGTCCAGGACGTTTTCGGACTGCCATCCACGTCGTACAGCTCTGGCCAGCAGGGCAGCAACTGGACTCCCCCGGATAAAACCGCCAGACCTGTCAGCGTTCAGCGCCTCATCGAGCTTCCCTACGCTGTGCTGGCCGCCACGCTCAGCGAGGCAGAGCTGAGCTACCTTAAGCCCGAATCCGGTTATCCGGGGATCATGGCCGTGGCCCCAACGACACTCAGCATCAACTATCAGATCCAGACCCGCGCTGCAGGTGGAGATTTTGCTGATCGGGGAACGGGGGACTGGACGCCATCAGGGCTGCTGGTAGCGGCGGTCGGCCCGCTTGATACGGTTCTCCATGTGAATATGACCCGCTTCCCGTCTGTCGGCGACGGGCTGCTACTCAATGATGAAGTCATCCGGGTCGATGCCGTTGACGAGTCTGCCGGGACACTGAATGTCGGCAGGGGCTGCTTCGATACACTGCCAGCGGGACATGATGAATCGGACGTTATCTGGTTGTGGCGTGATGCACTGGAGTCTGACGGTATTGAATATCTGGCAGGGGAAACCGTGGAGGCGCGTCTGCTGACCCGAACCAGCACAGAGACGCTGGCGGCGTCTGCTGCGCCGGTGAGTTCGCTGGTGATAGCCCAGCGGCAGAGCCGCCCCTATCTGCCGGGGAATATCCGCGTCAATGGTTCGCCGTACCCGTCAAAGGTCATTGCTGCCACCGACTACACCCTGACATTTGCTCACCGGGACCGCCTGTTGCAGGCCGACCGCCTGATTGACTGCACGGAAGGCAGCATCGGGCCAGAGCCCGGCGTGGAATATGTGGCGACGCTGATTAACCAGGATACCGCTGAAGAGGTCTGGTCGATCACCTCCGGTGATGCCAGCATTCCGCTCCCATATGTCACCGGAGGAAGTGACGCGGCAGAACATGCCCTGACACTGCAGAGCATCCGCGACGGGATCACCTCGTTGTACACCTTCCGGACCCTGTTGCCTGCGGGCCAGTACAAAGCCTTCCCGCTCACCGTCACGCTGTCGCTGACCATTCTTGATGGCGGCGACTGGGCCGGAATCACACCTGAAGATACGGATACCGGTGCAGTCCCTGAGCTGTACGCCATTTCTGATGCAGCCGGAATGACCGACTGGTATCCGCCTGACCTGCTGGCCAGCGGGCTTTCCATCCCTGCGGACGATATCGACTATCCCGCCGGGACATGGCCAGCGTCGCCGTGGTCGTTTGGCCCTCATCAGATTTTGTCCATTGTGCAGTGGACTGAGAGCGGTGTGCCGTGGACCGTTTTCACCCTGTCCGGTGATGCCTCTCTTTATGCCATCGACTCCACGACAGATTCTGCCGCCGTTATTCCCTGGAATGCCGGTGTTTATCACGCTGAGATTGATATGACGTTGTTCATGACGGATGAGCCGGTTCTGAACGAGGGCATAATCTCTCTCACGCTGACCCAGAGAGGTTAACCGGATGAACGACACATATTATTATGGTCAGGGCAAAGTTTTCCTTTCCGTGCGGAACCCGGTAACAAACAAATCCGAAATCTGGCGCTGGATTGGTGACGTCTCTGCTCTGACGCTGAAGCTCTCATTCGAACAGAGTGAAAGAAAAATATCCCGGGCTGGCGTGGTCATGACGTCTGACCGCCGGTACACCTCTTTTGCCGCTTCACTCGCATCGGTCTGGCACGATTTCTCCGCTGATAACCTGTCGCTCCTCCTCTTCGGGAAGACCAGCCGGATTGCGCAGAGCTGGCAGAACGATGAAGCGTTGCCGGAGGGCATTACAGCGGGGGATCGTGTCGCGCTGGCCTATCAGAACGTCCGGGAAGTCAGTATCGACGGGCTTGCAGAGGGGACAGACTACGAGGTTGATTATGGTTTCGGTGCGATCAGCTTTCTGACCACCCCACAGAGTCAGCCCGTCAAAGTGACGTATGACTATGCTGGCAGTCAGTCCGTCAGCCTGCTTAATGCCAAATCTCCGGAGGTTTCACTTCGGTATGAAGGTATTAACCTGGCTGAAGGGGGGAAAAAAGTGCTCCTGGAACTCTGGCGAATGACATTCGATCCCCTGACGGTTCTGGAACTCATTAATAACGCCACCTCGCTTTCAGGAATGGAAACCTCATCGGCGGTCTTACCTGACCTGAACCGCCAGGCGGCAGATGTTTTTGGCCTGTTTGGCCGGATCGTAATGATAGAAGACTTCATGACTATCACTTACGACGGCACCATCGACTTCGATGGTAAATACAATTTTGCTTATTAGAGGATGTCCTGATGGCCTATTTACCTGAACAACCGGAATGGACCGATGGCGTCTATCAACTGGAAAAGAGCGATCCTGTTCGCGGTGGCGTTGACGGCCCGGCGAACCGGCCTTTAATTGACCTTCTGAAGCGTACGGCGTGGCTTAAACAGCGTTATGAAGAGGCATTCAGTGGTCTGGGCTGGGCTGAACTGGGGGAATGGGCTGTGGGACTGGAGGTCACAACCCCCTCTCAAATCGTTCACTACCAGGGCTACTGGTATCGTTATGGCGGGTCTCTGCCTCATACCATTACCGGGGCCTCTCCATCACTCGATGATAACGACAACTGGTTTAACCTCGGCAATGATGTATCTCTTCGCGCAAACCTGGGTTCAGGCGACGGCCAGAAACTGATAGGAGAATACTCCAGTATCAGTGAACTGAGAGCGGCCACGCTGGACCATCACGGGCAGAAAGTAAAAGTAAAATTCTGGGACATAGAGCTGGGCACGGCGCTTGTTAACGTATTTTATGTTTACGATGCCAATGACCATATCTCTGTCGATGATGGTTACAGGACAATAGTCAATGCAGCTGGCCAGCGCTTTAAAGCATTGCTCAACGATACCCTTGATTTACGTATCGTAGGGTTGCGTTCGTACGGCGATAACCTGGGTACCGCTTTTAATCGCGCTCTGGCAGCAGAGCTGGCGCGTGTATTTGCCGACGATTCTGCAATGAAGATGGCGACAATTAAACTCCCGGCGCTGACTTCATTTGATGACCCCAACGTATCAACCTATAACGCTATTCTGAATGCCTCCATCGTGATGCCGTCATATACACCCGTTGAGTGCGACGGGAATTATTTCTGCAAATTTAACCCGATTAATGATGTTGCCATTCGCATTACGAACACGATTGAAGGGGTGAAGCCGTCCCAGACCGTATGGCGAAACATGCAAGGCGTGAAAATGTTCGCCAATAAATCGGGGCAATTTCAGTTAGTCGGCCCGGGTGCCACGGTCAGCCAGTCGGCAGGTATTCGTGTCGGCAATGACCGTGCTGGTGACGACGTGCTCGACCTGCGTGACTTATGTCTGGAAGACGTTCAGATTCGTGCTTTTCGCTACGGTCTGGATTGTGTCTGGAATGATACCTATATTCTGACCTACCGGAACATCAAGTTAACCGGCAACTATTTCAACCTGTCATCCCTGCTGGCAGCAAAGCAGAATGCGGGGGAAAATATCCGCGTGGAAAACTCCCTCCTGGCGGATTCCGTGTCGCATCAGGTTTACTGGAACTCCCCGGGCATTAACGTCACTCTTGATAAAGTCAGCATTGACTACGCTGGCGGGAGTGCCTTCTATTTTGATAACGGTGCGCGCGGGTGCGACTTTCATACGCAAGGCGGCCATATCGAAGGATGGGACGGCATGCTGGTATTTCAGGTGGCCCAGTTGGTTGCCTGGTACAATCAGGCTAACGCCATCACCTTCAATAACACCCCGATTAAAGCCGCCGGTACCTCGCCGGGCGTCTGGGCCCCGCGCCGAAAAATCCTGCATTCCGGGCAGGTACTTCCCGGCCTTGGAACGCGGGTCACGTTCGATAACAGCCCGGTATACTGGCCATCACCTGCTTCTGAGCCGCATGTTGCTCTGATGGGGTATACCGACCCCACTGCAGAGAATATGAAGGCGATATACCACTGCCCGAACTCGCCTTACCCTGACTGTCTGGTGAACTACCGCCAGTCAATGAACAAGGGGCTTTACCGATTCGGCGGAACAGAGGGGGTTTCCGTTAAGGACCTGACAGACCCGTTAACCGGGTTCACCTTTTCAACCAATGGCAACCCGTCAATTGTATATGGCGGTGAAGATGCGGACGGCCTGCGACATATCATCATTAATTTCGATGCAACAACAACATGGGTTGAGTTGCGGAATAAAGGTCTTTACTACGCACTTGAGCGAGACGCTGAAATTAATACGGCGATTTCGGTGATGATGGAAAATATCACTGAAGGAGACCTGACGCTGAATACGCGGTTCCATTATTACTATGGGGCTGCAAAAACCTACGATGGTTATGAGGACGGAAGAACTAAAAGCCTGACTGCACTGCTGTCGGCAACGTATAACGGCATTCACACCCCCCTTACGACGTCAAAATATGTCGGAGAGCAATCCGCTATGTCATATGTCCGTCAGGACAGCGCCCACCCGACGCAGGCGGAATACGTTCAAGCCGCCATTGTTCTGCGCGGTGCGAAAGGTCAGGCGCGTATCAAGCTCCCGGCAATCTGGACAACCAAAGGCAGAGGCGCAGCCTTTGCTTTCAGCTAAACGAGGTAAAAAATGGTTACTGCAAAATTTATGTGTTCATACCTGTACAGGGCTTCTGACGATTCCCGGCTGGATGTGTATCTCGATCCTGTTCTTGAAGACGGTAATCCAACAGGAAACGTGTCATTAACCCTGACCAATCCTGATGATTATTCTGCATTCGAGCAGGGTAAAACTTACAAGCTGAGCTTTGAGGAAGTTTCTGCATAACAAATTCCCGCCAGTAATGGCGGGATAACTTTAGGATTCAGTTGCACCGCTGAACTCGTCCAGTGTTTTCAGCCAGGTGCAGGCCTGAGTTACCGGGTCTGCGCCAGTGATATCGTACGGGCAGTTATAGGTTGTTTGCCTGAAGTACTCTGAAGAACCCGGGGCTGACCAGTTGGCTGTTATAGACAACACCGCATGTCCGTCAGCAATATAAATATCACCGATGGTGACTTTCGCGCTCTCAACAGAAATACCTTTAAAGGTTGTATCAACAATTAAAGACATTAGTCCCCCTTAACCTTGTGTGAGTGTGTATGTTGTGACTGTTCCGGCGGCGTTTTTGAACTGTATTTTGAGGACGCCGCCGGATTCGTAAAACATTGCAGTACCGTTATCCAGATAGGCGGCGTTGCTCTGCGAAGGAACTCCCATAATAGCCATCCCGCCATTCTCTCCCCTCACTCTGAGCCCTTTAGTGAAAACCCCATTAAAAACTGGTAGCAGGGCGGCATTTCCACGCTCACTTCCTGAAGTGCCGTACGTCAGTTCAAACAAAAGACGCCCGATGGAGTTTGTCAGAAATGCCCCGCGCGGATGCCCGTCAATCCATACCTGCGTTTCCGTTGAGGAATACGAGCCAAGTGACATACTCGACATCTCACTGAATGATGGCAGGCTCGGCAATGTGCACCAGTCTTTATCAATGTCAGTAGCCATTGATGATGGCGCATACAAGCCATACCCGCCGGTAATGACCGCATCATCCACGATAATGGTGATTTTGCTGACCTTGTTATTTTTGCCAGGCACTTTAATCTGGGCGACCGGGTCAGATACGGTACCGTTCTTCCGGTTATTGTTCTTCGAGAACACATCATCAATGATGTTATATTCGCCAATAAAGTTGGTCCCTGAGCTGTAACAATCCTCTATGTGAAGGTTCCTGTAGGTACTGCCCTGACCGTCTCCCCACGCTCCTGTCCCGTGACAACCGATAGCCGTCAGATTGGTAACTTCATGTTTAAGCGGAAGCAGGTTCCAGGCAAATTGCGCCAGCGTGTAATCATCCACGCGCTGTGCGGCTTCACCATAATCTGACGCGAGGTCAAAGCCATCGTAAACACACTGCTCTGCGGTGAGATTATCCCATTTCACACCATAGCAACGAGCTGAGCGGCCATTGACTTCATTCTGATACGTTTTAAATCCGGACTCACCGCAGCGGTAAGCATTAGTACCATAAATACGATTAGACTTTCCTTTATGGCGCATATACACCACTCCGGATGTTGAACCGTACCTGACTTCACCATCGATAACTTTATTTCCCTTGCCCCATGCAGTTGTCCCGGTGTTATTGAAAAGAATGGTGCCATACTGGTGCTTACCGCCCATAACCGATGGCTCTGATACAGTACAGAAATTACAATCCATGAAGGTGATCGCGATATAACGCCCCCTCGGATTCAGCACACTGACACCTCGTGAGGTGTGAATGACAGGACCGCCGCAAATCTGTTGATTCTTTACTGTGTCAGACAATAAAGGCCAGACATCTTTATCGCTGGCGGTTGGTTGATATCCTGCTTCTTCATTCGTCTGAACGACTGAATTGGCAATGGTTTCTGCGTCATCTATCCAGTTTCCGTCTGTATCCCAGCGATTAATAACCCAGGGGGCAGTGATGTTCTGAAACCACATATCCTTGAGAATGGATTTAGGGCCAAGATTATGCAGGTTAAATAACTGCGTATCGCTGTTAATCGGCGCTTCCCAGCGCAAATGTATATTTGAGAACTGCGCATCAAAATTAACAGCAACAGTTAAATTCACTACGGTATCAACAATGCACTCGCGGCCAGACGCTGCGGCGTATGCCAGAAAATTCAGTAGCCCTGTTGCCGTGGAGCCGTAAAACGATAGCTTATCCCGCTCCAGATATTTGATGTGCTCCCTGACTGTTTTGCCGTCAGAGTGCGTAACGATATCATCGCCCATTCCCTCTTCGCTTGAACCCAGGTTTGAGCGAATATCATCAGCATTTTACAATCTGTATTTTCATGGAGTTACACAGTGCTGATTGGTTATGCCAGGGTCTCAACAGGGGATCAAAACCTCGATTTACAGAAAAACGCGCTGATTCGCGCAGAATGTGAACTGATTTTTGAAGACAAAGCCAGTGGGAAGCACGTGCGCCGACCAGGTTTAAAGCAGGCGATTCGACGTGCGCGAGAAGGCGATACATTGGTTGTCTGGAAGTTAGATCGACTGGGGAGGAGCGTCAGGGACCTGATTACCCTTGTCTCAGGCCTGCAATCACGTGGCGTACATTTCCGCAGTTTGACCGACTCAATTGATACCAGCACGCCCGCAGGGCGTTTTTTCTTTCATGTAATGAGCGCCCTTGCGGAGATGGAAAGGGAATTGATTATTGAGCGGACGCGTGCAGGACTTGCAGCTGCACGGGCTAAAGGCAGAATTGGAGGGCGTAAGCGAGTGATGACCGAGGAGGCAGTGGGAAGAGCCCAGAGAATGCTCGCGAATGGGGCTTCCCGCCAGCAGATTGCAGAGATTTATAACGTTGGGGTTAAGACGATCTACAAGTACCTTCCAGTGGCCCCTAAGTTGTAATTCCATTTCACATATAGCAACAGGTGTGCCCGTGATTTATCGCGCCGGAATGGCCGCATTTATCGCGCGGCGCATCAATAGTCCCCGTCGTCCAGTTCCCCCACCCGCAGTAAGCAATCAAGACCATCGCGCAGCATATCCCGGCGGAGGTCTGAGCTACTGAGGATGATTTCGACGCCAGGGTGCTGGCGATAAAAATCAGGCAGATGGGGGACGACCAATAACGTCGCAAAAGCGACGGGCATATCCACGTGAAGCTGGCCGTGCAATACGCTATCGCTCCCAAACGACTCCAGCAGCGCATCTGCCTGGGCCAGTAAAGGTTTACTCTGCCGATAAAATGCTTCGCCGTCAGGCGTCAGGTTGATGCGCCGCGTTGTTCGCTGCATCAAACGCGTGCCGCAGTGCTGCTCAAGCAGCTGCAATGCCTTAGTGACGGCAGGACGATGAATCTGCAGGTTCTCCGCTGCCTGAGTAAAGCTACCGGACTCGACAATTTCAATAAAAATGCGTATCGATTCAAAGAGGTTTATTTGCATAGCGGGCTTCTTTTGCCGGGATCGGGATATCACATTGTTACTGATTTTATAATAGTGATGCACTTTTTTGGCTATTTTTCTAAATAATATAACGCCCTACACTCCTTCCATCATGAAACTGAACCGCTCCATAGCGCTATTGTGAAGGATATTACCCCATGAAAAATAACCGAATCTGCCAGATCCTGAATATAGAAAAACCTGTTATTCAGGGGCCGTTATCGTGGTTGACCGATGCCCGTTTAGTCGCCGCTGTCAGCAATGCCGGCGGGCTTGGTGTGCTGGGACCGAATGCCGGTTTAACCGCTGAGACCGCGGTGTCCACGCCGGAAGAAACCGCCGAAAAAATGCGTGAAGAGATCCGCAAAACTAAACGGCTGACCGAAAAACCTTTCGGCGTGAACCTGATCCCCGCTGCTGAAAACGATATCTGGACCCCGCCTATTTTGCAGGTGATAAAAGAAGAGGGCGTCAGAGCCGTGGTGTATACCGGCTACGGTGAAGGGGCGCTCATACCGACGCTGTTCAACGAATTAAAAGAGGCGGGCATGGCTATCATCTATCGCGATATTAACCCGACGCCTGAAAATACCCGCCTTGCTGAAGAAGCGGGCGCCGATATCATCGTCGCGACCGGCTTTGATGAGGGAGGTACATTGCCGGGGACCGCGCTGGGAACCTTTTCTATCGTGCCGCTGATCGCCGATGCGGTGAAGCGTGTTCCGGTGATGGCCGCAGGCGGTATTACCGACAAGCGCACCGCCAGAGCGGCGCACGCGCTCGGCGCTGAAGGGATATTTGCCGGTTCGGTTTTTATCGCGACGGAAGAAAGCAGAGTGCCGCGGTCGGTCAAAAATAAAATTATTGCCGCCAGTGGCCTGGATTTACTGCTTTTCCGCACGCAGCCCCATTACTATCGCTCTCTGCCGGGCAGACTGGCCGAAAAACTGGTGGCGATGGATAAAGCCGGCGCCAGCAACGAGGCGCTCGGTGAAGCAATGGGGGGATTACGCGGCCTGCGCGTCGGCATGCTGGAAGGCAATGCCGATGAGGGCTACATTGCGCTCGGCACGGGTATCGGCAGCATCCGCAGCGTCAAAAGCGTAGCGGAAGTGGTCGAGGCGTTAACCGTGAGTTAGCGCTCCTCAAGAGATGCAGGCTGTTCAGCTAAATCATCCGCCTGTTAGCGTGTCTGACTGAGAATAATACGGTCGAATATACGGTCGCCCAGCCAGACGCGCAGACAGATAAGTATTTTTGCAAACTTACCCGCGGCATAGCGCGTACGTGGGTTCTTACTGTTAATGGCGCTTGAAACGACATCCGCGATAACCTAATGAGAGGCGGCTGTACACCTTCCCGGAGTCATTGAGTCATCCCCGGGCGGCCTCTCCAGCCTGGGCCCTGGATTCATTCGCGCTACCAGCGCGCCAGCTGGCGAGCATCGTGGTGTGAAAATAAAGCTTGCTATCAATCGCCATCTGTGTGATCAATAGCAAGTTGATTTACTACACAGATGCGGTAATTAACGGTTTAGCGAAGCAGTTCTCATCTCAAGCGTTATCTACAGATAATCCTTCTTTAGACTCTCCTTATCGTGATTAATTAAGCTCTGTGACGCGAATAATGTTAAAGTTTTTTGAACCTGCGACAACGATGACGGTCTAAACCCGAGTAGACAGGCTCAGAAACTGGCGCAAACGGTGATAGTGAAGGAAAGTTCTTGAACCTCCCGTTTAGCGTAAAAAGTGCATAAGAGATAGCGTTATCCCAAAGCACACGATTATTTCATTGAAATCTACCGAACATTACGTGCCCTCGGGCAAACTAAGAAATTAACAACATTAAAAAATCGCTGGTGCAGTAATAGAGTTCAGTCTGAAGTGCGCTTCAGATGTTTCTATAAGAAGTAATGACAATGATGTCATTGTTATTCTCAACCATTCAGAGCAGCGTTTTTACGCTGTGACAGAAAAGCCGGGAAGGCGTTTTCTGTGAAATATGGCTAAATGTCCCTGCGGTAGAGAATGTTGTAGCAAAAAGAGGCTAACATCATGATTGACCACATTCATTTCAGATGCCCATGCTGTCATGGGTCACAGTACAGAACATCCACCTACGATGTTTCTGAAAAAAATCCGTTTGGCGCGAAATGCATTTTTTGTAAATCCGCAATGATTACATTTGATAACATCGCACCGCATATTTCCAGAAACTCGGCATCGCTGGCGTTACGGAAGTAAGAAAAGGCCCCGAAAAGGGCCTTTGATATCTGAATATACCCTGAATAATTTGGAGCCGAGTAACAAAGCCAACGCATAAGCCGCTTGAAGTATGACGGGTATAGTAAGCATTATTATCATTTTGATCGGGCTGCCTGCGGGCAGCTTTTTAGTTTGTTTAAATTTAAATCACGCCGTACTTTTCTTATCTTTGCCGATGTGCATCAATGCGCAACTACGCAATTTTTAGGGAAATCTTGTTGCGTTCCTGCATGGCCTTTGGGAAAACGTCGCCTCACTGTTGTCATACCACACGGCTTATCTTTTCTATCGCGACGCGCTCGTCGTACAGCAGCGAACCTACGCCGTTATCCGCAATCATTTGCAGGAAATGGGCCAGCTACCCGAAGAGACCCGGATGCGGGTATCTATCCTGGATTATATCCAGGAACGTACGTACTTATCACGCAGCAGTGTATTAAACGTGTTGTCGGCGTTAAAAAGTGGTAATTATATTGCTTTTAAACGGGGAGGGTATTTTGACGGGGGTGAATAAATTACCCGAGCGTTTATAGCGCTGGCGGTTTGTCCAAAATTAAATAATAAAACGATTATCAGCGCGACGCTAATATTCTATTGTAGGTCCACTTAACTTTTGACGATGACATTTATTCGACAACGGGTCGACAATGGGATTATTATGAAGAAAACGCTTATTACGTTAATTATTGCTCATACTTTTACGGCGACTGCCGCTTTTGCTGCTGCGGAGACAGGAACCTGGTACGCGGGGTCTAAATTTGGCTGGTCGCACTACGGCGACTCCAGCATCGATCGCCCAGTCGATGTTGACCGCGATAACGTCGGCGGCGGTGTGTTTACCGGCTATCAGATTAACCCCTGGCTGGCGGTTGAAGGTGGATATGACTATTTAGGCAATATGGGCATCAATGGTCGCCATGGCGCAGCCGGTTCGCGAATGAAAAGTCAGGGGCTACAGCTTTCGTTGAAGGCCAGCTACAGCCTGACCAGCGACTGGGATCTGTACGGCCGGGCCGGCCTGATGGGCTACCGTGCGGAATCCAATGTGAATGGAAAAAATCGATTTGATACCGGCGTGCGCCCTGTGCTGGCTTTCGGTACCGAATATGCCTTTAATGACAGATGGTCGGGGCGCCTGGAGTACCAGTGGGTCAACAATGTGGGTAACGAAAACCAAATTGGCGTGAGCAGCGATGTGAGCTCCATGATGGCCGGCATTAGTTACCGCTTTGGGCAATAAACGCATCGTACTGGAAGAGTCTCCTTTGAATAAAAGGGGCTCTTTATCTGCTAATGGTATACCTATGGTCATAATTACAGTATATAACTGGTAGCCACAGGACCCGATAAAGTGTGATCGTGATCAACATTGATAATCGCCAATGCCTTTAAATATGATACAGGGAAAATAAATGTAATATATTAATGGTGATTTTATGGCAATTAAGGATTTTTTTAAACAGACCACACCTGGACGCCGTCGTTATGGCGTAGCGTTATTTGTCGGGGTAGTGGCAGGGATTATGTCGGCATTTGTTAAATGGGGCGCTGAAGTTCCTTTACCGCCGCGTACTTTCTCCGGTGGCAGAGATGAATTTAACCCACCTTATCTTTTCTTACGCGACTATCTGGGCATTGACCCGACGCATACGGTTTATACTTTTTCCGAACACATCATCAATCCGGTGATGGTTACGCATATTATATTCTCATTGGTATTTGCCGTTGGCTATTGTGTCGTCGCGGAGGTCTTTCCGAAAGTGAAATTATGGCAGGGGGCATGGGCCGGGATTGTCGCAACCATCGCCGTTCACTGGATTTCCTTTCCGTTACTGGGCCTGACCCCCTCTTTATTGAATATTCCTGCCGACGAATATATTTCGGAACTGGTGGGGCATATTTTTTGGTTCTGGGCCATTGAGATGATTCGTCGCGATCTTCGCAACCGCATCACCCATGAACCTGACGCCGAAGTGCCTCTTGACGCGCCGTTCAGATAATTAATCCCCACAGAGCCCGCGATCTCGCGGGTTGTGTGGGGCGGGACATAGAGATCAGGACAGAGATGAAGGCATCGTATTCAGCGCGAAGTTGAGGATCTTCTCGCCATCAAATGAGGCATAGGGCAAGCTTTCAATCACGGCAATTTCTTGTGGTAAATGCAGTGCGCTAATAAATTGTTCAACCTTATACTGGATATGCGGCGCAACCAGTACGCCATCATAGGCAGGCGCGACGCTAAAGAAATTTTCAACCCCAACAGCGCTGATTAATAAATCTAATTGCCGATCGTCAGCAATTTTTTGCATTTTGCGGGCAATAATCCCTGCCGTTTCGCCAAACAGACAGCATATTAATAGTTTTTTCACGATTTAACCCTCGGTGAGATAGCGAAGCTACACTATTCCTCCTTTACTCACGAAAATGCGCGATGTATCAATATTTGAGGTTAATTTCTGCGGATATTTTTATTATGACGGAGAGCATCACAGATGCGAAAAATGTATGCCTCTGTGATGCTGTGAATGGCAGGGATGACTCTCAGGCTACCTTTTTTTACGTGAAATCAGGAAGCGATCGCCGGCTCGCGTGAGCTTCGTTCCATTTGTACAGTACTCGATAGCAAAATTAAAAAACTCATCAGAGTCGAGCTCGAAATCCAGTTCGAGTTTAATGGCGTCGCCGGACTGCAGAAGCTGCTTTGCCTGTTCCAGATTGCTGGCTTTTACTGTTCCCATCTCTTCACCTCGTTTTAGCGCTGGTGGCGTCCGGGGGCTATCCTACAGGTTTTGTTTTACGATCGCGTGACACGGCTTATTATTTGCGCTTTCTGCCGTTCGCCAGCCGTTGCCATCGCTATGGGTAAGCCGATAGCGATGGTCCGGGGTTCAATCTCAGTCGACGTTATTGAAGTAGTCCCGCGCCGCCGCCTCAACGTTCTTTGCCTCAATGCCCGTTTTCTCGGTGATTGAGGCAATAAACGGCTTGAACTTCTCCGCCATCACATGGCCTCCGTCCCAATGAGCGACATAAAAACGGCACTGATAACGATAAAAGTGGAGAGTTTTGTCTCCTAACGTGTAATACATATGAATCTCCGGTTCAGTATGTCGGGTGGACAACAACAAGCGATGAGCAAAGCACGCATCAACGGATTCTATCCTCCTCCCAATTTGCGGAAATTTCCAGCATGCCGTACAAAACCATCTGGAATACGTAGGGAGAGGCATTCTCCAGCCCCGTGCTATGCAACGCCTTACGCAAAATTCAGCGCAACTTCAACGGCTTCACGCCAATCTCCGACAGGCGACTTGAAAAACTCAGATGAACTATCGATACTGTATAAAAACACAGCATCATAACGGGTGAATCTATTATGTTGTTCTATAAACCGGTTGAGTTGCGTCAGATTGTGTCGATTCCGCTATTTAGCGACCTTGTCCCATGCGGTTTTCCCAGCCCTGCGCAGGATTATATTGAGAAGGGAATCGATCTCAATGAGCTTTGTATCAGCCATCCCGCGGCAACCTATTTTGTCATGGCGACAGGCACCTCAATGGTGGATGCCGGCATTTATGAAGGTACGCTGCTGGTGGTGGATCGCGGCCTGAAAGCGAAGCATGGGGATATCATCATTGCCTCAGTCGACGGTGAATACACGGTTAAGCGTCTTTGTACGCACCCCATCATGCAGCTCTTGCCGATGAACCCGGATTTTCCGCCAATTGTGCTGCGCAACGACGGTGAAGCGCTGGAGATTTTTGGCGTTGTCACTTTCAGCATCAACAGGCTCCGCTGATGTTTGCCCTGGTCGATGTGAATTCATTTTACGCCAGCTGTGAAATAGCCTTTCGCCCTGACTTACGCGGGCGTCCGGTGGTGGTGTTAAGCAATAACGATGGCTGCGTCATCGCCAGAAACCACGAGGCGAAATTGCTGGAAATTCCAATGGGCGCGCCGTATTTCAAAGTGAAATCACAGTTTGAACGTCATCAGGTAGCGGTGTTTAGCAGCAACTATGCCCTTTATGGCGATATGTCCCATCGCTTCATGACGATTCTCGAAGAACTGGCGCCCGCGGTGTATCAATATTCCATTGATGAAGCATTCGTAAATTTGACCGGAATCCATCGTTCTGAGGAGCTTGAGGCATTTGGTCGCCACGTGCGTAGTACATTACTCCAGAGTACCGGCTTGACGGTAGGGGTGGGGATCGGGCCGACGAAAACCCTGGCTAAGCTGGCGAATTATGCGGCCAAAAGATGGCCAAAATTCGAGGGCGTTGTCGATCTCTCATTGCAGGCCAGGCAGAGAAAACTGCTGGAGAAGGTTGCCGTCGGTGAAATCTGGGGAGTGGGGCGACGCATTGCGAAAAAGCTCAATGACATGGGGATTACGACGGCTCTTCAGCTGGCCGAGACGCCCGCTTCGCTGATCAGAAAACATTTCAGCGTTGTAATGGAGCGCACCGTGCGCGAGCTGAGAGGCGAGCCGTGTCTTGAACTGGAAGAGTATATGCCGACTAAACAGCAAATTATCTGCTCGCGTTCCTTTAGTCAGAAGGTAATTGAATACTGGGCGATGCGCGAAGCCGTCTGCAGCCATGCGGTCCGCGCCGCCGAGAAGCTGCGCGCGGAGCACCAGTACTGCCGCTATGTTTCGGTCTTTGTGAAGACCAGTCCGTTCGCCGTTCATGAAGTCTATTACAGCAAAGACGCCGGCACGAAAATCCACATCCCGACGCAGGATAGCCGGGATATCGTCGCTGCGGCGCTAAAATGCCTGGATACTATCTGGCGGGAGGGATGCCGATATCAAAAGTGCGGCGTGATGCTGGGCGATTTCTTTAGCCAGGGGGTGGCGCAGTTAGCCCTGTTTGACGACTATCAGCCGAGAGCGAATAGCGAACAGCTGATGACGGTGCTTGATTTAGTGAACCGACGTGAAAAAGGCCAGCTCTGGTTTGCCGGGCAGGGAATCGAGCGCAGCTGGGAGATGAAACGGCAGATGCTGTCGCCAGCCTACACCACCCGATTCAGCGATTTGCTGCGGGTGAAACTGTAGGCTGGTATGAAAGGGCGTGGTTTTCCGGAGCGGCGCTCCGGACTACAAACCGTCAAACATATCGCGCAGCGCTTATTTCAGGCCCGCCAGTTCATCTGCGGTCAGCGCTAAAGTTTGCGTTGTTCCGCTTTCGGCAGACTGCGCTGCGGCTTCCAGTACCGCCATGACGGCGAGCGCTTCTAAGGGTGATACCGGGTTGCTGATTTTGCCGGTCAGCGCATCGCGGACGTGAATATAGTACTGCCGCTGATCGCCTCGTGGCGCGCTGATTTCATTGGTGCGCAGGTTGGCATCAAACACCACCAGGCTATCGTCGTCTTCGCCCCAGCTTTCGCTGCCCGGGACCACGCCCGCCAGCAGCTGGCTCTCCTGCTGGTCAGCGCGTTGTTTGACGACGCTACCTTTATCACCATGGACGGTAAAGCGGGATACGCCGCCCGCGACCAGCATGCTGCAGTGCAGAACCACTTTGTGCTGCGGATAGTTCAGCACCACGTGCGCCCAGTCGTTGATTTCCGCGCCTTCACGCAGGGTGGCGATATTCCCCTGCACCGACTGCGGCAGGCCGAACAGCTGCAGCGTCTGGTCGATCAGATGTGGACCTAAATCAAACCACAGGCCGCTGCCCGGTACGTTCTGCTCCCGCCAGCGGACGCGCACTTCCGGGCGGAATCGGTCGAAATGGGATTCAAAATGTTTAACTTTGCCGATGAGCCCCCGTTCGATAACCTGCTTCACGCCCAGATAATCGCTGTCCCAGCGGCGGTTATGGAATACCGACAGCACCCGCTGTTTCTCTTCCGCGAGGGCAATCAGTTCACGAGCCTCCTGCATATCGAGGGTAAAGGGTTTGTCGACGACGACGTGCTTGCCGGCGTGTAAAGCCAGACGGGCAAGCGGCGCATGGGTTGCGTTAGGAGAGGCGATAACCACCAGATCGACATCCGGATGCTGGATGGCCTCTTCAGGCGATGCGATGACGGTGACGTCTGGCAGGTCACGTTTCACTTTCTCTTCATCACGCGAGGCGACAATCGCCAGATTCAGGCCGTCGACGGACTGGATCAGCGGGGCGTGAAAAGTTTTGCCGACGAAGCCGTAGCCAATCAGGGCAATATTAATGTTCTTACCGGTAGTCATAAGCATCTCCGCGTTATTAAGCATCAGCGATATGGAGCTGTATTGAGTCGTTATCCTTCAGTTCGTCCCAGGGGCGATCGAGGAAGAGCTGATGGATGTCGGCGAGTCCGGCAACCAGCCAGGGCTCGCAGTGATTCAGTTTCATATGATCGGCCACCAGCCAATGTTCCGCGCTGGCCGCCAGCATGGCGCGCTTGACTTCAGCATCCGCCTCCTGACTGGCGCTGAGGCCGAGGTCGGCGTGGAGCGCACAGGTGCCGAGAACAGCGATATCCGCCCGATAGCGTTCCAGCAGCGAAACCGTAGCGCTACCGGCAAACAGGCGCTGCTGCATATCCCATTTACCCCCCAGCAAAATAAGCTGAATATCCGCACGCGTGCTGAAGTGCTGGGCAATATCTAAAGAGGGGGTGATGACCGTCATTGGACCCTGTATCTGGGTGGCGACGGCCAGCACGGTGCTCCCGGCGTCAAGAAACAGCGTGGATCCGCCGGGGATCTTCTCCGCCACCATTTTACCTAAGCGCTTCTTGGTATCCGGTAGCAGGGTGTTCCTGTTCTGCCGATTCATGGCGGAGAGATTGAGCGCGATAGCGCCGCCGTGGTTTTTCTGGGCGAGCCCCTGTTTTTCGAGGTCGCTAAGATCCCGGCGCAGCGTATCTGCAGAAACCCGCAGTCTGTCTACCAGCTCACTGATCGTGATCTGACCTTTTTCACTGAGAATATCAATAAGATATTTTTGCCTGGCCGTTTTATGCATCGTTTTAACCCGCAAAATACTGCAATAACTTGCATAATACAGCATTTTGCGGAAAAAGGAATCCGCACAACGCGCGGCTGCGGGGATGAGTTAATAAAGACTTTTATACGGGATGGCTTCATCAAGAGCTGAAGTCACCGTTTGAATCCACGTGACGTCGAGGCGATAAGTCGGGATTGCAGAAAAAGACAAGCGATGAATAGTCTAAAATGATACCGAGAAATAACTTGAGTTAATGAGTGTGTTTATATCAAAATTCACTATCAGCAGCGATAGCGCTGGTTTTTGCTGGCGCTTCGCCGTGAGCTGGACTTGCTGGCGACGGTCCGGTTGGCAGAAATATAATTCATATGGATGGCATGACGTTTTCTCACTATTTCCGTTTGGGTTGAATGCTGAAGTATTAATTCCGGATGGGACACCTCGAAGTTAATCGTTGAGGGAAATGTCCGTCACGCCAGATAGCTATTTTACTTAAAGTTCGTTGAGTGCCCGTTCTCAGGTCAAAAAATAATGTTTATTTATATCGTGTTTTTTAAAACGACGATAGCTGTACTGTGCGTATCGTTAGCTATCTGGATAATACTTGATTTACTTTCGTCAGCAGGCTAAATCGATGTTGAATATTGTCATTAAAAATAATAACCAGTTCTTTAATTTGGGATTTCAATTTTTATTGCAAGCGCTCTTCCCGGAATACTCATTCTCTACACAGGTCACTGCATCGCTTAACGAAGAGCTCGTGCGTGATGCAGACGTCGTCGTACTGGATTTATGTCGCGGAGAAGAGTTCGTATGTCATCCAGAGTTGTTAAACCGTAAACCGGGATTGCTGATCGGCGTGGTTGCCAGGCTAAATTATCGAGGGAGAGGCGCTTTGCCGCTCTGCTTGAAGGAGATAGTTTTTGTTGGGCGCGATGAGAAGCTCTCTCAGGTTATTGCGAAAATTAAACTTTCATGGGTTCTGACGCCTCCGTCAGCAAAAGAAAAGCTGGCGCTCCGGTGCGATAGTTGCCCGCAGAGGACGCTTTCCCCGCAGCAGAGAATCATCGCGGCGGCAATTTATCAGGGGTTAACGGTGAACACGATTGCCAGAAAGCTATCGCTTTGCAATAAAACGGTTTTTGCCCACAAGCGTCTCATTATGTCTAAATTTGATCTACGCAATGATTTAGACCTCGTACTATTGCTGCGTCATCTGGATAACGCACGCTGGGTTACGAAAGATAATTCTTAACCTTGCAAACCGGCAAGATCGCTCTATTCTTATTTTGCTTACTAAAATGGAGGAAAAAGCAATGTGTACCCATTTGCATGACAACGCTCGTCAATACGCAGAAGAGAAAAAATGAACGGCTCCTGCTAGCCTGCCTTCCCGTCAGCCCAGCGTCTGGCGGCAGGTGATAATGCAGGTTAGACACCGTATTGCAAAGTTCATCAACAACCCGCCGCCGGCGGGTTCTTTTTTTTCAGCCCTCCCGCTTTTCGCCAGTGAATTCAGCAGCATGCCCTGATTAGCTCTTGCGTAACCGTCGCGTAAGGCTAGACTACGGAAATGTGCATGAGTTAACGGAGGTCCAGTGGACGCCATTAAGGGATCGGAACTGAACGTGCCGGATGCCGTTTTTGCATGGGTGTTCGACGGGCAGGGCGGCGTAAAGCCGTTGGTCGATAGTGACACCATTGATAAAGAGCATCCATGTTGGCTGCATCTCAACTATACCCATGTGGATAGCGCGGAATGGCTGGCATCGACGCCGCTGCTGCCCAATAACGTGCGTGACGCGCTGGCCGGGGAGAGCACTCGTCCGCGAGTGACGAGGATTGGTGATGGGGCGTTAATCACGCTGCGCTGCATCAATGGCAGTACCGATGAGCGCCCGGACCAGCTGGTCGCGATGCGTCTTTATATGGATGAGCGCTTGATTGTCTCCACCCGGCAGCGCAAAGTCCTGGCGCTCGACGATGTACTCGGCGATTTGCGCGAGGGCAACGGTCCGGTTGACGGCGGCGGCTGGCTGGTGGAAGTCTGCGATGCGCTGACCGATCACGCCAGCGAGTTTATCGAGCAGCTTCACGACCGGATTATCGATCTGGAAGATGATTTATTGGATCAGCAGGTTCCGCCGCGCGGTTTCCTGGCGCTGTTGCGTAAACAGCTTATCGTCATGCGCCGCTATATGGCGCCGCAGCGCGATGTGTATGCCAGATTAGCCAGCGAGCGTCTGCCGTGGATGACGGACGATCACCGGCGCCGGATGCAGGACATTGCCGAACGTCTGGGGCGAGGTCTGGATGAGATTGATAGCTGCATCGCCCGCACGGCGATTATGAGTGATGAGATCGCGCAGATTATGCAGGAGTCGCTATCGCGAAGAACCTATACGATGTCGTTGATGGCCATGGTTTTTCTGCCCAGTACCTTTTTAACCGGTCTCTTTGGCGTCAACCTCGGCGGCATTCCCGGCAACAGCTGGCATATGGGTTTTGCCATTTTCTGCCTAATGTTAGTCGTTCTCATTGGGGGTGTTACATGGTGGTTGCATCGTAGTAAATGGCTGTAAAGAATCGTCTTTTGTCGCGATGATGATGGTGAAAACCCGGCAATGTTTGAGCGAAATCAATAAACCATCTACCCATTCAGGGCAATATCTCTCTCGCAGGTGAATGCAACGTCAAGCGATGGGCGTTGCGCTCCATATTGTCTTACTTCCTTTTTTGAATTACTGCATAGCACAATTGATTCGTACGACGCCGACTTTAATGAGTCGGCTTTTTTTTTGCGCTCTGTTTCTCAGCTTCTACGCTTAACGGGTGTACCCGCCCACAACCGGGAGTCAATATGCGTAATGAACAGCTGAACTCAATTCCCATTCCGCCGGAACCCAACGATCCGGTACCGGTCCACGATCCCAAACCTCGCCCGCGCCCGTTACCCGACCCGCCGCCTGACGATGAGCCGATTAAATTGTCGCATCGGGAGCGGAGATCTGCGACGATACGCGCCAGCAGATTGTCCGCCCCTAAATGTAATGCGAGAAATAATTGTGACCGCTTTTTCAACTCTGAATGTTTTGCCCGCCGCCCAGCTAACTAACCTGAATGAACTGGGGTATCTTTCGATGACCCCGGTTCAGGCCGCGGCTTTGCCGGCGATTCTTGCGGGTAAAGATGTCCGCGTGCAGGCAAAAACCGGCAGTGGTAAAACGGCGGCATTCGGCCTCGGGCTACTTCAGCACGTTGACGCCTCGTTGTTCCAGACGCAGTCGCTGGTGCTGTGCCCGACCCGCGAGCTGGCGGATCAGGTCGCCGGCGAGCTGCGTCGGCTGGCGCGCTTCATGGCGAATATTAAAATCTTAACCCTCTGCGGCGGCCAGCCCTTCGGCGCCCAGCGCGATTCGCTACAGCATGCGCCGCATATTATCGTTGCTACGCCGGGAAGGTTGCTCGATCACCTGCAAAAGGGCACCGTATCGTTAGATGCCCTACAAACGCTGGTGATGGACGAAGCGGACCGCATGCTGGATATGGGCTTTAGCGATGCCATTGATGAAGTGATCCGCTTTGCGCCGGCTTCGCGCCAGACGCTGCTGTTTTCCGCCACATGGCCGGAAGCGATAGCGGCAATCAGCGGCCGCGTACAAAACAACCCGCAGGCGATTGAAATTGACGCCGTTGATGCACTGCCGGCTATCGAGCAGCAGTTTTTCGAAACCTCGCAACACGGCAAAATCGCACTGCTGCAAAAGCTGTTGAGCCAGCATCAGCCCGCCTCCTGCGTGGTGTTCTGCAACACCAAAAAAGATTGTCAGGCCGTCTGCGACTCGCTAAACGCCGCCGGGCAAAGCGCGCTATCGCTTCATGGCGATCTTGAACAGCGCGATCGCGACCAGACGCTGGTGCGTTTTGCTAACGGGAGCGCACGCGTGCTGGTGGCGACCGATGTTGCTGCGCGCGGGTTAGATATCAAATCGCTTGAGCTGGTGGTGAATTATGAACTGGCCTGGGATCCGGAGGTTCACGTACACCGCATTGGTCGTACCGCCCGCGCCGGTGAAAGCGGCCTGGCGATTAGCCTCTGCGCGCCGGAAGAGGCGCAGCGTGCAAATATTCTTGCCGAAATGCTGCAAATGAAGCTCAACTGGATGAGTGGGCCGACGAATAGCAGCGTTGTGCCACTGCAGGCAGAGATGGCCACGCTATGCATTGATGGCGGCAAAAAAGCGAAAATGCGCGCGGGCGATGTGCTGGGGGCGTTGACCGGTGATATCGGTCTTGAGGGCGCAGATATCGGTAAAATTGCCGTTCATCCGGCGCATGTCTACGTTGCCGTGCGTCAGGGTGTCGCGCATAAAGCGTTTAAGCAGCTGCAAAACGGGAAAATTAAAGGTAAAGCCTGCCGGGTTCGTTTGCTGAAATAAGCGCGGAAAAGGCGTCTCAGGCGCGTGCCTGAGACGCAAAGGCGTTATTTTACTTCCACCACGTTCAGGCGCAGCTCATCCAGCTGCGCGTCATCTTCTTCCGGCTGCCAGCCGGCCGGCTGCATCGGGATCTCTTCACGATCGAACGCCAGATCGCCGCCGTCAACGACCGCAGAGCCGTGCTGAATGCCTTTAAAGTCGAACAGGTTAACGTCGCTGAGATGGGAAGGCACTACGTTCTGCATCGCGCTAAACATCGTTTCGATGCGCCCTGGATAGCGTTTGTCCCAGTCACGCAGCATGTCGGCAATGACCTGGCGCTGGAGGTTGGGCTGCGAGCCGCACAGGTTGCACGGAATAATCGGAAAACCCTTTGCCTGAGAGAAACGCTCAATATCTTTTTCCCGGCAGTAGGCCAGCGGACGAATTACGATATGTTTACCGTCATCGCTCATCAGCTTCGGCGGCATCCCTTTCATCTTCCCGCCGTAGAACATATTCAGAAACAGAGTCTGCAGGATGTCGTCGCGGTGGTGACCGAGGGCGATTTTGGTTGCGCCCAGCTCAGAAGCGGTGCGGTAAAGAATACCGCGGCGCAGACGTGAGCAGAGCGAGCAGGTGGTTTTACCTTCCGGTATTTTTTCTTTGACAATGCCGTAGGTATTTTCTTCAACAATCTTGTATTCAACGCCCAGCTGCTCAAGGTATTCCGGCAGGATATGTTCGGGGAAGCCCGGCTGTTTTTGATCGAGGTTGACCGCCACAAGGGAGAAGGAGATTGGCGCGCTTTTCTGCAAGTTGCGCAAAATCTCCAGCATGGTATAGCTGTCTTTACCGCCGGAGAGGCAAACCATGATGCGGTCGCCTTCTTCAATCATATTAAAATCGGCGATCGCCTCGCCGACGTTACGGCGCAGGCGCTTCTGCAATTTGTCGATATTGTATTTTTCTTTCTTTGTAACTTGCTGATTATCAAGCATTATAAACGTTCTCTGAAACGAAAAGGCATGTAAGGGGCAAAGTTAACTTCACGGTGCAAGCCTGGCGTCAGGCATTGATAGCCAATCGCCGTTCATTTCATCCATCCCTGTACTGTCGACTTTGAACACCATTTATTGCGTTTTCATGCCCTATCTGGTTAACAATGGTTAGCACCGGCTTATAGCAGCCAGCAGGCAAAAGTATGTCGCGTATGGTACGGATTCCGACGACGAATGCCAGCGCGTTTTACGGCGGCTTTCCATCTGCTAACGATAGTGCGGCGAGTTTTGGTCTCAATCCCCCTTCCGGGCAGAAAGACAAACGTCGTTTTCAGGCTCGCCAGCGTCACACGCCCGGTGATGGAGTGTATCTGGTAAAAGGGTGCGAGAATTTATTGTTCGCGATAATCAAAAAGCGTTGGCAAGGTGCCTCGATTTTTTTTAAGCAGGGGCCTTGTTCCTGCTTTTGCCATAATCCGCCAGGATCGCGATATAATTATTTGCATCCTGATAATTACACAGCGAAGGTATTTGGCGCAGGTGAATAACAGCGGTAAAGTTTGAGTAAAAATACCCTGATGCAGACTGATTCCCTACAACGCCAGAGCAGTTAGATTTTTTCCTGATAATAATCTGAATATGTGCCTGCTCAATGGGGTTTTTCCTTGCAAAACGAAGCGCTTATCCAGTCCACATTCTTATTTCTCGGATTATGAATAAGGCAATTACAAAAATTGACAGTTGCCTGATATTTTTATGAGATTTAAACTTTCACTGCAACTTATGGATTAACTTTGATTATGGGAATAAAAATGAAAAAAAGTACCGTTGCAGTAATGATGATAGCGACTCTTTCAGGATCAGCTTATGCCGAGTCAATGCAGCTAAGCCCAAATTTTTCTGCGGAAAGTTTTACTGTATCGACGTCTGCAGGGATGCTGAGTGGGAAATCACAGGAGAGAGTTTATGACGCGGATACGGGGCGAAAGGTCAGTCAACTTGACTGGAAAATAAAGAATGTCGCCATTGTGAAAGGTGATATCTCATGGGATGCCTACTCCTTTTTGACGCTGAACGCCCGAGGCTGGACGTCGTTGGCTTCAGGCTCAGGACATATGGATGACTATGACTGGATGAACGATAACCAGTCCGGTTGGACAGATCATTCATCTCATCCCAGCACCAATGTCAATTATGCCAATGAATACGATCTCAGCGTGCAAGGCTGGCTTTTCCAGGACGACAATTATAAAGCGGGCGTAATTGCGGGTTATCAGGAAACGCGTTTCAGCTGGACGGCTACCGGAGGTTCTTACAATTATGATAACGGTGCGACGACTGGCAATTTTCCGACCGGTGAGCGTGGGATAGGATACAGCCAGAGATTCTCCATGCCCTATATCGGTCTCGCGGGTCAATATCGTATCAATGACTTTGAGTTTAATGCCTTGTTTAAATTCAGTGATTGGGTCAGAGCTCATGATAACGACGAACACTATATGCGTGAGTTGACCTTTCGCGAGAAATCAACTAATTCGCGTTATTATGGTACATCGGTTGATGCCGGGTATTACATCACGCCTCATGCCAAAGTTTTTACTGAATTCACCTATAGTAAATATGAAGAGGGTAAGGGAGGCACTCAGATTATTGATACCTATAGCGGTGAATCAGCTTCAATTGGAGGAGATGCTGCTGGCATTGCAAATAAAAACTATACCATCACAGCCGGACTTCAATATCGATTCTAAATCATTACCGCCCGTGGATATAGCAAGCAAAACTCGCTAATCCCGGAGCGCGCGATAATCAGTATGGAGTGTCTCCCGCTCTGAGGGCACTCCATTATCCACGGCCATATCACCCGAATGCTTCAGAGGATGGATTGTGGCAAGCACAAAGGGATAGCCAAGGAATTGCTAAAAACCGAAGGTAAATGCAAGGCGCTTATCCTCGTGTGCCGGCATTTCATTTATCTCCTCGTATGCTCTACCTGTGGCGCAAAATCCGCTACGAACAAAGATACGATTCACGAATGCATCAGGTAACCTTCAGGTAGGGGCGCGAAAAGATGAGTTTGTCCGGGCGAAGAGAAGGCGATTGAACCGAAAGGGAAATGGGCAGGCAATGATGATGCCTGCCGCCGGCAATTATTTAGCGCAATAGACGCGCGCTTCACGCGGAGTATAAATACCCAGGGTGACAAAACCCAGCAGGCCGTTGACAAAAGTCTGCTGCACTTCGGTACGGACTACTTTGTCGGCGCCGCCGCAGACTTTGGCAGCATCAATTTGCTTCGACTGACCAATGCCGCTGACAAAGAAGTGGTGAGTGGTGATCTGCTGAGGTTGAACGGTGACGCCAGGATTTACCGAGAAGCTCTGCTGGGCGCAACCAGAAATAGCGGCTGCGGCGAAAACTACCATAATTAACTTTTTCATTTCATCCCTATAATTGTTGTAAAACATACCCATGTTCGGGCAAAGGTTTTATACAGCAAAATGAAAAAGACACAACGTACTAATTTTTATAGTACCAGGTAAATGATTCCCCTATCTGCGATGCTGCGGGTACGGCCCAGTGCTCAGATTGCGGGAAAAAAAGCCCGCACAGCGGCGGGCAGAGTAGGTTTACCGCACGACCAGCACCGAACATTCCGCATGGCGTACAACGGCGGCGGCGTTAGAGCCCAGCAGGTAGGTGGTGATATCGGGACGGTGCGAAGAGATAATCACCAGATCCGCGGGGAGAGACTTCGCCATAGCAAGGATTTTATCTTTTGGCGAGCCTTCCGAAACGTGCAAATGGATACGGTCTTCGGGAATAGTAAACTTTTTCACAATCTCTTTCAGCCGTGATTCCGATTCGGCTTTGAGGTCATCCATCGCCGGCAGCTCTGCGGTGTAAGCCATTCCCAGCGAAGCGTAATAGGGAAGGGAGGGAATGACGGTCAGGAAATGCACCTCGGCATCATCGATTCTGGCTTCAGCTTCAACATGCTTGATAACGCGATCGGTTAATTCTGTATCGGAAATATCGATGGGCACAAGAATCATTCTGTTCATAAAACCTCCTGTTTAAGTAACCACTTAAAGTGTAGGCCATCCAGTTGATTATTGTACATTGAGCGCAATCACACTTTCGCCATCAGGCACGGCGGCGTTCAGTAAATTTTCCTTTGATCACGCCGTCGTAAAAACGGCCTTTAGAAACCACCTGGAGAAAGTCGCGGAAAATGCGCGGCGGGACGCCGAGATACTGTAGGGTTTTGTTATCGCGAAAACGAATTTCAAGAATACCGGAGGACTCATCGTAGGCGATGGAATGGATACGGGATGATTTCACGGGATGATGGTGCATGGCGGGCGTCCTCTACGGCTACGGCGGTTCCTGGTAGCAATATAACATTCATCGGTCGATTATTTTAAAGCAATTGATATATTGTTTTGCTTTGAATCCAGTCGATGGCCGGGAGGGGAAGAGAAAGCCCGCCGTTGCCAGCGGGCCGGACATTAGAACTGGTAAACCAGGCCTAAAGCAACCACGTCATCGGTAGAGATGCCGTTGTTGGAATAGAAGCTATCGTCTTCGTCCAGCAGGTTGATTTTGTAATCAACGTAGGTGGACATATTACGGTTGAAGTAATAAGTCGCACCAATGTCAGCATATTTAACCAGATCTTTGTCGCCGTCGGTTTTGCTTAAATCTTTACCTTTAGACATCAGGAAAGAGACCGCCGGACGCAGACCAAAGTCGAACTGATACTGCGCAGTCACTTCAAAGTTCTGGGTTTTATTGGCGACGCCGTTGCCGTTACCGTATGGCGTCATGTTGCGGGTTTCGGAATACATGGTCGCCAGGTAAATATTGTTGGCATCATATTTCAGGCCGGTAGTCCAGGCTTCCGCTTTATCGCCCTGTGCGGTAGTTCGGGTCATCTGATCGTTGGTACGGTCAGAAGAGGTGTAGGCGGCGGCAGCGCTGATACCCATACCGAAATCATAAGAAGTTGACAGACCAAAACCGTCACCGTTGGCGTTACGTACGCTGCGATCGCCGTTGTTGGTGCCTTCGCCGCTGCCGGCGTTTTCATTTTTACCCTGATACTGCAGGGCGAAGTTCAGGCCGTTAACCAGACCGAAGAAGTCATTGTTACGGTAGGTCGCTACGCCGTTAGCACGGCCGGTCATAAAGTTATCGGCCTGGGTGTAGGAGTCGCCGCCGAACTCTGGCAGCATATCGGTCCAGCCTTCTACGTCGTACAGTACGCCGTAGTTACGGCCATAGTCGAATGAACCGTAGTTAGCGAATTTCAGACCTGCAAACGCCAGACGGGTCCAGGACTGGTTGTCAGCGCCTTCGGTGTTGTTCGCCTGAACGTTATATTCCCACTGACCGTAGCCGGTCAGCTGATCGTTAATTTGAGTTTCGCCTTTGAAGCCAAGACGGACGTAGGATTGATCGCCATCTTTAGAGGAATCATCGGAGAAATAATGCAGACCATCTACTTTGCCATAGAGGTCCAGTCTATTTCCGTCTTTATTATAAATCTCAGCAGAGTGAGCAGCGCCAGCAGCTAACAATGCCGGGATAACGAGGGCCAGTACTTTTCTTTTCATTTAGACAATCCTTTAACGGTTTTTGTTTTAGCTTCCTCCTGGGAAGTGAACTCATGCTAAATGAGCAAATTAAGATATGGTAAATATCAATTGTTACGATATGAGTAAAATCTAAAATAAATAATTCAACTGAAATGGTGATAATTATAATGAATGATTTTGTAAAATACATACAAAATAAAAATTATACACGGTGATTTCAATATCGTATTATTCGCCCGTTATATGCCTTTTATTGTCACCTAAGAATTTATGCTGCCCTCCGTTCCTGAGAATGGTTTTTATTGAGCGGTAAAATGACAAGCCCGAATGAATATTCGGGCTTTTTTATGGGCGGCTAAAAAAACGGCAGTAATTAGCTTTCGGTTGCCGGTTTTTCCACCTTACCGGCCAGCTGGGCAAGGAAGTCATAGCGTTTTTGTAAATCCGCCGTCGCATCCTTCCACAGCTGTTCCGCGACTTCCGGCTGCTGCGCGTTAAGGCGGCGGAAGCGCTGCTCGTTCAGGAGCGTTTCTGCCAGCGCGTCTGACGGCGGACGGGAGTCCAGCGCCAGCGGAAGTTTACCTTCATCGGCGCGACGCGGGTCAAAGCGATACAGCGGCCAGAATCCGGTCGCAGTCAGTTGACGCATCTGATCGTGGCTCAGCGCCAGATCGTAACCGTGTTCTTCGCAAGGGCTGTAGGCAATAATCAGCGACGGGCCCGGATACGCTTCCGCTTCCTGAATCGCTTTTACCGTCTGGTTCAGCTGCGCGCCAAGGGAAATCTGCGCGACGTAAACGTGGCCGTACATCATCATGCTGACGCCGAGGTCTTTGCGCGCCTTGCGCTTACCGTGTTCGCCAAACTTGGTGACCGCCCCCAGCGGGGTGGCTTTTGATGCCTGTCCGCCGGTATTGGAATAACATTGGGTATCGAGCACCAGAATATTGACGTTTTCGCTCAGGCTCAGCACGTGGTCAAGACCGCCGAAGCCGATATCGTAGGCCCAGCCATCGCCACCGATTAGCCAGATCGATTTCTCGACCAGCGCGTCGGCGTCGGTTAGCAGCTCTTTCGCGTCGGCTTCATTTGCCAGAACCTTACGCAGCTCGGCCACCTGTTCGCGGCGTACCTCAGGCGTTGCTTCCGCGTGCAGCGCGTCGTTAAGCGCGGGCGGAAGTTTATCGGCGAACTGCGACAGCAGACGCATTACGCGCTGACGGTGCTGATCGATGGTGAGGCGGAAACCGAGACCAAACTCGGCGTTATCCTCGAACAGCGAGTTAGCCCACGCCGGCCCACGGCCGTTGGCATCGGTAGTGTATGGCGTGGAAGGCAGGTTGCCGCCGTAAATCGAGGAACAGCCGGTGGCGTTGGCAATCAGCATTCGGTCGCCGTAGAGCTGAGTCAGCAGCTTGATATACGGCGTTTCGCCGCAGCCGGAGCAGGCGCCGGAGTATTCGAACAGCGGGCTGATCAGCTGCGAGGTGCGGATATCGATACGTTCCAGTTTGCTGCGGTCCATTTCCGGCAGATTGAGGAAGTAGTCATAATTCACTTTCTCTTCTTCAACGTGTTCAAGGCGCGACATCATATTGATGGCCTTGATCTCCGGGTTCTGCCTGTCTTTGGCCGGACAAACCTCGACGCAGAGATTACAGCCGGTGCAATCTTCAGGCGCGACCTGCAGAACGTACTTCTGGCCGCGCATATCGCGGGATTTAACGTCCAGAGAATGCAGGCTGGCCGGGGCATTTTCCATCGCGTCCGGGGAGACCACTTTCGCGCGGATTGCCGAGTGCGGGCAGGCGGCCACGCAGTGGTTACACTGGGTGCAAAGTTCTTCCTTCCAGATAGGGATCTCTTCGGCGATATTGCGTTTTTCCCAGCGAGTGGTGCCCATCGGCCAGGTACCGTCCGGCGGCAGGGCGGAGACCGGAAGCGCATCGCCGAGCCCGGCCAGCATGGCGGCGGTCACGGTTTTGACGAAATCCGGCGCGGCGTCGGAGACGACCGGCGGACGGTTCGGGCTGTTGGCATCGACCTGCTGCAGCGGCACTTCCGCCAGCGACTCGCGGGCCAGGGCCAGCGCCTGCCAGTTGCGTTCGACCAGCTCCTGACCTTTGCTGCTGTAGCTTTTAGCAATCGCCCCCTGCAGCTCCGCCAGCGCGCTATCGCCCGGCAGGATCTGCGTCAGATGGAAAAAGGCCATCTGCATGACGGTGTTGATACGCGCTCCAAGGCTACACTCGCGGGCGATTTTTGCCGCGTTAACGATATAAAACCGCGCTTTTTTCTGATTCAGCGTGGCCTGGACTTCCTGCGGCAGACGCGACCAGACCTCTTCGGCGCCGTAAGGCGTGTTGAGCAGGAAAATACCGCCGGGCTTCAGGCGTTCAACCATCTGATACTTGTCGATAAACTGCAGCTGGTGGCAGCCGACGAAATCGGCCTGCGAAATCAGATAGGAAGAACGAATCGGCTTCTCGCTAACGCGCAGATGGGAAACCGTCAGGCCGCCGGCCTTTTTCGAATCATAGACGAAATAGCCCTGCGAGAACCACGGCGTCGAGTTACCGATAATCTTGATATTGTTTTTGGTGGCCGAGACGCTACCGTCGCTGCCGAGCCCGTAAAACAGAGCTTCCAGCTTCGCCTCTGACGGCAGCGTGTTTTCTATCAGCGGCAGCGAAAGATTGGTGACGTCATCGTAGATGCCGACGGTAAAGCGCGGCTTGGGTTTAGCGGCGCTCAGTTCGTTGAATATCGCCAGAACGCACTCCGGCCCGAACTCTTTTGAAGAGAGACCGTAGCGACCGCCAATGGTACGCGGCAGGGTTTCTCGCTCGCCGCGGTTGAAGGCTTCCGCCAGCGCGGTCATCACGTCGAGATACAGCGGCTCAGCCTGGGCGCCCGGTTCCTTGGTGCGGTCAAGCACCGCTACGGCGCGGGCGCTTACCGGCAGCGCTTCCAGCAGGTGGGCAGCGGAGAAGGGGCGGTAAAGACGAACTTTCAGTACACCGACTTTTTCACCGCGGCTCAGCAGTTCATCAACCACTTCCTCACAGGTGCCGATTGCGGAGCCCATAATCACGATAACGCGCTCAGCCTGCGGATGGCCGTAGAACTCAAACGGTTTGTACTGACGCCCGGTGGCGGCGGCAAAATCGTTCATCGCCGTTTCAACGTGCGCGTAAACCGCGTCGTACCACGGGTTAGTCGCTTCACGTGACTGGAAGTAGGTATCCGGATTCGCTGAGGTGCCGCGGATTACCGGATGTTCGGGGTTCAGGGCGCGCTGGCGATGTTCATCGATTTTATCCTGCGGCAGCAGGCTGAGAAGGGTATCGTCCGCCAGCGGGGCGATTTTGTTGATTTCGTGCGAGGTGCGGAAACCATCAAAGAAATGAATAAATGGCACCCGGCTTTGCAGCGTGGCGATATGCGAAATCAGCGCAAAATCCTGGGCTTCCTGGACGCTGCTGGCGCAGAGCATCGCGCAGCCGGTCTGACGCACGGCCATGACGTCTGAGTGATCGCCGAATATGGAGAGCGCATGGGTTGCCACGGTGCGGGCGGCGACGTGCAGAACAAACGGCATCAGCTGGCCGGCCAGTTTGTACAGCGTCGGGATCATCAGCAGTAAACCCTGCGATGAAGTAAAAGAGGTCGAAAGGGCGCCGGTTTGCAGCGCGCCGTGTACGGCGCCGATTGCCCCGGCTTCCGACTGCATTTCAACAACGCGGGGGACATCGCCCCAGACGTTTTTCAGCCCGTTGCCCGCCCAGGCGTCCGCCTGCTCTGCCATCGTGGAGCTGGGCGTGATCGGGTAGATGGCGATAACTTCACTGGTGCGAAACGCGACTGAAGCAACCGCGCCATTACCGTCGATAGTGATCATATCAATACTCACATTGCTAAATTTTTGATAAAAAAGTTTTTATGCCCATTGATATACGCTGAGCACTCGCTGAGCTCTTCTGCGAAACCGCTATCGGCGCGATTCCACCGGTAGCGGATAAGTTCGTATCTCTCCTGCCTGGTAACGGGGTTGCGTTACCTGCATCGCTACGGGCAGGGTGACCGGGTTTGTGAATCATTTTTTAAGTATAGACCCCAGAGGAACATGATTTTTTGATCTCCAGTAGCGACAAAATCCATAGTTCAGATAAATTAATTCAAGGTATTACATCGGTGCCTAAGTATGAACGACACCCTACACCAAAATCAGTGGCGTCATTTTTCCATAAGTAGCAGTGTGGCGAATTCCGCCAGTCAAAGCCTCCTGACCGACAACACTGCCTTAATTACCTGTAGGTAATTTATTCGAGTTTTGCTATATTTTAGATACCTGATGGTAAATGGCGTTAGAATCATTGCGATGGATAAATACGAAATCAGACGACAGCGCTTACTCTATATCCGTGATAATTTATGCGGCGGTAAGGCTGTTGATGTGGCCCGAACCCTTGGACGGGAGCCTTCTTACGTCTCAAGGATGCTCTACCCCGAAGGCAAAAAGCAAAAGAAAAGGATAGCTGACGAGATGGTCGAACTTATTGAATCTTCGTTCAATCTGCCCCGCGGATGGATGGACGGTATCACCGGGAATATTGATATCGAGCGAGAACCGGTAGAGGATTCGCCGCAGATGCCATATGTCATTGAGGTTCTGGATGCCCAGGCCAGCGCAGGGCCGGGCTGCATTGTCTCCAGTGAGGTTGATGAAACGGTGAATAGCATCACCTATGACTCTGCCGGCGCGCTGCGGCTTTTTGGTAACCGGCCCGCAGAGCATATCAAGGTGATCACGGTCTCCGGCGATAGCATGTCCGGCACCATTGAGACCGGTGACTACATTTTTGTCGATGTCTCGAAAGACTACTTTGAAGGTGACGGCATTTATGTTTTTTCTTTTAAAGGCGCGGTGCTGGTGAAACGTCTTCAGTTCACGGCGGATGGGCTGCTCGTTCACTCGGATAACAGCAAATATGCGGACTGGACGATTGGCGAAAGCCATGAACAGTATCTGAAGATCATTGGTCGCGTGATTTATAGCCACAGCGTTAAACGCTTTGTTTAAAGGCGTTCATTGCCGCGCAGCTTCGCCATCCTGTTTCTGTCATAAACCCTGATCTCAGCCATAAGCATTACCCGGGTATGCCGCTTGTACGCCGGGCATACCTGCGGCTTCGCACCCCAATCCAGTGACACGCTGTTCAACACTACCCGCCTCGGACCTTTTCAGCTGTTTTTACGCGTCAGGCCACTATTTTTCAAAAATATTTTCAATATTTTCAACCGGTTAATTTGTTTTTTTCATAAACTATACCTATGGGTATTTATTTTTAAATAACCCTGAGGTATTCTTTTGTTATCAGCTTGATAGGCAGCACTATCCGGATGATGAAATACAACGATTCATAACTGAATCTACGTGGCTGAAAAGCCAGCGCCATGGCGCAGTGCGCTTTGGGGTGAAGCCATTGGCAAGGATCCGATTGCCGAAGGCATTCCGCCAAAGCCCATTAAAGGAGACCGCAATGTCCCGTAAAACCGCGTTTAATGGCTCCGCTGCGGGCCGACGTCGCGCGCAGCGTTCCCACTTACAAAATCCGCAAACGCTCAGTTCAGATCTTATCCACCGGCCCACCCCGTCCCGCGCTCAGATTCAGGCAAAAGGGAAGCACCATACGCCTGAATGTATTGAGGACGCATTGCCGATTAAATTTGTGGCACAGGATATTTTTTGGCAGCGCGAGGAATATAAACGGCAAATTGAGCGAGCGACCATCATTTATCAGCAAGAATTTGCACACCAGTATGCGCAGCCAGGAACCTGGCTCTTCCAGCGGGCAATTTATGCGCTTGGTTTGCAAAAAAGAAAGAAAGTAACGGCGAGGTAACGTCTTAGTGCCAGGAAAAATGACCCTGCGCTTCGTTATTTACCATCATAACTCATAGTGAAAGAAGGGAGGGTATATGTCCGATCCTGTTTCCGGTACGTCGATAATTGTTGCTGGTGGATTAATGGGCGCTGGTATGTTTGGCCTGGTGACAGGTATTGATTATGGCGTTGTTTTTGGGGCTTTTGCCGGCGCGGTATTTTATGTTGCGACGGCGGTTAATATCACACGTTTTAGACTCGCTGCCTATTTTATGACTTCTTTTATTGTCGGCGTTTTGGGCTCCGGGTTAATTGGTACGAAGCTGGCTATCTGGACCGGATACAATGAACGACCTTTAGACGCGTTAGGCGCCGTGCTGATATCCGCGCTGATTATTAAGATACTCACGTTTCTGAATAATCAAGAACTAACCGACCTCTACAAAATACTAACCCGCAACAATAGTGGGCGCCCGAATGGGAAATGAACTTCCCGCGCTGCTTAATGCCGTTCTCTGCGCTTTGATCACCCTAATCTTAATGTTTTATCGGCGCGCCCGGTACAGGAGGTATCGACCATGGATATCGTATACGGCTTATTTGCTGGTAATCACATATGTCAGCATACCGTTTCGTTATCTCTTCGGCTTGTATACGTCTACCCACTGGTTGGTTGTTACCGTGAATTTTTTTGTCTTTATTGCCGTGTTCCTGGTGAGGGGGAATATTGCGCATTTAATCGATAAATGAGGAATAAATGAATAAAGATGAGATTTTTAATGCCATTCTGGAAAAGGAGGGCGGTTATGTAAATCATCCTGATGATAAAGGAGGTCCGACAAACTGGGGGATTACTCAAGTCACCGCACGGGCTCATGGTTATGATGGCGATATGCAAAAACTGACGCGCCAACAGGCGCTGGATATTCTCAACGCTGACTACTGGATTGCGCCCCGGTTCGATCATGTTGCTGAAATATCTACCGCGATCGCTGAAAAACTGTGTGACGCCGGGGTCAATATGGGGCCTGTTCTGCCGGGTAAGTGGCTTCAACGCTGGTTAAACGCTTTTAATCATCGTGGGGTACTTTATCCGGATCTTATAACCGATGGTGTTATTGGCCCCAGGACCTTAAATGCCTTGAGCCATTATGTTATTCGAAGAGGCAGTGAAGGGGAGCTTGTACTGCTCCGGGCATTAAACTGTAGCCAGGGGCAGTATTATCTGGAGTTAGCAGAAAAAAGTGAGGCTAATAAATCATTTATATATGGTTGGTTAAGGGCTCGGATAGCTATGTAATTTTCTGTTTTATTAATCTAATTTGTTCAGTAACTGAAATCTGGAGAAAATGAATATGTATACATCTAATGATTTAACCCTCTCAATGTTTTACTCATCTGCCATTGCTGAGGAAACTGGTAATAAAGTCGCAACGCTCACCGTTCAAACCATGGGGCCATCAGCGGAAATTTTACAAATCAGTAAGTTGCACTGCATTACTGATGAAAATAAAGCGAAACGTTATAGTATTGGCGAGCAGTTTATTGCTAATGGCTCCGACTCTCTTCTCGCCGCTATTGAAACCTGGTGGCGTGATAATTCTGCGGCTCTCATTGAAGAGTTAATGATTGAAGTTATGGATTTTATTTTGAGTAATGTTAACCAAAATGCAACCTGGATCGGCCAGTATGGTATGAAAATTTTTGAAAATGAGCCGGTGGCAAAACGTATCCCTGATAGCGTATTACAGAACGGCAGCCACACAAATTCCTGAAAAGTGATGTGGTGTTAAAGCGTAATCACTATGGCGCAACAATAAGTCATAATTAAACAAGCTATTCGCATTGATAAAATGCATTCAAATATTTAAATATCAATAATGGAGATATTATTATGGGTTTTGCTCTGCCTAATGGCTCAACCGTTTTTGTTGGTTCCGGTCTTGGTTCTCCCGTATCTGTGAGTACGGTTTCCAATGCTGAAGGTGCGGTATTTACCGTTGCTGAAAATCATAACCTTAAGGTTGATGATGTCGTGCTGATTTCTTCGGGTTGGGGTGTAATCGATGGTTTAGTTGCCAGAATCACCGCACAAACAACAAATAGCGTAACCATTTCGGTCATTAACTCCAGCGACCGGAATTTTTTCCCGGCTCATGCCGGTGGCGGGAAATTACAGAAAATCACGGAGTGGACTGAGATTCCACAGATTACGGAAGTCGCGCAGTCGGGGGGTGAGCAGCAGTATGCACAGGTACAGTTTCTGGCAGATGATCGCCAGCGTAATATTGGCACCTTTAAGGCGGCTAAAAACCAAACCTTTACCTTAGCGCATGATGCTTCTTTACCGATCTATAAAGTATTGGGCATGGCGGATCGCTACGGCCAGGTGTTACCGCTACGCATGTTTGTGCCTAATGCGAAGGAGTATCGCTATTGGTCTGGCGTTCCGTCATTTGATCCGCAACCAGTGACCGCGGTGAATAGCGTTGAAACCGTACAAGTCGCGTTCTCCATTCACTCTCGGGATATTACTTTCTACAAATCGGAAGATTAATCGTTCTCCTTATCTGTGGAACATAAATTAAATTCAACTGGGCTCCTGCGGGAGCCTTTTTTAAGGGTATTTATGAGCGCTATTTTCAAATTACAACCTAACCCTGTTTTTAAAGCTGATGTTGCTATTCCTCGTGCCGGTGAAGAAGACGGAGTGCTGAATTTTACGTTTAAGCATCGGCCAATAAAAGAACTGGCAGAGCTAGAAGATATTGACGAAAAAACGGTCTGTGATTTCTTACTGGAGATCGTCGACGGCTGGGCATTATCTGAACCCTGTACGCGAGAAAATATGGGCGTGCTGGTAGATAACTATCCGGGGGCCGTTAAAGCAATAATGGCTACTTATTATCAGGAGCTGACGGGAAATCGCGAAAAAAACTGATTGCGGTTGCCTCTGCATTCTATACGCCTGAACCATCAGCGGATGAGCTAAGCGCATTCGGTCTGACAGCCGAAGACTATGACGATGTTGTCATCAACGTCTGGCCCGATATCTGGCCTGCGTTTGTGGTCTTTCGCGCGGCCAGCACGCAGTGGCGCACCAGTCCAGGAGGGGTTATCGGTCTGGACTACAGTGTCCTCGCATGGCTCATGAGGGTTTATGATATAGCTGATGAGGTAACCGCAATAAACGATATTCAGGTAATGGAACGGGTGGCCTTGAATATCCTGAATAAACTACAGAACTAGCCTGGGTTTTAGCAGAAGTATGTTCACATTATTAATCAATGTAAACCAGATAAGTAGTTGGTTTATTCTTTCAGGAGATAATCAATGGCGGGTGATACAACAATGACACTGCGCATGAATAACAGTGAACTGGAAAAAAGCAATCAGCTTCTGGATAAATATCAACAGAAAGTAACTGTCGCCAGCCGTAAAAGTGAAGAGTTTAATAAGACTTTTCGTGCTGCAACAGATATCCAGAAAAAGCATACAGATGGCCTGAAAAAGTTAATACAGACGTTACCCCTCCCTCCAGCCAGAATGGGGCCCATACTTCAGGATATGGTAAAGAAATCTGAGGATGAGACCTACAATATAACGTCAGGCTCTAAAAATTACTGGGATTCACTGGCAGGAATGGGTAGCCCTCCAAAAGAAGAACTGGGTAATACGCCAAAAGTTTTTCGCCCAGGCGCAAATATGGAAGAGCGTTCTGACGATGATACGGAAAAAGGGGGGAAGAGCGATTGGCTCGGCGGTTTAATGGCAGGAGCCAAAGAGGCGTGGGATAAATTTCTTAAAGATGGAGAAAACGTTCATGGCAAGCTTAAGGATTTAGCTAAAGACGCCTTCAGCTCAATGGGAAACTCGCTGGTGGAATATATAACCACAGGAAAGGCGAATTTTAGTGATTTCCTGATGACCTTTCTGAAAGGGACGCTGAAGATGCTTAGCCAATTATTGTTGGTAAAAGCCATGCAGGCTTCCTTTAACGCGATGTCGAATTCTGGCATTGGCTGGGTAGCATCCATCGGTAAAGTTTTCACGGGCCACTCCGATGGCGGCTATACCGGAGACGGGGGTAAATATGAGCCGAGAGGGATTGTTCATGGCGGCGAATTTGTTTTTACCAAAGAGGCGACCTCGGCGATAGGGATTGGCAACCTTTACGCCATGATGCGCGGTGCGCAGGGGTATGCGGGCGGCGGCTATGTGGGAACGGCATCAATGCAGGGACTGGGTTCTTCAGGCGCAGGGCCACTGACCATTCAGACCTCAGTACTTATTCAGAATCAGGGCTCAGAACCGCAGGCGGCCGACAATAACGGCGCGTTAAATCGTGCCTGGCAGCAGACGATAGACCGTTCCGTTCGCGCTGGCGTGGCAAATGAATTGAGGCCTGGTGGCCTTATCTGGAATGCAAACCACGCACGTTAATTTTTTGATTCCCGGAGAAGATATGGCAATAGAAACCTTTACCTGGCGAACGCAAATACAAGCGGGTTTGCAGGGGGATTTTAATTTCACCGTTCGCGAGGCTCGTTTTGGCGACGGATATCAGCAGATCGTCGGCGATGGTCTACATTTTGAAAAACAAAGCTGGCCAGTGACCTTGACCGGAGAAAAGGAAGAGATATTAGCCGTGCTTGAATTTATGCGGCGTCATGTAACGAAGTCGTTTATCTGGGATACTCCTGCGGGGGAATCCGGGCTTTATCGTGTTAGCGCCGATTCACTAAAACTTTCGCCATTATCGAGTCAGGTAATGACGGTAACCGCCACATTTAACCAGGCATATGCACCATGATTACAGCTGATTATCAAAAACTTGAACCCGGGAGTGAAATACGTTTACTGGAAATTGATGGCAGCGTCTTTGGCATGGATGATGTTTTATATTTCCACGGGCACAGTATCGCCCATAGCGAAGCTGAAATCCAGGCTGCTGGAGGGGACGAAACGCGTTTGCCTGCAAAATCCATCTGGTGGCAGGGCAATGAATATATGCCATGGCCTTGTATTATTGACGGGATTGAATCTTCTACCAGCGGTCGGGATGCGCAACCATCGCTGAAGGTGGCAAATATTGATGCTTCGATTACCGCGCTGTGCTTGTATTACGATGACCTGGTTCAGGCGAAAGTCACCATTCACGATACGCTGGCAAAATATCTCGACGCACGTAATTTCCCTGAAGGTAATGCGAGAGCCGACCCCACGCAGGAAAAACGAAAAGTCTTCTTTATTGATGCCAAAAGTGAGGAGACCAATGAAGCGATTGAGTTCACTCTTGCTAGTCCAATGGATTTGCAAGGAATAATGATCCCAACGCGTCAGCTGCATTCTATCTGTACCTGGTGTATCAGGAATAAATACCGCAGCGGCGATGGTTGTGATTATACAGGCCAGCGATATTTTGATAACAATAATACACCTGTTACCGATCCGGCGCTGGATGTTTGTAACGGCACTTTGTCAGCCTGTAAATTACGCTTTGGTGAAGACAATGAGCTGCCTTTTGGTGGTTTTCCCGGCACGTCTTTAATTCGGAGTTAACATGCGCCAGAAAGTTATCAGGGCTATTCAGGTGCATGCTCAGGAGCAATATCCTCGAGAATGCTGCGGTGCGATTGCCCAAAGGGGGCGGGTAGAGCGCTATTTCCCCTGTCGTAATATTGCCGATGCCCCCCAGGAGCATTTTGTTCTTGCGCCGGAGGATTATGCACGGGTAGAGGATTGGGGCACCGTAACGGGGATCGTCCACAGTCACCCCGACGCGACGACCCAGCCAAGCGAACTGGATAAGGCTCAGTGTGACGCGATGTTGTTACCCTGGCATATTTTCAGCTGGCCGGAAGGCGATTTTCGTACCATTTATCCGCGAGGAGAATTGCCGCTGCTGGAACGTCCGTTCGTGCTTGGCCATTATGATTGCTGGGGACTGGTAATGAGCTATTTTCGCCAGCAGCATAATGTTGAGTTGACGGATTATCGTGTGGATTATCCGTGGTGGGAAGATGGCTACCCTGATAACTTTTATCATGATTGTTGGTATGAATGTGGCTTTCGCGAGTTTGATGGCCCGCCGCAGCCGGGAGATATGATTATCATGCAGGTACAGGCAAATAAGTGGAATCATGCGGGTATTCTCCTTGAGGGAAATATGCTGCTGCATCACCTGTATGGTCATTTAAGCCAGCGAGTGCCGTATGGGGGATACTGGCAGGAAAGAACGGTGAAAGTGTTGCGCTATCATATTAATGATAATGCGCTGACTAATGAAAAAATCTGAAAGACGTTGGAATTTTAAATCACCCGATATGAAATGCGTTAGCAAGTGAATGTGATTCAACATCAGAGGGCTGGACTTACTCTCGAGTCAACTCAGTGTGCGATATTATCAATGGCGGAACAGATGCTTATGAATTATTCATAATGTCTGCTGCAGATGGAGTATTTATGCAAGAACATATGGTCAGAATAGAGTTGGGCGGTATTCTTGGTAAGGAATTTGGCAAATCTCATTGTCGGATGGTGGCAACAGCGTCTGAAGCGATAAGGGCATTATGTTGTACTATCAATGGATTTGAAAAATTCATGAATAACAGCAAAGCTATGGGATTAACCTATGCTGTATTTAAAGGAAAGAAAAATATTAGCGAGGATGATATTCCTTTCCCCATCAACGATAAGGTAATACGAATTGTTCCTGTCGTTATTGGTAGTAAAAAAGCTGGCGTACTACAGACGATATTAGGTGTCGCATTAATCGCTGTCGCTTCAATAGCCACTATGGGCGCTGGCGGCATATTCGCCGCCATTGCTGCCGGTTCTGGCTGGGGAAGCGCTGCAATGCTGGGAGGATCATTAGTACTTGGAGGTGTTCTTCAAATGCTCTCTCCTCAGGTTCCAGGCTTAGCCAGCCAACAGTCTCCTGAAAATAAAGCTTCCTACGCTTTTGGTGGTGTAACAAATACCACCGCTCAAGGATATCCAGTGCCATTGCTGTATGGAAAACGACTTATCGGCGGCGCAATTATTTCGGCTGGGATTTATGTAGAAGATCAGCAGTAATAACCAGCTTCTCTCATTTCTGACCACCTACGAGGTGGTTTTTTTATGGACAAGATATCTATGACACAGCACCTCATTAAAGGTTGTAAGGGCGGGAGTTCAAGCCCGCGTACGCCAACGGAACAGCCTGATGATTTACAGTCTGTTGCGAAAGCAAAAATTCTCATTGCGCTGGGCGAGGGTGAATTTGCCGGTGCGCTTACCGCAAAAGATATTTACCTTGATGGTACGCCGCTGGAAAATTCCGACGGCTCGCAAAATTTTAGCGGCGTCGCCTGGGAGTTTCGACCGGGAACTCAGGCACAGAATTACATTCAGGGGATCCCCGGTTCAGAAAATGAAATTAACGTAGGAGTGGAAGTCTCCAGTAAAACGGCCTGGTCCCGCTCTTTTAGTAATACCCAGCTTTCTGCCGTCCGCCTGCGCTTAAAATGGCCATCTTTACTGAAACAGGAAGATAATGGCGATCTGGTAGGGAACGCCGTCAGCTATGCCGTTGATTTGCAAACCGATGGTGGTAGCTGGCAGACGGTGCTTGAGAGTGCGGTAAGCGGAAAGACCACTTCCGGCTATGAACGATGCCACCGCATTGATCTACCCCGGGCGACGACGGGTTGGGTTTTGCGCCTGCGTAAAGTCACGGTAGACGCAAATACCTCAAAAACTGGCGATGTTATGATGCTGCAAAGTTATGCTGAGGTGCTTGATGCAAAACTACGCTATCCCAACACGGCCCTGCTTTACGTTGAATTTGACTCTCGTCAGTTTAATGGCTCTATTCCAAAAATTGCCTGCAGTCCTCGCGGGCGGGTGATCCGCGTTCCTGATAACTATGACCCGGAGACCCGCCAATATTCAGGCATCTGGACCGGAGCATTTAAATGGGCGTGGACGGATAACCCGGCCTGGATTTTTTACGATCTGATCGTCAGCGATCGCTTTGGCCTGGGGAATCGTCTTACCTCAGAAAATATTGATAAATGGACGTTGTATCAGGTAGCACGATATTGCGATGAACCCGTCCCCGATGGTAAAGGTGGGGAGGGTACCGAGCCGCGCTATTTATGTAACGTCTATGTTCAGGATCGCAACGATGCCTATACGGTGTTACGCGATTTTGCGGCCATTTTCCGTGGCATGACCTGCTGGAGTGGCGATCGGGTGATTGCTCTGGCGGATATGCCTCGTGATATTGATTACACCTATACCAGGGCTAACGTCATCAATGGTCGTTTTCACTATGCCAGCAGCAGTAGCAAAACGCGCTATACCAACGCGCTCGTCTCATGGTCTGATCCAGAGAATGAGTATGCGGATGCGATGGAGCCGGTTTTTGAGCAGCCGCTGGTCGCCCGCTATGGATTTAATCAGCTTGAACTTACGGCAATTGGCTGTACCCGTCAGTCGGAGGCCAACCGTAAAGGGCGTTGGGGAATTCTGACCAACAATAAAGATCGCGTAGTGACTTTTTCAGTCGGACTGGACGGTAATATTCCACAACCCGGCTATATCATTGCGGTGGCGGACGAAATGCTGGCGGGAAAAGTCAACGGTGGCCGTACCCGCGAAGTGGATGGCTGCGTTATTACGCTCGATCGTAAAACGGAAGCGAAAGCCGGGGACCGTCTGTTATTGAACCTGCCATCGGGGGGGACGCAAGGCCGAACCATTGAGAGCGTCGATGGACACGTCGTCACCGTCACCGCTGAATATGCCGAAAGACCAGAGCCGGAATGCGTATGGGCCATTGAGTCTGACTCTCTGAGGGTCCAGCAATATCGTGTTGTGGGTGTTAAAGATAATAACGATAGTACCTTTACAATTTCCGCAGCCGCTCACGATCCGGATAAATACGCCAGGATTGATTCCGGTGCGATTATTGATAGTCGACCAATCAGCGTTATTCCTCCAGGGAAGCAAAGCGCGCCAGCTAATATCGTTGTTGAGTCTTATTCCGTGGTTAATCAGGGGATTAGCGTTGAAACGCTGCAGGTTCACTGGACGGCAGTAAAGAATGCCATTGCTTATGAAGCACAGTGGCGCCGCAATGAAGGCAACTGGATAAACGTGCCCCGGAGTTCCGTTGCATCGTTTGATGTCAGCGGAATTTATGCCGGCCGATACATCGTAAGGGTGCGCGCTATCAATGCCGCGGAAGTGTCGAGCGGCTGGGCATATTCGCAAGAGAAAACGCTGACCGGCAAAATCGGCCTGCCTTCGGCACCTGTTTCGCTGACCACAACATCCCTTCTGCATGGCGTTCAACTAAACTGGGCGTTCCCGGAGGGAAGTGGCGATACGCAAAAAACCGAGCTGCAGTACAGCCCAAATCCAACCGGCAACGGCGCGATGGCGCTTTCTGACGTAACGTATCCGGGAAACTCGTATCAGCAGATGGGCCTGCAGATTGCGGCGACGTTCTGGTACCGGGCACGCATTGTCGATCGCCTTGGTAACGAAAGTCCGTGGACCGTCTGGGTGCAGGGGATGGCCAGCGACGATATCGGGGAGTATTACGACAAGCTGACCGACGCAATTAAGGACACCGAAGCCTGGCATGAATCTCAGCGGGATATGGAGGAAACCCACAAAACGCTGACGGAAACCGCTGATGCCATCCGAGAAGAGGTCGAGCAGCAGGTTAACGAAATAAACCAGAGCATTAATGAGACCGCTGGAGGGATCCGTAAGCAGGTTGATGGGCAGATAGCGACGGTCAATAAGTCGATAACAGAGAATATTGACCTCGTTAATCAGACCCTCAATGACGCCATCTTGACAGTAAACAAAAGCATCAACGATGCCGTGAGTGATATTAATACTTCCGTCGACCAGCAGATAGCAGACGTCAATAAAGCCCTGACTGCGGGGGACTCGGCGTTAAAATCCCAGCTGCAGACGGTTGAAAACGGCCTGAAACAGTCCATTGCTCAGGCAAATACGGGCTGGGATAAAGCGGTAAAACAGGAGACCGCTGACCGCATTGCGGACGTCAACGCGAAAGCGGCGCAGGCGGCAGACCAGCTGCTCAATGAAAAAAATGAGCGGCAGGCCTCCATCGAGTCAACTCAACAAATAATACAGGATATTAATAACTCCCTGGCCACGCAGATGGCTCAGATTTCGGCGGGTACCGGGGAGCAGTTCGACAGTCAGGCTATCTGGTACTTCGATAACGATCGTGAAGGATGGACATCCAACGGAGGCATACCTTCAGTTATTGAAAATGGCTGGCTAAGGCCGACAAATCATGCGACCGATGCTTATATCACATCTCCTGTAATCAGTATTAGTGGCAAGGCTTATCGCTTTCTGAAGTTGCGATTGAAGAAAACGGGCACACCTGTATGGAGTGGCCAGGTTCGTTGGCGTTATGAAGGGCAGACGTTCAATGACAGCCGCATGCTGACCGTGGCGGAGCCGGACTATGATGGTAGCGGCAGGGCTGTTCTCAGTATTCAGGATATCCCTTGGGGAAGTGCTGATGACAAACCGGTGATCCAGTTCCGGCTTGATTTAACATTGGATCAATCTGATGAGAACTTCATTATCATTGACTGGATTGCCGTTGGCCGACCGACTCCGGGAGCCAGTACGGCAGCATTGCGTCAAGAAGCAACAACCCGTGCTAATGCAGATGCGGTAGAAGCGACAAAGAGAGCTACGCTGGCCGCACAGATACGCGGGACGAGTGAGAGTAATGATCTGGCTGACCTGAGTTCCGGTCTGTTGTTTCAGGAGATGAACGCGCGTATCACCGCTGATAAAGCAGAGGTGACGGCCAGAGAATCGCTGCAGACGCAGTTCAACGACAATAAATCCTCGGTGGCGGAGGAACTGAGCTCCCTGACGACAGCGCAGAGCGCGCAGGCCAGCAAAATTAGCGGTCTGGAAATCAGTCTGGGTAAAAAAGCCGACGCAACCGCGCTCCAGACGCTGACGCAAAAGGTCGAACAGCAGGGCACCACGTTAACCAGCCAGGGAAATACGCTGACCTCGCTGTCTAACCGCATCGGGAAAACGGAATCGGGCGTGGCCGCAAACAGCAACGCCATCACAGGTCTGCAGTCTACTGTCAGTCAGCAGGAAGATAAGCTCACCAGCCAGGGTTTGTCTCTAACAAAGTTGACGAACGATCTGTCAGCAACAAATGCCAACGTCAACAAGAAAGCAGATGCAAGCGCGCTGCAGACGCTGCAGAACACAATCACGCAGCAGGGGGGGGCGCTGACCACTCAGGGCAGCGCGATCGTCTCGCTGGAAAACTCACTGAATGCGCTGGATGTGGGTGGGGCGAACCAGATCCCCGATTCCGGCAGTCTGGTCAGATATGGCAACGTGAGTACGGATAAATATAACGGAAACGGCGTGATGGCCTTCACGCTGAAAGCCGGAGCAGCATACCGTGACCTTATCAGTATCAACCTGTCCGCGCCGGTGGACGGAACCGAGTACGTTCTGAGTTTTTACGCGAAGGCGGCGATAAACGGGCAGAAGGTCCGGAGCCATTTCTACAGCCCGAACAGCACGAAAAAGGCGGTGAGCAGCCAGGGGAACACGTTTACCAATTCAGATGGACTGTGTGATTTCACTCTGACAACGGAATGGCAGCGTTACTGGGTGAAATGGACGCAGGGTGCGGGTACTGGCAGCAAAAAGCTGATTGTTGCGCGTATTCAGCAGGGGTCGACAGACCAGACGGTGTACCTGAGTTCCCCGAAGTTTGAGCGGGGGAATGTGCCGACGGCGTGGAGTGAAGCGCCGGAGGATAACGCCAGCGCGGCGGCAGTGAGCGCTCTGACATCGCGCGTAGATTCCGCGGAGGGTGTTCTGACCAGCCAGGGGCAGTTGCTGACGAGCCTGCAGAACGGACTGACGACAGCTGACCAGAACATCGGAAAGAAAGCGGACAGCAGCGCCGTGAACAAGCTGACAAACCGGGTCAGCCAGGTGGAAAACACGCTGACCACGCAGTCAGAAAGCATCACCTCGCTGTCCGGGAACATCAGTACGCTGCGCAATCAGGTCTCCAACCCGTGGTTTGATGGTTCGCTGGAAAGCTATGCGGATGGTCAGCAGATAAGCGGCAGCGGGGCAATCGTGACCACGGCGCAGAAATTTAACGGCAGCAGGAGCCTGAGGCTGCGCCGTGAGGCGAATAACGGCGGCAACAGCGACAAGCAGATAGGGCCATGGTCGAGTATCCGCGAGAATGCCGTGTACAGTGTTGAGTTGTGGGCAATGATGCCGGCAGACCAGTCCCCGTCGACGGGCTGGCAGACGATAGTCGGCATTCAGGGTCAGAATGCGGCAGGGCAGAACAGCTGGCAGGGGGCGGTTACCATAACGGAAAGTGGCCTGGGCGAACGTGGGAAGTGGGTGAAGTTCAGTGGCAAGGCGTTGATGAACGGAACCGGCAGGACGCGCGGTGTGGTATGGATTTCCACACGCGGAGCGACGGGTAGCGGAACGCCGGGTTACGATCTGTATATTGACGATATTGTCATTACGGATATAACGGATGCTCAGGCTGTGCAGACTACAGCCGATGCCACAGCTTCTGCCGTTGATTCTCTGACGACGAAAGTCAGCCAGCAGGACAATAACATCAGTAGCATTGGGAACCGGACTACTGTACTGGAAAATGGTTTGTCTGTGACGAACGCCAGTGTTAACAAAAAGGCGGATGCCAACACGGTTCAGACATTGCAGAATACGGTGACGCAGCAGGGAAAAGACCTATCCAGTCAGGGGAACGCCATCACTTCCCTGAATAACATGGTAAGCAGCGTTAAAGATGATATTTCGAAAAAAGCCGATACTGCCGCAGTATTTGCACTGACCAACCGCGTGACTGAGACAGAGCAGAGTATCCGCAGTAATAGTGATGCGGTGACTTCCCTGAGCAGCTCTTTGAGCCAGCAGGCGCGACGTGGGGCAAATGTTCTGCCTGATGGCACATGGGAGAGCTACCCCGTTGGTTACAATGTGGCGAATAACCGCGTGTTGGTGACATCCGATGAGGCTTACAGCGGCGCGAAGTGTATCCGCCTCATTCGGGCGAATGACTACAATGCTACCGCCACCGACAACAATGATTGCCATATTTTCGCCGGTCTGCAGATCCGTGATGGAGCAACATATTACGTTGAGTTTCGTGTGAAGCCGGATCCGAAAGGAACAGCTATGGCCGATAACGTGCAATTGTCGGTGGGTTTTTCGCTGCAGGACATGAGCGGTAGTTGGTCCTGGCCTGCACTGACGAAAGCGAAGAAAGATCTTGTCGCTGAAGGCTGGACGAAGGTCTCCGGGTATTTGACCAATAACCGGACCAGTATTAAACAAGCGATGGTACGTCTCTCGGTACCTAATGTGTCAACGGTGAAAGCGGGTAACGCCTTTCTGATAGACGATTTGTTTATCACCGAGGTGACTGATGCGAAAGCAGCTCTTGATGCCGCCGATGCGAATGCGCTGGCTATCATGAACCTGAAAACAACCGTGACGCAGAACGGCGAGGATATTACCTCTCAAGGTAGCAGCATCACGAAGCTGACGAATGACCTGGCTATCACTAATGGCAATGTGAATAAAAAGGCTGACGCAACGGCTCTGCAGACGCTACAGAATACAGTCACGCAGCAGGGGAAAGAGGCCGCTTCACAGGGGACAGCGCTGACGAGTCTGGAAAATAGCCTGAACGGCCTGTCAGTGGGCGGAGCCAACCTTATTCGACATTCTGATACGCTCGACGGATGGAGCAGCAGATCTCCTTCAGAAACCTACCAGGGGGCGAGTGTAGCCTGGACCCGTCTGGTGAAGGGAACCGGGGGGTATGTCCAGCTGGATGAGCAAACTCTGGATGTGACGGGGAAAACCGAGTTCATCTATAGTTTTTATGCGAAAGGGGCTTATGCAGCACAAGAAATGACTGCATATTTTTATAACCCATCAAATACTTCCCGGATTGAAACAAACCAGGGATACAAAAGCTCAGCCGGGGATGGTGCAGCACAGTTTACCCTTACCACCTCATGGCAGCGTTACTGGGTTCGTTGGGTTATTCCGGCCACAGCGGGCACAAAGCGTTTGATCCCAGCCCGTTTGCAGCATGCACCCTCCGCGGATAAAGAGGTCTGGCTCTGCCGTCCAAAACTGGAAACAGGCAACGTTGTGACTGACTGGACGCCCAATAATGACGATATTGCTGCAGAGATCCAGGCTAATGCTGGAGCAGTCCAGAACCTGTCCACGCGAGTGACAACCGCGGAGGGGAAAATTACTTCTTCGGGCACAGCGATAACTAGGCTACAGAACGATCTTGCGCTCACACAAGCTGATGTATCGAAAAAAGCCGATACTACCGCCTTGCAAACGGTACAGAACTCCGTCACACAGCAGGACAAAGATATTACGGCAGCGAATAGTGCTATAACTAAACTGACCAGTGACCTTTCGACGACGAACGCCAACGTCAGCAAGAAAGCAGATGCAAGCGCGCTGCAGACGCTGCAGAACACAATCACGCAGCAGGGGGAGACGTTGACCACTCAGGGCAGCGCGATCGTCTCGCTGGAAAACTCACTGAATGCGCTGGATGTGGGTGGGGCGAACCATATCCCCGATTCCGGCAGTCTGGTCAGATATGGCAACGTGAGTACGGATAAATATAACGGAAACGGCGTGATGGCCTTCACGCTGAAAGCCGGAGCAGCATACCGTGACCTTATCAGTATCAACCTGTCCGCGCCGGTGGACGGAACCGAGTACGTTCTGAGTTTTTACGCGAAGGCGGCGATAAACGGGCAGAAGGTCCGGAGCCATTTCTACAGCCCGAACAGCACGAAAAAGGCGGTGAGCAGCCAGGGGAACACGTTTACCAATTCAGATGGACTGTGTGATTTCACTCTGACAACGGAATGGCAGCGTTACTGGGTGAAATGGACGCAGGGTGCGGGTACTGGCAGCAAAAAGCTGATTGTTGCGCGTATTCAGCAGGGGTCGACAGACCAGACGGTGTACCTGAGTTCCCCGAAGTTTGAGCGGGGGAATGTGCCGACGGCGTGGAGTGAAGCGCCGGAGGATAACGCCAGCGCGGCGGCAGTGAGCGCTCTGACATCGCGCGTAGATTCCGCGGAGGGTGTTCTGACCAGCCAGGGGCAGTTGCTGACGAGCCTGCAGAACGGACTGACGACAGCTGACCAGAACATCGGAAAGAAAGCGGACAGCAGCGCCGTGAACAAGCTGACAAACCGGGTCAGCCAGGTGGAAAACACGCTGACCACGCAGTCAGAAAGCATCACCTCGCTGTCCGGGAACATCAGTACGCTGCGCAATCAGGTCTCCAACCCGTGGTTTGATGGTTCGCTGGAAAGCTATGCGGATGGTCAGCAGATAAGCGGCAGCGGGGCAATCGTGACCACGGCGCAGAAATTTAACGGCAGCAGGAGCCTGAGGCTGCGCCGTGAGGCGAATAACGGCGGCAACAGCGACAAGCAGATAGGGCCATGGTCGAGTATCCGCGAGAATGCCGTGTACAGTGTTGAGTTGTGGGCAATGATGCCGGCAGACCAGTCCCCGTCGACGGGCTGGCAGACGATAGTCGGCATTCAGGGTCAGAATGCGGCAGGGCAGAACAGCTGGCAGGGGGCGGTTACCATAACGGAAAGTGGCCTGGGCGAACGTGGGAAGTGGGTGAAGTTCAGTGGCAAGGCGTTGATGAACGGAACCGGCAGGACGCGCGGTGTGGTATGGATTTCCACACGCGGAGCGACGGGTAGCGGAACGCCGGGTTACGATCTGTATATTGACGATATTGTCATTACGGATATAACGGATGCTCAGACAGCACTGGATGTAGCTGATGCCAGTGCCACAGCTGTCAGCGGACTGACTACCCGCGTAACGAATGCTGAGACTAAAATCACGGCACACAGCCAACAAATAACCAGTCTGCAGAGCTCCTTTAGTGGTAAAGCTGATGCTGGAGCACTCAATACATTGTCCAGTCGGGTGACCAGTGCTGAAGGTAAAATTGAATCGACAGCAAGTGGCCTGACCAGCCTGAACAGTACCGTCGGCAGTCTGTCATCTACCGTACAGGCCCAAGGACAGACTCTGTCGGATACAAACGGCAAGGTTAACTCGACATACTCCATTAAGGTTGAAACAAATAACGGTAAGAAGGTTGGCGCGGGGATCGTGTTAGGGAGTGACGGCTCCACCAGTGACATGATCCTCTATGCAGACCGCTTTTCACTGTTTAACCGCAACAGCAAAGCCGCCGTGCCGGTGATGATTGCGGAAGGTAACGATCTGTATATTGATTCGGCGCGAATTAAAAACGGCACGATTGATATTGCCAAAATCACAGATCGGCTTTCCTCTACTAATTATGTGGCCGGATGGAGAGGCTGGAGTATTACCAAGAGCGGAAGTAGTGAATTCAATAACGTTGTGGTTCGCGGTGAAATACAGGCTGATACAGGTACTTTAAATAATGTAGTTATTAATGAGAGTTGTAATATCCTGGGTACCGTAAGGGCTAACAAGATTATTGGAGACGTTGGCTCGTGGGCAATCAATATTGCTCAGCACCGCTCCCGTCGAATTGCGAAAGCACAATGGGCCTGGTTCGATTTGCTTGCTGTTGATCGCCAGCCGTTCGAGCAACGAGTGCAGCTTTTAGGAGCGCTTCGCCAGGACGACTCAATTAATATTACGGGTGGAGGTAAATTAACGGCAGGCATGGAGTACAAGAGTTATGAAGGTGGCTCGTTGAGTATGGGTAAACTAGGGTACTGTATTCTTATGCTGGGTACCGGTGATACTTCAGGTGGTGGCCCCATGACCTGTGCGCTCTCTATTGATGGCGTTTTATATAAGCAGGAAAATGAGAGTATGGAAATTCAGTCAATGGATTTCATCGTTCCGCCAGGCACCGGCCAGACTGTTGTGCGTTATGGGTACTATTTGGACAGAAACGGTGGTATGACGGGCGTAATCTTGTCACGTTTTCACGCGTTTGTTATGCGTAATTCAAATATTATTCGAGGTGTTTCAAGTGATTAAAAGGCTAAGCTCTGCTCTAAGGTGGTGATTTACCAGACCACGGATTGCGCAGTGAGTTAAATTTAATAGCCTGAAATACAAACCGAAACGGCGCCCTCATCATGGATGACATAGTGGGGGCGCTTTGCGTTCTGAAACTGAGGATGTATAAAAGGAGACCAAAAAATTTGCTAATAAATGTTAATGCAGCGCATAAATACGTACTTCGCCTCTCGACGCGGCGCGCTGAGCTGCCTATTATCCTTAGGCTTGTTCATTTTAAGATGTATCTGAGGGGAGAGAAGATGCGAGCTGCGTTTTTAGTGGGATGTGCTGCGCTGTTACTGTCGGCGTGTAGTAGCAATGATGAACCTGTTCAGCAGGCAACGGCGGCACACGTGTCGCCGGGAATGCGTGCCGCGATGAGCAGCTCCGGCCAGGCAAACTGCGCCATGGTTGGCGGCTCGTTATCGGTCGCCCGCCAGCTTGATGGCTCTGCTATCGGCATGTGCGCATTGCCGAACGGTAAGCGCTGCAGCGAGCAGGCGCTGGCAGGCGGAAGCTGCGGTAACTATTAATTCATCAGGTCGGCGAGCTTATACACCAGCGTCTGGTCGGCGGTCGCCAGCGTTAGCTGCGTTTCCGTCAGGTCGACCTGCGCGCCTTCGCGCAGCATTTTGCTCAGCGTGGCGTCCAGCGCGTTCAGCTGCGAGTCCGTGCAGAGCATGCGGGTCATCGCCAGCTGTTCAACCTTCAGTTCGCCGTCCGAGACTTTGCCCGTGCCGCTGAAGCGGTTGCACATATTACCTGAAACAGACATCTTGCCCGTAATGGGCATCTTTTCGCCGAAGCTCAACTCCTGCGACTTATCCGCGGCATTCAGCGGCTGCCCGTTAACGCTGGTCAGCACAAAACGGTGATGCTGAAGCTGTTCCGCTCTGGTTGACACCTTGCTGTTATAAACGCAGCCCGATAGCAACATTCCCGCCGCCAGCAGCGCAGCAAACTTGTTCATTTAGTCTCCATAAATATTTATCGTATTAATAAATGAAGGGAATTGTAACTTTATCGCAGGCGATTACTGTGGGGATTATCTGAATGTGCCCCCCGCAGAGGAGGAGCACAAAAGGGAAAGGAATATCAGACCAGCGCGTTAGGGCAGGTTTCGCCAGCATCCACCTGACGCAGGTTGTCGAGGGTGGTTCGTGAAATGCTGATCAGCGCTTCCGCGGTCAGAAACGCCTGGTGACCGGTAAAAAGGACGTTATGGCAGGCGGAGAGACGGCGGAACACATCATCCTGAATCACGTCATTAGACTTATCTTCAAAGAACAGATCGCGTTCGTTCTCATACACGTCCATCCCCAGCGCGCCAATTTTCTGATGCTTCAGGGCGTCGATCGCTGCCTGCGAATCGATGAGCGCGCCGCGGCTGGTGTTGATGATCATCACCCCGTCTTTCATGCGATCGAACGCGGCATGGTTCAGCAAATGGTAGTTTTCATCGGTCAGCGGGCAGTGCAGAGAGATAACGTCAGACTCCCGGTACAGGGTTTCAAGATCGACATACTCCACGCCCATATCCAGCGCGGCGGCGCTTGGGTAGGGATCAAACGCCAGCAGACGCATACCGAAGCCTTTCAGAATGCGCAGCGCGGCGACGCCGATTTTACCGGTGCCGATAACGCCGGCGGTTTTACCGTGCATGGTGAAACCGGTTAGTCCTTCAAGGGAGAAGTTGGCGTCGCGGGTGCGCTGATAGGCGCGATGAATACGGCGGTTCAGCGACATCATCATGCCGATCGCGTGCTCTGCGACCGCTTCCGGCGAGTAGGCCGGGACGCGCACCACGCGCAGGCCCAGCTCTTTCGCAGCATCGAGATCAACGTTGTTGAACCCCGCGCAGCGTAGCGCGATGTACTTCACGCCGTGGGCTTTCAGTTCTTCAAGTACCGGGCGGCTACCGTCATCGTTTACGAAGATGCACACTGCTTCACAGCCGTTGGCGGTTTTGGCGGTTTTTTCGGTTAGCAGGAAGTCAAAAAATTCCAGTTCAAAGCCGTATGCATCATTGACGTGCTGCAGATACTTCTTGTCGTACTGTTTCGTACTGTATACAGCGATTTTCATAAGACTTTTCTCCAGTGATAATACCGTCACGGTAGCATAATTAAAATAATCTTACAAATGTTAAAAACTAGTTTAATCAGCAGGTTATAGTATTAATTCTAGAGCATATCGTAGAGTTAAGAAATCTCTTTAAAAGACAATACGTTTCATTAAAAGTTGAGGCTCAGCGCCCCTGGCGCCAGCAGGACCAGCGGCCAGAGTAAACCTGAACTGACGTTAGCGAGCTGAAACTGCCAGAGAGAGGTCCCGCTGGCGCCGGTGACCAGCGGGACGGTGGCGCGCAGCGGAGAGAGAAAGCGGCTAAAAAAGACCGCCCACGCGCCGTGGCGGCGCAGGAACAGCTGGCCGCGAGCGAGGCGTTCGGCATTAAGCCAGCGGATACGATGCAGATGGTGCCGGTAGCGGTAGCCCGTCAGCCACGAGAGCCAGAATCCGCCGATGGCGCCGAGGCTGGCGCTCATCCACATTAACAAAAAATGGCCGACGCTGGCCGATGCCAGGGTGCCGAACAGCAGCAGTCCGGAGGTGCCGGGGATCAGCAGCGAGATAACGGCGCAAGATTTCGTGAACGTCAGCAGGAAAACCATCAGCAATACCAATGAATAGCGGCTCTGAGCGTATTCCATCAGCGAGATAATTAAGTCCACAGCACCATCCGTTTACGTTCGCAGGTGTGGACCAGTGTCGCAGGCGAAAACTAAACCCCGGTTAAATAGCCGGCTGGTGAATCACATGGCGGCGACTACGCTTAAACGGGATGGAAACTTTAACTCACAGGTCGAACGTGCCACAATAGCGGCCTCTCGGCTTTTACTTATTTCGAATCAGGATATTAGCTGCCCATGAAGGGTAAATATAAAGCCGCCATCGCGCTATTATTAGCCCTCGTGCTGCTACCGCTGGCTTTGCTATTAACACTCACCCACTGGGTGCCCACGCTGGCAGGTATCTGGCTACCGGCGGGAACCCGAATCTCACTCAATGAAAGCCCGCGACTGACGCGCTCCGCGCTGCGTATTCCGGATCTGCGCTACCTGGTCGGCGACTGCGAAATCGCGCGCGTCGCCAATGCCTCGCTCTCGCGTCCCAGCCGCTGGCGTTTACATATCAGCGAGCTGGATATAAACAGCGCCTGCTTGAACAAGCTCCCGGAAAGCGAAGCCGCGCCGGGGGCGCCGAAAACCCTCGCCGAATGGCAATCAATGCTCCCATACAGCTGGCTGACGATTGACAATCTGCGCCTGTCGCCGTGGGAGAAATGGCAGGGGCGGCTGGTGATGTCGCTAACGCCGCAGCAGCAGGATATCGGCTATGCCGGTAAAGAGGTAACCCTCCAGGCGCGGCTGCGCGGCCAGGCGCTGAGGGTCAGTGATTTTTCCGCGCGTCTGGTGGAAGACCAGGCGCCGGTGAAGCTGGTGGGCGAGTTTCAGATGCCGCTGGTGCCGGACGGTTTGCCGGTCGACGGCCACCTGTTCAGCACCTTTGAATTTCCACAAACTCCCGGTCTTGTCGATGCCGAGCTGGAGTGGCAGAAGAACCGCGGGCAGCTACTGGTCACGCCGCGCGGTGAAGTGGAGCCGATGCTTGACCTGCCGTGGGAAATCACCCCGGATCGTATCATCATCAGCGATGGCCGCTGGCACACCGAATACGCGGGCAACGCGTTGAGCGGCCGGGTTGCGCTTTCGCTGGGCAACTGGCAGCAGGGCACCGAGCAGATGCAGGTCAGCGGGCGTCTTAACGTGCTCACTCAGGGCCAGGCCGGGAAGGGCAACGCCGTGCTGAATATCGGCCCCGGTAAGCTGAGCATGGACAGCAGCGACATGCCGCTACAGCTGACCGGCGAGGCCAAGCTCGGCGATCTGATTTTTTATGCCCGACTGCCCGCGCAGCTGAGCGGGCCGCTTACCGCGCCGGTGCTCAATTTTCACCCCGGCGCGCTGCTGCGTTCGCGCGGGCGGGTCATCGATTCGTTGAATATCGATGAAATCCGCTGGCCGCTGGCGGGCGTCAAAGTAACGCAACAGGGCGTTGATGGTCGCCTGCAGGCTATTCTGCGCGCCCATGAGCGGGATATGGGGGATTTTATCCTGCATCTTGACGGCCAGGCCGACAACTTTATGCCCGACCGCGGCCGCTGGCAGTGGCGCTACTGGGGCGATGGCCATTTCACCCCGATGCAGGCGCGCTGGGATGTTAAAGGCGCGGGCGAATGGGTTGATAGCGCCATTGTGCTCAACAGCCTCTCGACCGGTTTCGATAAGCTGCAGTATGGATCCATGCTGGTGAGTACCCCGCGCCTGACGCTGGAAAAACCGATCCACTGGCTGCGCGATGAGCAGCATCCCAAACTGACCGGCGCGCTGTCGCTGGATGCCGGGAAAACCACCTTCAGCGGCGGCAGCGAACTGCCGCCGTCAACGCTTAAGTTCAACATTGATGGCCGCGATCCGACCTGGTTCCGGTTCAGCGGCTCCCTGCATGCGCAAAAAATTGGCCCCGTGCGCGTGACCGGGCGCTGGGACGGCGAACGTCTGCGCGGCGAGGCGTGGTGGCCAAAACAGTCGCTGACAGTTTTCCAGCCGCTGGTGCCGCCAGAGTGGAAGATGAACCTGCGTGAGGGAACGCTCTACGCGCAGGTGGCATTCTCCGCCGCCGCCGAACAGGGCTTCGAGGCGGGCGGTCACGGTGTGCTCAAAGACGGCAGCGCCTGGATGCCGGATAACCAGATCAACGGCGTCGATTTTGTGCTGCCGTTCCGCTTTAGCGGCGGCACCTGGCAGCTTGGCACCCGCCATCCGGTATCGCTGCGCATCGGCGAAGTCGTCAACCAGTTCACCGCGCGCAATCTGACGGCGGATCTCCAGGGCACCTGGCCCTGGAGTGAAGACGCGCCTTTACAGTTAAGCAACGTCAGCGTCGATATTCTCGGCGGCAAGCTGACCATGCAGCAGCTGCGGATGCCGCAGCACGATCCGGCGCTGCTGCGTCTGCAAAATATCTCCAGCAGCGAGTTAATTAGCGCGATTAAAGTGAAGCAGTTCGCCGTGTCCGGCCCGTTTAACGGTGCGCTGCCGCTGTGGCTGGATAACGATAAATGGATTATCAAGGACGGCTGGTTCAGCAATCCGGGGCCGATGACGATGCGTCTTGATAAAGACACCGCTGACGCACTGGTGGCCGACAACGTCTCCGCCGGGGCGGCCATTAACTGGCTGCGCTATATGGAAGTGGCCACCTCGTGGACGCGGATCAACCTCGATAACCTCGGCGTACTGACGCTGAAGGCGACGATTAGCGGCACCAGCCGGGTAGAAGGCAAAAGCAATACGGTGCACTTAAACTACTCCCATGAAGAGAATATTTTTGACCTGTGGCGCAGCTTGCGTTTCGGCGACAATCTGCAGGCGTGGCTGGAGCAGAACGCCAGGCTGCCCGCGCCGCGCTGTCAGGACAGTCATACCTGTAAGGAACAACAATAATGATCAAACTATTCGCCGCCTTTCTGGCCACCGCGCTGCTGGCGGGCTGTACGCCGCGTATTGAAATCGCGGCATCGAAAGAGCCGATCACCATCAATATGAACGTCAAAATTGAGCATGAAATTCATATCAAGCTGGATAAAGACGTTGAGAATCTGCTCAAATCGCGTAGCGATCTGTTCTGAGGCGATGATGAGAATACGACTGGTAACCGCGGCGCTGGCGCTGGTGCTGTTCAGCGCCCAGGCGCAGGCCCTGACCCTGAATGAGGCTCGCCAGCAGGGACGGGTCGGCGAAACCCTCAACGGCTATCTTGAACCGCTGCGTCAGGATAAAGAAACCCTTGAGCTGGTGAAGCAGATCAACGCCGCCCGCAGCGACAGCTATCAGCAGCTGGCGGATGACAATAATCTACCGGTGGATCAGGTGGCGAAAATGGCCGGTCAGAAGCTGGTCGCCAGGGCGCAGCCGGGCGAGTACGTGAAGGGCCTTAACGGCAAATGGCTGAAAAAATAGCTATCGGCAGCGCTTGCGATACTCCCCCGGCGAGACGCCGAAGCGCAGCTTAAAGGCGGTGGAAAAATGGCTATGATCGCTGAAGCCCCAGCTGTAGCCGATCCCCGCCAGCTTTTCGTCATCATGGGCGCTTTGCAGCGCGCGGGCGCACAAATCGAGCCGACGATTCTTGATATATTGCGCCACCACCAGCCCCTTTTCCGCAAACAGCCGATAGAGGCTGCGCACCGACATGCCGGTTTCGCTGGCCAGCCACTCCGGGCGCAGATGTTCCGCCTGAATCGACTCATCGATTAACGCCATGATTTTCTGAAACTGCTTATCGCGCCGGGACGGCTGGGCCTCCTGATGATGCAGCATCGGGCGCAGCAGGCAGACGATGGCCTCCAGCGCCGCTTTGCTTTCGCTGGCCGAGAGTTCAGGGCTGTTCATGCTTTCATGCAGCAGGCGCTGGCTGAGCTGGACCATCGGCAGGCTTTTCGCCAGCCGGGTAGCGATGCTGATTTCACTGCCGCGCAGCTGTTGCTCCAGCAGCGATCTTGGCAGCAGCAGGGAGGCCTGGCGCGAGGTTTGCTGCCAGATAATGGAACAGGGACGAGACGCGTCGATCAGGGTGATATCGCCGCTTTCCAGCATCGCCTGGCGGCCATCCTGCTCGATCGTCGCCTGGCCCGCGAGCTGGAAGACGGTATAAAACCAGGCGTCGTTATCGCGCTGGATCTCTTGTCGGGTGCGGTAAAGATTAATGCCGCGGGCGGTCACCGTGCTGACTTTCAGGTCGCCGGCATAGCTGGCGTCGATCTCACCGTGGAAATTATCAGCCAGCGGACGGGCGGCAAACTGCCCGCAGACCTGATTGATTTTTGCTAACCAATGCTGGTAGTTCTGCCCACGATTTGCCGTACTCATCGCGCATCCCTTGTAATAATAATGTTTTTGCATTGTTGCACTTATGATGCCGGAGGCAAGGGTCAACGGCGGAGTATATGAAAGAACTATTACCTGGATCACAGTATTATTATAAAAAAATATTACGTAACACGTTTACTCGGTCACCGCAAATCCGTTATGAAATTTAACAGGCTAAAAATAAAAGAAGATATGATTAGCGGCGGGGCAAACAAGAAATTGTACGTTGTTAACATTGAAGAGAGGGCTGTGTCATCCCTCTATGACTGGAATGATCAGGAATGACACAGAATTTCTAACGCCCACCGATATATTGCAGTTAGCAAATGAAATCAGACGGGGATACCTTGGGCACTTTCTGAATATAGGGAGCTATATGATTTATTACTCGCTACTGCATTTTTGCGTCTTGTCCAAAGTTGGTCGAGCTGTTTCGCTTGACGCTCCTGCGGTTCGGGTCTCTGCGATGATTGTTTTACACCAAGGGGAGTTAACGTGGATTTTTCCATAAAATTCTCCTGTCTGAATTTTTGCAGACGTTTCCTGTTATTCATAAATGCTGAGTGGATATTAGCATCACCAGGAGAGAATTTATTTCAGCCTTTGTTTATCTTTGTAAATGTATAAAGTGCTTTTGAAATCTATTATTCATCAAGCCATTAATGAATAAGTGCAGGAATCAAATGGCACTATTATTCCTGCACTGTTCATCATGATAGTCATTATACCTTTACCACCCTGCTGGCGACTCCCGCAGAATGATAAAAGGAATTATATTTACGATTAATAATCAATGGGCTCGCGAATAATGGGGCAGGTCATGCAGTGACCGCCGCCGCGACCGCGACCTAGTTCGCTGCCAACAATGGTGATCACCTCAACGCCGCTTTTCCGCAGTTGTGCATTAGTCTTGGTATTTCGGTCATAGGCCACGACCACGCCAGGCTCAAGGGCAACCATATTCGCGCCGCTATCCCACTGCTGACGTTCCATGTCGTAGTCATTACCGGCTGTTTCCACAACTCTTAATTGTTTGAGATTTAGCGCGTGGGCTACCGCGTCTACAAAATTATCTTCATCCCTGGTTAAGCGTATTCCGTGGGGCGAGCTTTCATCAGGTCGCAATGAAAACGTTTTGATTTGATTAACAATAGGTGGATAAAGCGTGACGAGGTCCCGGTCGCAGAAGGTAAAAACGGTATCAAGATGCATCGCGGCTCGTAGCTTCGGCATGGCGGCAATCATCACCCTCTCAATCCCCGAATGCGGATTAGCAAAGAGCGCTTGCGCAAGCTGTGCTATCGCCTGGTAAGAGGTGCGCTCGCTCATGCCAATTAACACTGTTTTATTACCAATCGGCATGACGTCACCACCTTCAAGGGTAGCCGTACCGTGGTGGACCGTTGGATCGCCGTACCATACGTTAACCTTGCCAGCGAAATCAGGATGGAACCGGTAAACGGAAGTTGCAAGCACCGTCTCTTCATGACGGGCTGGCCAGTAGAGGGGATTAAGAGTAACGCCGCCATTGATCCAGCAGGTGGTATCGCGGGTGTAAAGCGCGTTAGGTAAAGGAGGAAGCAGGTACTGACTCTGTGCGATAGCGGCGTGGAGAAGTCTGCATTCTTCTTTATCGTATTTTCCGCCTGAGGCGTGTAGCAGTTCCAGCGTTGAAAGGCCGCCAAGTAGAGTCTGCGCGAGTTCGCGGGCGGAAATATTATCGAGAAAGTCTCGTGTTTCATCTATCAGACTCAAGGGGACTTCATCAGGTACCACTTGTAAATCCAGAATCCATTTTCGCGCCAGAGGATTTTTTACCGTTTCTTCCAGCAATTGATGGAACTCAACAACCTCAACCTCGCGCTCACGCATTTTATTCATAAAATCGAAGTGATCGCGTTTGGCGTTCGCTACCCACAGAACATCGTCAAACAACATACGGTCACAGTTCCCCGGAGTAAGGCGTTCATGCGCCATCCCCGGTGAACATACCATAACTTTTTTTAATTTACCGACCTCTGAATAAACGCCAAAGGCGGGTGATGTGTTTTTATTTTCAGTAAGCATAATATTTCCGTTTATTAAATTTGAATGAGTCCCGTTGCGATCGCATAGATACCGATGATGGCTCCTGACATCAGCATGGCAAACAGAAGACGCTCATGCCTGGTGAAAACTTTCGCCAAGTTCTCTTTTCTCGCGAAATAGTAAAGAATGGTTCCCGGACCGTAAATAATGGTAGAAAGTAAAAGATATTTTACGCCACCAGCGTAAATCATCATCAGCGAATAAATCAGGGCAATGGCGGAAAGTATCAGCCCCTTCCTTATCTCTGTTGCCGAGCCGGAGTAGGATTCCCCGGTTAACGCAAGCTTTAAAGCATATGCACTGACGAGGAAATATGGAATTAACGTTAGCGAGCTGGTTAACTCCAGTGCCAGCTGGAAGGCGTAGTCGGTGAACAGCGTGATGATTAAAAAGACCTGAATAAATATGTTGGTCAGCCAGACAGCCTTATAAGGGACCCGGTTAGCGTTCTCTTTAGCCAGTACTTTTGGCATCAGTCCGGATTTTGCTGCGCTGTATAACACTTCTGCTGCCAGTAATGACCAGGAGAGATAGGCGCCTAAAACCGATATGACCAGGCCAATACTGATAAAAATCATTCCCGGACGACCGACAATTGTCTCCAGTACGCCTGCCATTGAGGGTTGACGTAGCGCGGCAAGCTCCGGTCGTAAAAGTACTCCATATGAGAGAAGAGTGACCAGACACAGAATGCACAGGACACCGATAAAACCGAACACCGTGGCGGTACCGATATGGCTACGTTTTTTCGCCAGGCGGGAATACACGCTCGCTCCCTCTATCCCGAGAAAGACGAATACCGTCACCAGCATAGTATTGCGGACCTGCGAAAATAAGGACTCGTGCTCATTGTCAGGCGCGGCGATATAGTGCACAAGGTCATGGTACCCTTCAGACAGGGTGTAGGAGTGAATATCCCTGATGTCGGGTACCCCCCAGAAGTTAACGGTGAAAATGTCAGCGTTGAACGCGAACATAAGAACGACAATAAAGACACCTATCGGTATAATCTTGGCCCAGGTGACCACCGTATTAATAATTGCAGCTTCTTTTACGCCCCTTAATACCAGGATATGGAAACACCACAGGACAACAGAAGCAGTGAGAATCGCGTATAAAGTATTGCCATCGCCGAAGATGGGGGAGAATGTGCCGAGGGTTGATTTTATCAGCACAAAATAAGATACGTTGCCGATACAGGTCCCCGCCCAAAAACCGAGCGCGGAAGTAAACCCAAGGTAATTCCCGAAGCCTTCTTTAGCATAAATAAATATACCCGAATCCAGATGCGGCTTTCTTATCGCCAGAGTCTGAAAGACCAGGGCGAGGGTTAACATTCCCCCGCCAGCGATACACCACGCGATGATGGCAGCAAACCCGCCCGCTGCGCGCCCGAAAGTGGCGGGAAGTGAAAATATTCCTGCACCAATCATCGAACCGACCACCAACGCAGTCAGCGCAGGCAAAGACAACTTTGCATCTGATTTATTCATGATTGAATATCTTGCTCATATAAATTAATGATAAAAACGCTTCTCGCAGCAGACTCTCTGCGTAAGTCCATACCGATAAAATGAGGTGGCATCCCGTCAGATGACACATCATATAATGTTAAAGTCCGGTATAAATCAGCGTGAAAAAACGGATATTGACAGTGATGGCCAGCATCACCAGCATAGACAGAACAAACATTATGCCCATTCGCATAGACTCTATTTTTTTCTCATAGAAGTTGAGATCTTTATTTTTATGAATTTTCCTGCGTTGATAGATAAACATAATGCATAGCGAGATATAAAGTACGGGAGAAATAAGGTGAAGGTAGCCGTAAGACCACAATAACAGTTCACTGGTGCCCATGGCAATGAGCCAGGCTATAATAAACAACATATCAAACCCTTTTATAAAATGTTTTTAACGAAATTTCGACTTTAAGTAGAAAAAAATGGAGAAAATGACATCTACGAAGATCCATAGGCCGCTTAGTAATGCGATGTTTTTAATAGCACCTATCCAGAATGCCGTATCGTGGCGCATTCGATGTTCAGTGAACGGGGATGAGGAACTAAAATATAGAGTATAAATACTGATGGTTAGCATTAATGCATTCACTATAATGAACGCGATAAATACAATGCTGCTGATGCTTTTCTTTCGCTTCGGTTTATTTTTCATAATGTTCACGCAATTGGCTTTCGCTTTATTAACCAGATGTTAGTAATCTACATTAAACGGATATTAAACAAAGGGGGCAGGCTCTTTGATCAGAGTCAATTTAACGTATATTAAAAGACCATAGAGGGTTGTTTATGAATTGTTTAATAAGGCATGATATTGTGATGTTATCTTACGTGTAGTTTAGTTATTAAACTAACAAAGAGAGTCTTGTCAGGCGTGCGATATGACATCAACGATCCTGTCTGCGATTGTAGAATGTTGAAGCGATATCGGTTGAAAATGCCATGCTCAGTACAACGGGCGTTATTTACACGCTGAAATCAGGCATTGCTTATATTTTGATGAATTCCAACGGGACGGCTATTTGCATGGTTGTTGCAATATTTCATAATTGTTATGAGTGACAGGGTTAATGCGCCGGAATATCATCCTTTTTGTGATTTTTTTGCTCACAATCGTCGGGTGTAGAGGACCTTCAATTGATGCCAATGATGATATGGGAAATATCTTTTATGGACAAGAACCTCCCCCATCATATGGCATTGTTACGGGGGTAAACTATATAACTATCCAAAACGATACGGGTTACAATACCGTAGGTACAGTTAGCGGCGGGGCTCTCGGCGGTATTACCGGACATACCCTTACTGGTCAGCGCCAGGCGATAGTGGGTGTTGCCGCCGCTGGCGTGTTGGCCGGGCAAGCGATACAGAGGCGGTTGGCCCGTAGCCAGCTTGTTGAATTGTTTATCAGACCTACTGATGGACGTGATTTTGTTATTGTCCAGCCAACAAGAGGAACGCCTTTTTTCGTCGGACAGAAAGTCAAGGTCGCTTATCGACGCGGCAATATTGTCATTTTGCCAGGATAAATGAGTAGCGTATCAAGGTTAATATAACGGCAAGAGAGGATATCGTCATTGAATGTGTCCCCGGGCATCTCAATCAGGCCTGGCCAGCGGGCGTTTTTCAATAATGTATACCTGCCCACCCAATCGACTTAATTGCGGCGTCTGTCACAGCGGCAACAGCGAATGTCACAGAGAAAAAAGCGTGAATCGTGACCCGGGCATAAACTGAAACCACTATCCGTGAACAATAAGGAAGGGGTATGTCCACATCACAGGTCGCGCTACTCGCCAGCGTGCAGCAGTTTTTAGACAGACAGCATGGGTTGTATCTCGACGGTGCGCAGCAGGCGGCAGAGAGCGAAAAGCGCTTAACCGTCTGGGATCCGGCCACCGGTCAGGCTATCGCCAGCACCGCGGATGCCAACGCCGCGGATGTCGATCGGGCGGTGATGTCCGCCTGGCGCGCTTTCGTTTCCCGCCGCTGGGCAGGGCGGACGCCCGCCGACCGCGAGCGGATCCTGCTGCGCTTCGCCGATCTGGTGGAGCAGCACGGCGAGGAGCTGGCGCAGCTGGAGACCCTTGAACAGGGAAAATCGATTAACATTTCCCGCGCCTTTGAAGTGGGCTGTACGCTGAACTGGATGCGCTATACCGCCGGGCTGACCACTAAAATCAGTGGCCGCACCCTCGACGTATCGATCCCCTTCCCGCAGGGCGCACGCTATCAGGCGTGGACCAAAAAAGAGCCGGTGGGCGTGGTAGCCGGGATCGTGCCGTGGAACTTCCCGCTGATGATCGGCATGTGGAAAGTGATGCCCGCGCTGGCGGCCGGCTGCTCGATCGTCATTAAGCCGTCGGAAACCACGCCGCTGACCCTGCTGCGGGTAGCGGAACTGGCAACCGAGGCCGGCGTGCCGGACGGTGTTTTTAACGTGGTGACCGGCAGCGGCGCCGGGTGCGGCGCGGCGCTGACCTCGCATCCTCAGGTCGCCAAGGTGAGCTTTACCGGATCGACCGCTACCGGTAAACAGATTGCCCGCGTGGCCGCTGACCGCCTGACCCGGGTCACGCTGGAGCTGGGCGGCAAGAACCCGGCCATCGTGCTGAAAGATGCCGATCCGCAGTGGGTTATTGAGGGATTAATGACCGGTAGCTTTCTGAATCAGGGGCAGGTGTGCGCCGCCAGTTCGCGAATTTATATCGAAGCGCCGCTGTTCGATACGCTGGTGAGCGGCTTTGAGCAGGCGGTGAAGTCGCTACAGGTCGGGCCCGGTATGCTCGAGAGCAGCCAGATTAACCCGGTAGTGTCGCAGGCGCACTGCGCAAAAGTGGCGGCCTATCTTGATGAAGCCCGTCAGCAGAAGGCAGAGCTGATTAGCGGTAACGTGGGGCCGAATGCGCAGGGCTACTATATTGCGCCAACGCTGGTGATTAATCCCGACGCCGGGCTGCGCCTTAGCCGGGAAGAGGTTTTCGGTCCGGTGGTGAACCTGGTACGCGTGGCCGACGGGGAAGAGGCGCTGCGCCTGGCCAACGACAGCGATTTTGGCCTGACCGCCAGCGTCTGGACCCGCGACCTGAGCCAGGCGCTGAGCTATACCGATCGCCTGCAGGCGGGTACGGTGTGGGTCAACAGCCATACGCTGATCGACGCCAACCTGCCGTTCGGCGGCATGAAGCAGTCCGGCACCGGCCGCGATTTCGGCCCCGACTGGCTGGACGACTGGTGCGAAACAAAGTCGGTCTGCGTGCGCTACTAGCCGCCTGTTCCCCGGTGGCGGCTGGCGCCTTACCGGGGCTACAAGCGCGTAACTTGCGGATTCTGTCGCCAGGCCTGCGGCAAAATCCGCGCCTCGATACCTCAAATCCGGCTTATCTCCGTATGCCCGGTGGCGCCTTTCTCCGGGAGTAAGCCGTCACTCCAGCAAGGACGGATCGGCGTCGATCATCATCTGCTTCATCTCTGCAAAATGCTGGCGTGAAAAGTCGGCGATCCCCTCCCAGTCCTGCGCGGTTTTCTCCGCCACCGCATCGGAGAGCACTTTCAGCGGCTGCCCCGTTGACCAGGCGGTCACCAGAATCTGGCAGGCGCGCTCCAGGGTCCAGATATCATCGAAAGCCTCGCCAATCGACGGCGCGGTCACCAGTACGCCGTGGTTGCCCATAAGCAGCCGGCGCTTGTCGGCCAGCAGCGACGCCAGACGCGCGCCTTCCGCCGTGGTGTCCGCCATGCCGCCGTATAACCTATCGACGGCTATCCGATTGAAATAGCGCGCCGTGTTCTGATCGATCGGCGGGATATGCGGCGTCTCAAGGCAAGCGACGCTGGTGGTATACACCGGATGCAGGTGCAGCACCACCCGCACCTCCGGCAGGCGCTGGTGGATTTGCCCGTGAATCGCCCACGCCGTGGCGTCGACGTCAGATCGCCGGGCGCAGGCTTCATCATCGGCGTCCAGCAGCAGCAGGTCGCTGGCGCGGATACGCGAAAAGTGTTTCCATTTCGGATTCAGCAGGAATTTTTTGCCGTCCGCCGAGATGGCCGCGCTAAAGTGGTTGGCCACCGCTTCGTGCATCCCGAGATGGGCGATGATACGAAAGGTCGCCGCCAGGTCGATGCGCGTCTGTTCTTCATAAGAGCGGGCCATGTCGTTACTCCGCTTTTGGCATCAGGGTTTGCAGGTCCTCAGGCGTCGGCGCCTGGAAGTTATATTTCTTCAGCAGTGCGGCGTATTCCGGCGTCGCGCTGTATTTCTTCAGTCCTTCCTCCAGCGCGGTTTTCACTTCGCTATTGCCTTTTTTCACCCCAAAGCCATTGAGCACCGGATAAATTAAGGTTTCGGAAGAGATCGTCACCCGATCGCCAAGCTTATCAATCACGCCGCGCGCCACCGCCGCATCGGTGATTTGCGCCTCAACCGCCCGCGAGAGCAGCGCCTGGGTGGTTTGCGGGTCGGTGGTGTATTCGCTAAGCGCTATTGGCTTCAGGCCCTTTTTCACGCAGTAGTCGGCGGAGAGCTTTTGCAACTGCGCCAGCCAAGAGGTCGCGCCCATAGAGCCAATTTTATGACCGCAAAACGCTTCCGGCGTTTTCGGCTGATAGTCGCTGCCTTTCAGCGCGAGGATCGCTTCGCCGCTTTTCAGATAGGGCACCATATCGATAACCTTCAGACGCTCGGCGGTGATGTACATCGACGAGTTGGTGATATCGAAGCGTCCGCCCTGCAAGCCCGGAATCAAATTCGGAAACCGGGTATCAATATTCACCGCCTCGCGGCCCATGGTTTTCGCCAGCCCGGCAAGAAACTCGATATCGAACCCGGCGGGCTTGTTGTTTTCCATATATTCATACGGAAAAAAGGTCATATCAGAACCGGCGGTGATTTTCCCCGGCTGCTGGAAGGCCTGGGTGCTAAAGGACGACAGGGCGCCGGCGGTGCAAAGGAGCAGGGCAGCAGGGCGGAAAGCTTTAAAACGTTTCATACAACCTCCAGAGAGTGGGCAAATTACATGCTGGCGCGATCGGTACCGGCCTGCTGGACGAAAAAGGATGCGCCGCGCGGTTTTTGCGGCAGGCGTAAATGATTCACGGTACTGCGCACCAGGCCGCTCTCTTCCCCGGCAACCATCTGACCGGCGTGCGCGCTGGGCAGCGGATTTTCGCCGTAAGGCAGGGCATCTTCCGCCGCGTAGACGCTGATAAACAGCGTCCGCGGCAGGTCGGTTTCATTGGGGCTGGAGGCGTGGAGCAGACGAGTATGCATAAAGCACACCGATCCCGCCGGGCCGAAACAGGCCTGCGGCTGCTGGCAGTGGGTCGCTTCAACCTCCCGATCCACGGCGCCGGTAAAACGATCGTTTTGCCAGTGGGACCACAGCGGCCCCCGATGGCTTCCCGGCACCACGTTGAGCGGGCCGTTCTCCGGCGTCACTTCGCTGACCATCAGCAGGGCGGTGATGATGTCGTCGTTGCTGTGGGGGGTAAACAGAAAATCCTGGTGCCACTTTACCTGCGTGGCGGTGTGCGGCAGCTTGGAGTTGATTTTGCTGTGATGGAAGCGGGTCCCGCTGCCGCCGATCAGCTGACCGGCAATCGCCGCCATTCTCGAATCAAGCGCGGCGTGGCGGTAGGCGGCGGAAATCTCCGTGGGGGAACTCACCCGGCGCAGCGAGGGATGATGGGGCGCGTGGTCGCTTTCGAGGTCGAAACGCGGCCGACCATCCAGGGTTTCGCCCCAAACTTCGCTATGCTGTCGGCTCTCTTCGACCCAGGCGTCAAAATCGGCCTGCAGCAGCGCGACTTCCTCGGCGGAAAGCACCTCTTCGACAACCAGAAAACCCTGCTGATGAAACTGTTCGATTTGCCACTGCGCGATCATATTTTTCTCCTTTCGGGAACGGAGGCGTTAAGCCAAAGAGACATCTTTCAGGAAGGCGTCCACGCGCGGATGCTGGCCGTCGCGCATTGCCTGAGGCGTGTCGTCGCAGACCACGCGTCCTTTTTCCATAAACACAATTCGATCGGAAACCTTAAAGGCGAAGTTCATTTCATGGGTGACGATCACCATGGTGATGCCTTCATGGGCCAGCGATTCGATAACCTGCAGAACCTCGTTAACTTTTTCCGGATCCAGCGCCGAGGTGGGCTCATCGAACAGCATAATTTGTGGGCGCATCATCAGGGCGCGGGCAATCGCTACCCGCTGCTGCTGGCCGCCGGAAAGCTGATGCGGATATTTCCACGCGTGTTCCAGCATGCCGACTTTATGCAGCAGTTCGCAGGCGTGCTGCTTCAGCTCGCCTTCGCTGGCCAGATGGTGATAGCGCGGCGCCAGCAGCAGGTTGCCGAGTACGGTCAGGTGGGGGAACAGGTTGAAGCTCTGGAAGACCATGCCGATATTCTGGCGATGCTCGCTGTTCTCCATAAAACGCGGCTTCTGCTGCCCCTGGCGGTCAAGGTGAATAAAAGGCTGGCCGTTGATTTTGATCTCACCGTTATCAATCTGCTCAAGGCCGTTCAGCAGGCGGATCAGCGTGGTTTTACCGGAGCCGGACGGGCCGATGACGGAGACCACTTCGCCGGGCTGAATTTGCAGGCTGACGGCGCCCAGCACTTCGACATTGTTATAGGCTTTATGCAGCTTTGATGCCTGTAGCGCCGGCTCCTGCGCGACGCTAACGCTGCGGGCCATTGCCGGACGCCGCGCGGTGGCCAGCTGCTGCATTTCTTCATCCACCGGGCGCGTGGTCTTACGCTGGGTGACGTCGAGCCAGGTCTCGAGGCGCTTAAGCAGGAAATCAAACACCGTGACGATCAGGATGTAGTAAAACGCCACCGCCGCCATGGTCTCCATGACGAGGAAATTCTGCGAATAGAGCCGCTGGCCGACCATTAAGATCTCGGTCAGGGAGATAACCGACACCAGCGAGCTGAGCTTGACGATGGCGATATACTCATTAGCCAGCGCCGGCAGGGCGACGCGCAGCGCCTGCGGGATCACCACACGCCACTGGGTGCCGGCATAGCGCAGCCCGAGCGCGCGGGCGGCTTCGCTCTGTCCTTTCGGAATCGACAGCAGTCCGCCGCGATGAATTTCAGCAATATAGGCGGCTTCGCTCAGCACCATCGCCAGCAGTCCGGCCCAGAACGGGTCGTTCAGCACCGGGGCGAAGGCGGGCAGCGCCTGCGGCATGTTGTAGACAAAAATCAGCAGCACCAGCAGCGGCATGCTGCGAAACAGCCAGATATAGAGGCGGGCAGGCGCGTTAAACAGCTTGCGCGGCGACTGTTTGGCCAGCGCCAGAATAAACCCCAGCACAATACTGAAAGCCCAGGTCAGCAAACTTAATTTGATGACGGTCCAGGTGGCCTGCCAGAAATCGACATCGCTGAGCAGGCTTAACATATAGTTCCAGTTAAACGTCATGGGCTATTTCACTCGCCATAATTAACGGAAATTAAGGCGATTCCCCTGTTCTAAAATGGGGAGCCGCCGGCGTTCATCTTGCCATGACACTATGCTGGCACTCTTCGACCGGTGGCAATTAGTAAATTTTTGGCCTTTAAGTTTAAAAAAACTATACAGCTATATTAACCTCAGGGAATTTAACGCAATTAATGAGAAACAGCATTGAAACAACTTAAAAACAATCACCCTTATTTTTAAACCTGATTTTTCGTGAAATGACAATTTGTGCAATATTGGGGCGCGCCGCGGGCGAATAAGGTGCAGGGCGATGCTTTATGGTGCAATACGCGAAATCAGGCAAAAAAAGAGGGCGGGTTATAAATAGAAACGGCGGCTATTTGCCGACGAGGTAAAGCGTAAACGGCATGGCACGATGCTTGCAGTCTGCTTATCGTAAAACTAAGCCCGTTCGTAATAAGACAATATTTTATCAATGGTGAAGCGATGAACCGATTTACCCTCAAACAGCTTAAGTATTTCGTGACGGTGGTGGAAACGGAGAGTATCGCCGAGGCTTCCCGCCAGCTGCATATTGCCCAGCCGTCGATCTCCATTGCCATCAAAAACCTGGAAAGCACCTTCGACCAGCAGCTGTTTATTCGCCACCACGCGCAGGGCGTATCCCTGACCTCAAGCGGGCGGCGCTTCTACGATAAAGCCAAAGAGCTGCTGCGGCTGTCGTATGAATTTGAACAGAACTCGCGGGCGGATAAAGAGCTGGTATCCGGGACTATTTCCGTCGGCTGCTTTGAATCCGTCGCGCCGCTGTATATGCCAAAACTGGTGGCGGGATTTAAAAAAATGTATCCCGAGATCACTCTCCAGCTCTACGACGGTGAACAACATGAGCTGATGCACGGCCTGCATCGCGGGCGCTTCGATCTGGCGCTGGTCTACGACCTGGAGCTGGGTCACTCCATTCATAAAGAGCTGCTGAACGCCCCGCATAAACCCTATGCTTTGCTGCCCGCTTCTCATCCGCTGGCGCAGAAAAAATGCGTCACGCTCCAGGAATTAAGCCGGGAACCGATGATTTTGCTCGATGCGGTCCCCAGCAAAAACTATTTTGTCTCGATATTTAAAGAGAAAGGTTATCACCCGGAAGTGGCCTACAGTTCGCCGTCCATAGAAATGGTGCGCTGTATGGTCGGGCAGGGATTAGGCTTTTCGGTACTGGTTACCCGTCCGCTGTGCGATATGACCTATGACGGTGAAAAGCTGGTGCAGCTGGATATTGCCGACGAAATGCCTGCGTCAACATTAATTATGGCGCATCTTGCCAATAATGAACCCACGCGTCCGACGCAGCTATTTATGGATTATTGCCGCAGCATAGAATTAACGCCGCATCAGCACGCGTAATTTAATTAACACGGCCGCAAGCGTTATTTTCTTGTCGCGTCATTCAGCCTCGTAAATTTCTATTCAGACGATCGTTTTATAATAATTTACCATTTCATCACACTTACTTAACCTGAGTTCTGTCAATCCCGGCGGATAAGCCGGACAACCGTGCTTGAAGGACACAGATATGACAGAGCAGATTACAGAGATCGATACCCTGGTGGTAGGCGCGGGGCAGGCGGGTGTTGCCATGAGCGAGCATCTGACGCATCACGGCATTCCGCATCTGGTGCTGGAAAAAAAGCGCATCGCTGAGGCCTGGCGCAGCGGCCGCTGGGATTCGCTGGTGGCCAACGGCCCGGCCTGGCACGATCGGTTTCCCGGCATGACCTTCCCCGACTGCGACGCCGACAGCTTTGTCGCCAAAGAGCAGATCGCCGACTACTTCGCCGCGTATGCCAAAACCTTTAATGCACCGATCAAAACCGGCGTTGAGGTCTTTAGCGCCGAGCGTTTAAACGGCCGTCCGGGGTTTCGCGTGGAAACGTCACTGGGCGTGATTGAGGCGCAGCGTATCGTCGCCGCCACCGGGCCGTTCCAGCGCCCTGTGATACCGGCCATCGCGCCGCAGGATAGCGCTGTACAGCAGATTCATTCCGCGCACTATTTCAACCCGCAGCAGCTTCCGGAAGGCGGTGTGCTGGTGGTTGGCGCGGGGTCGTCCGGCGTACAAATCGCCGATGAGCTCCGCCGGGCGGGGCGCGCGGTGTGGCTCTCCGTCGGCGCGCACGATCGCCCGCCGCGCCGCTACCGCCAGCGCGATTTTTGCTGGTGGCTGGGGGTGTTAGGGCTGTGGGATGCGGCGGCCAATCAGCCCGGCAAAGAGCACGTGACGATTGCGGTCAGCGGCGCGCGCGGCGGTCATACCGTTGATTTTCGCCAGCTGGCGCACCAGGGAATTACCCTGGTCGGACAGACGCACGGCTTTACCGAGGGCAAAGCCGTATTCCGTGCCGATCTGGCGGACAACATTCGTCTCGGCGACGCCTCTTATCTGGCGCTGCTCGACGCCGCGGATGAGTATATCGCCCGCAACGGGCTGTCGCTGCCGGAAGAGCCGGAAGCGCGCTTTTTCCTGCCCGACCCCGATTGCCTGACCCAGCCCCTCACCGAGCTCGACCTGGCAGCCGCGGGGGTGAGCTGCATTATCTGGGCTACCGGCTATACCACTGATTACCGCTGGCTGAAGGTCAACGCCTTTAATGAACAGCAGCGCCCGCAGCACCACCGCGGCGTTTCCAGCGAACCGGGCGTCTATTTCCTCGGTCTGCCGTGGCTCTCCCGCCGTGGCTCAACCTTTATCTGGGGCGTCTGGCACGATGCGAAATATATCGCCGACCAGATTGCCATTCAGCGCCAGTATCAACGCTATCAACCTTCCTGCTAATGCCTGATTTGAGGACGTAACCTATGCCAACCCATACCCGTATTCGGATGTTTAACACCAAAGAAACCTATCCCAATCAGACGCTCAATAACGATCTGTGCCAGGCGGTGCGCGCGGGAAACACCGTGTACGTTCGCGGCCAGGTGGGTACCGATTTTGACGGCAATCTGATTGGGCTGGGCGACCCGCGTGCCCAGGCGGAACAGGCGATGAAGAACGTTAAACAGCTGCTGGAAGAGGCCGGCAGCGATCTGACGCATATCGTGAAAACGACGACCTATCTGATCGACCCGCGCTACCGCGAACCGGTTTACCAGGAGGTGGGGAAATGGCTCAAAGGCGTGTTTCCCATTTCGACCGGCGTGGTGGTGTCTGCTCTCGCGCAGCCGCAGTGGCTGATGGAAATTGACGTCACGGCGGTGATCCCTGACGACTGGCATGCGCAGGAGGCACCATGACCCTTTCTATTTCCGCCCTGTGCCCGGAGTCGGGTCAACTGGGCATTGCGATTAGCTCATCCAGCATTGCCGTTGGCGCCCGCTGCCCGTGGCTGCTGGCGGGCGTTGGCGCGGTATCCAGCCAGAACATCACGCTGCCCGCGCTCGGACCGCAGATTCTTGCCGGGCTGGAAGCGGGGCTCACGCCGCAGCAGGCACTGACGCAGGCGCTGGGCGAAGACCGGTTTAGCGATTATCGCCAGGTGGCGGTCATCGACGCCAGCGGCGAGAGCGCCGTGTTCAGCGGCGAACATACGCTCGGCATCTGGCAGCTGGCGCAGGGCGAGAACTGCGTGGCGGCGGGGAATATGCTGGCCAGCCCGCAGGTGATTACCGCCATGACGGCGGCGTTAGAAGCCGCCAGCGGCGAACTGGCCAGCCGCCTGATTGCGGCTCTGCAGGCGGGTATCGATGCGGGCGGCGAAGCCGGGCCGGAGCACTCGGCGGCGCTTAAAGTCGTGGAGGATTACGCCTGGCCGGTGGTGGATTTACGCGTCGACTGGGCGGAAGAACGCCCGGTAGCGGCGCTGGAAGCGCTGTGGCTGGCCTACGAGCCGCAGATGGAAGCGTACATCACCCGCGCGCTTGACCCGCGCGAAGCGCCGACCTACGGGGTGCCGGGCGATGAATAACCGCGTGCGTGAGATCCTCGGCGCGCTGCTGGCGTTTGATACCACCAGCCGCGAGTCGAATCTGGCGCTGATTGCCTGGATCGGCGACTTTCTGCGCGCGCGCGGCGTGACGTCGCAGCTGTTTTATGACGACGAAGGGCGCAAGGCAAACCTCTATGCCCGCCTTGGGCCAACCGGCCCCGGCGGGGTGATGCTCTCCGGCCATACCGACGTGGTGCCGGTGGATGGCCAGGCGTGGACGGTGCCGCCGTTCGCCCTTACCGAACGCGACGGGCGCTACTACGGTCGCGGCAGCGCGGATATGAAAGGGTTTATCGCCTGCATGCTGGCGTCGCTGGAGGCGTTTCTGGCCGCGCCGCTGCGGATGCCGCTGCATCTGGGGTTCTCTTATGATGAGGAGGTTGGCTGCCTGGGCGTACGCAGCCTGGTGGATTTTCTCCGCGCCTCCGCCGGGAAACCGGCGCTGTGCATTATCGGCGAGCCGACCGACATGCGCCCGGTCTACGGCCATAAAGGCAAGCTCGCGGTGCGCTGCCGCGTGGAAGGGCACGCCTGCCACTCGGCCTACGCCCCGGAAGGGGTTAACGCGATCAGCTACGCGGCCAGGCTGATTTCCCGGCTGGACGCGCTGGGTGAAAGCCTTGCGCAGCAGCAGGATAGCCGGTTTTCGCCGCCCTCGGGCACGCTGCAGGTGGGGACGATTCACGGCGGCGCGGCGCTGAATATCGTTCCGCAATCCTGCTGGTTCGACTTTGAAATTCGCTATTTACCCGGCACGCGCCCGCAGGCCGTGACCGACGCCCTGGGCGATTATGCCCGCGAGCAGCTGCTTCCGGCGATGCGCAAGGTGGCGCAGCGCAGCGATATTCATTTCCAGACGCTGAGCCACTATCCGGGGCTGCTGAGCGACCCGCAGTCAGAGTTCGCCCGCTGGCTGGCGCAGTGGTGCGGCAGCGATGATTTCACCACCGTCGCCTATGGTACCGAAGGCGGCCTGTTTGATGAGGCGGGCGTCGCGACGCTGATCTGCGGGCCGGGCAGCATGGCTCAGGGCCACAAGGCGGACGAATATATCAGCATCCCCCAGAGCGAACGCTGTATGGCGATGCTGGAAAACCTTTGCGCCTGGATGCGCGCCGATCCCTCCGATTCTCTTCGCTGATTTATCAACACAGGATGGCGACTATGCAAAACCCGAACTCCCCGCTTATTGATCAACAGACCGTCGACCGCTGGCAGGCCGACGGTGTCGTGCTACTTAAAGGCGTGTTCACGCCGTGGATCGAGAGCCTGTCGCGCGGCGTCGCCGCGCTGATGGCGAATCCCAGCGAGTATGGTCACGCGCGAACGGTGATCCCCGAGGACGGTTCGGCGCCGTTTTTTCAGGACTATTGCAACTGGCAACGAATCCCGGAATTTCGCGATTTTGTTTTTCAGTCGCCGGCGGCGGAGATCGCCGCGGCGCTGATGGGGTCGCAGACGGCGAAGTTTTTCCACGAGCACACGCTGGTGAAACAGCCCGGCGGCAGTACGGTAACGCCATGGCACCACGATCAGCCCTATTATTGCGTGGAGGGGCGGCAGAATGTCAGCCTGTGGATCCCGCTCGATCCGGTAGCGGAGGCGATTTCGCTGCGCTGTATTCGCGGTTCCCATCGCTGGGACGATGAGTTCAGCCCAACGCGGTTTAACGGTTCAAAGCTCTATTCCCATTCGCGCTTTAAAGAGCTGCCGGATATCGATGCCCATCAGGAGGATTACGATATCGTCAGCTGGGCGCTGGAGCCGGGCGATGCGGTCGCTTTTCATTTCCGCACGCTGCATGGGGCAAAGGGCAATTCAACCGCCCGGGCGCGGCGGGTATTTTCCGCCCGTTGGGTCGGGGATGATGCGACATTCGCCGACCGCGGCGGCGTGACCTCGCCGCCGTTTCCGGGGCTTAAGCTTCGCGACGGAGAGCCGCTTGTCGCCGATGAGTTTCCGCAGGTCTGGCCGCGGTAGCGGCGGCAGGGCGGGCAAGGACCCGCCCATCTTGCGGCGAAAGGTTTTTACTCACTGACTGAGGGGATTGAAGCTTCTTGATAATTGCTTATGCACTTAATTTTTTGCTTCAAGGGCTAAGGGGAAATTGTTATGACTCGGTTACTCGTGGTTATGATCTCTTAGGAAGACGGTCAGTACGTCCTTGGGTGGGGTTACACCACTTTCTGAAAGTAGCCAACCTACAGCGCCGCGATGATATGTTCCGTGAAACAGCACATGATTGAGCATATCGACCGCTTTCATCTCGCCAGGTCCGCCATCGACGAACTGGAATTTAATGGTTTCAGCAAGGTCAACGGGAGACATAGCATTGACGTGTTGAATATACCAGTCTGTACATTCAGTCATCGTTCTGAGAAGCTCATCGGCAGAGGGCGTCTCTGGCGTGTTCAGTGCGGTGTAGGAGTGCTTCTGGCCGGTAATGTTAGCGCGGAAGATCATATCAACCACATGTATGTGATTCATTAATCTGAGCGTCAGATGGCGTTTTTCCGCATTCGCAGACGCATCAATTCTTCCAATCGCTTGTAGCGTTTCAATATCGATCCAGCGTTTGTATCGAAACAGGGTAGCTATTTTGTCAGTCCCCATACGTCACCTCTTTTATCTATTTTGTGATTATATCAGTAACATTCAGTACCGCTGGCAGGGCGGTACTGGTGCTTTAGCGTAGACTGCCGTCAGGTTTATATGCCGTTTATGACGTCAGCCGATAGTGCGACTGCACCAGTCCCGAAGGGAAGCTGCGGCTTGATAACAGCGTCAAATCGATATCCCTGGTCAGGGATCCGAACAATGGTTTTCCCGAACCGAGCAGGACAGGAACGGTCGTGATAACGATATCGGCGACCAGACCTTCGCGCAGGAACGACTGTATTACCTGCCCGCCATCCAGATAGACGCGATGCGCGTTTTGCGCCGCCAGGTCAGCAAGCACTTCCCCCGGCGTGCGGCTTGAGAGCTGCACTTTGCCCTTCAGCGCCTCGGGAATGGCGGTATCGGTTAGCTGTCGGGAGAGAACCAGTACGGGTCGATCGTAAGGCCATTGGTCAAAAGTCAGCGCCTTCTCATAGCTCCCCCGGCCCATAACGATCCAATCTTTGTCCGCGATGAATGCGGCATAGCCATGATCTTCTGTCGGGTCATCGCGTTGCAACAGCCAGTCGATATCGCCATCCTGTCGGGCGATATAACCATCAAGACTGACCGCGATAAAAACATGTGTAGTGACCATCAAGAGCTCCGTATACAGCTTGTATTTATGCCGTTGATTTTAGGGGGGACTTACTCACTGCGAAAAAACATAAAATAACCCCTCACGGCGGTTTAGCTATTCCGTTATGAGGTTGCGCTTGCGAGCCGTGCTGCAAATCCAATGAAGAACACCCCAACCAGCGCGTTTCCGATGGCAGAGAGTCTACGGTTACCTTTTATACGGCTAAGCAGATAAGCGCCGCAGAAGACGAGAAAGCCGAAATATACAAGAGTTATGGCGAACATCACCACAGCAAGAATGATAAACGCCGCCCAGGAGTGTTCAGCCTGAGCATTGATGAACTGCGCGAAGAAAGAGATATAGAACAGTAGCGTCTTTGGATTCAGTAGGGTCACCAGCATTCCGCGTCCGATGATCCCCCCAGCCTCTGCAGAGGACTTCTTTTTCTCAATGGTTTCGATGGCTGGCTTAAGTACTGTGCGTATCGTCTGGATACCAAGCCAGAAAAGATAAGCAGCGCCTGCGTATTTGATAGCGTTAAATAAGGCAGGCGTTGAGCTTATGACCGCGGCCAGCCCACACCATGCCAGCAGAACAAGAATAACGTCGCTCAGGAGAATAGAAAATATTGCCGCAAAGCCCCGCTTGATGCCGCTGGTGATGCTCGTTTTAATCACGAACATGGTTTCAGGGCCGGGCGCAAGGACTATCAGCGTCGCACCAAGCAGGTATGTCCAGAAATTCACGACACCAAAATCAGCAAACATTTTCACTCCAGTTCTCTCATTTTCACTCCGGCCATTCTAACGAAACCGCTGTTAATGAAAACACCGCAGCGACTTTCAATTCAGCAAATGTTGTTGATGGTACTTCGCAGCCAGACTGAGCAACGCCCTGGTCTGCTAACACCTACCATATAGGGAAAAGCTGCTCTATGATCTTTCCCATCCCTGATTATTAATGAATAAGTAATAAATGAAGGTTAGCAAATAATGAAGTCAGTTCAGCCAACAATGATTGCCGCCACCGAAACTTGCGGCGGTAGGGGGAGTAATGGTGACTGACTCCTGATAAAACAGATCCTCACGCCCCGCCAAACCTGACGGGGAAGGAAATCACTTCGTTGATAACGTTCTGAGACGTCAGGAGGCGCGACTATAGTCTATCCAGCTCATGTACCGTACGTTCATTGACGATATTGCCCGTATTCAGGGTCGTTTTTGGCTCAAGTAAAACGACGCAGCACTCTTCAGTTAACGCTTCAGGACAATGCTCGGTTCCTTTCGGCACAATGATAAACTCACCCGCTTCAAGCACGATATCGCCCGTTCTTAACCCCATTCGCAAGCGGCCGCTGATAACAAGAAAAAGCTCGTCCTCATGCTCATGATGATGCCAGTCAAACTTTCCGGCTAATTTAGCCAGTTTGACATACTCGTTATTAATTTCGCCGACAATTTTGGGGCTCCAGCATTCGCTGAACAGAGCAAAACTTTCTTTTAAATTAACTTTACGCACTCATCTTCTCCGTCACGTATATAATCCAGATGGATTTATTTGGCATAAAAAAAGAACCGACAATGGGAGCGCGGCGCGCCACCGGAAGGTCGATATTCATTGCTAAAAAAACTCCGGCAGACCAAAGGTAAGTTGGTCGTAACATGGCCAGCTTTCTGGCACTAACAACTGCTTCGCATTGCGGAAAAATAGAGCGTAGGGAAGCCGGTGCTGTTGTTCGAAATAACAATACCGTCAGCCCGCATGCAGAACAATGGGTTTCCCGGTTACGGGCGAAATAATTTATCAATACAAAATCAATCGGCTGAATTTACTTCATTTTATTTATAAAAGAATTTCCCGCCTGGCTTTAGGGAGAGCGTTTTTGTTTCTTTAAGTGAACACATGCCCGCTCTTCGGCATTTTATCAGAGGGCTCCTGGCCAGATAATCGCATGGAGGAGTTAACCTGGCTCGAGGTGACTCATCACCACCGTTGCGCTAATCGCCGTCTCCTTTGAGCTGTATGTGTGCGCAACCTGCGCGGAGAAAGCGTAAAAATCCCCGGCTTCTAATGTGATGACTTCGTACTGACTAAAGCGCAGATGCAGGGTGCCGCTGTGAACCAGTATATGTTCATGCGACCCGTCTGAATGCCCGGGACTGTGGATGGTGACCTGCGGCTCCATTTGCAGCAACCATATCTCGGAGGTATTGCCGGGGCCGATGCGGAATTTCATCATTTGCGAATATTCGCCCGGCGCGGGACGATATTTATCAAAACAGGGATATTTTCTGCTGCCGCCGCTCAGTAAATCGCCAACCGGTAAACGTAATGCTGTGGCGATAGCGTCCAACGTATCGACACGGGGGCTGGAGGATCCTGACTCCAGTTTGGATAATGCCCCCTTTGAAACCCCTGACAATTTAGACAGGTCATTTAACGAAACCCCCCGTGACTGCCGCAGTCGTCTTATTTTATTACCGATATTTAATGACAACGCAGCAGGTTTATCGTGTCCTGAATCAGCCATTATTGCGACCCTCCCCGAGTGTGGTTTTCTCATATGAATAAATGCCCGCCCAGTTGCGATCGCGGTAAGGACATGACGATGCTGTCGCCGGCCTGATATATCATAGCTGCATCAACAGGCAGCAATTTATCACGCGCCCGCAATGCCTGGATACTCTATTTATCCATTCAGATGAACACCCCTGGGGTTTACAGACTCATGAAGGGCCGCCTGAAAAACGGGAAATATTGCACATCAAGTTAAAATTTTAGCGCCCAGATGTTGATGGGCTGCTTTGAACGATAAGCCGGTCTTCAATGATTTGTATCAGACTCTCGGACGAGAGTTCCATTGGTCGCGAGTGGTTTCCCGGATAGCGGTGTTTGGCCTGGGATTTGAGTCTTGGCGGCATCTCCCTCGATAGTTTTACATTCCGGCCATGTAAGCGGCCGGAAGTATCGTTTAAACTCGTTCAGAATACGCTTTCAGCATGGCAAGGAGCGCCCGTCGTGCCGTATCGTCCGCGATGTTTTCAGGCAGCGCATCAGCGCGCAGATTGCTATAAGCGTCAACCGCCTTTCTGATGGCGATGCTGACGGACTCACGATCGTGTGTGGCCAGCGTGGAGTTCAGCAGGCCCTCAGGATCGATATTATGGCATTCAATGCGGCGAACCCCGCGCTGCGGTAGATTGGCGCGGCGGTACAGCATCGGTCCCAGCACTTGCTCCCGGAAGAATGACAGCATACCCATCGCTTCGAAAAGTTCGCCCCTTCCCAGTTTAACCACCGCATAATGAAGCCAGATCCAGGCTCGGGACTCAAACCACTCCGGCGTCATGTCAGGCCAGTGGGCACGACATTGTGCCAGATGTCGCTCCAGGGCATGCCGATCGCGAGAAAATAACACTACCGGCTCCTCAACGCGTTGAGTGAGCATGTCCAGGGTGACAAATTTCAGATCGACATGGAGGAGTTCAGGGCCATACAGGCATATCAGCAGGCGAGGCTCTCCGACATGTTCCCCGGTGAACGCATGCAGCAGGTTGCCTGCTGTTTCGGCGAACGCCACAGGCTGCGCCATGATTTCATCGTAGTAGAGAGGGTCTACCACAACGACAAAATCTAAATCGGAGTATTTATCAAATCCGCCATGAATAAGCGATCCGCCCGCGAGCAGGGAGTGCATCCGGGCGTCAGACTGAACGTTAAGCTTGAGTTGCTCTGCAAAACTTCTGTGTAAATCGGGTAACGTACTAAGCATACTTTTTCCTGTTCACAAAAAATACAAAGCATTACAGAGTATCGAGTTCGGTATATTCGGGCCAGATATTTTTGCAGGACGCGTCGTTTCCTCATTTAATCTCGTGCCCACTATGGGTGGATAGCCTGGGCCACGTAGCCTGAACCTCCGCTACGCCCGCCGTCAGGGCTATTCATGGCTTTTCAGGCTGGATAGAAACGCTGGCGGATAGTCCCGCCACCAGTTCAATCCCTTCCGGTATCTTATCTAACTGGATACGAACGGGGACTCGCTGCGCAAGTCGCACCCAGCTGAAGGTGGGATTGACATCCGGCAGCCCCAGCCCGCCCGTCTCGTCATTGCTATCATCGATCCCCCGGCCGATACTCTCCACGCGCCCGGTGATGAGCGGGTCAAACCCCATCAGAGAAATGTGTGCGGTGCTGCCGACGCGAATATGACGCAGCTTAGTCTCTTCAAAATAGCCCACCACCCAGAAACTGTGCGCATCGACCACGGCGACCTTGGTCTCTCCCGCCGTGGCATAGTCGCCGGGGCGAAGCCGAAGATGCGTGACGTAGCCGGCAACCGGTGCGCGCACAGTCGCATGGGATAAGTTCAGCTGCGCCAGTTCCAGCGCAGCCTGCGCCCCCTGGTAATTGGCCGCCGCGACGCGCGCTGCGCTGCCTGTTTGCTGGATGTCCTCGCCGGAAATGACTCCTTTGATGAGCGCGCGTCGCCGGGCCGCATCCTGGCGCATCACCATCTCATGACGCTTTGCCTCGACGTCGGCCTGCGCGCTGAGCACCGCCAGTTTTAGCCAACGCGGGTCGATGGCGTAAAGTACATCGCCACGGTTAACCCACTGATTATCCCGCACCGCCACGCTGCTCACAGGCCCGGAAACGTCCGGCGCAATCTGCACCACATCTGCCCGCACGCGGCCATCGCGCGTCCATGGCGTCTGCGCATACTGTTTCCAGAAAATAAACGCCACGAAAGCCGCCACCGCTACTGCGATTAACGTCAGCGCGTAACGGCCGAGCAAAGAGAATAAAGATTTCATGCGAATAACCCCAGTGTGGTCAGGCCCTGCAAAAGCAGGAAAAAGGTCACGATATAGGTTGAAACATCAAGCAGCGGGCGTAAGGGCAAGCGGCGGTAAAGCCTGCTGAAGGAGAAAAGCGGTACGAGTAACAGCGTACAGACCAGGGCAATGAGCGCTGTCAGCAGCAGTCCGGGGATAAAAACACCCCCGATATTGATGTCATTTATCATGGGTGGGTTCCCCGTTCTGCGTCCGTAACGCGCAGTGCAGATCGACCAGTCGGTCGACAAACTGGCATGATTGTTCATCCCCCGCGGGCAAGCAGCGGTCCGCCATGGCGGCAATGCGCTCGCGTAAGGCTTCGGTCTCCGTTGTGCGGGTAAGACGAGAAAGCACCTCGTGGATATCGCTGCCGGCGGGCGTTTCGCAATGGCGCAGGCGCATCACGCAGAGGCCTACGCGCAGAAAGTGCACCAGGCGATCGAGCGCCCGGGCGGAGGACTGCCCGCTGCGCGGCAAGCGTGGCAGCAGCAGAGCGGCCCGGTCGATCATCAGATTGGTCCAGTGCGTTTCATCCCCTTTAAATACGCCGCTCACGCTGCGGCGAATATCGCGTTGGCACAGTTTCAGCAGACGCTTTATCGCCGCGTCCGCCTGTACGGTTTGCAGCAGACTCATGCCGATAACCGCAAAGCCGGTCGCGAAAAACAGGGCGATCGCGGTGTTGGCCGCGTCGGCGAAGTCCCCGCTGTAGCGCGCGCCCAGCTCGCAGAGCACAGGCAGCGTCAGGGTGATCCCCATCGCCATAAAGGTGGTGGGGGGCCGCGCCTGCAGCGATCCGGCAAGCAGATAGACCGGGGCAAGTACTGCCACCAGCACGGGGAAATCGCCGATCGGGGGAAGCAGGGCGAAGCTATAGATCAGGCTTATTATTACGCCCCAGACAGAGCCGATAATGTATTTCACAATATGCGGGGCCGGAGTGTCGAAACTGCCAAACAGCGTGCAGCAAACCCCGAGAATCGACACCGCTGTTCCGCCATCGGGCCAGGCAGAGTAAATCCATAGCAGACAGCCGCTCAGAATGATGACCAAAGCGCCCAGCGCCGTGCGGGCGGCGCTGAGGGGATCGCGATGGAAAACGTATCCTGTCGCCGCACGATCTTCCGTCTGCGCTGACGCAGGCCTGGCGTGATGAATGGCCTCCGAAAGCCGCTCACACTGTTGCAGGAGGGTAATCAACTCAGCGATGTAGCGTAAGAAATTTACCCGCAGCGCATCTTCAAAGGTCAGCGCCTGCGCCGCGAGCCGCTGCGCTAACTGCGCGCTGCGCTGGTGCAGCGCTTCTGCGGCGTTTTTGCGTTGGCCGGTATCGTCGCAGGTCAGCCAGGCCTGAACGTCATTCAGTAGAGTCTGCGTCGCGGCGGGCATCTGCGCGATCGCCTGCAAACGATCGCGAACTTCGCCGTTGACAATCACTAACCGTGCCAGCCTGTCATGGAGCGCTTTCCTGGCCTGGCGGGCCGGAACCGAAAGGGCAAAATCATACGGGATATGGTGGCTGATGCCCTGCAGAAACTGTAGCGCCAGCGCCAGATGCAGCGGCTCTGACTGCGTGTCGGCCTTGCCTGCCAGGGTGTCGGCAATCCGCTGGCGCGCGGCGTGCAGCGTCTGGGCTAATTTGCTGTTGAACAGCCCTGATATCCGGCTAGGTAAAATATAGCGGTGAATCAGCGCGGCGCAGACGATACCGATCGCGATTTCCTGTACCCGGATAAGGGCAATGTTAAACACCGTGCCGGGATCGGCGACGGCGGGAAAACCAATCAGGCTTGCGGTATAACCGGCAAGTACAAAGGCATAGGCGCGGGGCGTGCGTTCAAGTAGTGACAAATAGAGGCAGAAGGTGATCCAGCCTGTCAGCATCACGCTGCATAAAATCGGCGTATTCACAAACGTGGGCACAATCAACACCGTGGCCCCCGCGCCGGCCACGGTACCGGCCAGGCGATAGAGGCTCCTGCTCAGGGAGGCGCCCACCGAGGTTTGCGACACGATATAGACGGTGATGATGGCCCACGAGGGCCGTTCAAGGCCAATCGCCAGGGCGAGGTAATAGGCGAGCATCGCGGCGGCAAAACTCCTGATCGAATAGAGCAGGGCATGGGCATCGCTCAGCAGCGCGGCAGAGGCTATGCGGCCTGACCAACGGCTTATCGCGTGTAAAAAACGGCTGTGATGGGAAGTTAATGTGCTCATGCCGGGAATTATTCCCGCTTTGCGCGCCTCCTTAAATACTCTATTCTGTCAAAAAATACCTAAATGTTGCCAATAAGATGCCATCAAGACTTGCCCATACCCTGTTTGATCCCGATAGCACGCCGAGCCCTGCCGTCGCGCGGCATATTGATTTCGTTGATTACGCGGCAGAAGTGCCGGTTCATACCCACCGCAAGGGACAACTGATCGTTGCCCTCTATGGGGCGGTGATTTGTCGTGCGGAAAACGATATCTGGATAGTGCCGCCAGACTGCGCGGTGTGGATCCCCGGCGGGATCCCGCACAGCGCCAAAGCGACCTGGAATGCGCATCTCAACTATTTGTTTATTGAACCCGGCGCCGCCGCGCTGCCGGAGAAATGCTGCACGCTGGCGATTTCGCCGCTGATTAAAGCGTTAGTTGACCGCTTAACTAATGCGGACGTCGATTACGCCGTGGAGAGCCATGTCGGCAGGCTGACCAGAGTGACGCTCGATGAGCTGGCCACCATGCCGCAGCAGAAGCTGAGTCTGCCGGTTTCGGCGCATCCTAAGATCCGCGCCATGGCGGATGCGCTGGTCAGCCACCCTGAGGATCGCAGCACCTTTAAAGTGTGGGCGAAACGGCTGGCGCTCAGCGAGCGCTCATTAGCGCGCCTGATGCTGCGCGAAACCGGTCTGACCTTCGGGCGATGGCGTCAGCAGCTGCATCTGATTATTGCCCTGCGGGAGCTGGCAAGCGGGGTATCGGTGCAAAACGTGGCGGCTAATCTGGGGTATGAGTCGGTCAACGCGTTTATCACCATGTTCAGAAAAACGATGGGGAGCACCCCCGCGCACTACTTTGCCGGTCGAAGAACGGCGGATCCCTGAGCGGCGCGCAGGCTGGATGCGGAGTGAAGCGCTTAATATCCGCCGCGGCCACAGCGCCGCGGCGAGCGCAAAATTTAGTCAGAGAAGGGCGGGGTTGGCTGGCGTAATCCCGTCGTATCCGGGTTGCCGATGCTGCGGCGCCATGCGCCGGGGGCCTGGCCGAACTGACGCTTGAAGCTGCGGTTGAAGGACTGCTGGGAGTCAAAGCCCAGGGCGATCGCCACGTTCAAAATCGGTTCGTCGCTGTGGGCTAAGCGCTCGACCGATTTTTGTAGCTTTTGCGCGCGAATATACTCGGCGAGAGGATAACCGGTATGCTCCTTAAATAGCCGCTGCAGATGCCATTTCGAATAGCCGGCTCGCCTGGCGACGGTGCCAATGTCCAGACGGCTATCAAGATTGTTGTCGATCCAGTCGAGTAAATCGTGAATGAATGCGCCAGTGTTCATCTGATGTACCTCTACGCAGCGTCTAAAAAAGCATCTTTATCTGTTGCATTTAAAGGTGGCCCGTTTTTGCGCTAATTGCAAGTATTATTGTTGCATTTAAATCCATGCCGGAAACGCGCCATTTTTAGGCGCCAGGAATAGCACATAAAGTGCAACAATTATTCTTGCACTAAATTTAGTGCCTTCCTACAATCCCCGCGATAGTGTATTCGCAACTGTTACAGTTTTGTGGCGATGAACGACACAAATGGCCTTAAGCCAGACCGGACAAAGGAAGTGGCGCGGTGTCTTCCGCTGCGTCTTGCCCGGCGGCTACCAATACCGGAATAAAAATAATGAGCCTGCAAAAATACTGGGGTAACTTTCATCTGACTGTGCCGGGCGTGATGCTGCTCTCGGCGCTCCTCGTTGGATGCGATGAGGGCGTCGCACAAAACGCCGCGCCGCAGGCGCCCGTCGTCAGCGCCGCTGATGTGGTCGTCAAATCCATTAGTCAGTGGGACAGCTTTAACGGTCGGATTGAAGCGGTGGAAAGCGTCCAGCTGCGACCCCGCGTCTCCGGCTACATTGACAAAGTGAATTACGCCGACGGCCAGGAGGTGAAAAAGGGGGAGGTACTGTTCACTATCGATGACAGAACCTATCGCGCCGCGCTGGAACAGGCGCAGGCGACGCTGGCGCGAGCCAAAACGCAGGCCAGCCTGGCGCGAAGCGAGGCTAACCGTACCGATAAATTAGTCAATACCAATCTGGTTTCCCGCGAAGAGTGGGAGCAGCGCCGTGCGGCGGCCACCCAGGCGCAGGCCGACATCCGCGCCGCGCAGGCGGCGGTCGACGCCGCGCAGCTTAACCTGGATTTCACCAAAGTGACCGCGCCTATCGATGGCCGCGCCAGCCGGGCGTTGATCACCAGCGGTAACCTGGTCACCGCCGGCGACAGCGCCAGCGTCCTGACCACGCTGGTATCGCAAAAAACGGTTTACGTCTACTTTGACGTGGACGAGTCGACCTACCTTCACTATCAAAGTCTCGCCCGCAGCGGGCAGGGCGCGTCGAGCAATCACCTGGCGCTGCCGGTGGAGATTGGCCTTGTTGGCGAAGAGGGCTACCCCCATCAGGGTAAAGTGGATTTTCTTGATAATCAGTTAACGCCGAGTACCGGCACGATCCGGATGCGCGCGCTGCTGGATAACGCCCAGCGTCAGTTCACGCCGGGACTCTTTGCCCGCGTCCGCCTTCCGGGCAGCGCGGAGTTCAACGCCACGCTTATCGATGACAAAGCAGTGTTGACCGATCAGGATCGCAAATATGTTTATGTCGTTGATAAAGAGGGTAAAGCGCAGCGTCGTGATATTACGCCGGGGCGTCTGGCGGACGGTTTGCGCATCGTGCAGCAGGGGCTGAAGCCTGGCGACAGAGTCATCGTCGATGGTTTACAGAAAGTGTTTATGCCGGGCATGCCGGTTAACGCGAAAACCGTGGCCATGACCGCCAGCACCGCCCTCAACTGATCCCTTGACCTGAGAATCCAACCCATGGACTTTTCCCGTTTTTTTATCGACAGGCCGATTTTTGCCGCGGTGCTGTCGATTCTGATTTTTATCACCGGATTAATCGCCATCCCGCTGCTGCCGGTCAGCGAATATCCTGACGTCGTACCGCCCAGCGTGCAGGTGCGCGCGGAGTATCCGGGCGCCAACCCGAAAGTGATTGCCGAGACCGTGGCGACGCCGCTGGAAGAGGCGATCAACGGCGTTGAAAATATGATGTACATGAAATCCGTCGCCGGTTCTGACGGCGTACTGGTAACCACCGTCACGTTCCGTCCGGGTACCGATCCCGATCAGGCGCAGGTTCAGGTGCAAAACCGGGTATCGCAGGCCGAAGCGCGTCTGCCGGAAGATGTGCGGCGTTTGGGGATCACCACCCAGAAGCAGTCGCCGACGCTGACGCTGGTGGTGCATCTGTTTTCGCCCGGCGGTAAATACGATTCCCTGTATATGCGTAACTACGCCACGCTGAAGGTGAAGGATGAACTGGCGCGCCTGCCCGGCGTCGGCCAAATTCAGATTTTTGGCTCGGGCGAATACGCGATGCGCGTCTGGCTCGATCCCAACAAGGTGGCGGCGCGCGGGTTGACCGCGTCGGATGTGGTCACGGCGATGCAGGAGCAGAACGTCCAGGTTTCCGCCGGGCAGCTTGGCGCCGAGCCGCTGCCGAAAGAGAGCGACTTCCTGATCTCCATTAACGCCCAGGGGCGTCTGCATACCGAAGAAGAGTTTGGCAATATTGTCCTGAAAACAACGCAGGACGGTACGGTCGTCCGCCTGCGCGACGTGGCGCGTATCGAAATGGGCTCCGGCAGCTATGCGCTGCGTTCCCAGCTGAACAATAAAGACGCGGTCGGGATTGGTATCTTCCAGTCGCCGGGGGCGAACGCCATCGATTTGTCTAACGCGGTGCGTGCCAAAATGGACGAGCTGTCGAAGCGTTTCCCGCAGGATATGAAATGGGCGGCGCCTTACGATCCGACGGTATTTGTTCGCGATTCCATTCGCGCGGTAGTGCAAACGCTGCTGGAAGCGGTGGTGCTGGTGGTGCTGGTGGTGATCCTGTTCCTGCAAACCTGGCGCGCGTCGATTATTCCGCTGATCGCGGTGCCGGTTTCGGTTGTGGGTACCTTCAGCATTCTCTACCTGCTGGGCTTCTCGCTGAATACCCTGAGCTTGTTCGGGCTGGTGCTGGCCATCGGCATCGTGGTGGATGATGCCATCGTGGTGGTGGAAAACGTCGAGCGAAATATCGAGGAAGGGCTGGCTCCGCTTGCGGCGGCGCATCAGGCGATGCGTGAGGTGTCCGGCCCGATTATCGCCATTGCGCTGGTGCTGTGCGCGGTGTTTGTGCCGATGGCGTTTCTCTCGGGCGTAACCGGCCAGTTCTACAAGCAGTTTGCGGTGACGATCGCGATCTCCACGGTGATCTCCGCCATCAACTCGCTGACGCTCTCTCCGGCGCTGGCTGCGCTGTTGCTAAAACCGCATGGCGCGCCGAAAGACTTCCCGACCCGGCTTATCGACCGTCTTTTCGGCTGGATTTTCCGTCCGTTTAACCGTTTTTTCCACCGCAGCTCGAACGGCTATCAGGGGCTGGTTGGAAAAACGCTCGGACGACGCGGGGCGGTGTTTGTGGTCTATGTGCTGCTGCTCTGCGCGGCGGGCGTCATGTTTAAAGCGGTACCCGGCGGATTTATACCGACGCAGGATAAACTGTATTTAATCGGCGGCGTGAAAATGCCGGAAGGCTCTTCGCTGGCCCGCACCGATGCGGTGATCCGTAAAATGAGCGAAATCGGCATGAATACCGAAGGCGTGGATTACGCGGTCGCGTTTCCGGGGCTTAACGCGCTGCAGTTCACCAATACGCCGAATACCGGAACGGTCTTCTTTGGTCTGAAGCCGTTTGACCAGCGTAAACATTCGGCGGCGGAAATTAACGCTGAGATCAACGCGAAAATCGCGCAAATCCAGCAGGGCTTTGGCTTCTCTATTTTGCCTCCGCCGATTTTAGGACTTGGCCAGGGTTCCGGCTATTCGCTCTATATTCAGGACCGGGCAGGTCTTGGCTATGGTGCGCTGCAAAGCGCGGTGAACGCGATGTCCGGTACCATTATGCAGACGCCGGGGATGCACTTCCCGATCTCCACCTACCAGGCGAACGTGCCGCAGCTGGATGTTCAGGTCGATCGTGATAAGGCGAAAGCGCAGGGCGTGTCGCTCACCGATCTGTTTGGTACGCTGCAAACCTATCTGGGATCGTCTTACGTCAATGATTTTAACCAGTTCGGGCGGACCTGGCGCGTGATGGCGCAGGCTGACGGCCCGTTCCGCGAAAGCGTGGAGGATATTGCGAATTTGCGCACGCGGAATAATCAGGGCGAAATGGTGCCAATCGGCAGTATGGTGAATATCAGCACTACCTACGGGCCGGACCCGGTGATTCGCTACAATGGCTATCCGGCGGCGGATTTGATTGGCGATGCTGATCCGCGTGTACTCTCTTCCTCGCAGGCGATGACGCAGCTGGAGAAGATGTCCGGCCAGATATTGCCGAACGGGATGAATATCGAATGGACGGATCTGAGCTTCCAGCAGGCCACGCAGGGCAATACGGCGCTGATCGTCTTCCCGGTGGCGGTGCTGCTGGCGTTCCTGGTGCTGGCGGCGCTGTATGAAAGCTGGACGCTGCCGCTGGCGGTGATTCTTATCGTGCCGATGACGATGCTCTCCGCGCTGTTTGGCGTCTGGCTGACCGGGGGCGATAACAACGTGTTCGTACAGGTGGGGCTGGTGGTGCTGATGGGTCTGGCCTGTAAAAACGCGATTCTGATCGTGGAGTTTGCCCGCGAGCTGGAAATTCAGGGGAAAGGGATCATGGAAGCGGCGCTGGAGGCGTGTCGCCTGCGTTTACGCCCGATTGTGATGACCTCTATCGCCTTTATTGCCGGGACCATCCCGCTGATCCTCGGTCACGGCGCGGGCGCGGAAGTGCGTGGCGTTACCGGGATCACGGTGTTCTCCGGGATGCTGGGGGTGACGCTGTTTGGCCTGTTCCTGACCCCGGTGTTTTACGTGACGCTGCGTAAGTTGGTGACGCGCGATAAACCTGCTGAGGACGTTTCGCCGGCGTAGGGTGCGGCAGATAACAAAAAACCGCCTTCACTGTGAAGGCGGTTTTTTTGCGCCCAAGGAAAATTAATGGGCTTCTTTATATTTGGCGATAAGTTCAGGCACCGGATCGCACCCGCTGGTATCGGCTTTTTTCACTTCTTCCAGCGCGCTTGCCACGGTGTGGCGTGCCAGTACCTGTAGCGAAGCCTGCTCCGCTTCATCGGCGATAGATTTGAAGTACCAGCACGCGTTCGCGCTGACCACGCAGCGAGCAGGGACGTCAGGGCGCGACGCCCACAGTTTTTTATCTTCGATAACGGAGACGTAGATATCGCGCAGGGTGATCTCTTCCGCCGGGCGGCCAAGATGAATAGAGCCGTTGCGGCCAAGCGTTGAGACAATAATGCCGTCACGCGTGAGAGGAACCATGAGTTTGCGGATAAAGCTCGGGTTCGCTTCCAGGCCGTAGGCCAGAATCGCGCTCGTCGAACGTTCACCCAACTGCTCCGCCATTGCTACGCTGAGAACCATCTGCAAAGCTGTCGGGAAGCGGTAATCTAACATTTTCTTATCCTGGGTAGCGGTGAATCTTGTTCTTTTTGGCACCGCAGAGGTGAGTAACCAATAAACAACAATATACCAAATACGGTAATTTTTTTGAAGCAATCTGCGCTTTTCCCGCCAGGTAAAAAAAGCGTGAGTGAGAGCGGGACCAGCCGACGCTTCACGCCATGGCGTGGGCACTGATGAAAAAGGTATCAGCATTTAATACCCGATCGGGCACACAGGACCCCCGGGGTCTTAATGGGCGTTTACCGTTGAAGTTGAATGAGGTGGGTAGCTATCCCCCATCTGAGCGCGGCGCATTTGCCGTCCGTAAAATCGAAAACAGAGTAACTCGCATTGGGGTGAGCATAGCGAGAGAAGTTATCGAGAGTCCCCTCTTTAAGTAACGCCAGCACGCCCTGACTGACATGCCCGTGAGAAACAACACCGACGATCTGATGTGCATTAGTATTTTGCAGGTGTTGTAAGAAATTTATCACGCGTCGAGTCGCCTGGGCTAACGACTCTCCCTCCGGGGGACAATAGGCTGCATCAAGGGCGAGCAACGCATCTGCATCACGCGGATGGTCTCGCCTGAAGTGATCGAAAGATATCCCTTCAAAGCAACCAAACGACTGTTCCTTAAGAGATTCTTCAAGTTGTAACGGGCAGCCAAGACCTTCAGACAGCTTCAGCCCCATGTGCAAGGCGCGCCCAAGCGGGGAGCTGTAAACACATTCTATCGGATATGCCTCTTTCGTCAGCGCTGTCAGTAACGCCGCTGTTTCTTGCATACCGCGGTGGGTCACGAAGCTGTCGCGATGCCCCTGAATAATCCCTCTATGATTCCACTCGGTTTCTGCGTGCCTCACCCATATCACTTTCATCGTATTTGAGATCCGTTATCCAACGTGACGACCGTTTGTTATCTGCTTTAGCGAGATGCTTCGCCTGGCTCAGGGCGAAAGTGTAGGTAGCTTAATGTTGATTGGGAAGACGTTTGAAGCCGGTTATTGGACATTATCCAGCGATAGTGTCCGCTTCTTGCCATTTGACGCCGGAGTACCCTGATGGAATACCATTTTCCATTGGCCATTCTCTGACATTTCCCAGCATGAGGAACGAAGAGATGCACAGCTGCCATCTTGATGAAAAGTCCTGTAATGTAATATTGCGAAATTATCTCTAACGCTGATAAGTCTGAAATCGCGACTGAGAAGGGGCGGAACATTTTCTTCAGTCGAAAGTGCCTCTATTGTTTCTGCACGATCAACTAGCACACCCGATCGCGTTATTTCTCTAAATTCCTCATGAAGTATCTGCTCAAGCCATTCCCGCTCTTTGCGCTTGTCGCCATGAAGAGAACATTCGAGTCCTTTAAGTGTCTCCAGGAGCATAATGTTTATCCTCATAACCTTCGGTCTTTTACTCTTAGGGCAATAATCGCTGGAAAGCAACACCCGCTCCCGGCTATCACTGATATTTGGCGACCAGATACTCCTCTTCGCTGCGTCGCCAGAAATGTGAAGGAATAAACGGGGATATATACTCATACGAGGGCGCGAAGAAGGATCGTACCTGAGCCCGGCGATAAAAAACGAAAAAACGTATTTTTTATCGAATAGATTAAAAGGTTGTGGCGTTAACTCATCATCAACGTACTGGTGGAGTCATCATTTATGACTGCAACAACGCAACCGCTAACACAACAGTGCCACGATAGTTTTACCCTGGCACGGCATTGGGTCAGCGCAGCCAATGTCATTTTCCTGTTTGCAAGCGCACATATCCGGGAGCCGCTGGAGCGGGGAACGCCCCTGAAAAAAAACGGCGGGCCGGTGATATTTGCTGCGCGCTTTTCCCTCACTATCTGCTACGGGACAGCATACCGCGTCGTATGCTGTCCTACCGTTCTTTTCGTTAACCCGGAGTTCACTATGAACACGTTGTCGTTTTTACATTCCGTCATTAATCAACGTCTGCTGCTGCCCGTGGTATTTGCTCTGCTGACCACGCCGGTTTTGGCCGCAGGTGACAATAGTACCAATAGCAAAACGCCGGACTGCCCCAGCGGTCAGGTGTATGACAGCACGAAAAAACAGTGCGTACCTGAAAAAACTAGCCAGCTCAGCGATGAAGACAAAACGCGTTATGCCTATCATCTGGCCAAAAAAGGGGAGTACCAGGCGGCCCTGGATCTGCTCAACACCCTGAAAAATGGCGATACCGCGGAAGCCTGGAATTACCGGGGCTATGCCACGCGTAAGCTGGGCCGTACCGATGAGGGCATTGGCTACTATCAGCGTTCAATCGCGCTCGATCCGACCTATGCCAAAGTACGTGAATACCTGGGTGAAGCATGGCTGGCGAAAGGCCGTCCTGACCTGGCAAAAGAACAATTGAAAACTATCGCCACGCTGTGCGGCCATAGCTGCGAGGAGTACCGGGATCTTCAGGCAGCGATCGACGGTCATCCTGAGTCCTGAATAAGAGTATGAGGATAAAAAATCACGACCAGCGGCGTCCGTCAGCATCTTGCTGCACATCTGACACGCCTGTGGCGCTATGGGCTGGTTCTGTCGCATAACCGAGAGGTTGTCGAAGAACTGGTTCATTCTGCCTGTGTCCGCGCGCTTGAAAAAAGCGCGCGGTTCACCCTGGCACACGTATAGACCGCTGGTTATTCACAATTCTGCATTCCATCTGGATTTCAGAAGTGCGCGCCCGCTGGGTGCGTCAGGGACGGGGGGCGTCGAAAGCGATGATTTACTGGCGCCGGACGCAGATCAACAGGATGAGGCTCGTCTGCGCAATACGAAAATTATGCAGCACGTAAGCGCTTTGCCGGAAGCGCTGCGTGAGTCGGTATTTTTAGTCTATGTTGAAGGATTTACCTGGCTGGAGGCGACCGACATGTTGTCCGTCCCGATTGGCACCATCATGAGCTGGCTGGCTACAGAGAGGGCGAAAATCGCCCTGGTTGTTCACGCGCCGTCCCCTGTAGAGGAGAAGCAATATTGAAATTATCACGTAAAAAATCTAATACACCCTTAAAGAAAACCCACTTAATCATACCCGTTTTTTTCTATAACCTATAACAATAACAGAATACCGTCGAGCAAGAAAAAACGACGCTGTTTTATTATGCATTCATAAGTGTATGGAGAGAAAATGAGTTTAATTTTGGCAATGTTTATGTTCGCTCTGACGATGTCAATTTCGCCAGGTCCGGTGAATATGGTTATTATATCATCGGGGGCGAACCATGGATTTAGAAAAACGCTCCCCTTTATTTCAGGTGCTACCACAGGATTTACTTTATTACTTATACTCGTCGGTTTTGGCTTCTACGCCGTAATCGATAAGTATCCACTTTTCTTTAACTATCTCAATATCGCCGGTTCAGCATTTATTATATATATGGGTTATAAGATAGCGGCATCCGCACCTGAGTTATCTCTGAAAAAAAACGATACCCCAGGTTTCGTTCAGGGTTTTTTACTCCAGTGGCTCAACCCTAAAGCCTGGATTGCCTGTGCATCCGGGGTGGCGCTATTTTCTGAACCAGCAACCCAAACTATGCTGATGGTCTTTATCATTATCTACTTTTTAGTATGTTACATCTCTTTAGCCGCATGGGCAGTACTTGGCAATAACGTGTCAATTTTACTAAATAATGCTCAGCGGATCCGTGTTTTTAACGTGCTGATGGGGGTATTACTGATCGTGACCGCGTGCTATATGCTCTCTTTCCAATGATCGGCTTCTCGCTTAATGATGCCGGCTTAACTGCCTGACAATAAACACCAGGCGTAAAGTCGTTCGCCTGTTGGTAAATTAATCTAATATATGATGCTCAAAAGCGTGGTAAATTTTATTGATTAAGGTATAGGCGATACTGCTGGTCGAGATATTGGAGGGCCAAATGGCATAAACTTTCAGTGGTTCTAATGACCAGTCGGGGAGTACCTCCTGCATCTCTTCGCGCTGAATATCCTCTTTACTGAGATAGACTGGAGGAGCAACTAACCCTACCTGTTGTTTTGCCAGCGCATAGGCCGCTTCGACATTATCAACGTAAACCGTTGGGGTGTACTTTATGATCGCCACTTCTCCATTAGTATGTCTGAACTCTCGGCTGTTCTGTCGCATAGTCAGACCAATCCAGGGCATTTTTGCTAAATCATCAGGGTGGTTGACAGGTTTGTAATTGCGTAACAATTGCTTTGATGCCACCACTTTTCGCGGCAACACAAAAAGATGCCGTGCTTTGAGTGAGCTGTCCGGCAGATCGCCAATGCGAAATGCCACATCAATACTTTCTGCAATGATATCTTTACGCGTATCGCTATAGGAAATATTCAGAAAAACATCCGGATATTCTTTTATAAAAGCGGCAAGATGGTGCGTAAATACACTATTTTGAAAAACGGCAGGGAGAGAGAGATGCAGTTTATTGGTTGTTGAAATGGTACGCTGTTTAAATTCAATAAATCCCTTTTCATAGAGCTCGAGCATAGCATTTGCTGTCTCGAGCAAACTTGCGCCATCGTGAGTCAGGGAGAGCTTGCGGGTATTTCTGTAGAGCAACGCGCTGCCAAGATTTCGCTCAAGCTTAGAGAGATGCGTGCTTGCCGTCGCGGTAGTCAGTCCTAAAGCATCTGCACCACCTGAAATTGATCCTGCCTCTACAATTTTCGCAAAAACAATCAGGTAACGGATGTCATCGATCATTTACATTCCTGTGGCGGCAAATTAGCGCTAAGACTGAGAATTGTTCAATCAATCATAAAGTTACCATATCCTGGTTTTATCTCCAAAGGACATCTTTTTGCCAGGAAGCCCCGAGCGCCGCAAGTCTACAGCCTGATGAATGAATCATTGGCCGGCCCCGGGCAATAACCGCTGTCAATGTTCCCTGGCCAATTCGTGGCATACGATACCGAGCTGTTCCACGGCATGCAAAAGCGCGGGGGTGGGTTCATTCGCACCGTTCAGGCGCAGGTAGTTTTGCAGTTCCGCCGCGCCCGGGGAAAACAGCGGCCCCGGACTGACGCCAATGCCCAGGGCGAGTGCGCGACGATGTACCTCCAGCGCATCTATCCTGGAGGGGAGTTGTACCCAAATCAAAAAGCCGGCTTCCGGAGCCGCGACGCGCGTGCCCGGTGGGAAGCAGGCTTCAACTCGGGTGATGATGGCGCGCATACCTTCCGCAATCCGCAGCTTCAGGTGCCGCAGGTGCCTGTCGTAATCGCCGCTGGCGAGGATCTCGTTTGCCGCGGCTTCAATCAGCGGCGCGCCTGCCCATTCTCCGGCCATGCGGGCCTGCAATACCGCGGAGTGATAGCGTCCGGCAGCAATCCAGCCAACTCGCCAGCCCGGCGCCAGGGTTTTCGACAGCGAACTGCAATAAATCACATTTCCGTCTCTGTCGAAGGCTTTACACGCGGGCGGACGCTGGGCGCCACCGGCCAGATCGCCATACACATCGTCCTCAATGAGCGGGATGCCCTTACCGGCGAGCAGCGCCACCAGCGCCTGTTTGCGCGCCACGGGCATGCTGGCACCCAGCGGATTTTGCACCGTGGGTGAGGCAAGCACGGCCGCAGGGCGGTGGTGCTGGATAGCCTCTTCAAGGGGCGCCAACAATAAGCCTTCAATCGGGTCTGTGGGGATCTGTAACGCCTTCAGACCCAGATCTTCCAGCAGCAGAAGCGTGCCGAAGTAGGCGGGCTGCTCTATCGCGACAGCATCGCCCGGCTGGCATACCGCGCGGAGCGCCAGACGTAGCGCCTGGGTAGCGCCTGCCGTAATGATAAGGTCATCCGCGCCAAAAAGAGCGCCCCACTGCGCAGCGCGTGCGGCAATCTTTCTGCGCAGGTCCGCTCTTCCCGGGGGCAGGCTGTAGCTCTGCCCGCGCGCATCAAGCCGACGACCGGCGGTGTGCAGCGCCCGCTGTAGTGCATCCACGGGAAGCCAGGCGGGATCGGGTAGCGCGGCACCAAGCGGTACCAGACGCGCTTCGGCGCTACCGAACAGCGACCGGGCAATGGCGGACATAGTCACCGGCACCGGCCCGGGCAAAGGGGCAGCGCGCTGTTCGTTTCCGGAGGCGGCTGGCTGGCGGACAAAATAGCCTGAACGGGGTCGCGCGATAATCAGACCCTCCGCCTCAAGATAACGCAGCGCTTCCAGGGCCGTGGGGAGGCTGACCTGCTCGCGTTCGGCCAGTTTACGCGCGGAGATAATGCGATCTCCTGCCCGTAAAGCGCCTGAAGCAAGCGTCAGCCGCAGCATATCGGCTATACGGCGGTAGTGGGGCGTCGGCGGGGATATTTCGGGCATCGTCATCTGTATAGTCTGCTTTTTGATAAATCTGACTATACAGGCGAAGCGGGGCGCCATCTATAGTGTGTTCCACACCAACCAGCCGGGGAAATCACATGCACAGCGACAGTTTTGACCTTTCACTTTACTTCCGCCGCATAGGCTATAGCGGGCCTGCGGCAGCGGATACCGCAACGCTACACGCGCTCATGCGTCACCAGCTCTTTGCCATCCCCTTCGAAAATCTGGACGTACAGGCAGGTAAAATCGTGTCGATGGAGCCCGATGATATTGCCAACAAGCTCTTACGGCAGAGACGGGGCGGCTACTGCTATGAACTCAACGGGCTGTTTACCATGGCGCTGGAAGCGCTGGGCATTGCCTGGCGGTTTATCGCGGCGCGGCCCATGTTCTATCCCGCGCGCCGGCCTAAAACCCATATGGCGGTCGTCGCAGAAGTCGAGGGCCGTCAGTGGCTTTGCGACCTCGGCTTTGGGAGCTACGGTATTCGCGCGCCGCTGGCCCTGGATGAACTTGATACGGACATTATTCAGGATTTCGATACGTTCCGGCTTAGCCGCGATGCGCACGGCGACTATCTGCTGCAGGCAAAAGTTGAGGGAAGCTGGGCCAATCAATACGGTTTTGACCTGTCACCTCAGGAATGGATTGATTTTGCTCCGGCCAATTTCCTTAACTCCACGCACCCCGACGCGGTCTTTGTACAAAAGCTGCTGGTTATACAGCATCAGCCCGAGGGGCGCTTTATTCTGCTGGGCAATACGCTCAAGAGCATTACCGCGGATCGGGTAGAAAAGCAGCGGCTGGAAGACGAAGAGATTGTGCATGTACTTGAGCAGCGCTTTGCGTTGTCTGCCCGCTAATTAATCAAAAGGGCCAATGAGTCCGGGGCGGAACGGGCACGAAGCGGGGATGCCGGGGGAGCCATCGCGATCGCTATGAGGCGGTAGTGACCGCTTCCCCGTGCCCGCTCAATCTGTTCATCTGCTGCGACATCAGCAGCGGGCGATTATTTACGTTGCCGGCGGGTATATGAAATAGCAGATAATGCAAATAAAAAACTAACGCCACTTTTAATAAACAAGGCTATTCAGTTAATTACCACTACAAAAATAAGATAATTCTATCTTGGCTGGCTAACCGCTATCCGCAGTGTATATTTTCGCCACACAATCCCTTGCGCCTGGAAAATCATTGCTAACAAGTAGTTACAGCTATTTGGCAATATTTTTGGCGATAAAAAATTGTTAAAATAAAATCATCTACTAAAATCAAATTGTTGATTAAATTCATACGCTGCTCGTTCATATTAATTTAGATAATTGGCTTTGTGTCGAATGCCAAAAATTTAAGCAGCGAGTGATGGCTGCTGACGATAATTATCCCGCTCGATATTGCCCTGGGTCTGGCAGGTAAATTCCTGCTCTGGACGTTTGTGTAAAACGACACCGGGCTAATTGAGTTATTTCAAAGGACAACGTAAATGACGAATATCTACGACTCTACCAATATAAGCAGTCAGGAAGCGGCCAGGCACTTGCCTGCGGCTGCTGCAAACAGCGCGAGCGCGGTTTCATGGGGGGCGATATTTGCAGGCGCCGCCGCTGCCGCCTCGCTGGCGCTTATGCTGCTCATGCTTGGCGCCGGATTAGGCCTCACCTCAATCTCTCCCTGGGAAAATCAAGGTCTTGCTGCGGGTACCGTCGGTATTGCCGCCATCGCCTGGCTGACGTTTACCCAAATTGTGGCGTCAGGAATGGGGGGATATCTGGCCGGACGGCTTCGGACTAAATGGGTTGATACGCATACCAATGAAATCTATTTCCGCGATACGGCGCATGGCTTTCTGACATGGGCGGTGGCGCTGCTGGTATCAGCCGTTCTTTTAACCACCACCATCAGTTCACTCATCGGCGGCAGCGCAAAAATCGTTGGTTCCGTTGCCGGGGGCGCGACGGCAACCGCCGTGAATAACGCGGGGGAGGGATCATCGATGTTATCGAAGTCATCGATGGAATATTTTACCCGCTCGCTGTTCAGGGCGAGCGGCTCCACTCCGGCAGGCAACAGCAACGCATCAGGCAATGATGCTATGGCCATGAATCAGCCAGTGCCGCCAAAGGCGGAGTCACCCGCTCAATTAGCCGAAGTGACGGGCATTTTTGCTAACAGTATTTATTCTGGCGCACTGCCCCAGGATGATCTGACCTATGTGGCGCAGCTGGTTTCTCAGAATACCGGCATCAGTCAGCAAGAGGCCGAGCAGCGGGTACAGGCAGTTTATGATAAAGCCCAGGCTAATTTGAAAGAGGCAAAAGATAAAGCGCAGCAGGCCGCAGACGCTGTCAGAAAAACCACCAGCTACGTCACTCTGTGGTCATTTATTTCTCTGTTAATTGGCGCTTTTGTTGCCAGTCTCTGTGCCACCTATGGCGGCCGTCAGCGTGATTTATAACGTCTAATACTCATTATACGGGAGGAACCTATGCGTTCAATATTGCTTTTCTTTCTGGGTGTGCCAATTCCTATCATTATTTTAATCGCGCTATTTGTGCACTGACTATTTTCCGGCCTCGCAGGAATAGTGGTTAAGAAAATACTGACCCTCGCACATTACCGCTAAAGCATAAATGCCCTTCGAGGGCATTTATGCTTTTTATCAGGTGCTCAGAGGAGCCTGCTGCGCGTCACCAGGGAAAGCTCTCCGGGACAGAGTGATGTCAACTACCAATAACACCCGCAGTGAATTAATGCTCACGCCTTGCCATCATTAGCGCCAGGTCAACGAGGCGGTTAGAGAAGCCCCATTCATTGTCGTACCACGCCAGAATTTTAACCATATTGCCGCCAATCACCAGCGTTGACAGACCGTCGATAATCGACGAGCGCGGGTCACCCTGGTAGTCGCTGGAGACGAGCGGTTCATCGCTATAGCCGAGGATCCCTTTTAGCGGCCCCGCCGCAGCGGCTTCACGAAAGGCATTGTTCACCTCTTCGGCCGTCACCTCTCGCGCCAGCGTCACGGTCAGGTCGACAATAGACACCACCGGTACCGGGACGCGCAGCGAGTATCCCGTTAAGCGGCCATCCAGCTCAGGAATAACTTTGCCCAGCGCCTTCGCTGCGCCGCTGGAGTAAGGCACTATCGACAGCGCGGCGGCGCGAGCGCCGCGCAGATCTTTTTCCGGCTGATCGTGCAGGGCCTGGCTGTTGGTGTAGGCGTGGGTGGTGTTCATCAAACCGTGCTGAATGCCGAAATGCTGGTGCAGAACCTGCGCGGCAGGCGCCAGACCGTTGGTGGTGCAGCTACCGTTGCTGACCACGTAGTGTTTATCCGGGGAGTAGAGGCCATCGTTAACGCCCATCACGATGGTTAAATCATCGTTTTTGCCGGGGGCGGAGATAATCACGCGCTTTGCGCCACCGCTGTGGATATGCACCGCCGCCTTGTCGCGATCGGTGAAGAATCCGGTGGCTTCAATGACGATATCGACTTCACGCTGATGCCACGGGATATTGGCCGGGTCGCGTTCGCTGAATACGGTTATGGGTTTACCGTCAACCACAAGCTGCCCTTCACCGGCGGTAACGTCCGCGTCGAGCTTACCGAGCAGCGAGTCATATTTCAGCAGATGCGCCAGCGTTTTGCTGTCCGTCAAATCGTTGATCGCCACAATCTGAATATCCTGATGACCCAGTGCAGCGCGCAGTACGTTGCGTCCGATACGGCCAAAACCGTTAATACCGACCTTTACCATGATTAACTCCTTATCCATTGTCTCTGGCGTCAGAGTAGGCCGGGCAGGCGTTGGCGTAAATGACAAAAAAGGATCACTTTACGCCATTTTGCGGCAGTGAAATCGCTGGCGATACTCCCCGGGTGTGAGGTGAAGCTGTTTTTCAAACAGCCGTCGCAGGTTAATGCTGCTGCCAAATCCCGTTTGTTCGGCGATACGATCCAGCGTCTCGTTAGTTTGCTCCAGACGCTGCCGCGCGGCGGCCAGACGGGCTTCGGCGACGTAGCGCGCCGGCGAAGCACCGGTTTCCCGGGTAAATACGCGGGTGAAATTCCTTGGACTCATGGCGACTCTTTCCGCCAGTTTATCCACGCTGAGATCGGCGGTGAGGTTTGCGAGCAACCACGCCAGCAGATCGTTAATGGGGCCCAGGGTGCTGGTCTGCTGAAGGTTGTAGTGGCTAAACTGCAGCTGGCCGCCGGGACGACGCAGGTACATGACGAAATCCTGGGCAATATCGCGCGCCAGGCTAAAGCCGTAGTCCTCTTCAACCAGCGCCAGGGTGAGGTCGAAGCCGGAACTGACCCCGCCAGAGGTCCAGATGTGTTCGTCCTGAATGTAGAGCGGACCGCCTTCGACGCGTACCTGAGGAAATTCCGCCTGCAGGGTATCCAGTAGCTTCCAGTGGGTAGTGGCTCGTCTGCCGTCCAGCAGCCCGGTTTGCGCCAGCAGCAGGGCTCCGCCGCAAATGGAGGCAATACGGCGGGCATGGGGAGCCGCAAGGCGCAGCCAGTCAACCACCGCGATCCCTTCCTGCGGGTTTTGACCTCTGCCGGTAATCATGATGGTATCGAGCGGTTCGCGAGGGTCTATCTCATGCAGGCGATGATCGGCCAGCAGATTTAAACCGGACTGACCATGGATCACCTGATGCGGCTGGGTGGTCGCTAGCTGGACCTGGTAGCAAAGCTCCCCGGCGCCTTCCGGGTGCAGACGGTTGGCCTGCATCAGAATGTCGGCAATACCGGCGGATTCAAACAGCATGCCGCCATCGGGGACGATAATAAGTATCTTCTTCATGTCCTGAAAAGTAATCTTTTTACAGAATAAGTCAACAGAACAGACGGGGAAGGGGAAATTTTTGCCACCGCAGCGACGCTCTCGTCTCGCTCGCTGATGGTGTAACGCCGACGGGATGGATGCAAAAAAAAGCGCTCCCGAAATTAACGGACATCGTTTAAGTTCACTCAGAGATAAAATCCGTTGGGGGCGCTTCGATTCAAAACAGGGTCACATAAAACGGGCCTCATCTGCCCATCTCGCAGGAAAATCCTGCGCACATAATGCTGGCTCAACGCTCACGACTTCTGCATTTGCAATGTTGTAAATGATAAAGGGGTCATCTTTGAGAAAGTTATGAATGTCGCTGACTTTGTCCCCATGAAAAAGTATGTAACCGCCAGTACCATTACTGAGAGGGCCGGCAAAAATGATCCTCCTCTCACTAAGGCCCCTTGCCAGCCAGCGCTTATGTGCATCAAGGTGAGCGGATATCACATCGTGCTGTGTTAGATATGTCAACGTAACGGCGAACAGCATGGTTTATTCCTTAGTGGTAGAAACAATATTAATGATCTGAACAATTGAAGATATTGCCCGTGAAATTTCCCGCAGCTTAATCTCTTCATCTTTCGCTGGGCCCTCAGAGCGGACAAACTCCACGCATGTGATGCTCAGAAAAGCCAGAAAGTTGCGCAGAAATCGCTCCTGAAAATCCATATCTTCCAGGGCCGTGCCGGCATAGAAACCTCCCCGCCCAGAATTCACTATGTGGTTTCCTGTAGCGTACGGATCAGTGAATACTGCGTGCCGCCTTTACAATAAATGCGGCAACGGCTTCGGGATGAGAGATCATGGACAGATGCCCTGATTGAATCCTTAAGATGCGTGCGCCAGCCTCACGCGCAAAATCGGCCTGTACTGATGGGGCCAGCGCGTTGTCATTTTCAGTGAGGAGGTACCAGGAGGGCTTTTCTCGCCATGCAGCAGCTGTAACTTTTTCTGTGAAGGCCGCAGCGGCCATAGGCTGCTGCATAGCAGCAAGCAGTTGGCTCTGTTTTTCACTGATGTCGTTAGCCATAACTTCATGAAAAATTTCAGGTTTATCAAGCCAGATGAGTCCGTTTTTATCTGCTTCCAAACCTTCCATTGGCGCGTGAAATCGCGTCAGCGCGTCCGAAACGGATTGATTGCTATCCGGGACCAGCGCCGACAAATAAACCAGCCCCTTTACGTTTACTGCATTGCCGGCCTGAGTGATAACTGCGCCTGCCCACGAATGGCCAACGAGCAGAACGTCACCATTCTGGCGTTCCAGCACACGCTTGGTTGCAGCAACATCATCCTGCAGGGAGGTCAGGGGATTTTGAACTGCGGTAACGTGATAGCCTTGAGCCTGGAGCAAGGAGATGACCGCTGACCAGCTGGAGCCGTCAGCAAAGGCACCGTGCACAAGAACGATATTTTTTACCCCCGTCTCCTCAGCCATAAGCAGGGAGTTGTGCGAAAACAGAAGGAACAAAATAAAAGCACTTTTCTTCAGTATGCGCGGTACTAATTTTTTCATCTGCATCTCTGTATATTCCCGAGGTTATCTCATTTCAGATAGTTTAATCAGCCTGGCGGAATGGTATAAAGTGTCATTAATGACAGATAACATGTGAAATCAGACATTTTGCGGCAAAAGAGGTAAACATGCGTATTGCTTTACTTGCCCTTCCGGGCAGCATGCGTTCGGCGCTTGCGGGGATGGCTGATATGTTCTGGCTGTCGAATCAGGTTATCCTGTCTAACCCATCATTAAATAAGGACATTTCCCGGGAAACGCCATTTTTCGACGTCAGTATCATTACCGCGGATGGTCAGCCGGTCAGGGATGTCCATGGACGAATTATTGAAAGCGACGGTTCATTTAATGAACCGGGCGCTTTTGGGCTGATTATTGCGAGCGGTATGCAGTTGGACGAGCAGAGGTATCCGGTCGACCGAGCAGCGGTATCATGCGCGGCCAGGTGGCTGAGATTGAAATATTCAGAGGGAAGCTGTATTGCGGCAGCCTGTGCTGGCAGCTTTGTGTTGGGAGAGGCGGGTTTACTCGATGGACGGATTTGCACCACGACGTGGTGGTTATACCCGACTTTCGCTGAGCGCTTTCCGCTGGCGAAACCCGTTTGGGGAAAAACTCTGGCCGAGCAGGACAATGTGTTAACCACGGGTGGCCCACTTTCATGGATCGATCTGGTTATACACGTTGTTCGCAGTCATGCCGGTGATGAGCTGGCAAAGCTGACAGCTGACATGGCCGTTGCTGACAGCCAGCCTCTGTCACAGCAAATTTATGCGCCCGCAGGATTTCTCAACTCAAGGCATCCACTGTTGGCTAAAGCTGAAAATTTGGTTCGTTATCAGAATCCTGCAATGACGGTTGAGGAGCTCGCTGAAGCTCTGAACATGACAACCCGAACGCTCAACCGAAAAATGAAAGCGCTCATCCAGGAAAGTCCGAAGGAATTCATCACGCGGGTTCGTATCGAAACGGCATCAGTTCTGCTTGAAAGTCCGGGTAAAACCATCTCTCAGATCGCAAATGCGTGTGGTTACGGCGATGACACGGCTTTCAGGCGTGCCTTCAGCGCTATCATGGGGATGTCTCCAGGACGTTTTCGGGAGCGGCTAACACCTAAGGGTACCGCAAACTCAAGCAGTGAATGAGCGCTGCGCTTTGTATGTTCTGCCTCCATGTGATTTCTAAAACGCTGATGTTTGCAAAGTCTGCTCCTGGCACTGTGCTGACGGGGCGTGGTATACAGGCACCTTAAAGGGACCCTTTCTCCATGGCGATTCACTGTTCCTGTCTCTGGCCGATATATTCCTCTAATCCCTTTGCCAGAACATCGAAAACCAATTTGCAGCACAGACTATTGCGCAGGTCTTCGTGCATGACGATCCAGGTATCAAGATAGAAAGAAAAGAAATTTGGCAGTAATCTCTGCAGTGGAACATAGCCATTGGCCAACCGCACCTGGCATATGCCAATGCCGGCACCGGCGCGAATAAGATTCAGCTGAGCCACGTCGCTGTCGGTGCGCATGGAAAATGCATTCCGGCTTAGCTGAGGGAATTTTTCCAGGGCCTTACGGATGAAAGGCGTATCCTGATCAAAGCCAATCAGCGCATGTTTCAGCAGATCTTCGCTATTTTCAGGCGTGCCATGTTGTGCAAGATAGGACGTCGATGCGTGGAGACCGAGTTCAATGCGGCCAACTCGACGCGCAATAAGCTGTTCCTGTACTGGCGTCGTCATGCGTACAGCAATATCGGCTTCCCTGTGCAGTAAATCCTGAACCCGATTCGACAGAACTAATTCAATCGTTATTTGTGGGTGAGACTCCCTGAGCCTGGCAATAAGCGGCGGCAGAACTTCAACGCCGATAACGTCACTCGCTGAGACGCGGACGACGCCATGAATGGACGCGCTGTTATGACTAAAGTTGGAGGCGGTGCGCGCTAGCGTATTCGCGGTGCTCTCCATCGCTTCGGCATGCACCCTCAGCGCCAGCGCCGTTTCAGTCGCCAGCAGGCCCGTCTGCGACCGCGTGAACAACACCTGGCCCATAGCGGACTCGAGCGCAGCGATATGCCGTCCCGCCGTAGGCTGCGTAATCGAAAGCCTGCGTGATGCGCCGGAAAGCGAGCCTTCCCTGAGCACCGCCAGAAATGTTCGGTACCACTCCCATGGGATAGATGTATTCATACAAATTTGTATAGCTGCCCTATAAAGATATGCAATTCCATTTAGCTCTGCCTGTACGTACGCTGTCAAGGTCAAATCAGCAAAGAGGCAGACAATATGGAAACCCGAGGTAAGGTCCTGATACTTGGCGCAACCGGCGGAATCGGTGGTGAAACGGCGCGCCGGCTCATTCAGAAAAAATGGGACGTACGTGCACTAAAACGAGGACTTCATGGCAGTGAACGACGTGGTGACATCCAGTGGGTAGGGGGCGACGCTCTCGACCCGGAGCAGGTCGCCGCTGCGGCAGCAGACTGTAGCGCGATCGTTCACGCCGTCAATCCGCCCGGCTACAGAAACTGGAAGCATCTGGTGCTGCCTATGCTGCGCAACACGATCGGCGCAGCAGAACGAACCGGCGCCTTGATCGTGCTTCCCGGTACCGTTTACAACTATGGACCTGACGCTTTTCCGCTAGTACGGGAAGATGCTCCGCAGATGCCGGTCACAAAGAAGGGAGCGATCAGGGTACAAATGGAGAAAGAACTTGAGGCCTATTCGCAGCGGGGCGGGCGGGTATTAATCCTCCGTGCAGGGGATTTTTTTGGTCCACGCGCCGGTAATAACTGGTTTTCTCAAGGTTTGATTAAACCCGGCAAGCTGCCTGGCGTCATTAGCAATCCCGGTTCGCATGAAACGGGTCACCAGTGGGCTTATTTACCAGATGTAGCGGAAACGATAGCTGCGCTGCTGGAACGACGCGAAGAACTTGAGCCCTTTGCGCGCTTCCATATGCAAGGCCATTGGGATGCCGACGGCAGCGAAATGGTCAGTGCGATTCAACGCACTGCGGCACGCTACGGCGGCGTTGCCAAAATACAATCATTTCCGTGGTGGTTGATGTACCTGGCAGCACCTTTCAACGCAACCTTACGCGAGCTTTTGGAGATGCGGTACCTGTGGCGCCAGTCGGTCCGCCTGGACAATACGAAACTGGTGAATTTTTTAGGTGCCGAGCCTCACACTCCTCTTGATGAAGCTGTCCATGCGACATTACAGGGCCTGGGCTGCATTGATCATACCGAGATACCTCGTATAACAATATAGAGACGCTTCAGGGTCGCATCTGGCACGAAGCGGACAAGCTCACTGGGCTAAATATGAAAAATAAAGTATTGATGTAAAAATTATTATTTCTTATTTTAATTCATTCTAACCTGAGCTCAAGAGCTCTTTTTAATAATGAAGGGCCATAAAATGAATATCGAGGCATTTGCTTTTAGCACCACCAGTTGGGGTGAAGTCGAAAAAACAGAACATCCAGGGGAAACAGGCATGGCCTACTGGCGCACCCAATTTTTTGGCGACAAGCCGAACCAAATCCGTGTGCGAATGGTTGAATATACTCCAGGTTACCTTGCGGATCATTGGTGCAGTAAAGGTCATGTCCTTTTATGCATGGAGGGAGAGCTCGAAACACTGCTCGCAGATGGCCGTAAATTCACTTTAACTGCGGGAATGAGTTATCAGGTGGGTGATAACGCAGAACCACATCAGTCCAGAACGGAGACTGGAGCAAAACTCTTTATAGTGGACTGACGGATTCGTTGTTGTTGCGATTGCGGCGTCCGATTCTGGTACAGGGCCGCAGTTGCAGCCCTGACAACTTCTCTTGTCCCTTTGGTTATCTTAAATTGCACAGGGCTACCGGTGTTGCAACAGATACTTTGAGTCTGACCAGCTCACAGCCTCGTAGCTTGCGGTCCGGGCCATAGTGAACTGAGCTAAATCACTTTCAGTTCAAGCCAGATTAGGATCCCCCAGAGATGAGATATTTGAAGTGGTCTTTTTTGGCCGATGATACGGTCTATTTTCCACGGTGACGTGTTCATATTCAAATCTCCGGCAATGTGGGAGATTTGAGTAGGGTTGTCGGATGTCTCATGGCCTGAAGCGGAAGTACGAATATCGCTCTCACCACCGTTGAAACAACGTAAACAATTAAATTATTATCGTATGGCTAACCACTTACCCATGAGAATAAAGGCCCTCGGAATGACTGAAAAACACTGGTCAAGAATGGAATATCTGCATCAAACCGTCACTAACCCTAATATTCATATAAAAGGCACTCACAGCTATTACAGTGACTATTGGGATCAAGGATTCGAGCGTTCCGTCGTGAGATATTTGCTTGGGGACGAGTTCAGTCGCGACTGGGAGCCACTTGGTAGACTCGATAAATTATATATTGGCAATTTTGTTTGTATTGGCGCCGAGAGCGTGATCCTTATGGGGGGAAACAGTACGCATCGTATGGACTGGATCAGCCTTTACCCGTTCATGGAATCAATAAAAGAAGCCTACGTCAGCCGTGGTGACACCATACTGGGCGATGGCTGCTGGCTGGGAATGCGGGCGATGATTATGCCTGGTGTGACTATTGGTGAAGGTGCTGTGGTTGCCGCCGGCGCTGTGGTAACGAAAAATGTACCACCCTATGCGGTTGTCGGCGGCAACCCGGCTAGATTGATTAAATACCGTTTTCCTGAAGACGAGATTACCCGAATATTGGCACTGAAGTTATACGACCTTCCGGAAGAAAAACTGGTCGCCATTCAGCCATTATTGTCGTCGGGTGAAATAACTTCACTAGAAAATAATTTACGATAAAAATCCGATGCCTCTCATTCTGAATGCCCCGTTATATTCCGCTGTAACGCTGACAGTTCACTGTCAACGTTATGGTCAGTTATCTTTAACAACTTCTGGCAGTTTCCATGAACCATCCATCACCGCTTCTTTCGGCTGGTACATACGGAACAACAGGTAGAAATTATGCTCTGGTGCAGGCAGCCAGTTGACATCTTTACCGGTTGGTTTTTCATGGGAAATAACAATCTTCAGGCTGCCATCCTTCTCTTTCGCCAGCCCCTTTGTATCAGACCCGACCTTGTAGCGATTGACCGGATTTTCCACAAGCATTTTGGTATCCGCATCGTACATTGTTATCGACCAAAAGGCGTTAACAGGAGGCTGGGTAACAAGATTAATAGTGTAGGTATTCTGGCCGGAAAGCGGGTTGTTATCCTTGTCATTGTAACGAATCGGGTAAACAGCTTCTTTTTCCCCCTGACCGCCGAGGTAGGGGCCGGCAACCAGAGAACGCAGCGGATAGTTATAGCCAAAATCATCTAACCCTCTGACATAACTCCAGCCATCTCGCACCTGTGAGGTGCTGACCAGGGTGGAAACTGCAACATTTGGTGCATCCTGAAGTCCACGTTTCACACCTTCCAGAACGGCCGGAGAGATATTCCGCTCGTCAAACTCTTTATCCGTCAGTCCCATTCGACTGAACTGACCGAACAGTCCTTTATCCTGCGGCTTGACGGGGTTGCTCTGCATCGCAAAGCTCAGTTGGCGTAAGAAATCCAGTCCGTCATTTTTCAGTGCTGGCATCGGCGGCAGCGTGTCATGGTAAACCTTACCGCTCAGTGACTGTAGTTTGAACGCTTTCTGAAGTTCATGAATTGGGGTCATGTTCTCGCCCTCGCTCACACGCATGCGACCCCACAGCCAGATTTTATTGGTAGACACATACAATGCCGTGGCATCTGCAGGCAGCTTGCCTTTCCAGCCCGGCGGAACGAACACAAACTTGCCTGCTTTCGTGCCGGTAGCACGGCGTCCGATATAATGCTCAAGCTCCTGCCACATGTTGAACACATCAACAACATAGTAGCGGTCATGTAAGTCCGGCACGGTCAGAACATAAGGTTCATTAAGCTGAATAACCGAGCTCATGTACAGCGTATCGTTATTCGCTGTCGGCATGTCTTTTGCGGCTGGTGTGGCGAGCTCGGTCGCCCAACCAATCTGGTTCAGTGGGGCGCGATAGCTGGTTGCCGGCTTCGGTGAAGGCACATTGGTGTACTCGCGGGCAACCTGCTCCATGCGAACGATGGGGTATCCCCAGTTCCACGCGGAGACCGCTGAGCTGTAACCATCCACATCCAGTCCTTTTTTGATGACATCCGGCGTGCCCTGCATTGTCAGAATAGGATCCTGATAGCCACCTGGATTGGCAACCGCGATGGTGGAAGCACTCAGAGCGCCGGTCAGTAACATCGCCTGAGCAATGAGATTCAGTTTTATCATGGAATGATCCCGTTGTTTGGGTGTGAATATGTCAACATCATTGGTCGTTCGTCAGAAGACCGACACTCAGTCATTAAAGTGCAGATTAAGGCCTGCAAACCCTGCCTGCGGGCCTGCTTTGCCTTACCGGGCTAATGTGTTACTTCAGACTTTTTCGAAATCAGGAAGCTTGAACGTTTTACTATTCAGTTCATCTGTTGGGCCATAAAAACGCATGGCGGGTAGTGGACGCTTTCCACTGGTCGGAATCCAGTTATTTTCCATGCCTTTCGGGGCTGCTGGACCGACATAGATAGTCACGCTACCATCGTGGTTTTTACTCATCTTGTCGAGGTCATATGACGACAGAGTGGTACGGTTAGTGTCACTGTAAATAAATGACATGGTGTCGCGGTTGTAAACCGTCAACGCCCAGAACTGTTTCACGGGCATTTTGGCCGGAACAATAATTTTATAGAGCTCCCCGGCCTCAAGAAGATGACCTTTGTTGTCAGCAAGGCACATCATGTACTGTGTTGCCGGGGAATCGCTGAGAGCTTTTGGCATATAGGTACACCAAAAATACTCAGCTGCCCGGTTAATAAGATCAATGCGATCAGAGTAAACGAAACTGAATGTGTTGTTGTCATCTGCTAGCAGCAACGAGGCGTAATGGCGGTCTGGCCAGAATAGTTTTTCTTTTGGGAAATTATCAAACCAGTATTGCATATAGAACCAGGCGTCGATCGCCGCCTGACGCATCGCTTTCGTGGTTTTTTCGTCGGGCGCAAAAGGCTTTCCACGTTCAATACCCAGGGTAGCCAGCATACCCATCATCACTTTGTCTTGCTCCCGCACGGGTTCAACGCTTGCCACTGCGTGTAAATCCCTGAAATGGCGTTCGTCATAGTAAGGCAAAGTCGGGTAACGGTTACTTCCCGGATCTACAAATCGCTGGGTCGGAGGATGACCCGCTTCGGACAGGAAATACATGCGCAGACGTTTAGAGTAGTGATAAGCATCCTGGATAGACTTTCCCTTTACTGGGACAGAGCGAAACGCGAAAGCGATGCGGAAATTTGGAGAAGGGACATGCAGATAATTCTCGGGGATAGTGCCCTTATACCCTGGCGGAGTGAGTAAATATTTTCCCCCGTTACCTTTATCTAACCCTGCCGGACCAACATCCGCAATGGTTAATTGCCAGGCATCGACAATCTGACCATACAAACTGCCGTCACTACCCGCTTCAGGAACTTCCAGAACAACCGGACCTTTTTGCAGATCGGTAAATGCTGTGATGTACGGAGTGGTACTGTTTGCTGTAATAGCTTCCAGATGTGGGGTGGCTGGCTCTGAATAGGCAATAATATCGTTATCTTTCAGACCTAAATTATCGAACGCTGCCCGCCGAAAACTGTAAATGGCTGCAGCGGGCATATTCCAGAGCACGGCCTCAAAAGCGCGCTGATACTTTATCTGATAGTCAAAATCATCCACTAAACTGCGCGAACCTTCCGGTGGTAAACCACCTGCAGTTTCCCCTTTTTGCCCTGCGCCATAGGGAAGGGGCTTCTTCAGGGAAATACTCTGAGCAACCGCTGTTGGGTTGTCCTTTAGTACCGCAAGGCCAACGACGGAGCCCAGCGCCAGTTTATAAAAGTCCCTGCGTGTTATTGGCATAGCGAAATCCCACTCAATTGATTGTTTTAGCGGAGGTCTTCATGAACTATAGAACAGCTGCGCATAATGAGCAGGATAATATCTCAGCTGGGCAACTTCCGTTCAATCATAGAGTTATTTATTATTGGATTTGGCTCTTTATCCCAGAACTATGTAACGCGATGCCAATTCCATTACGTCCGTTCCTGACACAACGCTATATCAGTAGGGGATGCACCGCTGAAACCGCTGTCTGGTAAATCTATAATCACCAGGGTGCCAAAGCTGCCTGTTTCTACCGTATGAGGAATTCCCGCTTTGGCTATATAAAGCTGGCCGGGCGCGACGGAGATTTTTTTCTCCTGCACGCTCAGTTCCAGACGTCCGTCAATAACCAGTAATCCCTCGTCATAAACATGCACCTCCTCAGCGACTGAGTGGGCATCCATGCGCAGGACTTTGAGATTCGTTGCCCCAACGCGGCCTAAGATCCGGGAGCGCCAGGACGCCGGCAATGCCTGCGCTTCGGTTCTGAGATCGTAAAGCGACATAAAGCCATTCTCATTGATATTCGTTGCCTGCTTTTATGCCATATAAGTTAATGGCCGACATCTAACATATATGGCAAAAGAAGTTGAAAAACAGGCTATACCAATCCTGCTGCCCGCTGCATGTGCATTGACCGCGGATAAATAAAAACGGCCCCATCGCTGAGGCCGTGACGTGCTTATTGTTTCTTCTCGCCCAGCGTCGGCGTCTCGTCAAAGAAGTTCCACGGTTTCAGCAGCGCGTGCGCCCACTCGGTCGGCATAATCGGCCACTCCTCGGCGCGGGCCACGTGGGTGGTGCCGGTGGTGATCCAAACCACGTCATCATGGTTGTCCAGCGACTCGTCATCTTTCGCGTATTCGCCGAGGCCGGTGTCGTGAATCGAACGGTTAGGGTACTTGCCTTCCGGGAAGCGCTCGGTGGGATGATAGCGGGTGACCCACAGCTGCTTATCCATAAAGCTCAGACGATGGTAAATCCACTCATCAGGCGCGAATTTCGCCCCGGTGGCGACCGGATGCGTGCCGCCCGCGTAGGGGATAATCTGATACGACACCGGGTTACCCATCCGGTTTTCTTTGGTGGTATTGCTCAGCAGACGAATGGTGCCCGGGTCAAATTTCTGCGCCGCTTTCTGCTCACTATCAATCGTGTACTGATTGATCTGCATGGTGCTGGTACGCGGACCGCCGGCGGTATTCGGCTTCACTTCCGGGTCCATGGCCACCAGCGTGTTGTTCTCGCCGTCAACGTCAAGATCGAGGCGGAAGTTGTAAATATGCTGGTGGGTGGTGCCGACAATATTATGATCGATCAGCGTGCCGTAACGGGTGTCCTCTTTGGCGCTCGGATCGTGCATGGTCTTCGCCTTCACGCCTTTCACCGCTTCGATGCCGGTCGCCCCGGCATCAATACCGATGGTGCCGTTTTCGTGGAATACCCAGTCAAAAATATAGTCGTAGTTGCCGACGGTGCTGATCCAGCGCACCACCAGCTCGCGGCGCTCGGTACTGACGTTCGGCTTGCCCATCTCCTGATGCTTATATTCCGGCCCGGCGTAGCGTTCGAAGATGGCGATCGCGCGTGGGATGGTGGTTGGCGTGCCGGTATAGTCGGCGATGGTTTCATCCAGCAGGACCGCGTTGGACGGAGCGTCCTTGCCGCGCACGATAGGCGAGGTCAGGGTGCCCATGCCGTAGTCGCCGGAATCCAGATAGGCTTTAAAATACCAGCCCACGTCCGGGTCGCCGTAAGGGACGATCATCCCGCCCAGCGAACCTTCATACATCACCTGGCGCTTTTTACCGTTATCGTTCCAGGTCACGGTAGACAAAATCGGCCCGACGCGGGAGTTCATCCGCAGGTGGAAATCCCAGTTCCGCCAGTGAATCATATCGCCGGTGATGGTGTAGTTTTTACCCTCTGGCTCAATGATCTCCAGCGGTTTCACCGTAGGCGCAACGCGGTCTCGGCCGTCATAGGGGCGGGCCGCCATCGGCACCGGGATCGTCGGACCCTCTTCGATTTTGATGATCTTCTTCTGCTCGAGGTCGACCACCGCCACCAGGTTTTCAATCGGGTGCGCCCAGTAGTTGCCGTCGCCGACGTCGAGATAGCTGACCACTTTCAGCAGCCGCGCGTCCTGCTTGAGGCCATCTTTACCGTCGAAGTAGCCGACGGTCAGCGGGGTGGTAATCACCTTGCTCGGGTCGTCGACGCCGTGTTTTTTCAACACTTCGGCAAAATCGCTGCTGGCGTTGATGATGTTCTGCACGCTGGCGAAATCATCCAGCAGCACCATGCCGTGGGCGTCTTTAATCGGCGTCCATGAAAGGACCTTTTTATTCTGTAAATCCACCACCGCCTCAATAACGTGCTTGCCGTCGAGCATGATCACGTCGGCAGCGCGCGGGGCGTTGACCGGCGTACCGTTGAGGGCAAAATCCCACACCGCTTTTTTATCCGGCTCGCGCAGGGAGATCTCGGTGAATCGGGTATTGGGTTTGAAATCCGCTGCGGCTTTAACGATAGCGACCGCTGCGCTGATTTCCGCCGCTGACAGCGAGTTCAGCGGATGCGGGCGTTTTTCCACCTGGAAGGTTTGGTCAAGACCGGACTGAAACACGTCGTTAATAAAGGTGTCAGAAACCCACGCTTTGCCGTCTTTCATCACTACCGGCACCTGCAGCTCCAGGGTTTTACCATTGACGATGGCCGTTTTCGCCCCCGGTTTTACCTTTACGTAAGCGCCGTCTTTAATCAGGGTAAACATCTGCGCGTAGTCATCCCACTGAACGTCCGCGCCAAAATCCTGCAGGGTTTTGTCCATCGGGACCATATGGGCTTCGCCGCCGTGGGCGAACGCCGGGCTTTGCCAGGCGCAAAACAGAGCGACAGCCAACGCCAGAGCCGTTTTGCGGGGAGAAAGAATCGCCATTGAGACCTCACCTTATTGTTGTGTTGTGCAGTGCCGCTGCGAATGTCGGCTTGTGTATCGTTAACCTAACAGCGGTCAGCGCCGAGGCGTTTGCCTGCTTTTGCCAGGTTGTTTGTCAGTTTTGCCAGTTACAAAAAATGCCTCCGCAGAGGCATGAAGATGGCGATAAAGATGGGCGAATTTCTAATATTTACTCCGCAAAATCCCCCTGCTGGCGGGCCACCAGAGTCAGGATGGAGTAGAGCGCGACCGCCTGCTGGTGCTGGTTAAAAATCTCTACCGCCCACTCGACGACGCCGGTCGCTTTCTCCTCCGCACTGCGCTGGCGTTTCACCGTTTTGCGTTTGCAGGTCAGGCGTACCTGGATGGTATCGCCCGGCTTCACCGGCTCGATAAAGCGCAGATTTTCCATTCCGTAGTTGGCGATCACCGGGCCGACCCCGGCGTCAACAAATAGCCCGGCAGCGGCGGAAATCAGGAAATAGCCGTGCACCACGCGCTCGCCGAAAATCGACTCCGCGGCGGCAATCTTATCCATATGAGCGTAAAAGTGATCGCCGCTCAGGCAGGCGAAGTTGACGATATCCGCCTCGGACAGGGTGCGGCGCGGCGTCAGCAGGCTGTCGCCCGGCTGGATCTCCTCGAAATATTTACGGAACGGGTGAATGCGGTCTTCCACCACCTGCGCGCCGCGCACCCACTGCTGGCCAATGGCCGCGAGCATCGTCGGGCTGCCCTGAACTGCGGTGCGCTGCATATAGTGCTTCACCGCCCGCAGGCCGCCCAGCTCTTCGCCGCCGCCGGCGCGCCCCGGGCCGCCGTGTACCAGCTGCGGCAGCGGGGAGCCGTGGCCGGTGGACTCTGCGGAAGACTCTTCGTTCAGTATCTGAATACGCCCGTGGGCGCGGGCGGCGCCGAGAATAAACGCCCGCGCCAGTTCGCCGCTGGCGGTCACCAGAGTCCCAGCCAGGCTACCTTCGCCAGCCCGCGCCAGGGTCATGGCATGCTCAACATTCTGATACGGCATCAGGGTGGCGACGGGACCAAACGCTTCAATAGCGTGTACCGCCGGGGTCTCGTCCGGCTGCGGGCAATACAGCAGCGTTGGCGGGAAAAAGGCGCCAGCGGCGCTGAAATCGGCCTGGCCCCCCAGCAGCACGTCACATCCAGCGGCCACCAGACGGTTGACGTTATCCTGCACGTCCTGACGCTGTTCGTGGTTGACCAGCGCGCCCATCTTCACGCCTTCCTGCGCCGGGTCGCCGACCACCACTTTTTGCAGGCGCGCAATCAGCGCGTCGCTCACCGCTTTCACCTGCGCCTGCGGCACGATAATACGCCGGATGGCGGTGCACTTTTGCCCGGACTTCGCCGTCATCTCTCGTACCACTTCGCGAATAAATAGCGCGAACTCCGGCTGCGCCGGCGTGACGTCGTCACCGAGTACGCAGCAGTTCAGCGAATCCGCTTCCATGGTGAAGGGAATGGACTTCGCGATCAGGTTGGGATGCCCCCGCAGCTGCTGTCCGGTACGGGCCGAGCCGGTAAAGGTGACAACGTCCTGGCTATCGAGATGGTCGAGCAGATCGCCCGCGCCGCCGCAGATCAGGCTGATTGCCCCCTCCGGCACCAGCCCACTATCAACAATCATTTTGACCATCGCCTGCGTCAGCTGCGCGGTGGCGGTAGCCGGTTTGATGATGGCCGGCATTCCGGCAAGCCAGGTGGGCGCCAGCTTTTCCAGCATCCCCCAGCAGGGGAAGTTAAAGGCGTTGATATGCACCGCCACGCCGGATTTTGACGTGAGCACGTGGCGGGCGGCGAAGCCTCCCTGTTTTGACAGCGGGATCGGCTCATCTTCCGGCCACAGGGTATCGTCCGGCAGCTCGCGGCTGCCGAGACCGGCGTAGGTGAAAAGGGTGCCAATGCCTCCTTCGATATCTACCCAGCTATCGGCGCGGGTGGCGCCGGTTTCGGCGGAGATCGCGTACAGCTCTGCTTTCTGCTCCAGCAAATATCTGGCGAGCGCCTTCAGCATCGCGCTGCGCTCAATAAAGCTCATCGCCCCCAGCGCTTTGCCGCCGCGCTCGATCGCGAAGCGTCGCGCCTGCGCCATATCCAGACCCGCGCTGGTGACTTCCCATAGCGCTTCGCCGCTGATGGCGTGATAGATGATGCGCGCGTGGCCCCGGCCGGTCTGCCACGTGCCGGACAAATAGCTGGCTAACTGCTGCATGGTTTATCTCCAGATGTGTTACGTGAAATATCTATAAATAGTTCTTTAGTGAATCATAAAAATCAAGCTTGCATTTAATAATTTGTTAACAATGCGATCACTATCGATCGTCGTGATTGGCTTAATTAATTGTTAATCATGGCTTTTACAAAAGCTTTTGCGTTAGCCATCACAAAAAAGACAAACAAAATTTGTGGTTTTATTTAACTTGAATGTAACTTTTATAAAACAAAGTGATTCGAAAATTAATTTAAATCGAATTTATTGGAATCATAAAGGTGATGACGTGACAGAAGAACAACGCTTTGACCAGCGCATCGCGCAGGAGACGGCCATCGAACCGCAGGACTGGATGCCGGAAGCCTACCGCAAAACGCTGATCCGCCAGATTGGTCAGCACGCGCACTCGGAAATCGTCGGCATGCTGCCGGAAGGCAACTGGATCGCTCGCGCGCCGACCCTTAGGCGCAAAGCGATTTTGCTGGCGAAAGTGCAGGATGAAGCCGGGCATGGTCTGTACCTCTACAGCGCGGCGGAAACCCTCGGCTGCGCCCGCGAAGACCTGTATCAGAAAATGCTCGACGGCAAGATGAAGTACTCCTCCATTTTTAACTACCCGACCCTGAGCTGGGCGGATATCGGCGTGATTGGCTGGCTGGTGGACGGCGCGGCCATCGTCAATCAGGTGGCGCTGTGCCGCACCTCCTACGGACCCTACGCCCGGGCAATGGTCAAGATTTGCAAAGAGGAGAGCTTTCACCAGCGCCAGGGGTTTGAAGCCTGCATGGCGCTGGCGCAGGGCAGCGACGCGCAGCGGCAGATGCTGCAGGACGCCATCAATCGTTTCTGGTGGCCGGCGCTGATGATGTTTGGCCCGGGCGACGATAACTCGCCAAACAGCGCCCGCAGCATGGCGTGGAAAATCAAGCTCCACTCGAACGACGAACTGCGCCAGCGCTTTGTCGATAACACCATTCCGCAGGTAGAAATCCTCGGCATGACTGTACCCGACCCTGATTTGCGGCTGGATGAAACCAGCGGCCACTACCGCTTTGGCGCTATCGACTGGCAGGAATTTAACGAAGTCATTGCCGGACGCGGGATCTGCAACCACGAACGCCTGGGCGCTAAACGCAAGGCATGGGAAGAGGGCGCGTGGGTGCGGGAAGCCGCGCTGGCGCATGCGCAAAAACAGCAGGCTCGCGACGCCGCGTAAGGAGAATGAAGATGAGCAAAAACTACTGGCCGTTATATGAAGTGTTCGTTCGCAGCAAACAGGGACTGTCGCACCGCCACGTTGGCAGCCTGCACGCCGCCGATGACCAGATGGCGCTGGAAAACGCCCGCGATGCCTATACCCGCCGCAGTGAGGGCTGTTCGATTTGGGTGGTGAAGGCCAGCGAAATCGTCGCCTCGCAGCCCGAAGAGCGCGGCGCGTTTTTCGACCCGGCGGAGAGCAAAGTCTATCGTCATCCCACCTTCTACACCGTGCCCGACGGCATGGAACATATGTGAGGCCACGATGAAAAACGATAACCCCGTTGCCGCTTATGCCCTGCGCCTCGGCGATAATGGCCTGGTGCTGGCCCAGCGTCTGGGCGAGTGGTGCGGCCACGCGCCGGAGCTGGAGATCGATCTGGCGCTGGCCAATATCGGCCTCGACCTGCTGGGGCAGGCGCGCCATTTCCTCAGCTACGCCGCCGAACTGACCGGCAGCGGCGATGAAGATACCCTGGCCTTTGGCCGCGACGAGCGCCAGTTTTGCAATCTGCTGCTGGCGGAGCAGCCAAACGGCAACTTCGCCGACACCATTGCTCGCCAGTTTTTTATCGATGTCTGGCACGTGGCGCTCTATGGCCGCCTGGTCAGCAGTCGCGATGCGCAGCTTGCCGCCATCGCCGCCAGGGCGCTGAAAGAGGTGCGCTACCACCAGCGCTTTAGCCGCGGCTGGCTGGAGCGCCTGGGCAACGGCACGGCGCTTTCCGCCCAGAGAATGCAGAGCGCGGTGGATAACCTGTGGCGCTTTACCGGCGAGCTGTTCCAGGCCGATGAGCTGGAAATTGAGCTGAGTGTGCAAGGCATCGCCATCGACCCCCGCGAACTGCTGGTCGAATGGCAGAGCGCGGTGCACACGGCGCTGATCGACGCCGGTTTGCAGATCCCGCAAGAAGCGGCTTTCCGCAGCGGTGGTAAGCAGGGGCTGCACAGCGAACATCTCGGGCCGCTGCTGGCGGAGATGCAGTATTTACAGCGCGCCTATCCCGGCCAGCAGTGGTAGCAGGAGGGGATTATGCAACGTCTGGTTGATATCGCGCCCCCGGAGGTCCACGCCGTCTGGGATCTGTTAGGCGCCATTCCCGATCCGGAAGTGCCGGTGCTGACCATTACCGACCTCGGCCTCGTGCGCAGCGTGGAGCGCCGCGGCGATGGCTGGGTGATTGGCTTCACGCCAACCTATTCGGGCTGCCCGGCCACCGAACATCTGCTGGGAGAAATCCGCGCGGCAATGACGGAAAACGGCTACGCGCCGGTGCATATCGTGCTGCAGCTTGACCCGCCGTGGACCACCGACTGGATGGGGCCGGACGCGCGTGAACGCCTGCGCCAGTACGGCATCAGCCCGCCGCAGGGCCATGCCTGCCATGCCCACATGCCGGAGGACGTGGTCTGTCCGCGCTGCGGCAGCCGCCACACCTCGCTGATTAGCGAATTCGGTTCCACGGCCTGCAAAGCGCTGTATCGCTGCGACAGCTGCCGGGAACCCTTTGATTACTTTAAATGTATTTGAGGTTGCGATGACGACATTTCATTCGCTTACCGTGGCGAAAGTGGAGCCGGAAACCCGCGATGCGGTCACCATCACCTTTGCCATTCCCGACGCGCTGCGTAATGCATACGCCTTCCGCCCGGGCCAGCATTTGACCCTGAAAGCGCGCCTTGGCGGGGAAGAGCTCAGGCGCTGCTACTCCATTTGCCGCAGCCGCTCGCCGGGTGAAATCAGCGTGGCGGTGAAGGCCATCGACGGCGGGCGCTTCTCGCGCTATGCCCAGAGCGACATTCAGCAAGGCATGGCGCTGGACGTGATGGTGCCGCAGGGCCATTTCGGCTACCAGCCGCAGGCCGGGCGTTGCGCTGACTACCTGGCGATTGCCGCCGGCTCCGGCATTACGCCGATGATGGCGATTATCGACGCCACCCTCGCTACCGAAGTCGACAGCCGCTTCACGCTGGTTTACGGCAACCGCAGCAGCCACAGCATGATGTTCCGTCAGGCGCTGGCCGACCTGAAAGACCGCTATCCGCAGCGTCTGCAGGTGGTGCACCTGTTCAGCCAGGAGTCGATGGACAGCGATCTGCTGCAGGGGCGCATCAACGGCGACAAGCTGCGCGAACTGGCCGCCCATCTGCTGGACTTCAGCCGCTTCGAGCACGCCTTTATCTGCGGCCCGGCGGCGATGATGGATGAAGCGGAGATCGCCCTGCGCGAGCTGGGCGTACCGGAGGATGCGATTCATCTGGAACGTTTTAATACCCCGGACAGCCGCGCCAGGCGGGCTACCGGCGTACAGGCGGAGGGCCGCGCGGTCACGATTCGTCAGGACGGCCGCGACCGGACCATTGCCCTGAGCGCGGAGGATGACAGCATTCTTGACGCCGCGCTGCGCCAGGGGGCGGACCTGCCGTTTGCCTGCAAGGGGGGCGTCTGCGCCACCTGTAAATGCAAAGTGCTGCGCGGCGAGGTGGCGATGGCTGCTAACTACAGCCTTGAAGCCGATGAACTGGCGGCGGGCTACGTGCTGAGCTGCCAGGCGCTGCCCACCAGCGACGATGTGGTAGTCGACTTTGACGCGCGGGGGATGGCATGAGCGAACTGTTCATTACTCGTCACGCGCGCGTACTGCAGCTGACGCTAAATCGCCCGCAGGCGCGCAACGCTTTGAATAACGCGCTGCTGACGCAGATCGCCGACGTGCTCGACGCGGCGGCGCTGGACCCGTCGGTCGGCGTCTGCGTCATCAGCGGTAACGAACGCTTCTTTGCCGCAGGGGCTGACCTGAACGAAATGGCGGAAAAGGATCTGCCCGCCACGCTCGATGATATTCGCCCGCGGCTGTGGGCGCGTATCGATGCCTTCAGTAAACCGCTGATCGCTTCGGTTAACGGCTATGCCCTCGGCGCCGGATGCGAGCTGGCGCTGCTCTGCGATCTGATCGTCGCCGGCGATAACGCCCGCTTCGGCCTGCCGGAAATCACCCTCGGTATTATGCCGGGCGCGGGCGGAACCCAGCGCCTGATCCGCAGCGTCGGTAAGGCGCTGGCCAGCCGGATGGTCTTGAGCGGCGAAAGCATTGATGCCCAACAGGCGCAGCGGGCGGGGCTGGTATGCGAGGTTTATCCGCCAGCGCTCACCGATGAATACGCGCTCGCCCTGGCGGCAACCGTGGCTCGCCACTCGCCGCTGGCGCTGCGCGCGGCTAAGCAGGCTTTGCGGCTGTCGCAGGAGGTGAGCCTGCAGGCCGGGCTTCAGCAGGAGCGCCAGCTGTTTACTTTGCTGAGCGCGACCGAAGATCGCCGCGAAGGCATCGACGCCTTTTTACATAAACGTACTGCGGAATTTAAAGGACGCTAATCGTGGAAGCTTTCATTCTCAGCGAAGTGGAACAGGGCGTGATGACGATTACCCTTAATCGCCCGGACCGTCTGAACAGTTTTAACGACCTGATGCACCAGCAGCTGGCGGCGTGCCTGAAACAGGCAGAACGCGACGACAGCGTGCGCTGTTTACTGCTGACCGGCGCCGGGCGCGGCTTTTGCGCCGGGCAGGATTTAAATGACCGCAACGTTGACCCCAGCGGGCCGGCGCCGGATCTCGGCTTATCGGTCGAGCGGTTCTACAACCCCCTGGTGCGCCGTCTGGCGGCGCTGCCGAAACCGGTGATTTGCGCGGTGAACGGCGTCGCGGCGGGCGCGGGGGCTACGCTGGCGATGGGCTGCGATATCGTGCTGGCGGCGCGTTCAGCGAAGTTCGTCATGGCGTTCAGCAAGCTTGGTCTGGTGCCGGACTGCGGCGGCAGCTGGTTTCTGCCGCGCGTGGCGGGGCGCGCGCGGGCGATGGGGCTGGCGCTGCTGGGCGATAGCCTGAGCGCGGAGCAGGCGGCGCAGTGGGGGATGATCTGGCAGGTGGTGGACGACGCCGAGCTGAAAGACACCGGCCTGGCGCTGGCCCGGCACCTGGCCGCCCAGCCAACCTATGGCCTCGGGCTGATTAAGAACGCGCTGCGGCTGGCGGAAACCCAGACCCTGGACCAGCAGCTTGACCTGGAGCGCGACTACCAGCGCCTGGCCGGACGCAGCGCCGACTATCGCGAAGGCGTCAGCGCTTTTCTGGCCAAGCGTCCACCTCACTTCAGCGGGAAATAGCCGATGAGCACAACGTTACCTACCGTCGCGGTGATAGGCAGCGGCACCATGGGCGCCGGCATTGCCGAAGTTGCCGCCGCCGCCGGGCATCCGGTACTGATTTACGACATCGCCCCTAAGGCGGTGGTTCGCGCCATCGACGGGCTTCGCCAGCGGCTGGCCTCCCGCGTCAGCCGCGGCAAGCTGGCGGCGGAACGGGCCGGGGCGCTGCTGTCGCGTCTGGCTCCGGCTGAGGATCTGAGTGCTTTAGCCCGTGCGGAGTTGGTTATTGAAGCCGCCTCCGAGCGCCTGGACGTGAAAAAAGCGCTGTTCAAACAGCTTGCCGAAATCTGCTCCCCGTCGACGCTGCTGGTCAGCAACACGTCGTCGATATCGATCACCGCCATCGCCTCGGGGATAAAACACCCGGAGCGGGTCGCCGGGCTGCACTTCTTTAACCCGGCCCCGGTAATGAAGCTGGTGGAAGTGGTCAGCGGCCTGGCCACCTCGGCGGAAGTCGTTGAACAGCTCTGCCAGCGGGTCAGCGACTGGGGAAAACAGCCGGTTCGCTGCCGCTCTACGCCCGGCTTTATCGTCAACCGCGTGGCGCGGCCTTTTTATGCCGAAGCGTGGCGAGCGCTGGAGGAGCAGGTCGCCGCGCCGGAGGTGATTGACGCCGCCCTGCGCGACGGCGGCGGTTTCCCCATGGGGCCGCTGGCGCTGACCGACCTGATTGGCCAGGACGTCAACTTTGCGGTGACCTGTTCGGTATTTAACGCCTTCTGGCAGGACCGCCGCTATCTGCCGTCGCTGCTGCAGCAGGAGCTGGCGCTGGCCGGACGGCTGGGTAAAAAGAGCGGGCAGGGAGTCTACTGCTGGCCTGCTGAGGCACAGCCTGAGCTGGCCCTGGCCGCCGTATCGGCAGAACGCGCAGCAAAGCGCATAAAACGTGACATTGTCACCGAGCTGGATGAGGTGCTGCTGCTGGAAACGACCGGTGAAACCGCCCTGGCCCTGAGCTTGCAGCACCGCCGTCCGGTCGTGGTGTACGACCACTGCGCGGGGGATACGGTGGTTATTGCTGGCGCCGTGACTACCCCGCAGTCGGCCATCGACAAAGCCGTTTACCACTTTCAGCAGCAGGGCAAAAAAGTGCTGCAGATCGCCGACTATCCCGGCCTGCTGGTGTGGCGCACGGTGGCGATGCTGGTGAACGAGGCGCTGGACGCGCTGCAAAAAGGCGTCGCCAGCGCGGAGGATATCGATACCGCGATGCGTCTGGGGGTTAACTATCCGCGTGGGCCGCTGGCGTGGGGTGAATCACTTGGCTGGGGCCGGGTGCTGCGGCTGCTGGAAAACCTGCAGGAGCACTATGGCGAAGAGCGCTATCGCCCCTGTTCCCTGCTGCGCCAGAAGGCGCTGATGGAGAGACATCATGAGCAATGAAGCCTGGCACAACGCCCGCGAGATGTACGAGAACGATAACTGTGCGAAAGCGCTGGGAATTGAAATTATCGAGATGGACCAGGGCTACGCGCAGATGACCATGGCGATCACCCCGAACATGCTCAACGGCCACCATACCTGCCACGGCGGACAGCTGTTTTCGCTCGCCGATACCGCCTTCGCCTACGCCTGCAATAGCCAGGGGCTGGCGGCGGTCGCGTCGGCGGCGAGCATCGATTTTCTGCGTCCGGCCTTTGTCGGCGAGCTGCTAACCGCAACGGCGAGAGTTAAGCATCAGGGCAAGCTGACCGGGGTCTATGACATTGAAATTGTCAACCAACAGCAAAAAGTTGTCGCTCTGTTCCGCGGTAAATCGCACCGCATCGGCGGCACAATCACAGGAGAAGTCTGATGCGCGACGCCTTTATTTGTGACGGGATCCGCACGCCGATTGGCCGCTACGGCGGGTCGCTGGCCAGCGTGCGCGCCGACGACCTCGCCGCCATCCCGCTGCGCGAACTGCTGAGCCGTAACCCGAAGTTCGATCCGGCATCGATTGATGATGTGATTCTTGGCTGCGCCAACCAGGCTGGCGAAGACAACCGCAACGTGGCCCATATGGCGACGCTGCTGGCGGGCTATCCGCACACCGTACCCGGTACCACCATTAACCGTCTGTGCGGCTCCGGTCTCGACGCTATCGGCTTCGCCGCACGCGCCATCAAAGCCGGAGAGGCGGATGTGATGATCGCCGGCGGCGTCGAGTCCATGTCGCGCGCGCCGTTTGTGATGGCCAAAGCCAGCGCCTCCTGGCAGCGCCAGGCCGAGCTGTTTGATACCACCATCGGCTGGCGTTTTGTGAACCCGCTCATGCAGCAGCGATTTGGCACTGACAGCATGCCGGAAACGGCGGAGAATGTAGCTGAATTGTTAAATATCAGCCGCGCCGATCAGGACGCTTTCGCTTTCCGCAGCCAGCAGCGTACGGCTCAGGCCCAGCGAGACGGCATTCTGGCGCAGGAGATCGTACCGGTAAACGTTGTCGACAGGAAAGGAGCGGTAAACGTCGTGCGCGATGACGAGCATCCGCGGGCGGACACCACCCTTGAACAGCTCTCGCGGCTAAAAACGCCGTTCCGTCAGGGCGGCGTAGTGACCGCGGGAAATGCCTCCGGCGTCAACGACGGCGCCGCGGCGCTGATTATCGCCAGTTCGCAGCAGGCCATCGTCCAGGGGCTGACGCCCCGGGCGCGTATTGTGGCGATGGCGACGGCGGGCGTCGAGCCGAAGCTGATGGGGCTTGGACCGGTACCGGCGGTACGTAAAGCGCTGGAGCGCGCCGGGCTGAGTATAAACGATATGGATCTGATTGAGCTGAATGAAGCCTTCGCCGCCCAGGCGCTGGGCGTGCTCAGACAGCTGGGGCTGGCGGATGATGCCCCGCATGTTAACCCCAACGGCGGCGCCATCGCCTTAGGCCATCCGTTGGGAATGAGCGGCGCCCGGCTGGCATTAAGCGCCAGCCTGGAGCTGCAGCGCCGCGGCGGGCGCTATGCGCTGTGTACGATGTGTATTGGCGTGGGTCAGGGCATTGCCATGATCCTTGAGCGAGTGTGAGCGAATCTACCTGCGAGTACCCTACAAAATGACAACGATAACTCAATTAGACCCGATTGAAACCGCATCGCGCGACGAGCTACAGGCCCTGCAAACCCAGCGTCTGAAGTGGACCCTTAAGCATGCGTATGAGAACGTGCCGATGTATCGCCGTAAATTTGACGCGGCGGGCATTCATCCTGACGATTTTCACGAACTGAGCGATCTGAGCAAGTTTCCCTGCACCACCAAGCAGGATCTGCGCGACAACTACCCCTTTGATACCTTTGCGGTGCCGATGGAGCAGGTGGTGCGTATCCACGCGTCTTCGGGCACCACCGGCAAGCCGACGGTGGTGGGCTATACGCAAAACGATATTGATAACTGGGCCAATATTGTCGCCCGCTCCCTGCGCGCGGCGGGCGGGACGGCAAAAGACAAAATTCATGTCGCCTACGGCTATGGCCTGTTTACCGGCGGGCTGGGCGCCCACTACGGTGCGGAGCGTTTAGGCGCGACGGTGATACCGATGTCCGGCGGGCAGACCGAAAAGCAGGCCCAGCTGATCCGCGATTTCAAGCCGGATATGATCATGGTGACGCCGTCCTACTGTCTGAACCTGATTGAAGAGCTGGAGCGCCAGATGGGCGGCGACGCCAGCGGCTGCTCCCTGCGGGTGGGGGTGTTCGGCGCGGAGCCGTGGACCCATGCGATGCGGGCGGAAATCGAGCGTCGTCTGGGGATTTCGGCGCTGGATATCTATGGCCTGTCGGAGGTGATGGGGCCGGGGGTGGCGATGGAGTGTCTGGAAACCGCCGACGGTCCGACGATCTGGGAAGACCACTTCTACCCTGAAGTGGTGAATCCGGACACCGGTACGCCGTTGGCGGACGGCGAAAACGGCGAGCTGCTGTTCACCACCCTGACCAAAGAAGCGCTGCCGGTGATCCGCTACCGCACCCGCGACCTGACGCGACTGCTGCCGGGTACCGCCCGCACCATGCGCCGGATGGATCGCATCAGCGGGCGCAGCGACGATATGCTGATTATCCGCGGCGTGAACGTCTTCCCGTCGCAGCTGGAAGAGGAGATCCTCAAGTTCGAACATCTGGCGCCGCACTATCAGCTGGAAGTTAACCGCCGGGGTCATCTTGATTCACTTTCGGTGCGCGTGGAGCTAAAAGAGAGCGGTCTGGCGCTGAACCACGAGCAGCGCTGTCAGATTTGCCACCAGCTGCGCCACCGGATCAAGTCGATGGTGGGGATTTCGACCGATATCAGCATTGTTAACTGCGGCAGCATTCCGCGCTCCGAGGGTAAGGCCTGCCGCGTGTTCGATCTGCGCAAGGTGGCCGCTAACGAATAACGCATTCTCCCGGAGGCGGCGCATTGCGCCTGTCCGGGCTACCACTGTCCGGGCCAAGGGAGTTGCGGCATCGGGTAGCCCGGGTAAGGCGTTTACGCCGCGACCCGGGGAGTGTGCCGGAGTTGATGTATCAGCTCGGCCTCTTCCCGGCTCCGGGCTACGTGTTCACCGTCGTCTGCGGCCCGGTAGCACGGACAGGTGCGCCATCACCGCCTCCGGGATTTCCTGTGCTATGATTCAAAAAGGACAAAAATCACAACAGAATGAATCAGATGAGTAAACTCGACACCTTTATTCAACAGGCCGTCGCCGCGATGCCCATTAGCGGGACCTCGCTTATTGCTTCTTTATACGGCGACGCCTTGCTCCAGCGCGGCGGAGAGGTCTGGCTCGGCAGCGTGGCGGCGCTGCTGGAAGGGCTGGGATTCGGCGAACGATTCGTGCGTACCGCGCTGTTCCGCCTGAATAAAGAAGAGTGGCTCGATGTGGTGCGCATTGGCCGCCGCAGCTTCTACCGCCTCAGCGACAAAGGCCTGCGCCTGACCCGCCGGGCAGAGCATAAAATCTATCGCGCCAGCGCCCCGGAGTGGGACGGTACCTGGCTGCTGCTGCTGTCGGAAGGGCTGGAGAAGAGCACTCTGGCGGAAGTCAAAAAACAGCTGCTGTGGCAGGGATTTGGCGCGCTGGCGCCGAGCCTGCTGGCTTCGCCATCGCAGAAGCTGGCGGACGTGCAATCTCTGCTGCACGAAGCGGGCGTAGCGGAAAACGTTATCTGCTTCGAAGCGCATTCCCCGCTAGCGCTCTCCCGGGCGGCGCTGCGCGCTCGCGTTGAAGAGTGCTGGCATCTTACCGACCAGAACGCGATGTATGAAACGTTTATCGCCCTGTTTCGACCGCTGCTGCCGCTGCTTCGCGACTGCGAGCCCGCGGAGCTGACGCCCGAACGCTGCTTTCAAATTCAGCTCTTGCTGATTCACTTCTATCGCCGGGTGGTGCTGAAAGATCCGCTGCTGCCCGAAGAGTTGCTCCCCGCGCACTGGGCCGGACAAACCGCGCGCCAGCTGTGCATCAATATTTATCAACGCGTTGCGCCCGGCGCGCTGGCGTTTGTCGGCGAGAAGGGCGAAAGCTCGGTGGGGGAACTTCCCGCGCCGGGTCCGCTCTATTTCCAGCGCTTCGGCGGGCTGTCGGGCGTATAAGGAGGCACCATGCCCATTTATCAGATTGACGGTATGACGCCGGTTGTACCGGACGAAAGCTATGTTCATCCCACCGCCGTGCTGATCGGCGACGTGATCCTCGGCAAAGGGGTCTACGTCGGGCCTAACGCCAGCCTGCGCGGCGATTTTGGCCGTATCGTGGTGAAAGATGGCGCTAACATCCAGGATAACTGCGTGATGCACGGCTTTCCCGGCCAGGACACGGTGGTGGAAGAAGAGGGACATATCGGCCACGGCGCGATTCTGCACGGCTGCACCATCGGCCGCAACGCGCTGGTGGGGATGAGCGCGGTGATTATTGACGGGGCCAGGATTGGGGAAAACAGCATCGTCGGCGCTTCGGCCTTTGTGAAAGCCAACGCCGAAATGCCCGCCAACCATCTGATTGTCGGCAGTCCGGCAAAAGCCATCCGTACATTAAGCGAACAGGAGCTGGCCTGGAAGAAGCAGGGGACGCGGGAGTATCAGATGCTGGTGGAGCGCTGCAAACAGACGCTGCATCAGGTGGAACCGCTCAAAGAAGGAGAGCCGGACAGAAAGCGGCTGGCGTTTGATGAGAATTTACGGCCGAAATCATCCTCCTGAGGGGAAAAATCATGGCAGAGAAATTATGCGCTCAGTGCCACTGCGGCGCGGTGGCGTTTACCGTTGAGCTCAGCGATGGCTTCAACACCGTTCGCCGCTGTAACTGTTCATATTGCCGGATGCGTGGGGCGGTAGCGGTCTCTGCGCCGCTTTCAGGAATAGATGTTATACGCGGACGGGATAAGCTCACGGAGTATCGCTTTAATACCGGTCAAGCCGTGCACTTTTTCTGCTCAGTTTGTGGGATCTACACTTTTCATCAACGGCGTTCAAACCCGCAGCAGTATGGCGTGAATGTGGCCTGCATAGACGGCGTGTCGCCTTTTGACTTTCCCTGCGTGGAGGTCAACGACGGCGTGAATCATCCAAAAGATGGCGGCGGGGGTGTGGTGGGGTATTTGCGCTACGAGAAAAAGTGAAGCTCTCCTCCCGCCGGGGCGGGAGGAGTCAATTCTTATGCGGCAACAACGCTGTCGATAGCGGCTTTCGCATCGGTCTGCGCTTTCGCTGCAACTTCCGGACCGTAGGCGATGCCTTCAGCAAACACGAAGTTCACATCGGTGATGCCGATAAAGCCAAGGAAGGTAGAGAGGTACGGCGTTACCAGGTCCGTCGGGGTATCTTTATGGATACCGCCGCGGCTGGTGACGACAACCGCGCGTTTACCTTTTACCAGACCTTCCGGCCCTTTCTCGGTGTAGCGGAAGGTCACGCCAGCGCGGGCTACCAGGTCGAAGTAGTTTTTCAACTGAGTAGGGATGTTGAAGTTGTACATCGGCGCCGCGATAACAATCACATCATTCGCCTGCAGTTCAGCGATCAGTTCATCGGAAAGAGCCAGCGCTTCCTGCTGACGCGGCGTCAGCGGCGCATCGCTCGGACGCAGAGCGCCAACCAGCTCGCCGTCCAGAACCGGAATTGGGTTTGCAGCCAGGTCGCGCACGGTGATAACGTCTTGCGCGTGCTTTTCACGCCATTGTTCAACAAAATAGTCGGACAGCTGACCAGATTGCGAGTACCCTGCCAGAATACTGGATTTCAGAACTAATACTTTGCTCATGGGTGTTTCCTTTTTTAATGTGATTGACGGGCCGTTGCCCTGGTGCTTGTTGACACTCTATTCACAATCATGTCGCAGAGAAAGCGCAATAAATCGAACTCTGTATTCAGTTTTTTTGAACAAGGCACGAATTGCGCGGATGTGGTACTCTAACGCAATACATCAAAAGAGATTTTTCCCGGCAGTGCGCTGCCCGATAACGCTATGACAGAACAACAAAAAATAACATTCTCTCAGCTTGTTGCACGGCTGGATGGCCTGATGCTGCGCGATAAGTCGCGCTTTGCCCGTCGCCTGCACGGCGTGAAGAAGGTTAAAAATCCTGATGCCCAGCAGGCCATCCTTCAGGAGATGGCGCAAGAAATTGAACAGGCGGCAGGGAGAGTCCTGCTGCGCGAAGCCGCCCGGCCGGCAATCGATTATCCGCAGAACCTGCCGGTTAGCCAGAAAAAACAGGAGATTCTCGAAGCCGTGCGCGATCACCAGGTGGTGATTGTGGCGGGGGAAACCGGTTCGGGGAAAACCACCCAGCTGCCAAAAATTTGTATGGAGCTGGGGCGCGGCGTTAAAGGCTTAATTGGCCATACGCAACCGCGTCGTCTGGCCGCGCGTACCGTCGCCAACCGTATTGCCGAAGAGCTGCAAACGGAGCCGGGCGGCTGCATTGGCTATAAAGTCCGCTTTAGCGACCACGTCAGCGATAACACCATGGTTAAGCTGATGACCGACGGTATTCTGCTGGCGGAAATCCAGCAGGATCGGCTGCTGATGCAGTACGACACCATCATTATCGATGAAGCGCACGAACGCAGCCTCAATATCGACTTCCTGCTTGGCTACCTGCGGGAACTGCTGCCGCGTCGCCCGGATCTGAAAATCATCATTACCTCAGCGACCATCGATCCGGAACGCTTCTCGCGCCACTTTAACAACGCCCCGATTATCGAAGTGTCCGGGCGCACCTACCCGGTAGAAGTGCGCTATCGACCCATCGTTGAAGATGCCGACGACACCGAGCGCGATCAGCTGCAGGCGATTTTCGACGCCGTTGATGAGCTCGGGCGTGAAAGCCCCGGTGATATCCTCATTTTTATGAGCGGCGAGCGCGAAATTCGCGATACCGCTGATGCGCTCAATAAGCTGAATCTGCGCCATACCGAAGTGCTGCCGCTGTATGCGCGACTGTCCAACAGCGAACAGAATCGCGTGTTCCAGGCCCACAGCGGGCGGCGGATCGTGCTGGCCACCAACGTCGCGGAAACCTCGCTGACTGTGCCGGGTATCAAGTACGTTATCGATCCAGGCACCGCGCGTATCAGCCGCTACAGCTTCCGGACCAAAGTACAGCGCCTGCCGATTGAGCCGGTTTCCCAGGCGTCGGCTAACCAGCGTAAGGGCCGCTGCGGCCGCGTCTCCGAAGGGATCTGTATTCGTCTTTATTCTGAAGACGACTTCCTGTCGCGTCCGGAGTTTACCGACCCGGAGATTCTGCGCACCAACCTGGCGTCGGTTATTCTGCAAATGACCGCGCTCGGGCTCGGCGATATTGCCGCGTTCCCGTTCGTTGAAGCGCCGGACAAACGCAATATTCAGGACGGCGTGCGCCTGCTGGAAGAGCTGGGGGCGATTACCACTGACGAACAGCAGGCCGCCTATAAGCTGACGCCGATGGGCCGCCAGCTGAGCCAGCTACCGGTGGATCCGCGTCTGGCGCGCATGGTGCTGGAAGCGCAAAAACACGGCTGCGTGCGTGAGGCGATGATTATCACCTCGGCGCTCTCTATTCAGGATCCGCGCGAGCGGCCAATGGACAAGCAGCAGGCGTCCGACGAGAAACACCGCCGCTTCCACGACAAAGAGTCCGACTTCCTGGCGTTCGTCAACCTGTGGAACTACCTGGGCGAGCAGCAAAAAGCGCTCTCCTCGAACCAGTTCCGCCGCCAGTGCCGGGTCGATTTTCTCAACTACCTGCGCGTGCGCGAGTGGCAGGATATCTACACCCAGCTGCGTCAGGTGGTCAAAGAGCTCGGCCTGCCGGTCAATAGCGAGCCGGCGGAGTATCGCGAAATTCACATCGCGCTGCTGACCGGTCTGCTGTCGCACATCGGTATGAAAGACGCCGACAAGCAGGAGTTTACCGGCGCGCGCAACGCCCGCTTCTCCATCTTCCCCGGATCGGGGCTGTTTAAAAAGCCGCCGAAATGGACGATGGTCGCCGAACTGGTGGAAACCAGCCGCCTGTGGGGGCGCATCGCCGCGCGCATTGAGCCGGAGTGGGTTGAGCCGGTGGCGCAGCATCTGATCAAACGCTCGTACAGCGAACCCCACTGGGAGCGCGGGCAGGGCGCGGTGATGGCGACGGAGAAGGTGACCGTTTACGGCCTGCCGATTGTCGCTGCCCGCAAGGTCAACTACAGCCAGATTGACCCGGCGCTGTGCCGCGAACTGTTTATCCGCCACGCGCTGGTGGAGGGCGACTGGCAGACTCGCCACGCTTTCTTCCGCGAAAACCTGAAGCTGCGCAACGAAATTGAAGAGCTGGAGCATAAGTCGCGCCGCCGCGACATTCTCGTCGATGACGAAACGCTGTTTGAGTTTTACGACCAGCGCATCAGCCATGACGTCATCTCCGCGCGCCACTTTGATAAATGGTGGAAGCAGGCCAGCCGCGAGACGCCGGATCTGCTCAACTTTGAAAAGAGCATGCTGATTAAGGAAGGCGCGGAGCAGGTCAGCAAGCTCGACTATCCGAACTTCTGGCATCAGGGCAACCTCAAGCTGCGTCTGACCTATCAGTTTGAACCGGGCGCCGACGCCGACGGCGTGACGGTGCATATTCCGCTGCCGCTGCTCAACCAGGTGGAAGAGGCCGGGTTTGAGTGGCAGATCCCGGGGCTGCGCCGGGAGCTGATTATCGCCCTGATTAAATCGCTGCCGAAGCCGGTGCGCCGCAATTTTGTCCCAGCGCCAAACTACGCGGAAGCGTTTCTCGGCCGCGCGACGCCGCTGGAGCTGCCGCTGCTGGATTCACTGGAGCGCGAGCTGCGGCGGATGACCGGCGTGACTATCGACCGCGAGGCCTGGCAATGGGATCAGGTGCCCGATCACCTGAAAATCACTTTCCGGGTGGTGGACGAGAAAAACAAGAAGCTGCAGGAAGGGCGCTCGCTGCAGGATCTGAAAGATGCGCTGAAAGGTAAGGTGCAGGAGACGCTGTCCGCGGTCGCCGATGACGGTATCGAGCAGAGCGGGCTGCATATCTGGAGCTTTGGCCGGCTTCCGGAGAGCTACGAGCAGAAGCGCGGCAACTACAAAGTTAAGGCCTGGCCGGCGCTGGTGGACGAACGCGACAGCGTGGCCATCAAGCTGTTTGATAATCCGCTGGAGCAGCAGCAGGAGATGTGGCGCGGCCTGCGCCGCCTGCTGCTGCTGAATATCCCGTCGCCGATAAAGTATCTGCACGAAAAGCTGCCGAATAAAGCCAAGCTGGGGCTCTATTTTAACCCCTACGGTAAAGTGCTGGATCTGATCGATGACTGCATCGCCTGCGGTGTGGATAAGCTGATTGACGAAGCGGGCGGTCCGGTCTGGAGCGAAGAGGGTTTTGCCGCGCTGCATGAAAAGGTGCGCGCCGAGCTGAACGAGACGGTAGTGGACATTGCCAAACAGGTCGAGCAGATCCTGACCGCGGTCTTCAACGTCAACAAACGCCTGAAAGGGCGCGTGGATATGACCATGGCGCTGGGGCTGTCGGATATCAAATCGCAGATGAGCGGGCTGGTGTATCGCGGGTTTGTCACCGGTAACGGCTTCCGCCGCCTTGGGGACACGCTGCGCTATCTGCAGGCGATTGAAAAACGGCTGGAGAAAATGGCCATCGATCCGCACCGCGATCGCGCGCAGATGCTTAAAGTGGAGAGCGTCCAGCAGGCGTGGCAGCAATGGCTGAATAAGCTGCCGCCTCAGCGCCGTCAGGATGACGACGTGCAGGAGATCCGCTGGATGATTGAAGAGCTGCGCGTCAGCCTGTTCGCCCAGCAGCTCGGCACGCCGTATCCGATTTCCGACAAGCGGGTACTGCAGGCAATGGAGCAGATTACGGCCTAGGCCGCCGCTTTCCCCGGTGGCGCAGGCTGCCGGGGAAGGCGGATAGCGTCAGGCGTTCACCCACGCGAGGGTGAACCCATCCCAGCCTTTGCTGCCCACGGTTTGCAGGGCAGTGACCGTCAGTCGCGGGTCGCTGCCCATCATGTCGATAAACGCTCTGACACCCTGCACCCGCTCATCCGCGCTCTCCGGATTCGTCACTTCGCCATCGCGCACCACGTTATCGCCCACAATCACTGTCCCCGGACGGGAATAGCGTAACGCCCAGCGCAGATAGTGGGGATTATTGGGCTTATCCGCATCGATAAAAATGAGATCGAACGGCGGGCGCTCTCCCAGCGTTTCGAGGCTGGCCAGCGCCGGGCCTTCCAGCACCGCAACGCGATCGTCCACGCCCGCCAGGCGCAGGTTCTCGCGGGCGACGGCGGCATGGTGCGCGTCGGCCTCCAGGGTAAGTAATTCGCCATCGGCGGGCAATTCCCGGGCCATCCAGATGGTGCTGTAGCCGCCGAGCGTGCCAATCTCGAGGATGCGTCTGGCGCCCGTCATGCGCACCAGCAGGGCCAGAAACTGCCCCTGATTAGCGGCGACGTCGATCGCCGGAAGCCCGGCGCGCTGATTATTCGCCAGAACCTGGCTGAGGAGCGGATCGGTGGGGATTAACGCTGTCACGAGATAATTATCTACTGTCGACCACTGTTGTTGCATGTCAGATTTCCCGTATTACATCCCTGATGAATCAGACCAGCCGCCTCCCAGCGACCGGTACAAATCAACTTGCGCCAGCAGCAGGTTGTTTTTCACCTGTACCACGCTGAGCTGGGTGGAAAACAGCGTGCGCTGGGCGTCCAGTACGTCCAGATAGGAGGAGTAGCCGTTGCGATAGCGGTTTTGCGCGATGCGCAGCGTCTCCTGGGCCACCTTCTCCTGCGCCTGCAGCTCCGCCAGCTGCTCGCCGTAGCGGCCGATGGCATCGAGACTGTCATTCACCTCTTTAAACGCGCTGCGTACCGTTTTCTCATAGCTAAACAGCGCCTGATTGCGCTGTGCCATCGAAACGTCCACCTGGGCATTCAGCGCCTGGCGGTTGAGCAGCGGCGCCAGAATGCTGCCGCCGAGGCTCCATAAGCGTAGCGGATTATCCAGCAGGTCGGGCAGGGTGCGATCCTGCAGGCTGCCGGTGGCGGTAAGGTTAATGGACGGCAGCAGCTGCGCCTGCGATGACGCCAGGGTGGCGTCGGCGGCCACCAGCTGACGCTGGGCCTGAACGATATCCGGTCGGCGGTTGAGCAGGGTTGACGGCAGCTGGGAAGGTAGCGATAGCGGCGACAGCTGCCCGAACGCGTTGCGCTTAACGGCGTCCGGATTGGCGCCGAGCAGAAGGCTGAGCGCATTTTCCTGCTGGGCGATTTGGTGGCGCAGCGGCGGGATTTGCGCGCGCGTGGAGCGCAGTTCAGAGTCCGCCTGCATCAGCTCCAGGCGCGAGGTATAGCCTGTCTCAAACTGGCGCTTCGCCAGGTTGAAGGCATCTTCGCGCGATTTTAACGTTTGCTGCGTTACCCGCAGCTGTTCATCCAGCGAGAGCAGGGTGATATAGCCGGCCGCCACCGAAGAGGCAACGGTCAGATTCGCCGCCGCGGCAGCCGCCTTTTGCGCCTCCAGGCTGGCTTGCGCCGCGCTGGCGGCGCTGCGGTTAGCGCCCCAGAGATCAATATCGTAGCTGGCGGTTAGCGCGCCTTTATACACCGTACTGTGGACAGGCAGGCCGGTAGCGGCCGACTGTGACCGCGCGCGGGTGCCGGTCAATCCGGCGTCAAGGGAGGGAAACAGGCTGCTATCGGCGGCGTAAGCCCGCGCCTGGTACTCGTTGACCCGTTCGCGGGCTATCAGCACGTCGCTGTTGTAGCGCAGCGCCTGGTCAACGTAGAGATTGAGCGTACTGTCGTGGAAGCTGCGCCACCACACGCCCTCAACCGGGCTGGAGGGGCCGATATCCGCCCGCCAGGCGGCGGGGATCTGCAGCCCGGGCGCGGCCCGTTGAACGTCGGCGGACTGGCAGCCGGCCAGCGCAAGCATAACGGCGAGAGCGAGCGGACGGATCATTGCTGCTCCTCCGCGCGGGTATCGATGGTGACCTGCACCGACATGCCCGGCCGCAGGCGCTGGCCGTTTTTCTGCCCCTCATCAACGGCGATGCGTACCGGAATGCGCTGGGCGATTTTGACAAAGTTACCGGTGGCGTTATCCGGCGAAATAGCGCTGAACTCCACGCCGGTCGCCGGGGAGATGCTCTGCACCGTACCGGTGAATTTCTCGCTGTTCAGCGCATCCACGGTAAAGGTCACCGGCTGTCCGACGCGCACCTGGGCCAGCTGGGTCTCTTTCAGGTTAGCGATCAGCCAGTGCTGCGGCGGCACCAGCGAGGTCAAATGCGTCCCGGCGGTCACGTATGCGCCAAGGCGAACGGAGATTTGCCCAAGCTGACCGTCCGTCGGCGCGATAATACGGGTGTTTTGCAGGTCTATCTGCGCCAGCTCCAGCGCGGCTTTCGCACTGGCGACGTCGGCGAGCAGCGAGTCACGATTAACGATGGTTGATTGCAAATCCTGGCGCGACATCTCCAGCGTTGCTTTGGCCTGCTCGATATCCGCGGTGCCCTGCGCCGCGCTGGCGCGGGCGGAATCGCGTTCGCGAATCGATAGCGAGCCGTCGGCGGTCAGCTCCTGAACGCGTTTTAAATCCGCCTGGGTTTTCAGATTCTGCGCGCGGGCGTTTTGCAGCGCTGCTTCGTTACGCGTGATGACCGCTTCGGCGCTTTTACGCTGCTGCTGATTGTTCTTCAGCGCCGCCTCTTTCATCGCCAGCTGAGCTTCCGCCTGATGGACGCGCTGCTTATAGATGCGGTCGTCGATTTGAAACAGCACGTCGCCGGCTTTTACCTGATTAAAATCCTGGACCTTAACCTCGGTGATATAACCGTTGACCTGTGGGCTGATAAACGTGGTTTGCCCGCGAACGTAGGCGTTATCGGTAAACTGGCTTTCTCGGGTAAACGGCGGCAGCTGCCAGGCGTAGAGAATAACCAGTACGCCAACGATGCCAATGGCGGCGGCGGTAAAAATAGAGACGATGCGAATATTATTTCGGGTATTGGCCTGCTGTTTGGCCGCATCCTGCTGACTCATAATAACTCCAGAGTGAAAATTTTTATTTGCTTCCCGTCGCGCGCTTCAGCGCGATACGAGCGGTAATACGTAATCTTATTAAGCGCCAGAAAACCCATACCAGCGTGGCGGCTGAAATCGCCGCTGTCAGCAGATAGGTATCATTGTAAGCGAGAATATTTGCCTGCAGGGTGGCGGCGTTTTGCAGCAGCGCGGCGGCCTGAACGTTGAGCAACGTGCTGTCGCCAATCTGGCTTTGATACATCTGGCTGTACTGCTGCAAACGCTCGGTAATCAGCGGATTGAGGGTGGTGAGCTGGTCGGCGAGCTGGCTGGAGTGAAACTTCTCCCGCCAGGTCTGAAAAGTGCCGAGAATAGCGGAACCCAGCAGGCCGCCGATATTCTGGCTCATGCCGAACAGCACCGAGAAGCTCACCAGGTTGCGCTGGTCGGCAATGACGCCGCCAATCCCCGCCAGCATCGCCGGGGCGAGGAAAAAGGCGCTGCCGAAGCCCAGCAGAAACTGGCTGAACATCAGCTGCTCCGGCCGCGTGAGGATCGTCGACTGGCTGTCGAGCAGCGAGGCAACCATAATCAACGCCAGCGCCGTGGCGGTGGGCCAGTAGAGGCGCTGCGGGTTGAGCGTCAGGCAGCTGGCGACGATGCCGCAGACGATCCCGGCGAAAATCGACCATGCCAGGTTGGTCATCTGTTCATTCTGCAGACCGACGTACTGCAGCCAGCCGATAACGCCGGTATTCTGCTCCGCTAGCACGATGCGGATCAGCAGCATAATCAGCCCGAGACGCAGAATACTCCCGCTGGAGAGCCATTTGATATTGAGCAGCGGGTTGCTGCGGTTATGCTCAAAGGCAATCGCGGAGACAATCAGCACCACTGCGCCCGCCAGCGCCCAGCCGATCCACGGCGCTTCAAACCACCAGTCCAGCCGTCCCAGCGACAGCACCGCGGTGACCAGCGCCATTCCAGGCGCGAGCAGGAAGAAGGTGATGAAGTCTTTCTTCTCAAATACCTTTTTACGATCGCTTGGCGGCAGCTTAAGGGCAATCACGCAGGCCAGCGACACCAGCGCCAGCCCCAGCTCAAAGAAGTACAGCCCGCGCCATTCGTCGATCTGCAGCAGCTCGGTTGAGAACAGGCGCGCCAGCGGGATCGCCAGGGATGAACCGGTGATGCCGATGGTCAGCGCTTTGAGCCGATGGCGGGCGGGCCAGGCCTGCACCTGATAATAAATCCCCAGCGAGCTTAGCGCTGCGGCCACCATGCCGTGGGCGGCGCGGACCATCAGCGCTGAACTGAGGTCGTTGACGAACAGGTGGAAAAAGGTCACCAGCACGTAGAGAACGAGAAAACCCTCGGTAAAAGCGCGCAGGCCGAACTGCTGGCGGAACTTCACCAGCAGCAGGTTGATGGAGACGTTAGTCATCACGTAGACCGCCGGGAGCCAGGCAATCTCGGTTGACCAGGCGGCAAAGGTACCCTGCAACAGCTGAAGATTGGCGGTCACCACCGCGTTGCCGAGCGCGCCCGTCAGGCAGACCAGCAGCCCGACGATCCCGTAGGCAATACGTTTTGGCGTACTGTGGATGGGGGTCGACGGCGAGCCGAGGATCGCCGGTTTTTCGTGCGGGGCCCAGTCGTGAGGAACATAGGGATTAGCGTGACGACGCGGCATTATTTTTTCTCAACCTCGCGCAGCAGCTTCTCCAGTACCCGCTGCGTCTGCCGCTGCTCTTCCGGGGTAATGGCGGTAAGGATCTCCTCCCGCAAATCATCGGCCACCGTTTTCACCTGCTGATACACCTCAAGGCCTTTGGCGGTAGCGAGCAGCAGTCGTTTACGCTTGTCGCGTTCGGTTTTCACCCGCTCGACCAGACCGAGATCGACCAGCCGGTTGAGCAGCGGTACGAGGGTTGCGCTTTCGACGCCCAGCTCCTGGGCCAGCTCGCTTTGCGATAGCGGCTTTTCGTTGCGCGCGATGGCGGAAACGGCGACCCAGCTGGCCTGGCTCATGCCAAGGTCCTTGAGCCGACGGTTGACCGCCAGGCGCCAGTGGTGGGCGGTCAGATATAAAAGATGGGAAAAGTTAAGCTGTCGGTTATCCATAGGTCAGTCTGCAATATCGTTAGAGCTCTAATGATTTTTGCCTGACCAGAACGAGAATTCAAGCCTGATTGATAAAAACAGGTTAACGGTATGTGCGTTTATTGTGGAAGAAGCTTTGGGAGGGGGAAGGAGAGTTCTGGTCTCAGCCCGGTATTAACCGGGCTGAGAAGGGAGGATTATCCCGGATAAATACCGCGATCTTTACGCGCCATCAGAATTCGCTCACAGGCCACGATATAGGCGGCGGTACGTAAAGAGCACGCTTTTTCCACCGCTTTTTCGTAAACGTGAACGATCGCATCGGTCATGATGCGGTCCATTTTGGCGTTGATCTCTTCTTCGCTCCAGAAGAAGCTGGCCATATCCTGCACCCATTCGAAGTAGCTCACGGTGACGCCGCCGGCATTACAAATAACGTCCGGCACCACCACGATGCCGCGCTCGGCCAGCACGTCGTCCGCTTCCGGATAGGTCGGGCCGTTAGCGCCTTCAAGCACCAGTTTGCAGCTGAGGGTTTCCGCGCGCTCGCGCGTAATCTGACCTTCCAACGCCGCCGGGATCAGAATATCCATCGGCGTCGTCCAGAACGCTTCTTTGTCAATTTCGCGGGCGCCCGGGAAGCCGGCAATTTGCTTGTTCTCGGCCTGCCAGGCGGTCAGCGCGGCCATATCAATGCCGCCTTCGTTATACAGCGTGGCGGTATGGTCCTGAATGACCACAATGCGCGCGCCGACGCCTGCGAACAGGCGGGCCGCTTCGCTGCCCACGTTACCAAAACCCTGCAGCGCGACCTTCGCGCCTTCGATTTCGATACCGCTGCGGCGGGCCACTTCGCGACCGGTGACGAAGACGCCGCGGCCGGTGGCTTTTTCACGGCCCAGCGAACCGCCGAGATGAATAGGCTTGCCGGTGACCACGCCGGTGATAGTGGTGCCGTGGTTCATGGAGTAAGTATCCATCATCCAGGCCATCACTTTACCGTTAGTACCGACGTCCGGCGCCGGAATATCTTTTTGCGGCCCGATGATAATGCCGATCTCGCTGGTGTAGCGACGGGTCAGACGTTCCAGTTCACCTTCTGATAAAGAGAACGGGTCGACGCGGATACCGCCTTTGGCGCCGCCGTAGGGAATATTGACTGCCGCACACTTGATGGTCATCCAGGCCGAAAGCGCCATCACTTCATTCAAATCGACATCCGGATGGTAACGTACGCCGCCTTTACCCGGTCCACGCGAGAGGTTGTGCTGGACGCGGTAGCCTTCGAAATGGCGGATAGTACCGTCGTCCATTTGCACCGGGATATCAACGATCAGCGCGCGTTTCGGATGGCGCAGGGTTTCAATCCAGAATGCAAGATCGCCGAGGTAGGGCGCGACGCGATCGATTTGACGCAGGTAGGTGGTCCATGGAGATGTACTACTTTCAGAAGCGTAAGATAACTTTTCCATAAGAGTCCTGTTTCGCAGTGATAATTATTTTGTTAACCGTGGAAAGGTACAGCTATAAACTCTGTAACGAGAATGTTATCACCAATTTAATGGGACGGTATTTGGCAAAAATGCAGAATATGCTGTCGTTGCGGCTGGGGTTCGACTTTTTATGAATAAAAAAACGGAAAACAAGGTCATCACTGGATGAATATGCATCTTTGTGCATTAAAGTCGTAATTGTGACCTTTTCTCCCTATTTATTAGAATCTTGACCCTCTTCAAAAAGTGAATAAAACGCTATGTATATGTGTTGACTTTGTTGCTTAACAGGCGTGGGCGCTCTGTTCGCACTTTATTAGCCTAAAGTACGCTGTACCGTCTAAGATGGTGACCGGAAATGTCAGGCTAAGAATGCTAAAAGGAGAGACCATGTCAGAGCAATTTCCATCGCTGCCGGAGGCGGTACTGGCCGCGGCGAACCAGCTGGGGGCCTGGCTGGCGCAGGATGATTTACCGCAGGATCCGCAAATAGAGCTGGTGGTGCTGGCAGGCAATGCGGTGATCCCGACCATTGATTTCGCCTGCCGGCTGGCGGCGCATCAGGCCGTTCCGCTGCTGATCAGCGGCGGTATCGGCCACTCCACCTCGTTTTTATACCAGTCGGTGTTGAATGACCCGCGCTACCGCACCATTCCGGTAGACGATCGCGCCGAGGCCCATATTCTGGCCGACATTGCCCATCAGTTCTGGGCGATTCCGCGCCAACGAATCGTGGTGGAAGACCGCTCCACCAACTGCGGCGAGAACGCGCGCTTTACCCGGCAGATGCTGGAGCACAACGGCATTGCGCACCGTACGGGCGTGGTGGTTCAGGATCCGACCATGCAGCGGCGAACGATGGCGACATTTGCCCGCGTCTGGCAAGACGACCCGCGGGCGCCGACATGGTACAGCGCGCCGGGGTGCGTGCCGGTATTACGTAACGGGCGTGACGGCGTCACGTTTGGCGGGGAAGAGGCGGGTTTGTGGCCGGTGGGTCGCTATCTGGCGCTGATCCTCGGTGAACTGCCGCGGCTGGCGGATAACCCGCAGGGCTACGGCCCCCTGGGTAAGGGATTTATCGCTCATGTGGATATTCCGCCGGACATCGCTCAGGCGTGGCAGACGCTGCGCGACGACCTCCTGCTTGCCGATGCGCTAAGCGCGCGTCAGCTGGCTTAGGGAATGGTGCGGCATGTCATGACAGCCAGCCTGCGTTTCCCCTTCGAACGCAGGACCTATTAGCCGGTAACTCTCATCTTGCCCGTTTGCGTCAGCGATATCGCAAACGGGCATCATCTGTTATTGAATTGTGATTTTTTACGCACTGTGTAGCTCTGTTTTTATGAAATATCTCACAAAAACAAGCGCTCATGCTGTCCCTTTGCCTGATGGGCGATAATTTTTAACATCTAGTTCACCTGTTAAAAACAATAATCCTGAGGAGCAGACCATGACAGCACCCGTTCAACACCCTATGTATATTGACGGCCAGTTTGAACCCGGCCGCGGTGATGCATGGATTGATGTGATCAATCCGGCGACGGAAGCGCTGCTTTCGCGTATTCCCGACGGCAGCGCGGAAGATGCCCGGCGCGCGATTCTGGCCGCTGAGCGCGCGCAGCCGGGCTGGGAAGCTCTGCCGGCGATTGAGCGAGCGGGGTGGCTGCGCAAAATCGCTGCCGGTATCCGCGCACGGGCCGAGGAGATCTCCGCGCTGATCGTCGCCGAGGGCGGAAAAATACAGCAGCTGGCCGCGGTGGAGGTCTCCTTTACCGCCGATTATCTGGATTATATGGCCGAATGGGCGCGCCGTTATGAAGGTGAAATTGTACAGAGCGACCGACCGGGGGAAAATATTCTGGTATTCAAGCGCGCGCTGGGCGTGACCACCGGCATTCTGCCGTGGAATTTTCCGTTCTTCCTGATTGCCCGCAAGCTGGCGCCCGCGCTCATTACCGGTAATACCATCGTGATTAAACCGAGTGAATTTACGCCGAATAACGCCATCGCTTTTGCGCAAATCGTCCATGATATCGGTCTGCCGAAAGGGGTCTTTAACCTGGTGCTGGGTCGCGGCGAAACCGTGGGCCAGGAGCTGGCGAGCAATCCGAAAGTGGCGATGGTCAGCATGACCGGCAGCGTTGCTGCGGGCGAGAAGATTATGGCCGCGGCGGCGAAAAACATCACCAAAGTGTGTCTGGAGCTGGGCGGTAAAGCGCCTGCTATTGTGATGGACGATGCGGATCTTGAGCTGGCGGTTAAGGCAGTGGTGGATTCTCGCGTAATTAATAGCGGGCAGGTGTGTAACTGCGTTGAGCGCGTATATGTGCAAAAGGGCATTTACGATCGCTTCGTTAACCGTCTGGGCGAAGCGCTGAAGGCGGTGCAGTTTGGCGATCCGGCGTCACGCGACGATATCGCAATGGGACCGTTGATTAACGCCGCCGCGCTGGAGCGCGTGGAGCAGAAGGTGGCGAAAGCGGTGGCCCAGGGCGCGCGCGTCGTCCTGGGTGGGAAAACGGTGACGGGTAAGGGCTATTTCTATCCGCCGACGCTGCTGCTGGACGTGCGCCAGGAGATGGATATCGTGCATGAAGAGACGTTCGGCCCGGTGCTGCCGGTGGTGGCGTTTGATACCCTTGAAGAGGCGCTGGCGATGGCCAACGACAGCGATTACGGGCTGACGTCGTCAATCTATACCCGCGATTTGAACATCGCGATGAAGGCGATCAAAGGGTTGAAGTTTGGTGAAACCTATATTAACCGCGAGAATTTCGAAGCGATGCAGGGTTTCCATGCCGGATGGCGTAAATCGGGTATCGGCGGCGCCGACGGGCGTCATGGTCTGAATGAGTATCTGCAAACCCAGGTGGTCTATCTGCAGGCCTGAGTCAGCAGAGAACCGGTGGGCTTCCCGGAGGCGATGCTGCGCATCTGTCCGGGCTACCCAGCCCGCTGACCGCCTCCCGGGTCGCGGCTGATGTCTTACCCGGGCTACCCAAACGCAGGCCGCACGTACCTGTAGCCCGGGCAAAGCGCGTTGCGCCGCCCCCGGGATTTATTTGGCGAACTTATCCAGCACGCGGATAAGCTGGGTAACGAAGCCATACTCGTTATCGTACCAGGAGACGGTTTTCACCAGCTGGAGATCGCCGACCTCGGCAATCTCCAGCTGCGTGGCGTCATAAATGGAACCGAAATGGCTGCCAATCACGTCCGACGAGACGATCTCCTCTTCGGTGTAACCGAATGATTCGTTGTTCGTCGCCGCGTTTTTCATCGCCTGATTGACTTCTTCGGCGGAGACCTTTTTCTCCAGCACCGACACCAGCTCAGTCACCGACCCGGTTTTCGTCGGCACGCGCTGGGCGTGGCCCTTCAGCTTGCCGCTAAGCGCTGGAATAACCAGCCCAATGGCTTTCGCCGCCCCGGTTGTATGCGGAATGATATTTTCCGCCGCCGCGCGGGAAGCGCGTAGATCTTTGCCACGGGGGCCGTCAACCAGCGATTGCGTACCGGTATAGGCGTGAATCGTGGTCATGGTCCCCACCTTAATACCAAAGGCGTCATTCAGCACTTTCGCCATCGGTGCCAGGCAGTTGGTGGTGCAGGAGGCCACGGAAATAATCGTATCGTTTGCCTCCAGCGTGTCGTCGTTAACGTTATAGACAATGGTTTTCATATCGCCAGCGGGCGCGGAGATAAGCACTTTTTTAGCGCCGGCGGTCAGATGAGCTTGCGCTTTTTCCGCGGAGGTATAAAAACCCGTACACTCGACAATCAGCTCGGCACCGACCGCTTTCCACGGAATATGCTGAGCCTCTTTTTCGGCATAAACGGTAATTTTTTTGCCGTCAACGATAAGCGCATCTTCAGTAAAATCGACGCTCCACGGGAAAGGTCCGTAGTTAGAATCATGCTTAAGCAGGTAGGCCAGTACCTTAGGAGAGGTGAGGTCGTTGATGGCGACGACCTCTAAAGGACTATTAACCTCCAGTAATCGGCGCAGTACTAAACGTCCAATACGCCCAAATCCATTAATCCCGAGTTTACTCATGAAGAATCTCCAGGTCAGTTGAACTGTCAGGTGAAAACTTCTCCAGGCTTAGTTCAGCTGGCGGAATAGGGCAACCAACGATTTTTCCGGCGCCGTTAAATGCTGATAAAACGCGTACGGAAAAGTGAATAAATTCGGCGGGTTGTGGGCGGGGCGTTAAGGGTTAATAATTTTTTGTTTCAGCTTTATACGCCGCGGGCATATTGGCAAGGGATTGAAAAGGTGGGCCCAGGAAGGGCCCGCCGGGTGGCCGATTATTCGGCGTTCCCGCCCCGTTCAGCAAAAGCGGCAAGCGCGGCGCCGTCAAGGCGATAGCGAACCCACTCACTTTGCGCAACGGCGCCAATGCTCAGATAAAAATCAATGGCCGGCTGGTTCCAGTCGAGCACGCTCCACTCCAGGCGACCGCACTCTCTTTTTACCGCCAGCTGAGCGATGGTTCGCAATAGCGCTTTTCCAGCGCCGCGGCCGCGAAATTCGGGAGTGACGTACAGATCTTCCATATAGATGCCGTTTCGACCGAGCCAGGTGGAATAGCTGGTGAAGAATACAGCGTACCCGGCAACCTTATTGTCAATCTCGCAGATTAGCGCTTCCGTTTTGCTGTCGCTGGCGAAAAGCGATGCCTGGATTTCATCTACCGTGGTGACTACCTGCTCCGGCGCTTTTTCATAAACCGCAAGCTCGTAAATCATGTCATAAATTGCTTTTGCGTCCGCCGGGCGGGCCTGACGAATGGTCATATTCATTGGAGTACCTGTTGTGCCATCGTGAGTTTGATACCGCCAAGCATAAACGTTAAGGTTAGAAGAATTAAGTGCAATGAAATCACCCAATGATGAATATTATGCATCCTGCGCTTCGCCGTCTTGATTTGAATCTGCTGCCGGTATTTGAGGCGGTCTACCGCTATCGTTCGGTCCGCCTGGCGGCGGAAGAACTGTCGATGAGCACATCAGCGTTAAGCCACGCGCTATCCAGACTGCGCGCCGCGCTCAACGACCCGCTCTTCTATCGCGAAGGTCATCGTATGTGCCCCAGCGTATACGCCACCCAGCTCGCGCCTTCCATCGCTTCGGCGCTCAAGTTTTTAAATCAGGAGCTTACTCCGCAGCCGAAGTTTGTTGCCTCAGCCAGTACCGACTGCTTACAGATAGCGATCACGGACTTCACCGCGCAGTGCGTTTTCCCGACGCTGATGCCCAGGCTACAGCAACAGGCGCCAGGCCTGCGTTTCGAACTGCGCTATCTGCCGCACAGCCCGGCGCTGACGGAACTGCTGGCCGGCGAGGTGGATTTAGCGCTGGGATTTAGCGCGCTGGATGAAGCAGAGCATCCGGAGCTGGATGAGATTTGCTGGCTGAAAGATGATTATGTTGCGATAAGCAGCGCCAGGCGATCCCGGCTCACGCTGACGGACTACCTGGCAGCACAGCATCTGGTAGTCACCCCGTGGAATGAAAGCCAGGGCGTTCTCGACGTGCAGCTTGCGAAAATGGGCTTCTCGCGGCATATCACCATCAAAACCCCCTCTATGCTGAGCGCGCCAGCTATTATTGCGCAAAGTGAACTGCTTATGGCGATACCGCGCTCTGCCGCGGCAAAAATGACTGACGCGGCGACGCTGCAGGTCTTTGAATTACCGTTTGAGGTTCCGCCGTTTGAAGTGAAAATCTATTCCCACAAGCGGAGCGGGCAGCGCGGCGCGAGCCAGTGGCTGAAAGAGAGGCTGAGGGAGTGGGCCGCGACGGAACGAACCTGATGTCTCGTTTGACGAGTCAGCGAAATATGCTTAACTCATGAGACAACAAATGTGAATCGTCTGTTAACAGCCTGATGAGCGCTTCAGTGGTAAGCGCAGCGTCATCTATCCTGATAACGTAAGAGAGAAAAATTGAAATTAGCCGGACTCCATCCCGATGAACTGCGTCGCCTGCAATCGCTGCGGGCATCCGGATTACTTAATAGCGGAAAAGAAGAGCGTTTCGATCGCCTGACCCGGCTTGCGCGTACGCTTTACGATCTGCCGGTGGCGTCGGTTAGCCTCGTGGGAGAAAATACCCTGCATGTTAAATCCTGCGCCGGACTTGAAGTCGATACCCTGCCGAGGGATATCACGTTCTGCGCGCATACTATCCTGCAGACCGACCCTTTAATCGTTAATGACCTGCAGCAGGATCTGCGCTTTCACGATAACCCGCTGGTCACGGAAGCGCCTTTTATCCGCTTTTATGCCGGATACCCGGTACAGCTGCCTGACGGCGCAACGGTCGGCGCGTTCTGCCTGATGGACCACAAGCCGCGCGCCTTTTCCGTGCATGAGATACAAATATTAAGCGACCTGGCCGCCATCGTGGAAGATGAATTCAAGGTGCTCGACGCGGCGACCGCCGATGAGCTGACGGGGCTGTTCAACCGCCGGGGTTTTATGTCGTTAGCGGAGTACGCGCTGCTGACGGCCAGGCGGCGCAATGAACCGGCGAGCCTCGTATTGTACTGACCCCAAAAAGTTGGACAGTTAAACACGAGGCACATAGGTCTGGGTTCGATATTCAATTGGACTCAGACC